>WNFC01000338.1_pt1 | contig 46886 bp, 52 predicted proteins | sample 5400541 | NCBI WGS metagenome assembly WNFC01 (sample SAMN13153342, study PRJNA577476) | soil metagenome | isolation source: 120 cm saprolite under Douglas fir tree site 2 hole 2 replicate 1 | place: USA:California | collected 2015-04-18 | reverse complement strand
GCGCGGCTGCCGCGTTCGAGGCGGCGCTGGAGGACATCGACGCTCACCGCCGCATTCAGGGGCGCCGCCCGGACCTGCTGCACCCGGCCGCGGCGAAGGTGCTGGCCACCTTGGACCGCGAATGGGACGGGCTGGCCCGTCACCGTGAGTTCCCCGCCCTGCCGCTGGATAACAACACCGCCGAGCGGGCCATCCGCACGCCCGTCGCGGGCCGCAAGAACTACAGCGGATCCGGCGCGCGGTGGGCCGCTGACCTGGCCGGCAGCGCCTGGACCATCCTGGGCACGGCCCGGATCGCCGGGCATAACCCCCACGCCTACCTGGAGGCATACCTGCAGGCCTGTGCCGCGAACGGCGGCAGGCCGCCCGCCGGCCAGGCCCTGGAAGCCCTGCTGCCGTGGAACATCACCCCGTCCGGTGAGCCCGGCACGCCAGGGAACACGGCCGGCAGGCCACCGTGACCGGCACCGGCACCCCGCGCTACCAGGACCCCGCCCGCTACTGCGGGCGGGACTTCACCCCCGCCGAGCTGGCGGTCATCGCCGGCCTGGCTGGCAGGCTGCCCAGCCGCGCCGAGATCTCCCGCGCCGTCTGCGACGCCCTCGGCTGGCACGCCCCCGGCGGGCGGCGCAAGGAGATGACCGCCCGCGTCGCCCTGAACAAGATGGCCGCCGACGGCCTGATCACCCTGCCGCCGCCGCGTCACGGCAACGGCAACGGCCGCCACGCCCCCCACGCGGACGGCGGCGGCCAGCTCGCCCTGCCGCTGGCCCCCATCACCCCCATCAGCGATCTCGGCCCGGTCACCATCACCGTCGTCGACGGCCGCCAGGAATCCCGGCAGTGGAACCAGCTCATCCGCGACCACCACTACCTCGGCTACACCCCGCTGGCCGGCGCCCAGCTCCGCTACCTCGCCGCCAGCCCCGCCGCCGGCCACATCGCCGCCCTCGCCTTCGCCGCCAGCGCCTGGAAATGCGCCCCCCGCGACACCTACATCGGCTGGGACCCCGCCACCCGCACCGCCAACCTGAACCTGATCTGCGGCAACGCCCGCTTCCTCATCCGACCCGACATCACCATCCCCAACCTCGCCTCCCGCCTCCTCGCGGCCGTCACCCGCCGCCTGCCCGCCGACTGGCAAGCCCGCTACGGCTACGCCCCCGTCCTGGCCGAGACCTTCGTCGAGACGCCCCGGTTCACCGGCGCCGCCTACCGCGCCGCCAACTGGACCCGCGTCGGCCAGACCCAAGGACGCGGCAAACTCGACCACCGCCACGAACACGCCCTGCCCGTCAAGGACATCTACCTCTACCCCCTCCACCGGCGCTGGCGCCAGATCCTCACCACCCCGCCCAGCCAATGAGGCACCCCAACGGGATCACCGAATACTTACGATCCTCCACGCTGAGTCGTGACCAACCGGTTGGTATTCATCTACTTTGAAGACGTTGATCCCCGTCCGGTTCATCCCTGCCACTCCACGCACGTCACTGGGTGATCCCGGACCGGGCCGGCCGGCGGGCAGTACTCCACCTCAAACCCCCCGCCGGTATCTGCGGCCGTGACTGCCTCAGCCAACCGTCCACCCATCCAAGATCAAGAAGCAAGGTCGCGGGCGGGCCGGATCGCGGAGGCCTGGTGCTGCCGGAGGAGGTGATCGCGTCGCTGGCGCAGCAGCTGGCGGAGCGGGCGCGGGCCGGGGAGCCGGTGACGCTGACCGGGGCGGACGGGCTGCCAGCCAGGTCTTCCACCACCTAGTGCCCACGCTCGGCCTGACGGTCCCCGATGGCGTTTCCCCGCCGCGCCTGCACAGCCTGAGGCACTCGTTCGCGGTCGCGTGCCTGCTGCGCTGGTACCGGGAGGGCGCCGACCCGGCCGGGCAGCTGTTCCGGCTGTCGACCTTCATGGGCCATGTCAGCCCGGTCTCCACCGCCGTCTACCTGACCATCACCGATGAGCTGAAAGACGAGGCCAGCCGCCGCTTTGAGGCCTTCGCCGCGCCGGCGTGGACCAAGGCGGGACCATGACCGCGGCCGAGCCCGTCGGGCCGCTCCTGCACTCTTATTTCGCCGATCACCTGATCGCGGTCAAGGGCCTGCGTCCGGCCTCGGTGCGCAGCTACCGGGACACCATCCGGCTGCTGCTGGCCTTCACGGCCGCCGACAAGGGCTGCAAGATCACCCGCCTCCGGCTCGAAGACCTCACCTTCGACCGGGTTCTCCGCTTCCTGCGCCATCTCGAGCAGGACCGGGGCAACCAGGTGCGCACCCGCAACCAGCGCCTGGCCGCGGTGCACAGCCTGTTCGAGTACCTGGCCAGCCGCGACCCGGAACTGCTCGGCACCTGCCAGCAGGTGGCCGCCATCCCGATGAAGCGGGCGGCGCCGGCCGAGACCCGGTTCCTAGAAAAAGACGAGGTCGAGGACCTGCTCACCCGCCTGCCGACCCGCGGGCGCCTGGCCCTGCGGGACCGTGCCCTGGTGCTGTTCCTCTACAACACCGGAGCCCGCGCCCAGGAGGCCGCCGACCTGCGGGCCGGGCACCTGGACCTAGGCGACCACCCGCTGGTCCGCCTGCACGGCAAAGGCGGCAAGTGGCGGACCTGCCCGCTGTGGCGCAAGACCGCCGACCTGCTCGGCCTGCTGCTCCAGTCCCGCGGCCAGCCGGCAACGCCCGACACGCCCGTGTTCTCCGCCCGCGGGCAGCCCCTGACCCGGTTCGGCATCTACAAGATCATCCGCCGTCACGGGGCACGCCTGGATGACCAGCGAACCGGCCGCAGGGTCAGCCCGCACATCTTCCGGCATACCGCCGCGGTCCACCTCCTGGAGGCCGGCGTCGAGGTCAACGTCATCCGCGGCTGGCTCGGACATGCGGACCTGAGCACCACCAACCGCTACGCCGAGATCAACACCAAGACCAAGGAGGCAGCGCTCCGGGCCTGCGAGCCACCGGCTACTTCGGCGGGATCCCGCGCCACGCCAATCTGGAGGTCGGACGAGACCCTCCTCAACTGGCTCGCCTCGCTGTGATCGTTATGTGCCCGCCGACGGCGATCACAGCCAGCACGCCCCGGTCAAGACCGGCACGCAGCCCTCCGGGCACATAACGCGGCCGGGCACAGAAGACCGATTATGTGGCGCGGAACATAATCGGTCAGTGCATATACCGGGGCCCCGCCGATCCGCCGCAGCGTGGCGTCCAGGCAGGCGATCAGCGTCGGCAGCGTCCGGTCCCACACCGGCAGCACGACCCGGAACCGTGACCATGCCAGCCACGCGCAGAACAGCAGCGTGTCCCGCAGCGCCCCGCCCGGGCCGGGCACCGGCGGCCCCTTGCCCCAGTCCCACTGCAGCCACAGCCCCGGCTCGGTGATCCACGGCCGGTACGCCCTGCAGGGCCCGGCCCGCCACCGTGCCTTCGCCTCGGCCACCGCCCGGCGCGTGGTCCGCTCATCCCCGGCAAAGCCCATCGTCACCAGGCGCTCATGCACCTTGTCTGCCCGCACCTTGCCCTTGGAACGCTCCACCCACTCCTCGGCCTTGTCCACGAACGGGTCGATCAGCTTCGGCCGCAGCACCGGCCCGGCCACCGGCCGGCCCAGATCCCGGGCCTGCGCATACCGGCGCACCGTCTTCGGGTCCGCCCCGGCCAGCTGCGCCGCCGAATGCGCGACCCCCGTCGCATCAAACGCCTCGAGAATTTCCATGATCTCCCTGTCAGACTTCTTCACAGGTCCCTCCGGGCCAGTGGCTCTGGTGTGGTCATCACAGCCACCGAGCCAACCCCCGGAGGGACCCAGGTGCTGGACCGACACGTAACGGTCTTGTCCGGATAAAGGGAGATCAGCTGTCCGCCGGACGGGAACCGTCATGTCCGTCTACAGGGATCTTGGCGTGTCCGCTGACATCCCGGCCGACTCGCGGAGAACGCCGCCGCCGGGTCACAGCCGTGGTTCGACTGCAGGAGTGGGCCTACGTGCTACGCCTGGCCACAACGCACTGACGAACCGGACAGCCGCCCGGCCCACCGCAGCGACGGCTCTGAGGGACTCAACGTTCTCCCGACGAGGCGTGCGAGTTCCGCACAGGTAGGCCGGGCGAGCCGGTGGACGAGGAACCTGATCTGACCGCCCGCCTCGCCCAGGCGATTAAGAGCCATGAGGCCGGTTGGAAATCGGTCGACACCGAGCTGTACGACCTCTGCCGCCGACGACCGAGCCACGACGACTTTTCCGATGTCTACACCAAGGTGGCCGCCATCGGGCGGGTCTATGAGGCCGGAGTGGCCCGTGCCTGGCGCGGCGAGGGCGACCCCGAGAGCGAGGTCACCCGCGTTCTGATCGAGCAGGCGGATCTCCTCCAGAAGGGTTTGCGGCGCCTCGAGAACCGCTCGTTCGACCAGCCGACGGCCACCGGGATCATCGAGTTGCATGGACATATCGCCAGAGCCATCAGCCATCGGACCGCTGGCGTCTTCCTGGCTTCGTACGTCTCGAAGTATCTGCACTTCCACTCCCCCGTGGTGCCTATTTAGGACAGCAACGCCCAGGCCGCGATCGACCAGTTCGTTGACTGGGGGTTGGTCGGCCCGATCCGAGACGCCCTGGCCACCCTGCCCGAGTGGGCGCGGGCCTACCGCAACCTCGTCGCCGCTTTCGTCGTCCTCTACGAACGGGCCTATGCCGAGACGTCGCTGAAGCCGACCGTCAAGGAACTCGACCACTTGCTCTGGCAGCCGAGGTAGCCGCCTGGGCGAGCAGCACGTGGCAGGCCTGAGCGATCTAGGGCGCATCCGGGTGAGGGGCACGGCTTCTTGGCGGGCTGGAGGCGATGGACGCCCGGAATGTGCCGTCTCCCCGGGAAACCGGCATTCGGAACAGGTTCGACGCTAGCCAGATGCCGGTTCCCCTTTACACGGGTGCACGCGGTAATCGCGGTCGTCCTAAGGGTGTACGGGCGTGGCGGGGAGACCGAGCGCGGACAGCACGGGTTCCAGGTGCGCACACTCGGTAGTGTCCAGGTCTGGCCGGTACCGGCAACTGCCCCATATAAATGGGCCGTGGAGGTTGCTAAAGGACACGGCCACGGCGGCGAATGGCAGGTCTTGCCATTCAACCGGCAGACTGTCGAGCCAGGCGGCAAGGCCGTCCTGGCCCAAGAGCAGGGCCAGGTGGGCGGTCGAGATGTCCACTAGCAAGGCCGTCCGGGCGGCGTCCCACTTGCCTGGCCGACGCCGACCGCCACGGCCGCATCGATGGCCTTCGAGACCCGGGTGAGCAGCAGGTCGCGGTCCCGGACATCGAGCGGCCACTCATCGAGCCGCACCGTGAGAATCGCTCCCTTGTCGGCGAGTTCCTTGTCCAGCGCCTGCTGAAAGTCGTCGAACACGCTGAAGGCACCTCGGTGGATTTCCAGCCACCCTTGCCCGCCAGTGCCCGGGTTCCAGGTGAGGTCGGGCTCGGCCGCGCCGCCGAACTCGAACGGCACGTGCCGGCTGGCTAGATTGGCGGCGCACAGCAGTTCCAGGCGGGCGCTGAGCAGGTTGGCTGGATCCGGGTCGCGGAACCGGCTGCTGACGAACTGATCTAGTCGCTTCGGGCTGGCGCCGCGGACAGCCTGGGCGAGGAGCTCCAGCGGCCCGAGGACCATGTCGGCCGCGGTCGGCGGCGTCACCGCCGGGTCCCTCTCGGTGTCCAGAAGCCGGACCCACCAGTGGCTGGAATCCACGCCGTCCAGCCACTCCGCCACGTTCGGGTAGTCACCCCTGTGCGTAGGTAGTGACTGGGGCTCGCTCCGCCCGTCCGCATCTGTCACGGTCAGCGACATTACTGTAACCGGACACATGCCGCGATCTTATTTCCTCAGGCCGGATGATTCATTCGACCAGCCGCCACAGACCTCCACTGCCCGACACGGATTAGCCGCAAGCTGCCACTTCTAACGTCTCGTCTAACAACGGGTTAGGAATCGAGAGCACATACTTCGTAAAGGGCCTGGTCAAGCCTACAGGCCGAGGCCGCGACCGATGATCTCCTTCATGATCTCGGTGGTGCCGCCGAAGATGGACTGGACGCGGCTGTCGGTCCAGGCCCGGCCTACGGGGTACTCCCGCATGTAGCCGTATCCGCCGTGCAGCTGGACGCACCGGTCGGTGACCCGGTTGCACAGCTCGGTGTTCCACCACTTGACCATGGAGGCTTCGTCGGTGGTCAGCCGCCCGGCGCAGTGCTCCATGATCGCGCGGTCGGTGAACTCGCGCGCCACCGCGATCTCGGTGGCCATCTCGGCCAGCAGGAACCGGCTGTGCTGGAACTTCCCGATCGGCTGCCCGAAGGCGTTCCGCTCCTTGCAGTAGGCCAGCGTGTCGGCGAACGCATGCTCCGCGATGGCCAGCGCGGTGACGCCGATCGTCACCCGCTCCCGCGGCAGGTTCTGCATCAGGGCGATGAACCCGCCGCCTTCGGTGCCGAGCAGGTTCGCGGCTGGCACCCGGACGTCGGTGAAGAACAGCTCCGAGGTGTCCTGCGCGTGCATGCCGAGCTTTTCCAGGTTGCGGCCGCGGGAGAAGCCGGGCATGCCGCGCTCGACCACCAGCAGGCTGATGCCCCCGTGCCCGGCCGCCGGGTCGGTGCGCGCCGCCACGATCACGAAGTCGCAGAGCTGCCCGTTCGAGATGAACGTCTTCTGCCCGTTCAGCACGTAGTGGTCGCCGTCGCGAACAGCAGTGCTGCGGATTCCCTGCAGGTCGCTGCCCGCCCCCGGCTCGGTCATCGCGATCGCCGCGATCAGCTCCCCCGAGCAGTAGCCGGGGAACCACCGCTCCCGCTGCTCCGGCGTGCACAGCCGGTCCAGGTACGGCCCGATCATGTCGTTGTGCAGGGTGAACATCGGGCCGCTGGCGCCCGCGCGGGCCAGTTCCTCGTTCAGCACGACGTAGAAGCGGTAATCGGGCTGGCCGCCGCCGCCGTACTTTTCGTCGATGTGGATACCGAGCAGCCCGGCCCGCCCCGCCGCCAGCCACACGTCGCGGGACACGATCCCGTCTCGTTCCCACTGCTCGTGGTAGGGCGTGATCTCCTTCGCGATGAAGGCCCGCGCCATGTCACGGAACGCATCGTGTTCCTCGGTGAATATTTCCCTCTTCATCGCCTCAGACCTCCACCGGCATCGTAACCCGGGGCCCATGAAGTCGGTCAGGCTGCAACCATGGCTAAGGCGGCGGCGGGTTCTAAGGCAGCAGAGGGCTCTAAGGCAGCAGAGGGCTCACGCAAATAAGCGGCCCACTGGGGGTCGCCATCGTGCTGTGCGCCCACTAGCCTCCAGTGGGCGCCGCGTGGTACTGCTGGTGGCACCGCTAGCGTCCAGCCGAGTTCCTCGAGCAGCCGATCGGCCTTGCGATGGTTGCAGATGGTGCAGGACGCCACGCAGTTTTCCCAGGCATGCTGGCCACCGCGGCTTCTCGGGATCACGTGGTCGATGGTCTCCGCGCGGCGGCCGCAGTAGGCGCACCGGTAGTTGTCCCGGCGCATCAGCGCGGCCCTGGTCAGCGGCACCCGGTTGCGGTACGGAACGCGGACGTAGCGGCTCAGCCTGATCACCGAGGGCGTCGCCAGGGCGACCGACGCCGCGTGCAGGATCGCGCCCGCCGCGTCATCGTGGACAACCTCGGCCTTGCCGCCGAGCACGAGGCACACGGCTCTGCGAAGACCGACAGTGGTCAGCGGTTCATACGTCACGTTGAGCAGCAGCACTCTTCGCACCGCACCTCCCGCTGGCGCCGGCCGTCTATCTGAACCTCATGCTCCCAGTGTGTCCCCTGGTACGCGCATCCGCCACCTCATAAGCCTACAAGGTGACCGAGACCATAGGGTGCCTCCATGAACGAGTTCGGGTATCCGGAGGCACGCAGGCTCGACCTGATCGAGGACATCGGCGGGTATCAGGTCAGTGACCCCTACCGGTGGCTAGAGGACGACACGAGCGCCGAACGGGCCGACTGGCTACGGGCGCAGGGTGAGGTGTTCGGTGCTTATCGCGACGAGCTTCCGGGGCGGGACCGCCTGGCCGCGCAGGTGCGCGAGCTGCTGAGCACCGGTTACGTGGGGACGCCGGCCTGGCGCGGTGAACGGTGCTTCTTCACCCGGCGCGAGCCTGATCAGGAACACGGCGTGCTGTGCACCCAGCTGGCCGATGGTCCGGTCGAAGTGCTCGTGGACCCGATGGCCATCGATCCGTCCGGGCTGACCACGCTGGACGCCTGGCAGCCGGACAAGGAGGGGCGGCTGCTGGCCTATCAGCTGTCCGAAGGCGGCGACGAAGAATCCCTGCTTCGGGTGATAGACGCCACCACCGGTTCCCTGGTGGACGGGCCGATCGACCGGTGCCGGTACTCCAACGTGGCCTGGCTGCCCGGCGGCAAGGCCTTCTACTACACCCGCAGGCTGCCGGCCTCGGCCGTGCCGGACGGAGAGAGCCAGTACCACCGGAGGGTCTACCTGCACCAGATCGGCACCCCCGCCGACCAGGACGTGCTCATCTTCGGCTCGGGGCGGGACAAGACCGACTACTACTCCGTCTCGGTCAGCCGGGACGGGCGGTGGCTGACCATCTCGGCGTCGCGGGGCACCGCGCCGCGCAACGACGTGTGGATCGCCGACCTATCCGAGTCCGACTCCGCCTCGCCCGACCTGCGCGTGATCCAGGAAGGACTCGACGCCCAGACCGGGATCCGGGTCGGCCGGGACGGGCGGCTGTACGTGTTCACCGACGCGGACGCGCCCCGGGGCCGGATCGCGGTGACCGACCCCGTGGATCCCGGCCCCGCAACCTGGCGGGACCTGATCAGGCAGGATCCCGAGGCGGTGCTGCGCGGGTACGCGATCCTGGACGGGTCCTCACTTGACCGGCCCGTTCTGCTCGCCAGCTGGACCAGGCACGCTATCAGCGAGATCACCGTGCACGACCTGGAGACGGGCGAGCGGGTGGGCCAGGTGCCGCTGCCCGGTCTCGGCACCGTGGGCGGGATCAGCGAGCGGCCCGAGGGCGGGCATGAGGCCTGGTTCGGGTACACGGACTACACGACGTCCTCGGTGGTGATGCGGTTCGACGCGCGGTCCTCTGAGGTGACCACCTGGGCGACGGCGCCGGGCAGCGTCCAGGTCCCTGCCGTGACGGCCCGGCAGGTGACCTACCCGTCCAAGGACGGGACCGCGGTGCGGATGCTCGTGATCAGCGGAGCAGGGGCGCCCCCGGGGCCGCGGCCGGCGATCCTGTACGGGTACGGCGGGTTCGACATCAGCCTCACGCCGGCGTACTCGCCGAACGTCCTGGCCTGGGTGTCGGCGGGCGGCGTGTACGCGATAGCCAGCCTGCGCGGCGGCAGCGAGGAAGGCGAGGAGTGGCACCGGGCCGGGATGCTGGAGCGTAAGCAGAATGTCTTCGACGATTTCCACGCCGCGGCGGAGGCGCTGATCCGGGACGGGTGGACCACGGCGGAGCAGCTGACCATCTCGGGCGGGTCGAACGGCGGGCTGCTGGTCGGTGCGGCGCTGGTGCAGCGACCCGACCTGTACGCCGCCGTGATCTGCTCGGCGCCGCTGCTCGACATGGTGCGCTACGAGCGGTTCGGGCTCGGGCAGACCTGGAACGTCGAGTACGGCACCGCGTCGGACGCCGAACAGCTCGGCTGGCTGCTGTCGTACTCGCCGTACCACCACGTGGTTTCCGGGACGGCGTATCCGGCCGTGCTGTTTACCGTGTTCACCAACGACACCAGGGTGGACCCGGTGCACGCCTACAAGATGTGCGCCGCGCTGCAGCACGCCACGTCCTCCGGGCCTGGTCGGCCGGTGCTGCTGCGCGCGGAGGATCAGGTGGGGCACGGGGTGCGCGCGGTGAGCCGGACGGCGGAGCTGGCCGGGGACACGCTGGCGTTCGCCGCGCGCCACACCGGCCTCAGGGTCTGAAGCGCGCGCCACACCGGCCTCAAGGTCTGAAGAACCACCGGGGGGGGCCCGCCGGTCGCTGCCGCGCAGTAGCCTCGCGTGGAGTGACACCCGTCGGAAGGAGTTATGTGTTTCATGCCACCAGCTTCGGCCTAGCCCACGTACCAGGCACGCTGACTGGCAACTGCGGTAACAACCCGGGGATCGCCTGCCGCCTCGCCTGGGACGTCAGCCACAGCACGAACGCCGCCCAGATCGTCAAGGTCTACCTGGCCGGCCCGGCCAGCCGGGCGGGCCGGATAATGTTCGTCATCGTGCTCGCGCTGCTGGTGCGGACCGTGTTCCACCGTCTGATCAACAAGATCACCGAACGCGCGGCGACGGCGACGCTTCCGGTTGCTCCCAACGGCCGCGTGCACAAGGCCGCGGTCGCCATGCACGCGACCGGCACGGAGCGCCGCGAGCAGCGCGCCCGGGCCCTCGGCTCGATCCTGCGCAGCGGGGTCTCGGCCATCGTGTTCGGCATCGCGGCCCTCACCATCCTCGGCATCCTCGGCTTCAACCTGGCCCCGCTGCTTGCGAGCACCGCCGTGCTCGGCGTGGCCCTCGGGTTCGGCGCGCAGAACCTGGTGCGGGACTACCTGGCGGGCCTCTTGATGCTGGTCGAAGACCACTACGGGGTCGGCGACACGATCAACGCCCGGGTCGCCACCGGCACGGTGGAGGCGATGACGCTGCTCACCACCCGGCTGCGCGACGTCAACGGCGTGGTCTGGCACATTAGGAACGGCACCATCGACAGCGTGGGCAACGAATCGCAGGGCTGGTCCCGCGCCATCATCGACTACCCGGTCCCCTACGGCGAGGACCTGGCCCAGATCAGGCTGCTGATGGAGCAGGCCGCGGACAGCCTGTACCGCGAGCGCGGCTGGCGCAAGCTGATGCTGGAGAAGCCCGAGGTGTGGGGCGCCCAGGAGCTGTCCAGCAAGGAAGTGACCATGCGGCTGGTGGCCAAGACTGCCCCCATGCGGCAGTGGGAGGTGGCCCGCGAGCTGCGGGCCCGGGTGAAAGCGGCGCTGGACGCGGCCGGCATCCAGCCGACCGGCCCCGACACCATCGTCGTCTCGGCGCCGCCGGGACCCGCGGGCCAGGAACCCCAGCCGGGGCCCGCCGCGGTGGCCGCGATACCGGCGGACGCCCGGACCGAGGATCGGATGGCGACGGCGGAGAAGGATCCGCTCGCGGACACGGAGCTTCCCGCGGCCACGGAAGAACGCCGGGTGACCACCGAGCTACCGGACGACGGCGAAGGTGCGGGGCCCCGCACCCCGTAAGCTTTCAGCCATGAGCCAGCCGGTCAGCTTCTACCAGGCCGTGGGCGGGGAAGAGACCTTCCGCCGTCTGGTCCACCGGTTCTACCAGGGCGTAGCGGAGGATCCCGTGCTGCGGCCGGTCTATCCGGCCAAGGATCTCGGGCCGGCCGAGGAGCACCTGCGGCTGTTCCTCATGCAGTACTGGGGCGGGCCGCGGACCTACGACGACCTGCGCGGGCACCCCCGGCTCCGGATGCGGCACGCCAGGTTCGCGATCGGCGAGGCCGAACGAGACGCCTGGCTGCACCACATGCGGGTGGCCCTGGACGAGCTCGACCTGGATGAAGCGCTGGCTGCCCAGCTCTGGGACTACCTGGTCATGGCCGCGCACAGCCTGGTCAACGTCGACCCGGCGCACCGCCGGCCCGATCTCGGGCTGATCCCGAAGGCCTGAGATCCTTCGTCAGTCGTCATAGCCGAATGCTAATGGCGCATAGGGTCGTCCCCATGGGCGTGGAAGCGGTAGCTCCGTTCCGGATCGAGGTCGCCGAGGCCGAGCTGGCCGATCTCCGGCGGCGGCTGCGGCAGTCCCGCTGGCCGGAGGCGGAGCCTGTTTCCGACTGGTCGCAGGGCGTGCCGCTCGCGTACCTGCAAGACCTTTGCGGGTACTGGGCGGACGGCTATGACTGGCGGCCGACCGAGGCGCGGCTGAACGCGCTGCCGCAGTTCCAGACGGTGATCGGCGGGGTGTCGCTGGTCTTCGCTCACGTCCGCTCGCCGCACCCGGGCGCGTTGCCGCTGATCATGACCCACGGCTGGCCAGGCTCGGTCGTGGAGTTCTTGAAGGTCATCGGGCCGTTGTCAGACCCCGCGGCGCACGGTGGCGACGCGGCCGACGCCTTCCACGTGGTGTGCCCATCGCTGCCCGGCTACGGGTTCGGCGGCAAGCCGGACCGTACCGGCTGGGGCGTCGAGCGGATCGCCGGCGCGTGGGCCGAACTGATGGCGAGGCTCGGCTACCGGCGTTACGGCGCGGCCGGCAGCGACTGGGGCACCAGCGTCAGCGCCAGCCTGGGCCAGCAGGACGCGGCCCATGTCGCGGGCATCCACCTCATCCCGCCGCTCGCCGGGCCGGACCCGGCCACGCTCGGCGACCTCACCGACGCCGAGCGCGCGGCCCTGGCCTCGCTGGAGCACTCCGCCGAATGGGATTCCGGCTACTCGAAGGAGCAGGCGACCCGGCCGCAGACGATCGGGTACGGGCTGGTGGACTCGCCGGCCGCCCTGTGCGCCTGGATCATCGAGAAGTTCTGGTCCTGGACCGACCATGACGGCGACTTGGGTACCGTGCTGACCCGGGACGAACTGCTCGACAACCTGATGCTCTACTGGCTGCCCGGCACGGGCGCCTCGGCGGCCCGGCTGTACTGGGAGAACATCCGCCAGGTGAACGAGTGGATCGCGGGGGCCGCTGCCGATACGGTCTCCGTCCCGGTTGGCGGCTCGGTGTTTCCGAAGGAGCTTCAGCGGCCGTCCCGGCGGTGGGCGGAGAAGCGTTTCACCGACATCCGTTACTGGAACGAGCCCGGACGCGGCGGGCATTTCGCTGCGTTCGAGCAGCCCGCGTTGTTCGTGGATGAGGTCAGGTCGTTTTTCCGGTTGGTCCGCTAGCTGCGGGACAAGGCACCTGGCCGGGAAGCGGTCACGTCCATGGCGAAGATTTTCGCCTCATCATTGAACCAGAGCGGCACCGGATACGCTTAGGCACTTAGGTCATCTCACACCGGAGATCACCATGCCACGCTACGTGGCCCCTCGCCCAAGGAGTTGATCACTATGCGTCGTCTTCTTGTCGTCGTCGGCACCTTTATTCTGCTGGGACTGGGAACGGCTGCTCCCGCCCTGGCCGACACCACGTCCGGGACGCCCGGGCCGCCCAATCAGTCCTGCCAGGCGGTCGAGCCGAATACCCCGGGGAACGCTGCGAACAGCCCTGGTTCACCATTCAATGAGCCAGGCATCAACAGCGTGAACGGCGGAATCGGCGGGCAGAACTACGCACCGAATTCGCAGTACGACGTGGCCTGCTTCCAGGCTTCGGTGCACTGACAGAACCGCCATCATAGACGGCCGGGGCCGCAAGCTCACCCGCTAGCCGCGGGTGAGCTTGCTGCTGTTCTCAGTTGATCTGTTCGCCTCACGTCTGGTGCCGAGGGCGCGCGATAGGACGGTGACGCGGTCGCGGGCGCCGGTCTTGGCGAAGATCGACTTGAGATGGTCCTGGATCGTGTGCTCGGACAGCGACATCTGGCGCGCCATGGCGCGGGTGTCGCTGCCGGTGGCAAGCAGTCCGAGTAGTTCGTGCTCACGGGCGGTGAGGCCGAAGGATCGGCTGAACAGGTCAAGGCGCTCGGCGGCGGATGCCTCCTCGATAGTGACGACGAGGGGGGCACCGCGGTCGGCCAGCGCGCCTGGCTTCTCGTCGGAAGAGAGCCTGGCGGCACGCACAGTAAGCCAGAAGCCGCCGGCGAGATGCGTGCGTGCGGACGCCGGATGGTCGTCGATTCCGTTTTCGGCGGCCAGGAGCTGGGCGGCCACGTTATAGATGCTGGCCGGGATGGCCCGCTCGTCGGGCTCGGGTGGAAGCAGCACATTCAGCCAGGCTTGCGAAGCCGCCGTGCGGCTGGAGATCCGAAGGTCGTCGTCCAGCGTCAGCACAACCGGCCCGGCCTCGTACCGGTGCGGAGTCGCTGGCTCAACGAAGGTTCGTGCCTGGCAATGCCGTAGCGCGCTGGTCAGCGGTGCGACGAGACTGACGATGAACTCGGCATCGGTGCCGTCGAACGGTTCGCGGGCGTCGTCGCGCCACAGGTCGAGAAAGCCCCAGCAGCCGTACTGGTCCGCGAAGACCGCTGAAGCCACGTCGCCGACTCCGTACCGGCTCAACACCTCGCGCCACACACGGCTTCGTGACAGGTCGCCGCCGACCGCATCGTTCAGGAGGGCAGCAGGGGAGGCCTGCAGCTGCAAGGCGGTCCAGCGATTGACTGGCGTGGCGTACTTGGCCTTGATGAGGGCCGGCAACTCGGTGATGCAGGGCACCTCGGCGAGGGGCGCGGTACCGACCGCGGTGACCGGGTCGGTGAGCAGCCAGACGTAGGCGCTGAAGTCGATCACCTCGCGAAGAACCGCGAGAGCCTGCCGGCGCAGATCCCTGTCCTCGAGCCCTGCCGCGCCGAGGGCCGCGATCCGCTCGCGGGCTCGGGTCCGCGCCCAGGTACTGGCCATCAAAGAAGCGTACGTCGGCCAGGCCTGAGTTCCGGCAGTTGCTGACCCCCCAGAAATCCGGGATACAAGGCGCCCAACGGGCGGCCTAGCGTGACGGTCAAAGCCAAGTGTGACAACAACGTAACGGAGAAATCATGGCCACACTGCGCATCGAGCACGCGATCCACGACTTCGGAATCTGGCAACAGGCATTCGACAGCTTCGCGGAGGCACGCGCGAAAGCCGGAGTCCGCAGCTTCGCTATCCGCCAGCCCGTCGACGACCAGAAATACCTGATGCTTGACCTGGAGTTCGACACGGCAGGGCAGGCCGAAGCGTTCGCCGGGTTCCTGCACCAGCACGTCTGGTCCTCGTCGGCGTCGTCCCCGGCGCTGGCCGGGGCTCCGCAGACCCGAATCCTCGACCTCGTGCGAAGCGAGGAACCGTGACTCCCTCCGGCGCCCTAACCGCGGGTTAGCTTGCGGTAGGTGACGCGGTGCGGGCGGGCGGCTTCGGCCCCGAGGCGCTCGATCTTGTTCTTCTCGTAGGCCTCGAAGTTGCCCTCGAACCAGAACCAGTTCGCGCCGCCTTCCCAGGCCAGGATGTGCGTGGCCACCCGGTCCAGGAACCAGCGGTCGTGGCTGGTGATGACCGCACAGCCGGGGAACTCGAGCAGTGCGTTCTCCAGCGATGCGAGCGTCTCCACGTCCAGGTCGTTGGTCGGCTCGTCGAGCAGCAGCAGGTTGCCGCCCTGCTTGAGGGTGAGTGCCAGGTTCATCCGGTTCCGCTCGCCGCCGGACATGGCGCCGGCCGGCTTCTGCTGGTCCGCGCCCTTGAATCCGAACGCGGCCACGTACGCGCGGCTGGGGATCTCCACGTTGCCGACGCGGATGTGCGCCTCGCCGTCGGAGATCACCTCCCACACGTTCTTGTTCGGGTCCATGCGCCCCCGGGCCTGGTCGACGTAGGAGATGCGCACCGTCTCGCCGATCCGGATCGTGCCGGAATCGGGACGCTCCTCGCCGATGATCATCTTGAACAGGGTGGTCTTGCCGACGCCGTTCGGGCCCAGGACGCCGACGATGCCGTTGCGGGGCAGGCTGAAGGAGAGCTTCTCGAACAGCATCCGGTCGCCGAACCCCTTGACCAGGTCCTCGACCTCCACGACGACGCTGCCCAGGCGCGGGCCCGGCGGGATCTGGATCTCCTCGAAGTCCAGCTTGCGGTTTTTGTCGGCCTCGGCGGCCATCTCCTCGTACCGCTGCAGCCGGGCCCTGCTCTTGGCCTGGCGCGCCCGCGGGCTCGACCGGACCCATTCGAGCTCGTCCTCGAGGCGCTTGCGCTTCTTCGCGTCCTTGGCCCCTTCGACCTTCAGCCGGGCCGCCTTGGTCTCCAGGTAGGTGGAGTAGTTGCCCTCATACGGGTAGGCGTGGCCGCGGTCGAGCTCGAGGATCCACTGGGCTACGTCGTCGAGGAAGTACCGGTCGTGGGTGACCGCGACGACGGTGCCTGGGTACTTCTCCAGGTGCTGTTCCAGCCACTGCACGCTCTCCGCGTCCAGGTGGTTGGTGGGCTCGTCGAGCAGCAGCAGGTCGGGCTGGGATAGCAGGAGCCTGCACAGCGCGACCCGCCGCTTCTCCCCGCCGGACAAGCTGGCGACCTCGGCGTCCGGCGGCGGGCAGCGCAGCGCGTCCATGGCCTGTTCGACCTGGCTGTCCAGGTCCCAGGCGTCCTTGTGGTCGAGCTGCTCCTGCAAGCGGCCCATCTGCTCGAGCAACTCGTCCGAATAGTCGGTCGCCATCTTCTCGGCGATCTCGTTGTACTCGGCGAGCAGCCGTTTGGTGTCGGCCACGCCGTCCTCGACGTTGCCCAGGACCGTCTTGGTCTCGTCGAGCTGGGGCTCCTGGTCGAGCAGGCCCACGGTGAAGCCCGGCATCAGGCGCGCTTCGCCATTGGACGGCTGCTCCACGCCTGCCATCATCCTGAGCAGGGTCGACTTGCCGGTTCCGTTCGGGCCCACGACGCCGATCTTGGCGCCGGGAAGGAACGCCAGCGTGACGTTGTCGAGAATGACCTTGTCGCCGTGCGCCTTGCGCACGGCGCGCATCTGATAGATGAACTCCGGCATGGACCCAAGCCTACGGGCACGCGTCCGTTGCCTCGTCCCCCTCCTTGTCCAGGGCGGCCTTTCCCGATGCGTGGGCGTACACGCGCACCTGGTCACGACCCAAGTCCTTGGCCCGGTACAGCGCCACGTCGGCCGCGGCGAGCAGCTCGAACAGGTCACTGCCGTGCTGGCCGAGCACCGCGACCCCGATCGAGACCGTGACGCTGATCCTCGCGTCGCCGGCGGCCACGCTCAGCCGGCCGGCGCTGGTCCGCAGCCGCTCGGCGATCCCGCAGGCGCCGGCGCCGTCGGTGCGGGGCAGCAGGACGGTGAACTCCTCCCCGCCGAACCGGCCCACCACGTCCGACTCGCGGACCTGCTGCCTGAGCACGGCGGCCAGAGCGCGCAGGACCTCGTCCCCGATCAGGTGGCCGTGGCTGTCGTTGACCCGCTTGAAGTGATCGACGTCCACCAGCAGCAGGGCCAGCGGCGTGCTGGACCGCACCGCCTGGGCGACCTCGGCGTCGGCCTCGCGCTGCCAGGCGGTCGCGTTCAGCAGCCCGGTCTTCGGGTCGGTGCGGGCCGCCGCGGCCAGCTGCTGGTGCATCAGGCTCCGCTGCAGCAAGATGACCGGCGGCAGCGCCACCAGCAGCAGCAGGTAGCTGAGCGCACAGGTGACCGCGACGAGGATGCCGACGCAGGTTTCCGTCAGGTCGAGCAGCAGGGTTTCCCGGTCCCAGAGCATCTTCTTGACGGACGCTTCCGGTTCGGCCAGGTGCGCGGCGACCGCGATCGTGAACGAGTTGACCACCGCGAACACGACCGCGCACGCGATCGCGGTCAGCACCACCGACGGGCGGGTCAGCCAGGCGTGCGAGCCGGTCAGCGTCGCGAGCGCGGCGTTGGGGATGATCAGGTGAAACGTGGCCGAGGTGGCGGCGCCCGCCAGCCCGAGCGCGGCCGAGCTGAACACCCGGCGGTAGACCGGTATCCGGCGGGCCCGCAGGTACAGCACCGCGCCGATGACGAACGGCGCGAGCAGCGCGTACAGCGGCGGCAGCAGGAGCGCGATCGGCAGCCACCAGGCGGAAAGCAGGTCCCGCGACACGCCGGACGGCTGGCCGAGCCGCCGCATCGCCTCGATGCAGATCACCGCGGCGGCCAGCAGGGCACCGAACAGCAGCAGGTCGCCCGCCCGCGGCGGGGTTGCAGTTAGCTCCCAGCCGATCAGAGCCAAGTCGCAGGCGAGGACGACGAGAACGTACACAATGAGTGACGTCGGCATCGTGAGCAGAGGCCAGCACCGCGGCCAGCTGATCAGCCGCCGCAGGCCCCGCTCCCGTTGCCCTATCGCCTCTTGTACTGCTGCCATGCCCCCTGCCCATCATGAGCCAGGCTTCCGCGACCGAGGGGCCGCTCATCACGTTAGGTAACATATTAGATGCGATCCGTGCCAGCGCGTTGCGAAACCGGTATGTTGGCGAGCACGGATTTCCGGACATGAGCCTACGGACAGGCAGCCCGAGACCACGGAGAGACACGCCGGATGTCACGAACCGTGCCGTTGGTGCCGCACAGAATGGTTACGCTATGATGTCGGACGTATCCGCTCCGTGCGGCACCTGACAGATCCGAAGACTGGCCAGCAGACCCCAGAGGAGAGTGGATTAAATGCGAGGCGTTATCTGGAGCTAGCGCTCAGCAGGGCACTGGACTTGGCCGAGGTCCTGTGCCCGGAAGGGGCGTTGGCGGGTATCGCGCTTAGAAGGGCGCCGCGGGTATCGGGGGCGCTCCGGCTATCGGGGGCATTGGGGGCTCGGCCGCCTGGTCCTCGTCTTCATTCTCGCCCTCGGCGAGCGCTCGCGCGGCGAGGTCGGCTTCGTCCAGGTCCCGGCCGAACCGCTCGATCGCCTCTTCGTCGATCATCTCGTCTGGTCCCTCGTCCAGGTCCGGCGTCCCCGGCGCCTGGTCGCCCGCCGGGTCGCCTTCCGTGGTCACACGCTGGGGCCGCGGGCGCATGTAGTTGGCCGGACCCCGGCTCAGATCGTGTCCCACCGTGTCCGCCGTGATCTCGATCGAGGTCCTGAGCTGACCGTTCTTGTCCTCGAAGCTGCTGGTCTTGAACCGCCCCTTGACGATGACCGGGTCGCCCTTGTGCAGGCTGGCTCGCACGTGATCGGCCAGCCTGCTCCAGCAGCTGACGTTGTAGTAGGACGTCTCGGCGTCGCGCCACTGCCCGGTTGCGCTGTCACGGAAACGAGGTGTGGCGCCGACGCGCACCTTGGTCACTAGCTTGCCGGTCGTGGTGGTGCGAATGTTCGGGTCCTGGGCCACGAAGCCGACGAGGGTCACGTATCCGCCCTGACTCATAGCTATCCTCCTTGAGCTCCCGGCGGCCCGACGCCACCGGGTCCCCTCCACCGTGCCGAAATCCGCATCCCGCGACCGGCCCGGCCGCGTGCTTGTGGATAACTTCGCCAGAGCGCGCAAACTGTGGACAACCGCTTGCCATTCGCGACACGGTGCGGGAAGATGCCCCGCCCGCCGGCCGCGGCGAAGCGGGAGTCTCGAATTTCAGCAACGTGTGTATTTACCCCCGTTTTGTGGGGGTGAGTACACGATCGTGTTGTGCTGAGGGGTTAGAGGCGGTTGATGCGGGCTACTTCCTCGGGGGTGAGGGAGAAGCTGAAGAGGTCGATGTTCTGCTCGATGCGTTCGGGGCGGGCGGACTTCGGGATGACGATGACGCCGATCTCGAGATGCCAGCGCAGGACCACTTGGGCGGGGGTCACGCCGTACTTGGCGGCGATCTCAGCCAGCGTGCGGTCGCGCAGCCTGGTGCCTTTGAGCGGGCTGTAACCCTCCACCGCCACGCCGCGCTCGGCGTGCGCGGCCAGCAGGGCCGCGTCGTACCGGGACGGGCTCCACGGGATCTGGTTGACGGCGGGCCGCTCACCCGTTGCCGCGATCAGGTCGTCGATCTGCCGGATGCTGTAATTGCTTACCCCGACCGCGCGGGTCAGGCCCTCATCCCTGATCGCGAGGAAATCCCGCCACACCGGCACCAGGTTCCGGCCGCGGGGCGGCCAGTGCACCAGCCACAGGTCCAGGTGATCGGTGCGGAGCGCTTTGAGGCTCTCGGCCATCGTGGCCTGCACGCGCCCCGCGTTGCCGGGCGGAAGCTTGGTGGTGACGAACACGTCGGCACGATCCTGGCCGCTGTCGGCGATGGCGCGGCCGACCTCCGCCTCATTCCGGTACATCGTGGCGGTGTCGATGTGCCGGTAGCCGACCTGCAGCGCGTGCCGGGTGGCCTCGTAGGCGAGGTGGCCCTGCATCTGCCAGGTGCCGAACCCGACCATCGGCATCGCGACGCTCCGGCCTAGGTCTACCACGGGAATCTTGGTGTCGGTCATGCGGTCAATTGTCTCAGTGGTTCCCTAGCTAAGGACCGCGCGGATGGCGCGGGAAAGCTCGCCGGGCACGTCCGGCACCAGCAGGTGGACCCCGTCCCGGACGACCTCGCGGCCGCCGATCACGACGGTCCGCACGTCGGCCGCGCAGGCGCCGAACACCGCCGCCTCCAGCGCCGCGCCGTCGGCCGCGCCCGCGGTCCGCACGCTGTCCAACGACACGGTGACCAGGTCCGCCCACTCCCCCGGGGCGATCTCCCCCGCGTCCGGCCAGCCGAGGCTGGTGTGCCCGTCGCAGGTGGCGGCGCGCAACAGCGCCTCGGCGGTGAAGTGCCCGCGGGAGCGCCGGGCCAGCCGTTCGGCATACTCGACCCCGCGCGCTTCTTCCAGAATGTCCACCACCGCGTGGCTGTCGCTGCCCAGGGTGAGCGTGCAGCCAGCCGCGGCCAGCGCCTGCGACGGCGCGAGGCCGTCGCCGAGATCGCGCTCGGTGGTGGGGCAGATGCAGGCGAACACGCCGCAGCCGCCAAGCAGGTTCAGGTCGCCGGCGTCGACGTGGGTGGCGTGCACGACCGTGCTCCGCGGCCCGAGCACGCCCTCGTCGTACAACAGCCTGCTGGGCGAGACACCGTAAAGCGCCTGGCACGCGTCATTCTCGGCTTGCTGCTCCGACATGTGCGCGTGCAGCGGGGCGCCGCAGCGCTGGGCCCAGGCCACCACCGCGTGCATCTGATCCCGCGGGACCGCGCGCACGGAATGAATCGCCGCGCCCGCCTTGGCGTGCGGGGAGATCATCCCGTGCTCGTCGAAGCCGAGGTCCGCGGCCCGGGAGGCCCACCGCACGGCATCGCCGTCGCCGAACCGGAGTTGCGGCCCGGCCAGCGGCAGCATTCCACTCCCCCGCGGCTCGGCCCGGGAAGAAGGAGACAGGCCGCCGGCCAGGTAGCAGGCGTCGAGCAGCGTCATCCGCAGGCCGGCCTCGGCCGCCGCCTGGACCAGGGCGCGGCCCATCGCGTTCGGGTCCGCGTAAGGCCGCCCGTCCGACTGGTGATGCAGGTAGTGGAACTCGCCGACGCAGCTCACCCCGGCCAACGCCATCTCGGCGTACACGGCGCGGGCCAGCCCGAGGTAGCTGTCGGGGTCGAGGCGGGCCGCGACGGCGTACATGCGCTCGCGCCAGGTCCAGAACGTGCCGTGGTCCGCCTCGGTAGTGGCCCGCAGCGCGCGGTGGAACGCGTGCGAGTGGGCGTTGGCGAACCCGGGCAAGGTGAGGCCACGGAGGCGTTCAGGGGCGGATGGGGATGATGTTGCGAATGGGGTGGATGGGACTGGCGTTGTGGATGGGACTGGCGTTGTGGATGGGACTGGCGTTGTGGATGGGGTGGCAGGGGCCATTGGGGTGACGGAGGTGAAGCGCTCTCCGTCGGCTTCGATCAGGACGTCGCGGCGTACGCCCTGGCCGGGGAGCCAGGCCAGGTCAGCGAGCCAGCGCCGGACGGTGCTGGTCATGTGCGGCATGCCAGGTCCTCGAGGACCGCGGCCAGGGCGCGGACCCCGGCTTCGCAGTCGGCCAGGTCGGCGTGCTCTGCGGGCGAGTGCGAGACGCCGGTGGGGTTGCGCACGAACAGCATGGCCGTCGGCACCCGCGCGGCGAGCACCCCGGCGTCGTGCCCGGCCCCGGTGGGCAGCACGGGGGCGGCGATCCCGGCCGCGGCGAGCACTCCCGCGATCCGGTCCCGCAGCCCCTGGTCGAAACGCACGACCGGGGTGTAAGACTCCTGCCGCACGCTGAGAGTCACCCCGTGCTCCGAGCAAAATCTCATCGAGGCCGAACGGACCGCGGTGACAGTTTTCTCCAACGTCGCTTCGTCCGGTGCCCGGGCGTCCAGCCAGGCTATTACCGCCGACGGAACCCCGTTGGCGCCACCCGGTTCCGCAATCATCTTGCCGAACGTCGCTAGCGCACCGTTGCAAGCGGCGGTGTGGCGGGCCGCGAGGACGGTTCTCGCGTAGGGCAGCATCGGGTCTTTTCTGTCGGCGAGCCTGGCCGTGCCGGCGTGGTCGGCGCGGCCTTGGAAGTCCAGGCGCCAGCGGCCGTGCGGCCAGATCCCCTCAGCGATGCCGACCGCAGCGCCCATCGGGGCCAGCGCGCGGCCCTGCTCGACGTGCAGTTCGACGAACGCGGCCATGCCGTCCAGCAGGTCGGGGCGGGGACCGATCAGGCTAGCGTCGCAGCCCGCGGCCGTCATCGCCGCGGCCAGCGTGATGCCGTCGTCGTCGGTGAGGGCCCGGGCGGTTTCCGGGGCGATGGCTCCGGTCATCAGGCGGCTGCCCAGGCAGGGGACGCGAAACCGAGCGCCTTCTTCCTCGGTGAAGACGGCAAGCACTACAGGCCGTTCGGGATAAAAGTCCTTATCTTTTAGCATTTCTACGGCGGCCAGCGCGGACACGACGCCGAGCGCTCCGTCGTAGCCCCCGCCGTCCGGGACCGAATCCAGGTGACTGCCGGTCACGATGGCGTTCGTTCCCCGCGGGCCCCACCAGGCCCAGAGGTTGCCGTTGTTATCTGGCTCCACGGTCAGGCCGAGTTTTTCCGCCTGGCGGGTGAACCAGGCGCGGCATTCGGCGTCGGCCGGGGTCCAGGAGTAGCGGCGGTAGCCGCTGGTCCGCTGGTCGCGGCCGAGCGGCTCGAGCTCATGCCAGAGCTCGGCGAAGCTCATAAACGAGTCTTCGGGACCATGGGGACGCGAACGCCGCGCTCGGCGGCCACGGTCGCGGCCTGCTCGTAGCCGGCGTCGGTGTGCCTGATCACGCCCATCGCCGGGTCGTTGATCAGGACGCGTTCCAGCTTCTGCCCGGCCTGTTCGGTGCCGTCGGCGACGCAGACCTGGCCGGCGTGGATGGAGCGGCCGATGCCCACGCCGCCGCCGTGGTGGATGGACACCCAGGACGCCCCGGAGGCCGTGTTGACCAGCGCGTTCAGCAGCGGCCAGTCGGCGATGGCGTCGGAGCCGTCGGCCATCGCCTCGGTCTCCCGATAGGGCGACGCGACCGAGCCGCAGTCCAGGTGGTCGCGGCCGAGCACGATGGGGGCGGACAGGTCGCCCTTGGCCACCATCTCGTTGAACCGCAGCCCGGCCAGGTGCCGCTCGCCGTAACCGAGCCAGCAGATCCTGGCCGGCAGGCCCTGGAAGTGCACCTTCTCCTCGGCCAGCCGAATCCACCTGGCCAGCGCCTCGTTCGCCGGGAACAGGTCGAGGATGGCCCGGTCGGTGGCGGCGATGTCGTTCGGGTCGCCGGACAGCGCGGCCCAGCGGAACGGGCCCTTGCCCTCGCAGAACAGCGGCCTGATGTAGGCCGGCACGAAGCCAGGGAACTCGAAGGCCCGGTCGTACCCGGCCAGCGCCGCCTCGCCGCGGATGGAGTTGCCGTAGTCGAAGACCTCGGCCCCGGCGTCGAGGAACTCGACCATGGCGGCGACCTGCTCGGCCATCGAGTCGCGCGCTCTTTCCGTGAAGCCGGCCGGGTCTTCGGCCCGCAGCGCGGGCATGTCCTCGAAGTCCACGCCCCGGGGCAGGTAGGTCAGCGGGTCGTGGGCCGAGGTCTGGTCGGTGACGATGTCGATGGGGGCTTTGCGTTTGAGCATGCGCGGGAACACATCGGAGGCGTTGCCCAGCAGGCCGATGGACAGGGCCTTGTTTTCGTCCCGCGCGGCGACGGCTCTTTGGATGGCGTCGTCGATGTTTTGTGCCTGCTCGTCCAGGTAGCCGTGCTCGATCCGCCTGGTGATCCTGGACTGGTCGCACTCGACGCAGATGACCACGCCGCCGTTCATGGTCACGGCCAGCGGCTGCGCGCCGCCCATGCCGCCGAGCCCGGCGGTCAGCGTGATCGTGCCAGCGAGTGAGCCGCCGAAGCGCTTGGCCGCGATCGCGGCGAACGTCTCGTAGGTGCCCTGCAGGATGCCCTGGGTGCCGATGTAGATCCAGGAACCGGCGGTCATCTGGCCGTACATGGTCAGGCCGAGCTGCTCGAGGCGGCGGAACTCCTCCCAGGTCGCCCACTGCGGGACGAGGTTGGAGTTGGCGATGAGCACTCTTGGGGCCCACTCGTGGGTCTTTAGGACGCCGACGGGCTTGCCGGACTGGACGAGCAGGGTCTCGTCGTCGTTAAGGTCTTTCAGGGTCGCGACGATCGCGGCGTAGGCGTCCCAGCTGCGGGCGGCGCGACCGGAGCCGCCGTAGACGATGAGCTGGTCGGGATGTTCGGCCACCTCGGGGTCGAGGTTGTTCATCAGCATGCGCATCGCGGCTTCCTGCGCCCACCCCTTGCAGCTGCGCTGCGAGCCGCGCGGCGCCCGCACCGGTTCGTGACCTTGGCTCATGGGCCCATCATTCTCCCCTGTGGTGGCGCGGGCGCGGGCAGGGTCGCGGGTGCGGGCAGGGCGGAAATCGGGGTGACGGTTGGCCTAGACAATTGCGGCAGAGGGCGCAGCACCTGACGAACTCCGCAGCCGGGACATCAGGCCCGGACAGCGAGCATCGCCCCGCCGATATCATCAGCGCCCATCTGGTCACCCGGCGCGGTGCGCTACGACCACGGTAGGGCTGTCCTCCTGGACTGTCTCAGTACACCGCAGTCTCGGCGGTGGCCATGTCCTGGAATCCATTGGTTTCAGCTACGCGCGCACTAAGGGCAGCCATGCCGTTTACCGTCGCCCCGACGGGCGTGCGGCCCATAACCGGCGGCAGGCTCGGGCGGTGCGCAGCATCACGCGGCGACTAGTTCCGAGGGCTCGGCGATGACGTCGACCAGGGCGCCGTTGCGCATGACGGTGATCGCGAGCGGGCGGCCGATCGCCTCGGAGAACATCAGCCGCTGCAGGTCCTGGGCGGCCTTTACCGGCTTGCCCCCCGCGGTGAGCAACAGATCCCCCGGGCGCAGGCCGGCCCGGTCGGCGGGTCCGTCGCTGACTACCTGGGCGACGAGCAGGCCGGTCGTCCGGCCGAGCCGCTCGCGCCAGTTGGCCGGCACCGGACCGGGCATCGTGACCAGGCCCAGGTAGGCCCGCCGAACCCGGCCGTCGCGCATCAGCGCGGAGATGATCCGCCGGGTGGTGTCGTTGACCGGGACTGCCATGCCCAGGCCCACGCCGGCCACGGCGGTGTTGATGCCGACCACGCGCGCTTCGGCGTCGGCCAGCGCGCCGCCGGAGTTGCCCGGGTTGAGCGCGGCGTCGGTCTGGATGACATCCTCGATCAGCCGGCCGCGGGTCGGCAGGGACCGGCCCAGCGCGCTGACCACGCCTGCCGTCACCGAGCCGGCCAGGCCGAGCGGGTTACCGACCGCCACCACCAGCTGCCCGACCACGAGCTTGTCGGCCTCGCCGAGTTCGGCGGGCTCCGGGGTGGGGCCGTTCGCGCGCAGCACCGCGAGATCGGACAGCGGGTCCGCGCCCACGACTCGGAACGGCGCCGACGTGCCGTCGGAAAACGACGCGGTGCCGCTCGTTGCCTTGCCCACCACGTGGGCATTGGTCAGCAGGAACCCGTCACCGGTGAAGACCACGCCCGAGCCGAGGCTCTCCCCCATGCGCCCTTGGCCGCGGGGCACGCGGAGGCTCGCGACCTTTGGCGTGAGGCGTTCGGCCACAGAGGAAACGATCTGCGAATATGCGTCCAGGGGGTTACTGGCCTCCATTATCTCTCCCAGCCACGATCTGATTACAGGATTACACTGTAACCACGGAACGGTAGGGGTGCTTCCCCGTACCTGTTCCGCCTGAAGCTGAATCGCTTGGGCCGAGTGGGTTGGCTGGTCAGGGCGGCGGCGCGTGGCCGGCCAGGCCGACGGGGTTGCCTTCTGGATCGATGATCGTGGCGAGGGTGCGGGTCGGGCCATCGGGGGCGGGAGGCTCGAGGATCTCGCCGCCGTGCGCAGTGACCCCGTTCCAGTGTTTCGCGCATGTCAGCCACGTGGATCCAGATCATCGGCCCGGCGTCCCGGGCCGGCGGACGGTCCTCGACCCACTGGCCGATGAGGCCGGGAGCCTCGAAGTCCGGGTAGTGCGCTTCGATCTGCCAGCCGAAGACCGCCTCGTAGAACGCGGCCGCCCGCTTATGGTTGGCCGCCGGTATCTGCAGGTAGCAGACCTGGCCGTGGACGAGGCCGAGCGCCCGGGCGGCTTCGGAGTCTTCCTGGGTCATGGGTGATCCTTTCTTTATTGCTTTGCGGGCCGGCATTCGACGACGAACCGGCCCGATGACTGCGTGCGCGCGGCGAGGACCTCAAGGCCGGCTTGCCGGGCTAGCTCGGTGAACTGCGTGAGCGTGCTCGTCTTCCCGCCGGCCACCAGCATGTCGATACCCAGGGACCGCGGTGCCTCGTCCGCCGAGACGCCGCCGAGCACGGCGATCCGGCCCTCGGGTGGGACGGCCTCGGCGCAGCGGCGCAAGATGGCCACGGTCTGCTCGTCGGCCCAGTCGTTCAGAACGCTCTTGAGCAGGTAGAGGTCGGCTCCGGCGGGCAGCGGATCGAAGAAGCTCTGCCCCGCGACGGTTACCCGGTCGGAGACCCCGAAGCTCTCGATAATCTCGCCCGCCCGGGCCACCGTGCCCGGGAGGTCCACGAGGATGCCCCGGGCCTGCGGGTGACGCCGGAGCAGCGAGGCCAGCATGGTTCCGGTCCCGCCGCCGACATCGACGACGGTGCGGATGGCTTCCCACCCGTCGCTGAGCTCGATGTCGTAGTCGGGGACGCCGTGCCCGGCCGGTCCCATGAGCGCGTCGAAGTCCGCCGCGATCCGCGGATGGGCGGCTAGGTCCTCCCAGAAGGGCCGCCCGAACACCTGCTGGTAGGCCGGCCGGCCGGTGCGGACGTAGTCGAGCAGCGTCCCCCAGGTGTGGGCCATCCGGCCGCCGATGCCGTCGAGATCGAGGAACCGGGTCTCTGCGAGCTGTTCGGCGGCCCGGTTGCACGAGAACCGCCCGGGCGATTCCTCCGCGAACACCCCCTTGGAGACGAGGTGACCGAGGACGGCATGCAGGGCGCCGGCGTCGCAGCCGGCCGCCGCGGCTAGCTCGGCGATTTCGGTGTGGCCAGCGGCGATGTGGTCCGGGATACGCAAGGTCGCGGCCACGTGCAGGCACCAGGGGGTGGCCAGGTCCAGCATCCTCTCGAGGTCCGCGGTGTCTTCAGTCATGCGGGGTCTCCGCCTCCGTCTGGGCGAGGCCGGGCTGCCGTGCGCCATTTCGGCCGGTCTTCTACCATCGTGACGTGCCCTTCCTGTTCTCGCGGCGGCTCACAGCGCTGATCCCGTCGGCTCCGATCCTGCCAGCTCGCAGCGGCCAGCGTCTTGGCGAAAAGGGACAGCCGCGGTCGGACCGCACTCCTGCGGGACGAAGCCAGGTATAGGCCGGCGCATCGTGCCTGTCGTCGTCCGCCGCCCCGCGCCGCCGCTCGACGGGCTCATCACGGCCATCACCTACCGGGCGGGCGAGCAGCCGCGCACGTCGGTGGAAAAGATTTTGCCGAGCCCGGAAACGAGCCTGTGGGTCAACCTGAACCGCGACGCGTTCCGCTCGTTCGGCGAGGACGGCCAGGTCCACCGGGTCCCTGGCGCCATGGTCGCCGGGCCGGCCAGTCACGCGTCGGTGATCGAATTCGAAGAGGGTCACGCGCATGTTTGCGTGGCGTTCGCGCTGGGGGCGGCCCATTGCTTCCTAGCGCCGCCGTTGGCCCTGGTCCGAGACGACCTGGTGCCGCTGGCCGCGCTGTGGGGCCGTTCGGGCGCGTGCCTGCGGGAACGGCTGCTCGAGGCTGTGGCGCCAGAGGCTGCGCTCGCGGTGATGGAAGATGTCCTGCTCCGGCATCTGGCCGGCCCGCTGGCGCCTGACCCGGCGGTGATCGCCGCCGCAGGCGCGCTGTCCCGGGGAGTTCCGGTGGGTGAGGTATCCCGCGATCTCGGGCTGCTGCCGAGGACCCTGCGCCGCCGGTTCACGGCGCAGGTGGGGCTCACACCGAAGCGCTTCGCCCGGGTGCGGCGGATGCGGCGGCTGGTGCGCGGCCTGGACGGGCAAACCGAGGTTGACTGGGCCGCGGCCGCCGCCAGGCACGGCTACGCCGACCAGCCTCATCTGGCCGACGAGTTCCGGGAACTGGCCGGTGTCACGTCGACCGAGTACCTTCGGTCCCGGGTGGACGGACCCAACCATCTGCGGTTCCCGTCGCGGGGAGGGCAAGGCGATGTTCGCCCATAAAATCGCGGACTTTACGGGTCCTGACGACGTCCAGTGGAGCGAAGCAGCAGAGCCGGCGGCCGACGGCGGCGTGGTCATCGATGTGGTCGCCGCCGGCGTGTCATTCGCGGACCTGCTGCAGACCAAGGGCGCGTACCAGATGGCGGTGCCCGTTCCCTTCACACCTGGCATGGACGCCGCCGGGGTCGTCCGGTCCGCCCGGCCCGGCCTCGGCCTCGCCGCGGGCCAGCGCGTTGCGGTACTGCTGTCGTACGGCTGCTGGCAGGAGGTCGTCAGTGCCCCGGCAGAGCGGGTTCTGCCGTTGCCGGACGGGATGAGCTTCGAGGCGGGCGCGGCCGCTCCCCTCAACTACCTGACCGGCCTGTTCGCGCTGGTCCGGCGAGCGCGGGCGCAAGCGGGTGAAACACTGCTGATCCACGGTGGGGCTGGAGGCGTCGGGACCGCCGCCATCCAACTCGGGCGAGCGCTCGGGCTACGCACGATAGCGGTCGTCGGTGACGAGGTGAAGAGAGAGTTCGCGTTGGAATGTGGGGCGCATCACGCCGTGCTCAGTGACGGCTGGCTCGCCGCGGTCCGCGACCTGGCGGGGGAACGGGCGGTCGACATCGTGGTCGACCCGGTGGGCGGCGATCGGGTGACTGACAGCCTGCGTTCGCTGACCCCGGAGGGCCGGCTGCTCGTGCTGGGGTTTACCGGTGGCGAGATTCCCACCGTGAAGGTGAACCGGCTGCTGCTGGGCAACACCGGCGTGCTCGGGGTTGCCTCTCGGGAGTTCTTCGAGCAGCGGCCGGCCACGGTGGCCGAGCTGTGGGCCCAGCTGATCGAGTTGTGGCGGACCGGGGTGCTGCCCGATCCTCCTGTCCAGGCCTACCCCTTCGCTGACGCCCGCGGCGCGCTGCGGACGATCATTGATCGCAAAGCCAGAGGCAAGGTCGTGCTAAGCAGGCAGGTCCACGTTTCGCCCGCGGTCTGACCCAGACGGCGGTCAGCTGCCGATGGGCCGGGCCGACGCCGCCCCTTCGAGCATGGTCTCGGCCACGAGGTTGTAGGCGAGGGTCCACGCCTGGCGGGTCGGGGGGTCGAAGCTGTCGCCGAGGACGGCGGCGAACGCGTCGAGGAGCGCGGCGCCGACGGTCTGGTAGTCGCCCGCCCGTACCCCGTAGCCGGCGTGCCGAGCGCCCAGGGCACGGGTGTGGCCGAGAAGGTCGTCGAGGCGGGGCATGGCCCGCACGATCTCGGTGAGCTTTTCGGCGAACCTGGCCTGTTGTTCGGCCGGGTCGGTGGTGAACAGTGGCCGCAGGGCCGGGTCTCGCCCGAACAGCTCCTGGTAGAACCGGGCCGCCATGACCGGCAGGTCCGGGCCGAGGCGCTCGAACGAGGACTGAACCATGGTGATCTGCTCCGGCGTCATGAGGTGCTCCCCAGGGCTCGGGCCAGGCCGGCCCGGCTGCTGACCCCGAGCTTGGTGTAGGCGTGCTGCAGGTGATTGTTCACCGTCCGCACCGACAGGTAGAGGCGTTCGGCGATGTCCTTGCTGGTCAAGCCGTTGGCGGCGAGCATCACGATCTCACGTTCGCGGTCCGAGAGGGGGACTGCCGCGGCGGTGTGGAACAGTCCCGGGGTGGCGGCCCCTTCGCACGCGGCGGCCAGATCGCTCGAGCGGCGCAGCGCGGCCGTCGCGGCGCGCCGGTCGCCGGCCCGGCTGAAGGCCTCGGCCGCGCCCGCCGCGGCCTCGGCCGCGAGCAGCATGGCCCCCAGGGCCTCGAAGTCGTCGGCGGCGCCGGCCAGCTCCAGGGCATCGCGGGCCCGGGCGGCGGCGCCATGCCGGGCCCGGGCGGACACCAGCGGCGAGTCGCACGCGCCGGCCAGCTCGCGGAGGCGGGCCGAGGTGTCCTGTCCGCTGGTGCGCATCAGGTCGTGCCACAGCCACGACTCGGCGGTCCGGTGCCCGGTCGACGCGGCCTGCGCGGCGGCGTCCCGGAATAGTTCCGCCGCCTCCGCCGGCTGCCGCGCGGCCACGGCCGTCCACGCGTCGGCGAGCTGCTGCTCGGGTCCGCGGAAGCCGAACGGCGGCCCGGCGGCGCGCTCGGCCAGCACCCGGGCGGCGGCGTCCGCGTCGCCGAGCATGGCGTGCGCCAGGGCCAGGCCCGACAGGGCCAGGCGCCGCGGGCCGGCGAACCGGTGGGCCTCGGCCAGTCCGGCCGCCTCGGCGTAATAGCGGCGAGCGGTCGCCACCCGGCCCTGCAAGGTGGCCACCCGCCCGAGGTTGGCGTCGAAGAAGATCTGGGCGATGGGCACCCGGTAGGAGGCCACGATCTCCGGGCCGGCCCGGGCCAGCCGTTCGGCGTCGGCGAGCCGGCCCGCCTCGGTCAGGGCGAACACCTGGTTGACGACGTGCATGGCCGGGTGGGCGATGGCCAGCTCGTCGCCGAGCGCGACATGGTCGGCGAAGCCGGCCTCGGCGGCTTTCACGGCTTCGGCGGTTCGTCCGGTCACCGCCAGGGCGGGCGCCCCGGCGATGGCCCGGACGACCCGGGTCCGCCGGTCGCGGTCGGCGATGCGCTCGAGCACGGCCAGCGCCCGGTCGGGGTGGCCGGAGAACATCCATACGGAGGCCTCGTCGGCCGCGAGCTCGTCCACCAGCGGCTGGGAGGTGATGACAGCCCGGGCGGCGGCGTTGATGGCGAGCGCCGCCTCGGGCTGGCACAAGCCCCATTGGGCGTTCTTGGCGCGGGTGACCGCCAGGCGGAGGGCGACGTGCTCGCTGCTGGGCAACTGCTGCCCGCGCGCGAGGACCCGCTCGGAGGCGTCGAAGACGCCGAGCTCGTACAGCGCCTCGCCCAGCAGCAGCGCCCCGACCGCGTCCAGCTGCTCGCCGGGCACCGCCTCGATCAGCCGCCGCACGACGCGGAAGTCGTGCGCGTAGCGGGCCAGGTGGGCGCCGCGGATCAAGACGGCCGGGTCGGGCCGCCCCCCGGCGTCCAGCCGCCACACCGCGATCCGCAGCGCCGCCGGACCGGGGGCGGGGGTCGCGGCCTCCAGCCGGTCGGCCTGGGCCAGCAGGATCGCCCGCGTCCGCGACCTCGGCATGGCGGCGCGGACCACCCTGCCGTGCAGGGGGTGGGCCAGGCGTACCTCCCAGTCGGCGACGGCGATCGTCACCAGCCCGGCCCGTTCCAGCGACTCCAGCACCCCGGCGGGGGCGGCCGCCTCGAGATAGCCGAGCTCCAGCGGCTGGCACAGGGCGAGCAGCTCGACGACGGAACGGGCCTCGGCGGACAGGCCCCCGATCCGCTGCTCGACCAGATCCAGCAGCCGGGTGGTGCTCGGCAACCGGTCCTCCAGGTGCCACACCCCCGACCGCTCGACCAGGGCCCGGGACTCCAGGGCGCCCAGGACGAGTTCGCGCACGTAGAGGGGGTTGCCCCGGGTGACCTCCCAGAACTCCTGCCCCGCGCCGGACTCGATCGGGCCGCCCAGGGCCAGGTGCAGGAGCGTATCGAGATGGGCGCGGCTGAGGTCTCCGATGTCGACCCGCTCCAGCCGGCCGTCCCGCCACAGGCTGGTCACCAGGTCCGGGACCGGCTCGCCGGTGCGCACGGTGGCGATCAGGAAGATCGTCTCCTGCGCGGCCAGATACCCGAGAAGGGCCAGGGACGCGGCATCAAGCTGTGACACGTCGGCGGCGACGGTCACCAGGCGCCGGCCGTGATGACGCGCGTGCAGGGCCCGGCGGGTCAGCTCGAACAGCGCCACCGTGTCGACCTGCCCGTCGGGGCCGGGGCGCCCGAGCCCGCCGGCCAGCAGGGCGACCACCGCGCCCAGCGGCAGCAGCGCGGTGGTTCGGCTGCCGGCCACCCGTTCGGTCGGGTGACCGGCGGCCGCCGCCTGCTGGCGGCACTCGTCGGCCAGCCGGGTTTTCCCGACCCCGGCCCCGCCGTATATCACCAGGCCCGCGTGGTTGCCCGGGCACAGGGCTTTCTCGAACACCTCGAGCTCGGACCGGCGGCCGACGATCGGCCACCGCTGCAGTGTGACCGCCACATCAGTCAGCATGTCAGCCCGGGCGAAGGCAAACAATCGCCGACGGCGGTCATCCGGCGCGCTATGACACGTCAGGCGGTCACGATGGCCGGCCGGAGCCCAGCCACGATCTCTACGATGCAGTCGGCGAGGCCGCGGGGAACGCCCAGGTCGTCCAGGGTGGCGGCGAGGTGAGCGGCGGCACGGTCAAAATGGGCACCGCTGATGCCCAGACCACGGTGGGCGCCGGCCAGGCCGGGTCCCCGGTAGCGCTCGGGACCGCCCAGCGCCTCACCGAGGATCGTCACGACATACGCACGGTGCCGGTCACCGACGCCGCCGGGGAAGAACGGGCCGAGCGCCGGGTCCGCGAGCAGCCGTGCGAACAGGCCATCGACGGCCGCGGTCACGGCGGCTCGCCCGCCGATCGCCTGGTAGATGCTGATCGTCTCCGCCTCGGCGGGGGCGGTCGTGTCCTGGGGGGTGGTCATGGTCATGGCAGGTCTCCTCGGTGAAGGTTGTCTACCTCGACCATCGCCCCTCGCACCCGGCCCGCGCCTGAGCAATGACTGCTCATTGTGCACCCGGGGTGAAGCCCGGCCGCGGCCGCGCCCCGTTACTCACCGGCGCGCCCGGCCCGGCACCGCGGAAATGAGTAGCCGCTGCTCAGGCGCTCCCCGCGGCGGGCGGCCTACAACTGTTCCAGAGCGAGCCGATGGACGGCCCGCCAGCCAAGAAAGCGAGAACTCATGTTCATCCTCCAGCAGGACCAGGACAGCCGCCGGGCCGTGGGCCGGTCCCTGACCGGCAACCACTCGCGGGCCGTGGCGGCTGTGGGCCGCGGCTGACCGGCAGAGTGAAAAGTGAGGTGGCGGTTCCCGTGTCCGGCCAGTTGCTGGCAACGACGACCAAGGCCCCGATCGGCCAGGGGGCCGCAACCCGCTGTGAGGCCATGAACTGTGACCCGGCGGTCGTGGTCAGCGACCGCGCCGCCGGGGAGGCGCTGGCCCTGCGGGATCAGGCGCTGGCCGCGCTTGATCGGGGAGATCCCCCGGCGGCGCTGGCCTTCGCCGCCCGTGGGCTGGTGGTGCTGGAGGCGGCGGGCCTGGGCGGCGGGCCGGACGAAGCCGCCCTGCTCGTCGCGGTCGCGGAGATCCAGGAGGCGCTGGGCCGCTTCGGCGACGCCGGGGTCACGATCGCCACCGCGATCGCCATCCTCCAGGACGTGGCGGGCGATGACGATGACAGCCTGCTGTTGTGGTGCCAGGCGCAGGAGCGGCTGGCTGGCCTGGAGCGGCTGGCGGGGGACTTCGACGCCGCGGCGGCCCGGCTCGCCGTCGTGCTGGACCGGGCGGCGGCGGCGTTCGGGGAGGCGTCGATGGCGGTGGTGTCGGCGGCGAACGCGCTGGGGGTGGCGGGCAAGTACGCGTCGGACTTTGACGCGGCCGAAGCCGCGTACCGGCGGGCGGTGGCGGCCCTGGATGGCGTGGACGGCGCGGATCCGCTGATCCGGGCCGGGCTGCTGCACAACCTGGGCGGCCTGGCCCATTCGCGGGGCGACTTCGCCGCCGGGATCCCGCTGGCCGAGCAGGGCCTGGCGCTGCGAGCCGAGGCGGTCGGCGGCGGCCACCCCGATGTCGCCCGGGACCTGAACGCGCTGGGCGCCCTCTACCACCTCGCCGGGCGGTACCGCGACGCCGAGCGGGCCTGCCAGCGGGCCCTGGCGGTGTTCGAAGACTCCTACGGTCCCGGTCACTTCGAGGTCGCCATGACCTGCGCCAACCTCGCGGTCCTGGCCGGCGACCAGGGACACTTCCGGGCCGCCGACGCCCTTGGCCGCCGGTCGCTGCGGATCCTGGAAGCTGTGCTGGGTCCGGGCGACGCCGAGGTGGGCCTGACCCTGCTGAACCTGGGCGCGGCCGTCGCGGGCCAGGGCCGGCGGGCCGAGGCGGCCGCGCTGACCGCCCGCGCCGCGGTGATCCTGGCGGCCCGGCTGCCCCGCGATCACCCGCACGTGGTGGCGGCGGGCGAGGCAGTGGATAGCCTCGGGCGGCCGTCATGACCCGCGCACCCCGAACCCGCCGGCGACGCCCGGGGCTGCTCCCGGCGCTGCCGCGGCCGGCGTGGGTGGTGCTCGGCGGGGACTTCGTGTCCGCCGTCGGCAGCGGCCTGACGCTGCCGTGCCTGTTCATCTACGCCCACCGGGTCCGGGACCTGAGCTACGGCACGGCCGGCCTGGTAGTCGCCACGATCGCCCTGGCCTCGCTGGCCGGCAACCCGCTGGGCGGCGCGGTAGCCGACCGGTGGACGCCGCGCCGGGCGCTGATGGCCGGGCTGGTGGTGGCCGCCGCAGGCTCCGCTGCGCTGGCCCTGGCGCATACTGCCGCCGCCCTGTTCGGCGCGGCCGGGCTGCTGGGCCTGGGGGCGTCGGTGATCTGGCCCGCCCAGGACGCGCTGCTGGCCAGCCTGGCCGGCCCGGCCGGCCTCTCGGCGGTGTTCTCGGTTCGCCACGCCTGCCTCAACGCTGGGCTCGGCCTGGGCGCACTCGGCGCGGCGGCCGTGGTCAGCGTCACCCACCCCGCCACCTTCACCGTGGTGTACCTCGCCGACGCCGCGTCGTTCCTCGCCTTTCTGCCCGTGCTGGCCCGCCTGCGCCCCGTGGCGCCGTCCGCCAGCGACCGGCCCTCGGCCAGCGAACCGCCCCCGGCCAGAGAACCGCCCCAGGGCAGCCAGCAGCGGACCGGTTTCCGGCAGGTGCTGGCGGACAAGGCGTTCGTGCGGGTCTGGGCGCTGACCGCGCTGCTCGTGACCATCAGCTTCGGGCAGTTCCAGTCCAGCTTCGCCGGGTACGCCACCCGGCCCGGCGGCATCGACACCCGCGGCCTCGGCCTGGCCTTCGCGGCCAACACGCTGACGGTGGTCGGCGCCCAGCTGTTCGTGCTGCGCGGGCTCGCCGGGCGCCGGCGCACCACCGCCGCGGCACTGGCCGCCGCGGCCTGGGCGGCCAGCTGGGCCGTGGTGATCGCCGGCGGCCACCTCGGCGGCGGGGCGGCCGCCGAGATCGCCTTCGCGGTCGCCGCGGTCATCTTCGCCCTGGGCGAGTGCCTGCTGTCACCGACACTGCCGGCCATCATCAATGACCTGGCCCCACCGGGCGCCGCCGGCCGCTACAACGGCCTCGGCGTGCTGGCCTTCACCACCGGGTTTCTCCTCGGCCCGGCCGGCGGGGGCGCCGCGCTGGGCGCCGGCTGGGGCACCGGCCTGTTCGCCATCCTGGTCCTGGCCTGCGCCGCCGCCGTCGTCGCCGCGCTGCGCCTCGGCCGCCACCTGTCGCTCGCCGCTAACCTGATCCCCGCACCAGATCCCTCCCCCTCCCGGCCGGCGCACGCCCGAAGTGATGACCGAGTCGAGGTCCGGCACGGTGCGGCCGGGTACGAACGTGGCGTGCCGGCCGAGCACTCCGGGACGACCGCAGCATGACAAGCCATCCTGACTCCGGTTGAGAGCCGGGCGCGGTAAGGCACCGGAACCGGGGGAAAGCCGTCACAATCCGCTGAGTGTGTCCGCAGGTCAGGCCAAGGCTATCCCGCAAGGCGGCACAAGCGGGCGGAATCGGCCCCCATCCGCTCCGTACCGCCGTGTGCCAGCACGGTGCCAGCACGCGGGCGGGAGGCGGTCACGGTAACCGCCAGCCCGGAGGACTACTACACGGCCGTCACCGCGCTCCGCGAGCATGCCGAGGACCTGGGCGTGTGGCTCGGTATCCGGGAGAACCGCAAGGAGCCGGACGCGCACGCCCGCCGCTGCGCCTCCGACGCGGTCGACGCGATCGACGCGATGCTCGCCGGCCTGCACGACGTCCGGGCCCGGCTCATCAGCGAGATCCGCAGGTCCGACGACGCCTCGGCCGCGCGGGCGGACGAGCTGCTACGGAGCCGTCAGGAGGGAGGTGTGTGACATGGGCCTGTATTTGCGGATCATGCCCGGCGTCAAGGTGCGGATCACCCGGCGCGGCGTCCGCTGGGCGATCGGCCCGAGAGCGGCGAGGCTGCATGTAGGTGCTAGGGGCGCCGGCGTGAGCACCGGGGCCGGGCCGGTGTCGTGGTACCGGCCACTGCGCCGCCGCCGTAAGCGGTAAGCGCCACGCAAGACGATGCCCCGTCAGCCTTCACCGGCCGGCGGGGCATCGCACGCTGGTACGCGCGCCGCTAGCTCATAGGCAACGGCAGGATCAGCACATCGAATAGCGGCGCATCGGGCCAGTCCGGGCGAAGCTGAGCGGCCCGCTGCCAGCCCCACGACGTATAGGCCCTGTACGCCGTGGTGTTGTCCGGCTCGACGAGGAGCGTTGCGCGTTTTTCATGGCGCCCGGCGAGCAATTCGTCATGCAGGGCGCGGGCGACGCCGCGGCCTGTAAGGTCCGAACGGACCATGATCTCCGACAACGCGAACGTCCTAGTGCCGTCTTCCGCGGTGAAACCGGGCTCGGGTTCGGCGACAAGGCCGGTCCACCATCTTGACTGCGTGGTCAGCGGCCATCCCCATGCCTGCCCGGCCGGTTCTTCTCCCGCGCGGGCGATGACGAGGTCGAAACCGGACGCTGAAGTGTAGGCGTCGAAGCGGCGCATCCAGGTATCCGGCGAGTTGAACGGGTCCGCCTGCTGCTCCGGAGTGTAGGAGGCCCGGTAGATAGCCTCCACCGTCACCCGGACGTCACGGGCGGAAGGACCCCGGTACCGCTGGAAGGTCAGCGGAGCCGGATTGCTCATGACGCGAGAGCCGCATCGAACCGGGCGGCGAATTCGCTGCCTGGCGCCGCGCTCTGCCGTACGGGGCGGAGCTGATGCAGGGTCCGGGCTGACCTGACCGGGCCTTGGAGAACGGTCAGGACCCTTAGTCCCTCGCTGACTGCTTCCGCGTGGTCGCCGGCGGCATGCAGCGATATGGCCAGGCGCGCCTGGTACAGCACCCGGTTACGAGGCGGCAGGTCAGGGCCGGCCAGCACGTCGCGGAACAACTGGACCGCGATTGCCGCCTTCCCCTGGCTGAGCCGTGCCATTGCCTCGTGTGCCATGACTTCCGAGGGGGTGACGAAGGATGCCCAGTGCGGGTCGGCGGGGTGGTCCCCGCGATCGAGTTCCCGTCGCGCAGTGGCAATGTGGCGGCGGACGGCAACGTCGTCATCTAGGAGCGCTGAGGCTGTCGCCCTGCGCATCGCGATAGTTGCATGAATGCGCGGGGAGGGCTCGTGCCTGGCGGCGTCCGCTGCGTAGTCAAGGAATCGCAGGGCTTCCCGCGCCCGCCCCCTATCCGGGGTGAGCGTGGCCAGCGATGTCGACTGGAGCGCGAGGAGCGCGTATGTGTGGGCGGTCAGCAACGGGTCGTTGCCCACCAGCAGCGCTGACTCGCTGAGCAGACTGCGGGCGAGGCGCTGTTCGCCGGCGTCGAAGGCGATGAACCCAGCGGAGGCGGCTAGGTCAGCGGCCAGTTCCTGGAGTTCGCGGCCCATGGCGCTGGAATAGGTACTGAGGTCGAGCATGGAACGCGCCGACGCATAATGCGCGGTCGCCTCTTCCAGTAGCGCAGTGCCGCCGACGGTCCAGTCGCGAGTCCACATGTTGTCAGCGATCGAGCGCAAGCCGCGTATCTGCGTGGCGGATACCGTCACGGGAACCCTGGCGGGATTAACCAGAGTCCCTGCTAGCAGCCCCATTGCTGCGATCCCGAATTCACGCCGTTTCACGCAGTCCTCTTCCTCCTCTGGTGACGGCACGAAGCCAAGCGCGCGATAGAGCAGCTCGTACCGCTCAGATAGTTGATGCTCCCCGCGCTCCCAGCCGCGGATCATCTTGACTAGGGCATGCGGGGCGGCAATGGGCTGACCTGCTTCGCGCGCTGCGCGCCGGAGGTGGCGCGCTGTCTGGGACACGTCCCAGTCAAGCGATCGCCGCCACGTGCGCAGCGTCTCGCCTTTGATATTAGGCATCGCGCGTACCTTCGCATCGCCGTAAGGGCTGGGAGCACCGCTCCGTGTTCCCAGTTATGCCTCGGTGTTCCTTGCTGGTCACTATCGCACAGCTGGTTGTGTCCGGTGAACTGGCTTTTACCACGTTGGTACGCGATGGGAGGCACGTCAATGGGTGCCCAGGGACCTGCCGTGAACGGGCAGCGGCGCGGGGTGTTCGAGGTCGACGAGGATCGCGCGCTGGCCGAACTGGACCTGGCGTGGGCCGATGGCGGCTACCACGGCTTCAGTGCCGACGGCGGCCTCTGGTCGGCGATCAGCAGCGCCGGGGACGTGCTCACCGGCGACACCCCGGACGCGCTGGCCAGGAAGATCAGGGCGCACTGGCAGGCGATGCAGTGATGAGGCGGCGCCGCAACCCGGCCGAGCGCCGCGTGGTGCTGCGCCGCTGCGAGACGGCGGACGAGGCCGAGGTGTGGGCGGACGCCTACAGGTCGGTGCTCGCCTCCCTGGATGTCGCGGCCTGGTGGCGGGTCCGCATCGACCCGGCCGAAGCCGGCGCGCTCAACGTCGGCGTCGACTACCAGCCGGCATGCCGAGCCGTCATCGCACCAGATAGCCGCTTATCCGCAGGTCGGCGACGCCCGGTCTCATGCGCGGTGATGCGGGCTTCTCAGAGCGGCCTGGACTAGTCGACTAGCTCGAAGTCGACGTCCAGTGCGCGGTAGGTCTCCGCAGCCCGACGATCTCGCGTCGCCAGCGTGATGGCGTGCTCGGCCGCCGCGGCGGCCACCAGCGCGTCGTAGATCGCGCCGCCTGCGATGGCTAGCGGGGCTAGCCGACCGAGCAACTTGGCGGCACCTTGGGCGCTGAGGAACCGCGTATCGGGGAAGTTGCTGGTCAGCAGCCTGGTGGCGGCACGCGGGGTGCGGCGATGCGGCGGTGGCATGCGGGTCAGCACGGAAAGGGTCTCAAATGCCGCGTGCCCGGCGAGGCCAGCGCTCCGGCGTCCGATGGCCCGCGTCGTACTGTCGTGATGGACGTGATCGGCCACCACGAGGGCGACCGCGACGCTGGTGTCGATGAGGATCTGCGGTCCTCTATCTCTGGTCGGCATCACGCAACGCCCGCACAAGGTCGTCGTCGACGGGGCGGCCGGCGGTCGGGATGATCAGGCGGCCGTCTTCGTCCTCCAGCTCATCACCCGCGAAAGGTTCCACGTGCAAGCCCGCCCCGTCGGCCGTCACCTCGACCTCGCCGGGGACCAGGCCGAGGCGGTCCCGCAGTGGCTTGGGTATTACCAATCGGCCTGCCTTGTCGATGGTTGCCTTCATACCACGAGCATACCATCAGCGCTTGCCGCGGCCTCGGCCGCGGGATCGGGCCATGGGCATGTCCGGCCAGATGGGCGTGTGCTCGCGCATCGCCGGCATAGGTCTCCCCAGCACGCCGCGATCTGCGCGGGATTGCGGTGGGACTGGAGGGGCGAATGTGGGCATTAGCCGATGTTCGTTCGGGAAAAATTAGGGAGTGAGACGTCGTTTTCGGGTCCGTACGGCGGCCAAGCCGTTGGCTGGCGATCTGTAAGGTCGTGGACGCGCTGTCCCGGGCGGCGAGTTCGGCGCGGAAGCGCTCGCAGTCGCTGAGTTCGCGGTCGGTCGGAATCAGGACCAGGTCACTGGCGACGGCGTCGCTGGGGTCACCGGCCCACGGACGCCACGAGCGGGGCGCCAGGCAGTACGTGCTGATGAGCGATCCGGGCTGCCAACGGGAGTAGGTACATTCCTGCCTGCTTGCGGTGACCCGACCAGACGAGGCGCTCAGCGAACCCGCCTCGTTCCGCGGCCTTTCTGAGGCGGGCATTCTCGGCTTGCTCACGGTCGACTCCGATGTTGGTTGCGATCGCGAACAGGGCTTCCATCACGTCGGCGAGTTCGCCAACGACCACAGCCGGGCCTGGGAAGACCAGCACCCTGGGCCTGCGCCGCCCGGGTAGCGGTTGCCTGATGCCGCTAGACCAACTGCACCGCGAGGTGGCCGCCATCGCGTTGCGCGCAGTGGCCCCGCACGAGTTCGCGCTGCCCGGCGGGTGTGCGCTGATCGCGCATGGTGTCATCGGCCGCCCCACCGAGGACGTCGACCTGTTCAGAGACGACGAGCACGGCGTGCATCCCCGGAGAAAGCTATGAAAAGGATTAGGTAGATCAGACATTGCCTCAGGAAGACACCGCGCGAATTATCTTTCACGCGCTGGGTGCCGACGCTAGCCGCCAGATCGGCTTCTCAGGGCCCGCTGCCGTGATGGCTCATGCTGCGCGGCAGGTGCCGGGCACGGTGCGCTGAGCCGGCACAGAAGGATTTACTGGCTCTGGCCGGACCCCGCCGAACACGCCGGTGACCGCTGTGCGCGCCCAGCGCATCCGCAGGACGGCGGCCTCCGGGTGCTCGCCGTATGCCTGCGCTACCCGCGCCGCGCAGCCCGGGGCACCGAACGCGCGGACAGCCACGGTGATCGCCTGGCGGACCTGCGCTGCGCTGGGATCATCGGAACGCTGCAGTGTCGAGGCGAACAGCGCGTCGGCCCGCCCGCCGATCGCCTGGTAGATGCTGATCGTCTCCGCCTCGGCGGGGGCGGGCGTGTCCGGGGCGGTGGTCATGGTCATGGCAGGTCTCCTTGGTCAGGTCGTATACCGCGACCATCGCCCCTCGCACCCGGCCCGCGCCTGAGCAATGACTGCTCATTGTGTACCAGGGGTGAAGCCCGGCCGCGGCCGCGGCCCGTTACTCAGCGGCGCGCCCGGCCCGGCACCGCGGGAAATGAGCAACCGCTACTCAGGCGCTCCCGGCGGCACGGGACCTACAACTGTGTCAGGGCAGGCCGATGGGCGGCCCGCCAGCCAAGAAAGCGAACAATCATGTTCATCCAGTACCGAGGCCTGGCCAGCAACCACTCCCGCGCCGTGAGCCGGAGCCTGCTCAGCAACCACTCCCGCGCCGTGGGCCGGTCCATCGTCGCCAACCACTCGCGGGCGGTGGCGTTCGCGGGCCGCGGCTGACTGGCAAAGTGAAAGGTGAGATGGCGGTTCCCGTGTCTGGCCAGTTGGTTCCGACGACGACCAAGGCCCCGATCGGTCCGGGGGCCGCAACCCGCTTTGAGGCCATGAACGGTCGCGCTGGCCCTGGCGCAGACCCCCGCTGCCCTGTTCGGCGCGGCTGGCCTGCTCGGCCTGGGGGTGTCGGTGATCTGGCCGGCCCAGGACGCGCTGCTGGCTAGCCTGGCCGGCCCGGCCGGCCTCTCGGCGGTGTTCTCGGTCCGCCACGCCTGCCTGAACGCCGGGCTGGGCCTGGGCGCCCTCGGCGCGGCGGCCGTGGTCAGCGTCACCCACCCCGTCACCTTCACCGCGGTGTACCTAGCCGACGCCGCCACCTTCCTCGCCTTCCTGCCCGTGCTGGCCCGGCTGCACCCCCCGGCACCGCCCGTCAGTGAACCACCTCCGGCCAGCCAGCCGCGGACCGGGAGTACTGATCGAGTCGGCGGTCTGAGCGCTGAGGAAGGCGGGAGCCTCGGGGAGCGGTACGCTGTCCGCCGTGACAGCCGAGAAACCCGGCCGGCGCTGGGCCGACGCGCAAGCCGCGCCATGGCCGTTCATCCGATGGGTGGCCGTCGTGGTCCTGATGATCGGACGGTGGGCGGCTGGCATCCCGGCCGATATCACGGGCTGGCTCGGTGTGCTGGCGGTAGCCGGGGCGCTCATTCTCCCCGACGTCGCTGGCATCGCATTCGCCGGGGTGAGGGTCGAGCTGCGCCGCGTCAGGGAGAGGCAGGTCGAGACCGAGAGGGAGGTTGCCGGGCTGAGGCAGGAGATACATCAGATGCAGATCCAGCAGGCATCGGCGCAAGCTCGCAGCGGCGTGTACTTCGGCGATGAGTCCATCCGGCGGTTGTTCGGCGGCGCCGGCGCCGTGCGCGCCGGGGAGGACGCAGGCAGCGCCGAATGGCCCGGCCCTGCCGCTACCGGATACGGGGACGTATCCTCATGAGTGTGAGCACGCCCCGCCGACGCGCAGCCGGTAATATCCGGGTGGCCCGGACGGTCCTCGATGAGATCAAGGGCCTTGAGCCTCCAGAAGCTGACGCTGTCCGGGAAACCATCGACAGCATCGGGACCACCGACGGGGTGCCCGTCGACATCCCCGTGGCCCCGCCCGGTACCGCCTACCTCGCGCTGGCACCTGCCGACCCGGCCGCGCCCGTGGTCATCTACCGACCCATGCTGCCCGATGAGGGCGGCGACTGGCTGGTCACTGCCCTCATGGGCCGTGATGACTACGAAGTGCAGCGGGAAGCCCAGCGGAACGGGCTGCTCCGCGACCCTGCCGTCAGGACAGCGGTCACGGCCGCCGCTACGGCAATATCCGACGCTGTTAACGGTCGGCGGCGGTTACGGGGGGAACCCACCTGCGGTTCTCGTGATCATGTGACGAAAGGGCCCGTTTCTGGCGCCCTCTGGCACAACATCATGAAAGCGTGGCCGGGGCATTAACACCGCTCGTTCGGGAAAATGAAAAACGAGAGGCCGTGACTGGTCCGTGCGGTGGGCAGGGGCCGATTGCGTGGTGCCTAGAGCGGCTAAGTGGTCGCGGGCGGCGGCTAGCTCGGTGCGGAAGCGCTCGTAGTCGCTGAGTTCGCGGCCGGTCGGGACCAGGACCAGGTTGCTGGCGACGGTGCCGATCCGGGCCAGGATGTCGCGTACCGCTTGCTCGCGCTCACGGTCGGCCGCGAGGACGACCATGTTCTGGCACCACGAAGAGATCAGCCAGCCCAGCAGCAGCAGCGCCACGACCATCACCCCGAGCCACGGGGCCAGGGCCACGTCGCTGATCAGCGACGGCGGCTTGTGCACCGCATGGGACTCGACGAACGCCAGGATCAGTACGATCCAGATCAGGCCCGCCAGCATCAGCGCCACCAGCAGCCACTGCGCAAGCGCGATCAGCCGCCACCAGCTGGTCACCTTGTCGCGCCGCGGCAGCCCTTGCGCCACCGCCGTCCCGAGGGCCGCCTGGGCCTCGTCCGCCCGGGACCGCGCCGCCGCCCGCACGGTCCGCGACCAAGGCTCGGGCAGCGAGCCGCCCACCTCGCTGGCGAACACGTTGATCGCGTTGTCGATGTCGGACCGCTGCGCCTGCCCGGTCTCGGCGGGCTCACTGGCTAGCAGCTTGCGCGGCGGCGCCTGACCGCGCAGGCGCGCGGCGAGCCGCGCGGGAGGCCAGCCGATGTAGGCGGCGGCGCTGCGCTCACGCACGCCGTTCAGCGTCTCGGTCACCGCCGCCACCCCGGCGGCCTTCGCGAACGCCGCGGTCAGCACGCCGGCGGGACCGGCGGGGACGTAAATGGCCGGGTCTTCGGCGCGCCGGCCGGCGCCGTTTCCTTCCGGCGTCGCGTCTTCCCACGGCGGCCGCGCGGAGGACGACGGGCGGGTCGGCGCGGCGGTCGTCTGCCACGGCTGCCAGTCGAGGATGGGGGAGCCGTTACCTTCGTGCTCCCCACCGTCCGCTTGCTCCCAGGGCGGGCGGGCCGAAGCCCGGGTCGCGGTCGGTTCGGCCGGGGCCCCGAGAGCCGCCACGGCATCGTCCCGCGAACCCCCCGAAGCCGCCGGGGCCGCCGGGGCCGCCGACAGCGGGGGCGCCGACAGCGCGGGCGCGGGCGGTGCCGGGGGCAGCCAGCCGGGCACCGAATCCCCGGCGTAGACCGCGAACCTCTCGAGCAGGGCGTCGATGTCCGCCGTGATCCTGTCGGTCACGGCCCGCCGGGCGGCCACCGCGCCGGACAGCACGCGGCGCAGCTCGTTGAGGCCGACGCCGGTGATGGCGGAGGTCACCAGCACGTGGGTTTCGGTCAGCCCCTCGGCGTCGAGCAGCCTGCGCAGGTCGGACTCGCAATCGGCGGCTTGTTCGGGGGTGAGCGTGTCGACCTGGTTGAGCACCACCGAGGTCACCGCGGCGTGCCCGGCCAGCGGTATCAGGTAACGCCGGTGCACGGACGCGTCCGCGTACTTCAGCGGGTCGAGCACCCAGACCAGCATGTCGGCCATCTTGACCAGGCGGTCGACCAGCGCCGCCGAACCGGTGACCACCGAGTCGTGGTCGGGCAGGTCGAGCAGGAGCAGGCCGGTCAGTGACGCCTCGCCCTCGTCGAGCGCGCTGGCCCGGGCGTAGCGGTGCCGCCGCTGCACGCCGAGCCAGTCGAGCAGCGGGGCGACCCCCTCCATCCCCCACACGCACGCGTGTGAGTGCTTGGTGGTCGGCCTGGTCACGCCCGCGGGCGAGAAATTCGCCCCGGCCAGGGCGTTGAACAGCGAGGACTTACCGCTGCCGGTACCCCCCGCCAGGGCCACCACGGTGTGCGAGGCGGACATACGCATCCGCTCGCCTGACCGCCGCAGCAGCGCTTCCGCCTGGGTGAGGAGTTCCTGGCTGAACCCCTCGGATCCGGTTCTCCCGGACCCGATGCGGGTCAGCTCGTGGAGCGAGGCAAGCCTGGCGGGCAGCCTCGAATGCGCCAGCCCAGTCACCCCGATCGTGTTCGATGTCACCTAACCGCCTCGAGCGAGAATTCCGCCTGGTACAGCCGGATGGCCGCGACATCTTCGCAGGGCCCGGCCGCGTCGATCACCTCAACGAACCTGACCAGTTCCTCGTCAAAAAGCAGCCGGACCCGGTCAAACAGGTCGGCGCGCGCCTTGGCCAGGATCTCGGTCAGCATCACCGCGCCGAACACCGACGCCAGCATCCGCCGCGGTTCGGTGTAGACGCTGCCACCGTGGGGTCCTTGGGTTCCGGCCGACCCCGCGGCCGCACCGGGCCCAGCCGCATCGGGCCCAGCCGCATTGGGTGCTGCCTCGCCGAGCATCGCCACGAGGACGACCAGGCTGAGCGCCTCGTCGTCAAAGGAGGTCCGCCTGGCCGCGGGCCGCAGGTCCTCCGCTTGCACCAGCCGGGTCAGGTGGTCCTGCCACGCCCCGACCGCCCGCGCGGCCCGCAGCGCCAGGTCCGGCGAGGACCGGCTGAAGACCGAGGCGTGGGCGGCGTCGGCGGCCTTGATCAGGTCCGCGGCCTTGATGTCGGCGTCGGCCGGATCGCCGCCTCCGTTCTGCCCGGCGGGCCCGAAGACGGACTCGAACACCTGCTTGGCGCGAACGTCGCGGGCCCGCTCCGCGGCGGCGTCCGCCAGCAGCACAGCACCCGCGGGATCCGCGCGCCAGCTGCCTTCCACGTGTTCGGCGGCACGGTCCGCGACGGACACGATGAACGACTCGATGGCCGAACGGAGCGCGGCGTTCAGCGCCGCCGGCCGCGAAGGTCCGCGCCGCGCGCGCTTGCCCTTCTTGTAACTGCCTCTGGCGGCCTTGGCGCCGCGGCGCGGCCGCAGGTCGCCGGCGACCACGCAGTCCTCCCAGCGCGCGAGCACCTCACCGCGGAGCAGGGTGCCATCCTTCATGCCGGTGCTGGCCTCGGCGAAGGCGTTCTCGTACGCCGTCTCCGCGGCCCGCCGCAGCTCCCCGCGGAGCACGACCTGCGCCTCGACGTGCGCGGCGATGACCGGAACCCTGCTCTTGAAGGTGTCGAGCACGCCCGACATCGTCTGGGAAAGCACCGCCACCCGGCGGTCGGCCCGGGCCGCGGTGTCCGCGAGCCAGTCACGGACCGACTGGTAGGCGTCGGGCGGGAGCATCCCGTCGATGAGCGGGATCTCCGGTATGACGAAGCGGTCCGCGGACCCGATCCCGTTCGCGTCCAGCATGGCCGTGAAGTGCTCCACGAGTTCGGTCCGGTAGGCCTGCGGGACCCGGGACATGACCACGCCGAGGGAGGCCTTCCGGTCCCGCGCATGCTGCAGGATCTCCCAGACGGGCCCGTCGGCGTACCGGCTGGCACTGGTCATGAACAGCCACAGGTCCGAGGCGTCGAGGAACTGGTAGGCGAACTCGTGGTGCGCCTGCACCACCGAGTCGATGTCCGGCGTGTCGAGCAGGGCGATGCCCCGCGGCATGCCCTCGCTCGCCGCGAGCACGAGCAGGCCGTCCCGCCCGGGCCTGGCCAGGCCTTCCTGCCTGACCCGGGGCAGGGTGGGCAGGAAGTTGTTCTCGGCGAACCAGTCGATCTCGTCGGGATGACAGGCCAGGACCGGGCTGTTCGTCGTCGGGCGGCGCACGCCCGTGGCGCTCACGTGCGCGCCGACGATGCTGTTCACCAGCGTGGACTTCCCGGCGCCCGTGGAGCCGACCAGGGCGACGAGCACGGGCGCGGCGGAGCGGCGCACCCGGGGCAGCAGGTAGTCGTCGATCTGGCTGAGGAGCTTGGTCCGTTCGGCCTTGACCTCGGCCGAACCGGAGATCTCAAAGACGAAGGGGATGGCGGCGATCCGCTTCCTGAGGTTGAGCAGGGCGGCTTCGAGCAAGCGCGCATCGACCCGGACGTGGGACTGAGCGGCGGCCGGGGAACGGGCGGAGACGGGCCTGGGGACGGCGGGCTCGGAGGCTCCGGGCTCGGGCGGGGCGGCGGGCTCGGGCGGGGCGGCGGGCTCGGGCG
>WNFC01000336.1_pt1 | contig 46950 bp, 38 predicted proteins | sample 5400541 | NCBI WGS metagenome assembly WNFC01 (sample SAMN13153342, study PRJNA577476) | soil metagenome | isolation source: 120 cm saprolite under Douglas fir tree site 2 hole 2 replicate 1 | place: USA:California | collected 2015-04-18 | reverse complement strand
GGGCTGGACCAAGTCGACGGCCTCCTGATCCCAGTTGTCCATCTCTGTGATACGCCACCGGCCTATGATGCTCCTACTCTCGGACATGCGACGAGAGTAGCGGCCCGAAGGGCTGCCGCGTGGACAAGGCGGACTCAAGGTCCGTGCTACGCAGGGACGGCTGCATGCTGTCGTCGGCGAAGCGAATGACCGTGACGTCCTCAGCCTGAACGGGGATCCGGAACGTGGGGTTGCGGGACGAGGAGCAGGATCCCTGAGGCTGGCGGCTCGCTCAGCGACGGCGGTGTCGCTTAGAGAGGGTCCGCTTCACTGGCTGGTTCCGGACCACGCGCAGGTGGGGCGGTCCGGACGGGGCCTTCCTGGACAGGATCGGCTCGGCGACGAGAGTCCGGAACTCCTCGAGCGTCTCACGCGCCGGATACCTGGACTCGCTAACCGCCAGGACGAAATCCTCCCGGGCCGCGCGGCGCAGCTTGCCGAGTTGCTCGCGCACCGCGTCGGGACCGCCGAGCTCCAGGAACTGCAGCATGTTCGCGGCCATCAGCCAGGGGGCTTCTTCCGGCGCAACCTCGTCAGGGCCGCGGTCCCCCTTTCTCGCGAACAGAACAACCGGCCCCAGCTCCGGATCGGTCAGCAGGCTCGCGAGCATCTCCTCGCCCTCCGGGACGGCTCCGGCGAGGGTCTTCAGCAGCGCCACCTTGCGGGAGAGAAATGGGCACTCCCGGATCGCCTGCACGAATGGCTCCAGCGAGCCGGGATTCAGCGAGCCGCCATGGGCATCCCGCCAGCCGGTGATCTCCTCGGCCGCGCTCGCCGGCGTGTAGTGCTCGGCGACCGTGCCGAGCACCTCGGCTGCGGACGCGTTCACCAGCTCGCCGACAAGCCCCGCCTCCCTGCCCTCGGCGAGCATTCGCTGCCGCATCGCCCGGGTCCCCAGCGGCGTGAGGCTGACCAGGCGTCCCGGCTCGCCCCCCGCCCCGGACTCGCCTAGCGACCCCGGCCGACCCGGAGCCGATATCACCGCGCCGAGCGACTCGAAAGCATCGAAGATGCGCCGCACGTCGTTATCCGCCTCCCCGCGCAGGCTCGTCTGCGCAAGCGGGCTGAGCGAATTCACGACGAAGTGCGCCCTGATCGTCTCCCACACCGAGTCCGCCAAACCCGCCACCGGAACCGGCTCCAGCATGCTGTAGATCACGGCCATCACGTCGGGCACGATCACGTCGAAGAGGCGCTGCACTGGCGACGGCAGCGCATCCGCCCACAACGGACGGCACACAGCGTCGCCGAGGTCGAACACGGAGTCGAAGGCGCGCTGCCACAGGGCTTTGGCGTTCCCCAGCAAAGGCCGTGCCTTCGCCACCGGTACCAGCCGCGTCCCCTGCCTGCGGACCAGGCGAGCCTTCTTCGCCCAGTTCACGATCAGGTTCAGGCCCGGGAGCTCGGTGGCACTGCGGAATCTCAGGCCCTCGTCGCCGGTTCCAAGGAGCACAACCAGTTCCCTGGCGTCCACGGGCCTGATGTTCCCGGCGGCCGTGAGCGGCCGGCCGTCCGGGCCGAGCCATTCGGTGAAGGCGCGGAGCTGCCCGACCACCGTGCTGCGCTCCGCGGCGGCCGCGAGTTCCGGCGCGGGCGGGAGGCGGACCGGGAGCTGGGCGAACTTCCGCTCCATGGCCTCCTCGCCCCGCCGCCGCGCCGCGCGTTCCAGCAGATCCTCATCGAGCACCACCCGGCCGGCCTGGACGTCCTCCAGGAAACCGGTAACCGCATCGGGATCACCGATGTCCGCACCGTGATCACGAGCGGACATCGCAACCGTCTTCGCCATACCGTAACGGTCCTCATCACGGATCGCGCCGGGCAGTTCCTTCGCGGCAGCATCGATCGCGGCCTCGTTCTGCGCTGTGGCAGCGCCCCGTGGATCGCGCAGCCCGTGTGCGCGTCCAGGTAGCGCAGCAACGTCCGCAGCGTTTCAGGCGCTTCCAGGAGGACTTCGTCGGGCGCCGTCACCTTCCCCGCAATCCAGTCCAGCAGCGCGCGGCGTACCTGCTCCGGGGTCCAGTACCCGAGTCGCCCATCGGAGCTGAAGTGCCGCGAGTCAAGCAGCGTCCCGGCCAGCACTGGCGACATGCCCAGGCCGTTCGCCGCAGCCCAGGCCTCGCAACGCCGTACTAGCAGGTCACGGGTCCCCAGGTAGTCGCCGACCTCCTCGATCTGGAAGTAGGTACGCACGGCTCAACCGTAGCCTCGGTACGGTTGATCGCGTGCCACGCAACCGAATCGCTGACAGCATCGCGTTCACTCACGAGCTCACCGAGGCCGAAGCCTCGGCCGGCATCCTCAGCATTGACGACGACCTGGCGCTGCTGGCCCTCGCCGCAGACGGCGAGCTGAAGCTCGCCGACGGGTCCGAGCTGAAGGGGGAGAGCATCCTGGACCTGCCGCCCGGCCGCGGGAACGACCTGCCCGCCGACCAGGGCATGATCGGGCAGGTTCTCACCGGCCCGGACGGATGGCTGGCGGATCACAAGCCCTCAGACATGCTCGTGGTACGGCTCGCCGACAGGATCCTCGACATCGGCAAGGCACCGGAGCCCGACGCGGGCAACGCCGATCGGCTGCGGGCCGCCTGCGCGGACGCGGCAGCCGACGCGCTCGAAAGTTACGGCCAGGGGACGGCCGATCATCCGTTCGCTCCGCTGCCCGACATCCTCCTCGGCCTGCTGCGGGAGGACGCCGCCTTCTTTACGCCGCCGCTGCCGCCAATCGGCCAGGTACTGCGGGCGAGCGGCCTGGAGACCTTCGGCGGGTCGGTGGCGGTCCGGGGCGCGCCCTGGAACCTGCGGCGGATACACGGCCTCGACCGCGCCGACGTCGTAGCCGGCACGAAGGCGCTCGGCCTGCTCCTCGAGCGCGCCAGCGAGCGGGCCGCGGAGGCGCTCCGCCACCTGACCACGTCGGAGGCCGTGACCGGCTATCTCGCGGACGAGGTCGAGCGCCGCACCGCCGAGGGTGCCGACTTCATGGAGCCGCTCGCCGCACTGGCCGCCGCCGCGGCTACCAGCCGCGAACAGGCGGCGGTCATGCTGCTCACCGCACGCGCCGCCGAGGGCCGCGGTTACTCCGCCACCGCGGAAAAATTCATTCATGATGCCATAACGACGGGGCCAGATCTCCAGGCAGCCCTGCTCGACGCCGGAGAGTACGCCGCCTGCCGCGGCGATGTCCGGGCCGCGGACGGGTACCTGCGGCGGGTGGACCACGTGGTCGCCAGGAACCTGCGCACGGCACTCGCCCGCCTGCTGGTCCCCCCGAAGGCGGAGCGCGGGCGCAACCAGCCCTGCCCATGCGGATCCGGCCGCAAGTACAAGGTGTGCTGCCTCGGCAAGGCGGTTCATCCCATCGCCGAACGCGCCGAGCTGCTGTACGCGCTGCTGGCGTCCTACGCCGAACGGGCCGCCGGATCGGAGACACTCAGCCGTCTGGTCCACCGGAACGGTCGCAACCAGCATGCCGCATTGCTCTGCGTCGACCTGATGCTGGCCAACTGCGGGTTCACCGACCGCTTCCTGCGGGCTCGCGGCGGCTGGCTGCGCGAGGACGAGCGGAAGCTGATCGAGTCCTGGCGCGACATCCCGATCGGCGTGTTCGAGATCAGGAAGATCCAGCGCGGCACCGGCGTCACAGTGCGCACGCTGCCGGACGGCGAGCCGGACTTCCTGAAGGACCGCTTGTTCTCCACGCACGTGAACCGGCTCGACATGTTCTGCGGCCGTCTGTTCACGGACGGCGCACGACCGCGGCTGCTGGCGCTTCCGGCCCGGGTTCAGCGCGAGGAACGTGAGGAACTGCTGGAGCTGCTCGACAGCCGGCCTTCGGCGGAGGAGATCGCGGAGTTCTTCGGGCCGCGCCCGGATCCGTACATGACCAACGCCGACGGCCACGACTATTTCGACACCGAGGTGGTCTGGGAAATCCCCGACGAGCCGCGGGAGTGGGCACGGCTGGCGGATCACCTGGCGCCGATGGGCGCGGAGGCCATGGAATGGCTCGCCAAGCACGACGGCAAGACGATCAGCCGGGGCAGGGTCACCAGGGACCGGCGCCGCTGGACGCTGTGGGCCAACTCCCGGGAGAGACTCGCCTCGTTCGAGTCGTTCCTCCGCGAGCTGGTGCCGGACGCCCGCGAGATAAGCCGCAAGGCGGAACGCAGGGGCGGACCGCCGCACCGCCGTGCCCGGCACATCATGGTCGAGAGCTACCTCTTGGACCCCGGCGCGACCATGGCGGACGCCGCGCACATGCACGCCGGGTCCTGGGTCGATCAGGAGGTGGCCATCTTCGGCATGACGCCCCGTGCGGCCGCCGCGTCCGGCGACCCCGGCCTGCGACGCAAGCTGGAGATGGAACTCGACGACATGGAATGGCGCAACGACCGCGAGGCCGACCGTGGCCGCCCCCCGCTGGTGGACGTGGCCTGGATCCGCCGCCAACTCAGCATCCCGAGATCGGCCTGATGTAACGCCGGTCGAACCGGGACCCGCCGGCGTCCCTATCCAAAGGCGAAGGCTACGCGCGGCTTGTGCCGACCGATCTGCAGCTCGCCCGCGAGACGCTCCGGCCGGCCGTCCGCTCCGCAAAGCTTCCGTCCGCCTCGCTGGGGCCCCGTCCACCAGTCGAGGCAGGATCACCATGCCGCCTGAACAGCACGACGCCAGCCGACCTGCCAACGCCGGAATCGGAGATCAGATCCGCCGCTTCCGGGAAGAACGGGGGTATGCTCGCGTCCATCCAGTTCCGCGGCGAGCAGCCTCGCATCGCATCAAAGAACGATGGCGGTACATCTACACCGCCATCTCCAGCAGAGCAATCGACAGGACCGAGCCCCGTCACATCGCGAGAACCGGCGCGGTCGGTGAAGATCTCCCGCCCCGGCTTCGGTGCCAGCCGCCCGCTGCCGCGACTCGGACGCAGCAGTGAGTGGCTATCGCCACGCGCCTTCAGCAGGGTGGATTGCGGGTGGCTTCGTCGCTAGATCGGGAATCGGGTCAGCCGACCTTGTCGGCGAACCGGTGGCGGGCGGCCTGCCTGGATACGCCGAGCGCGACCGCGATCCGGTTCCAGCTCCGCCCGCGGGCTCGCGCCGCCGCGACCCGCTCGGTCACCAGGCCCCATCGCGGCGGACCTGCTCCGCGGCCTCGGCAACCGCCCGCAGGTCTGATAGGTCTCCCGGCGCCACGCTGGCCGGGTCAAGGTTGTCCGCCAGACGCTCGAACCGGCGCGCGGCGTCTTCTATCTCAGCGTCTGTGTGCTTCATGACATCACCCTTGCCCGATAAGCGGGTAGAACTTGTGACGCAGCCGCATCGCGTGGATGACGACCGGGTCCTCGCCATTCAGGTCGAGCACGCCGATCTCCAGCGGCGTGCCGTCGCGGGCCGGGCCAAAGCCTAGCGGCCATGAGCTGGTACGAGCCGTGCCGACGGTGAACGTGACGACAAAGCAGGTCGGCGCGCCGACAGATGCACACGCCTGGGTCCTGTCCCATCACGGTAGGCCTCCGGACGATAAGAGCGACCGGGTACGGCCCGGCAGGTCATGTCACAACCGCAGGCACAACCAGGGGCCAGGGAATCATCGGTAACAGCAGGCGGGGTCAACCGAACACAAGTCCTAGAATCAGCGCTTGCCACAGACTCCCCGGTGCGCAAGCATGCTCACCTGGCTCCGCCGCAGCCCAGCACCTCGGTCCTCGCGAAGCCGCGGACCGCCATGATCAACACAAGCCAACACAACCTGCGCTGGGCCAGTGAGTCCCTGAGACAGTCCCGTATGAACAGAACCCGCAGGTCAGCAGTCAGATAACTGGCTCCCGCGATAGGACTCGAACCTATAACCTGCCGGTTAACAGAGGTCCTGCCACGCCTGGGACCAGCCGGAGCTGTGAACATCGTCAGCCCGCTTCACCTGCATAAAGGCCTGTCAGGGGCTAACAAGGCCATGTTAGCAGCCGTGCCGCCGTGTGCCGGATAGTGCCGTTTCGTCCGTGGGATCCTTGTGGGGAACGCCGCCGGGACCCGGACTTGTGGGGTTTTTGTGGGGGGCGCCCAGGCACCCAAGGTGGCTGGCAAGCCTTGGCGCCTAGCAGGCAATCTACCGGTAATCTCGTTCCGATGTGTTGTGGCCAGGGCGGGCTCGCGTGGAGCCCTGGTCGCTGTTGGTCGGGGTCTGCGCCGTGACCGGGTGGGAGCAGCGGGTCGCGTCGGCCGCCGCCCCGCACCCGAACCCGACCCAACAGGCCAGGCACCGGCCGCCTGACCCATCCCGCACCTGCAGACCCCGGCAGGACCACGACAGCCAGGGTCCGCTGCCGCCTGCTCAGCTGACGTCCCATTTTCGGGTCAGGCTATGGCCATCCGGCCGGTGCGGCTGCTGGACGTCGCGGACCTCTGGCCAGAACCTTCGAACGTCGTCTGATCAGGGCAACTATTGTCCGAGACGGACCTGGAAGCCCCACCGGGTTGCGCCTGTTCGACGTGAACGGTGGGCCGATTGCCTCAGACCGTGAAGGCGGCAGAACCGGCCAGCCCGGATGCCGCGCCCAAGGCCCAGGCCACGGCCGGACCGGTACGCCGGGTGCGGGAGTGCCGGTGGTGACGGCGGCCAGCAGGAGCACGACGATGCCGAGGGCAGTGCTCAGCTGCGCCGCGGTGTTGATGATCCCTGATGCGGTGCGCGCCAGACGGGATCGACGTCGATGCCGAGCCCGGTCGCCGCGACCGGCGAGAGGCGGTCCCGGCGCCGGCCGCGGCCACACAGACCGGGAGCGCCCACGGGCTCGGCGCCGCCCAGATCAGCGCCAGGTCGGCCACAGCGACCTCGGCTGCGACCGCGCTGCGGCCGTGCAAGCCGAAAGATGGTCCGAATAGCGATCCAGAAGTGCCGAAAGCCGGTGCGGATGCGGCAGGAAACCACATCCGATCGGTCGCTTGCAGTCCTCCGTAGATCCGCTCAGCAGCTAGCCCTGAAAGGGAGCCCCATCCGCATAGCGGCCTCTGCTCGGTGATGCGCCGGGAAGCCAGCCGTAATGCCGCTCATACGCCGCGGCGAGCGAAAGCAGCCTGTCGTCAGCAAAGTGCTGTCCGACGAGCATGACTCCGACAGGTGGGCCATCTGTCTCGGCGGCCGGGATCGTAAGCGCTGGATGCCCTGTCATATCGGCCGGAATCGTATTGGCGAGCCCTGCCCAGCCTCGCAGTACGCGCTCGGCAAGCGGGAGATTCGACCCGAGTGTGTGGGCAACGCCGGGCGTCGTCGGCATGAGAAGCGCGTCGATTCCGGCCAGCGCGGTCATAGGCGGCCGCGAGCACGGAACGGATGTTCTGTGCCTTGGCGTAGAACGTGCCCGAGTACTCCCGTTGAAGCCAGGCGCCAAGGATCAGGTAGATCTTGACCTGTGCAGAGAGATCGTCCGCGTGGTCGCGCAAACCGCGACTGAGCGAAGTCGGCAGGTCGGCCCAGTAGCGCCCCATCCAGCCGAAGCCGTTTCCCCCGCTTTGGAGCAAGTTGGTCATTCCCTGTATGGCCGTGGCGAAGGAGCCCCCGCCTGCTCGCAGATGTTCCGGAATCGAGATCCGCGTGATCTTCGCGCCAAGTCCGGCGAGGCGGTCGAGGGCGTCCTCCACCGACGCGGCTACGGCCGGCTGCACCCCGGTTTCCTCGGAGAAGGCCTCCGTGACGACTCCCAATGTTATCCCCGCCAGCGTGTCGGGCGCATGTGCAACTGCCCCCACGTAGTCGCGTGCCGGAACCTCGCGCTGCCTTGGGTCCGATTCGTCCTTTCCGGCGATTGCCTGAAGGAGTGCTGCAACGTCCGGGCTCGAGCGACCCATGGGCCCCGCGTGATCGATGGTCTGGTCGATCCCGATAATGCCCGTGTAGGGGACCAGGCCGTACGTCGGTTTCAGCCCGATCACGCCGCACCACGCCGCTGGAACCCGAATCGAGCCCCCTTGATCGCAACCGATGCTGAGGTCGATACCGTCGTAGTGAAGGGCAGCCGCCGCCCCTCCCGACGATCCTCCTGCGGTTCGGCTGCTGTCGAATGGGTTCAGCGTCGGTCCGTAGAAGCTCGACTCTCCTCCCGCCGAGAGGGCGAAATCATCCATGTTCGTGAGAGCCACGATCTCGCCGCCGGCCAGCAGGACGCGCTCAACGACGACGCTGTCACTTGCGGGCACGAAGCCCGAGAGAACTCGCGAGCCGCATGTAAGCGGGACGCCGGCGACGCCGACCGAGTCCTTCAGTGAGACGCGCTTCCCCGAGAGGATCCCCGAGGTGTCGGCCTTAACTTGACACCACCGCACGATCGCGTTGTACGGATCCTCACCAGGACCAGGTGGCCGACCCGGATCTCGGAGCACCTCGAGAATCGGGACCGGAGCCGCTTCTGGGGCGTCGAGCGTGTCGAGACCGTCAATGAGCGTGTCGGAGAGGATCTTGAACTGCGCTCGCTCGCCCGGCGCGATGGAGAAGCCCTGAGCCCGCGCGAAGTGCTTCAGCCCTTCGACTTCAAGTCGTTGGAGCAAGGCTCAGACCTCCGGAGGTAGCAGGTTCCCCCGTATCCCAGGCACGAGAATACGCCTCTCGGCATCGATGTACTGGTCCGCGCATCGTTGATCCCAGGCGGACGGCGGCGAGGATCCCCTGACGGTGCTTTCGGATTGCCTGACCGAGCAGGAGGCGCCTGCGCGCGGTTCGGCGGGGCGTTCGCGTTCAAGCCGGTCGACAGCTCGTGTCAGTATCTGGCCACGACGTCCGTAATTCAGATATGTGAATGCTATCTACATACTTGACGATCTTCAACAGCCGTTATATTTTCATATTTATGAACGCAATTCATGTATCTGATCACGTTTGGTGCGGGTCATGATGCGGATCGTCTCGCTCCACGGCCATCCGGAAGATCCGGCGGAATTCGATCGCTACTACCGCGATGTCCATACGCCGCTCGTCCAGCGCATCCCGGGGGTACGGAGGATCCGTTTCGGGCGGGTGGTGGGAACGAGCGACGATTCGCCGTCGCCGTATTACCTCGTTTCAGATGTCTACTTCGAAGATGCGGCGGCTCTCGAAGCGGCGGCGGAGACCAGCGAGATGGCCGCGGCTCTTTCCGATGTGCCGAACTTCGCAAGCGGCAGCGTGACGATCATGCTCTGTGAGTGTGAGGACTTTCCCCCCGTGAAGGATGCATCTCCCGTCGCGTCGACCGAGCGTTGAGTCATGTCTTCCGCGCGCCTGGGAGCCTGGTGACAGCGATGGGGATCACGCCCGTGAAATCCGCCGATCGGACGCTGGATATCTTCGAGCTGTTCGCAGCAGAGCCGCGCGGCCTGACGATTTCTGAGATCAGCGACAGGCTTGGCCTGGCGCGAAGCAGCACGCACGGCCTAGTGCACACGCTGGCGGCGCGCGGCTATCTGGTGCAAGACGGGGGCGGCCGGTTTCAGCTCGGCGCGCGCCTGATCCAGCTCGGCCTCAATGTCGTCGACCGGCTCGAGCTGCGCTCCGCGGCGCGCGGGACGCTGGAAAGGCTGGTCGCGGTGACGCACGACACCGCACTGCTCGTGGTGCCCGACCACGGGGAACTGCTGTTCGTCGACAAGATCCTGAGCGACGCACGCGACGTGCGCACGGATCCGCGCGTGAGCTCACGAAGGCCGATGCACTGCTCGAGCCTCGGAAAGGCGCTGCTCGCGGCGCTTGATGACACCTCGGTCATGAAGATCATGAAGGCCATTGGCCTAGAATGTGCGACCGAACATTCGATTACGGACGGGGAGGAGCTGCTCGCTGATCTCGCCGGCACCCGGGCGCGTGGCTACAGCGTTGATCAGCAAGAGGCCCTGCTCGGCGTTTTCTGCGTCGGCGCGCCGGTGCGCGACCACACCGGACACCCAGTCGCGGCGATCAGCCTGTCGACGATCAAGGACTTCTTCGATCCCGGGCGGACCGGGCCCCTTGTGACCGCGGCGGCAGTCGAGATCTCGCACGCGATGGGGTGGAGGGGCGATGCTTCCAGCCTGTACGAGGTCCTCGAGGACTCGGAGCAGCTCATCTTGAACGAGGGGCCGCCTGTTCGCGCGGGGATCCGATGAGCGAGGATCATTGAGCGGGGATCATTTTCTCAGCGAGCCGGCGCGAATCCCGAAGGGCGAGGATCTCGACGGTGTGGGCAGCGCGTGGATCGCGGCACCGGCTGGCCCCGCCGAGGTGGCAGCGCCTCACCGTCCTTCTGTCGCGGACAGGGTCCGGCGAGGTCAGGCACGCGTCCACCCGCTACCCGTTGCCTTGGCGGCGCTCACCGTTGCGCTTGTCGCCGTGTTCGAGCCGCGGTTCTACCGCCCCGCGAACCTGCACGTGCTGATGCAGCAGTGGTCCGTTCTGGGACTAGTCACCCTCGGCCAGCTGCTCGTCTTGCTGGTCGCCGGAATCGATCTCTCGGTTGGCGCGGTGATGAACGCGAGCCTGATCATCATCGCGCTGATGAACGGGCACAGCCTGCTGGTTGTCTCCCTCTTCTTGTGCCTCGCCCTCGGAGCCTCGGTCGGCGTGGCGAACGGACTGCTTGTCTCCCTCCGCGAAGTTCCGCCGTTCGCAGCGACCCTCGGCATGCTGGCCGTCATTCAAGGCGCGATCCTGGTCTATACGAAGGGCATACCGGCCGGCAACATCCCCGCTTCGTTGCGACCCGTGGCGCTGTCGGGAGTGGGGATTGTCCCGTACTCGCTGATCATCTGCCTCGGCATCGCCGCGTTGCTGATGTTCGCGCTCCGGCGAGGGACCTATGGACGGAAGATCTACGCGGTTGGGCGTTCTCCGGAGGTGGCACGGAGAGCCGGGATCTCCACGACATATGTGCGCGTCTCGGCGTACGTGGCGTGCGGGGTCCTCGCTGCCACGGCGGGCATCATTCTCAGCGCATACGTGGGTTACGTGGACCCTGAGATAGGCGGCAACTACAACCTCGAGTCGATCGCGGCGGCGGTGCTGGGCGGAGTCGCGTTCACGGGCGGCGAAGGCGGGGTGATCGGCGCTCTTGCGGGGTCGCTGTTCCTGCTGGCGCTGCTGAACGTGGCCACGATCTCATCACTTAACCCGTTTACCCAGCTGATTGTTCAGGGGGTAGTGATGCTTATCGCCGTGTTTCTCTTCCAACTCCTCAAGAAGCGTACCCGCACCTAGATTAGACCAAAGAGGTATTACACATGCTCCGAAAGCATCCACAGATCAGGCGAAGACCAGTCGCCCGCGCTCTTGCTCTGGGCGCGATTTCGGCCATCGGCCTGGCAGCATGCGGGGGAACCAGCAGCAGCACCAGCGGTACCAGCGTCAAGCGCGTGACGATCGCGTTCATCTCACAGGGCACGTCGAACAGCTGGGCGGCGCAGCTCGACGCGGTGGCGCGAAAGACCGCGAACCAGCTCGGCGTGAAGCTCACCTACTTCAACGGCGAGGGAAATGCGACCACGCAGCTTCCCCTGATCCAGCAGGCCATCGCCCAGCATCCGGACGCGATCGTGCTTGTTCCGCTCGGGGAGGCGGCCGACACCGGCCCGGTAGAGCGGGCAATGGCTGCGGGGATCAAGGTGATCCTCCTGGATAGCACGGTGAACACGAACGACTACACGTCGCTTGTGAATCCGGACGCGGCGACGGCGTCGGTGCCGCTCGCCGAGTGGCTGGCCAAGAAGCTGAACTACAAGGGCAACCTGCTGTATGTCGGCGGGCTGCCGGGCAACGCCACGACCATCCTGTATGACAAAGGCTTCTACTCGGTGATGAACAAGTACTCGAACATCCACATCGTCAACGCCGGCAACGCGAACTACTCGATCAGCACGGCCAAGCAGCTCGCCGCGACCGCGATCGCGTCGGGCCGGAAGTTCACGGGGGCGTGGGGAGTCGGCGGCGAGGCTGTCACCGGAATCATGCTGGCGTACGCGGACTCGAACATCCGCCCGATCCCGCCCGTCGCGGGAGCAGCGGCGACGAATGGCACGCTCCGGCTGGCGGTTCAGGACAACATCCAGGCGGCGATGCTTCAGTTCCCGCCCACTGATTCGCAGCTGGCCATCCAGATCGCCTACAAGGCGATCAAGGGGCAGCCGGTTCCGAAGATTATCAACGTCTCCACGCTTTCCCAGTACGGAGACATCTTCCCGCCGCTGAGCAGCTACTACAAGCCGCAGTACAGTGACGACATGTACGTCGGCACCAACAATGTGCTGAACGATTCGGAGCTCAGGTCCCTGAACCTGCTCAAGTAACTCCGAACATCTACGGCAAGACAGGCAGGGAAATGGAGCGTCTCGAGGGAGCGCTGATCGCTGCGCGAGGGATCCACAAGCACTACGGTGGAGTGACGGCGCTGCAGGATGTGTCCCTCGAGGTGCTCCCTGCCGAGATTCATGCCCTGGTCGGCGAGAACGGCGCCGGAAAGTCAACCCTGGTCAAGATCCTGACCGGCGCCGAGACGCCCGACGCTGGAAAGGTGACGATCCTCGGCGAGGAGATCGGCGCGCTCACCCCAGGGAAGGCGCGAGCGCGCGGCATTGGCGTGGTCTACCAGGAGCCGAGCCTGGTCCCCGGACTCACCGTGCTCGAGGGCATGTTCCTCGCCGGGGAGCTGCGCCGGCACGTCGGCGTCCTGGACCGGAAGGCGATGAGAAGCAAAGCGCGAGACGCGCTCGACACGGTGGGCGCGAAGATCCGCCTGGGAAGCGACGTCTCCGCGCTCAGCGTCGCTGAGAGACAGCTCGTCGAGATCGCGCGAGCCCTGCTGTTCGACGCACGGGTGCTGATTCTCGACGAGCCCTCGGCGATTCTCTCCGGCCCCGAGCTTGATCGCGTGTTCGCCGTGATCAAAGATGTGCGGGCAGCCGGGCTCGGCGTCCTTTACATCTCCCACCGTCTGGCGGAGATCTTCCAGCTAGCCGATCGGGCAACCGTGCTCAAGGACGGACGCCTCGTCGCCACCCGGAGCGTGGAGAACCTCACGACCGACGAGCTGATCCGCCTCATGGTCGGGCGCGACGTCGGTGCGAGGCCCCCGCGCAAGCCGCCTCGCGAGCGTGTGGTGCTCGAAGTACGAGAGCTTCAGCTCCGCCCGCGCAGCGCGCCGGTGAGCTTTGAGCTGCGCGCCGGCGAGGTCTTGGGGGTGGCGGGACTGGTCGGCTCAAGCCGGTCTCGGCTCGCCAGCATCCTGGGAGGGGTTCGCCCCGCCAGGTCGGGGATCGTGCTGAGAAACGGGCGGCCAGTCCGGCTCAAGCGGCCCCGGGACGCCGCCCGGGCGGGCATCGTGGTGATCCCGGAAGACCGAAAGCACGAGGGGCTCATCCTCGCGCATTCGGTCCGTGAGAACATCGCGCTAGCTCACCTGCGCGAACTCTCAAGGGCGGGCGTTGTGCGCAGGGCTGAGGAGCGGCGGCTCGCCGGCGAGGCTGTCCGGCGCTTCGGGATCCGCCCCCCGCTGATCGATGTGAGCGTGGGGGCGCTGAGCGGAGGAAATCAGCAGAAGGCGGCGCTGAGCAAATGGCTGGTCATGGAGCCGGCGCCCGAGGTCGCGATTCTCGACGAGCCGACAAGAGGTGTTGACGTCGGCGCGAAGTTCGAGATCTACCGCTTGATTGACGAGCTCCTAGGCGGCGGCGCGGGCGTGCTGCTGATCTCATCCGAGCTCCCGGAGGTGATCGCCATGAGCGATCGGATCATCGTCATGCGGGCCGGCGCAATCGCGGGCATGCTCAAGCCGGACGAGTTCAGCGAGGAGACGATACTGCGGCTTGCCGTGCTCGGCGAAGAGAGCGGGCCCGGCCCGGTCAACGGCAAAGCACCCGCGGAGCTAACCGCCAACCAGGGAGTCAGGGAAGCGTGAGTGTGCAGGTAGAACAGGAACGGCTGACTGCGCCGGACGGCCGGTGGCCGGCCGAGTGGGTGCGACGCCAGGCGCGTCCCCTCGTCGCATGGGTGCTGCTCGGGGTGCTGGCCACCATCGGCGTCTCGGCCTCGGCCAGCTTTCGGTCCGAGCAGGTCCTCGTGGAGACGCTCAAGGGCGCGACGTTCGTGGGCATGGCGTCGGCAGCGCAATTCTTCGCCGTCGTAGGCGGAGGCATCGATCTATCGGTCGGCTCGGTCGCGACGCTCAGCGGAATGATCGCGGCGGTGATCATGAACGGCCACGATTACGCTATTTCCCTGGCGGTGCTGGCGTCGCTCGGCATTGGCCTTGCGGTCGGGACGATCAACGGCCTGCTGGTGAATCTCCTGAGGATTTCGCCGCTGATCACGACGTTCGGGATGTACTACATCCTGCAGGGCGTGGGCTACACGTTCAGTGTCAATCCCGTCGGACAGGCAGCGCCGTCCTTCTACAACCTTTACGCCGATACGGTGGCCGGCATCCCGGTCCTGCTGCTGATCATGTCCGCGTTCTGGGCGGCCTGCTGGTACGTCGCCCGGCAAACGGCGTTCGGCAAGCACCTGTACGCGGTGGGCGGGGACCGAGACGCGGCCCGGCTGGCCAGCGTGCGGACTGTCCGGGTCAGCATCACGTCCTACATCCTCTGCTCGGTGATCGCCGCGATGGCCGGCCTGCTCGAGCTCACGCAAACAGGTGTCGGCGCGCCCGATCTGGGTGCCACACTGCTCCTATCCACGGTGACCGCCGTGGTGATCGGCGGAGTGAGCCTGTTCGGCGGCAGAGGCTCGGTGATCGGCGTGCTGGGGGGCGCGCTCGTCCTCGGCTTCCTGAACGAGCTTTTCAACATCCTCCAGGTAAATGCTTTCTACCAGGAGCTGATCCAGGGCTTGATCATCATTGCAGCCCTTGGTATCTACCGCCAGAAGGTGCGGGGTAGCAGGTGAACGACGCACGCAGGATTGTCCTGTCTGAGTGCACGCTTGGCGATGTGGAGGCGCAGCTGCGGGAGAGCCCGAAGGTGATCGTCCCGGTCGGGTCCACCGAACAGCACGGGCCGCACGCGCCGTTCGGCACCGACTCGATCCTCGCCACCGAGGTGAGCATGCGGCTCGCACGCCGTATTCATGCGCTTGTCGCGCCCACGCTGACCTATGGCATCTCGGGTGACCACCGTGGGTATGCGGGTGTCCCGTTCGTCTCGCCGCAGACTCTGACGGCTCTCGTCCAGGACGTCCTCCTCTCGCTGGCAGGCGGCGGCTTCCGCGAGATCATCTTCGTCAACGGCCACTACACGAACAGCATCGCGCTGTCGGCAGCGATCATGGAGGTCGGCGACAAACTCCCGGCCGGCACGATCGCCTTCCCGTTCAACTACTGGGACGCGCTGCCACCCGACCAGCTCGCGGAGTACCTCAGCGCGGAAGTGGGACTCCACGCCAACATCGGCGAGACCTCGGCCGTGCTTGCGGTCGACGAGTCGCTGGTCAAGCTTGACCTTGCGGTGCGTGAGTACCCCGTGTTTCCGGTCGAGCCGACGCCGGCGATGGTCGCTGCCTATTTCTTCTCCGCCCGCGGAACGCTGCCCCGGGCGAGCCGCTCGGGAGTCTGGGGCGACCCTTCCGGCTCCAGCGCCGAGCTCGGGCGCCGGTACCTCGCGCAGATCGAGGAAGCGAGCGTGCGCTTCGTGGAGAATGTCGAGTCGCTTTTCCGCGCGTTCCCCGAGGCTCAGGCATGACCAGCGGGCTCGTCGCTGCGCTCGCGGCTGAGCTTGGAGCGCCGCTGCCTCCCGAGCGCCTTGCTGCGGTGGCGAGCCAGCTTCAGGGACAGCTCGCTGGTCACAGAAGATTGGCGGCCGCAGAGCTTGAGGGCGTCGAGCCCGCGATCGTCTTCGACCCGGCTATCGTCTTCGGGCACGGGCGGGACGGGTGAACGTGGCGTCCGAACAGCCGTGGGCCCTTGATCTTGTCGACGCGGCGGCCCTGATAGCCGCAGGAGAGCTTGCGCCCTCGGAGCTGATCGCCTCCACCCTTCAACGACTCCAGGCGGTCGAGCCGCTCCTGCACGCGTTCGTCTTCATCCGCGACGAGCAGGCACTACGCGAGGCACACGAGCAGGACAGACAACCCGGGGACGGGCCGCTGCGCGGCATCCCGGTGGCCGTGAAGGATATCTTCGACCTGGCCGGCGTGCCCACGCGCTGCGGCTCGGAACTCTACGCAGGCGCACCGCCGGCACGCCAGGACGCCTCCGCGGTCGCCCGGCTGCGTGCTGCCGGGGCGATCGTGGTCGGCAAGACAGCAACGCACGAGCTCGCCTGCGGCGTCTACACGCCGCCGACACGAAACCCCTGGGATCTCGAACGCAGCCCAGGCGGATCTAGCGGCGGCTCCGGCGCCGCTGTCGCGGCGGGCGCGGCGATGGGGGCAATCGGCTCCGACACCGGCGGCTCGATCCGGATCCCCGCCTCGCACTGCGGAGTCGTCGGCGTCAAGCCAACGTACGGGCGTGTGAGCCGCGGCGGCGCGCTCGCGCTCAGCTGGTCGCTCGACCACGTCGGCCCGCTGGCCAGGACGGTGCAGGACGCGGCGCTGCTGCTGTCGGTGCTCGCGGGACCTGACCGCCGCGATCCCACCACGCTTGGCCGTCCGCCCCTGCCGGAGCCGCTCCTCCGCGCAGACGATGAAGTCGCAGGGCTGCGCGTCGGCCTGCTCCGCGGCGTCCCGTTCACTCCGCGCGAGCCCGACTTCGAAAGCGCACTCGACCTCGCCGCATCGCTGCTTGGGGCCAGCGGTGCTGAGATCGAGGAAACGACGCTCCCCGAGCTCGAACGGAGCCTCGCAGCCGAGTTCGCGATCGTGGCTGCCGAGGCAGCGTCCTACCACGAGACGCGCCTCGCCCGCTCCGCCGAGCTCATCGGCGACGACGTCCGCGGGCTCCTGGAGACCGGCCTGCTGCTGCCAGCATCGGTCTATCTCCGCGCCCAGCGAACCCGCCGGCTGATCCAGCAAGCCATCGCCGCGGCGTTCGCAACCCAGCGGCTTGACGCGTTTCTTGCCCCCACCGTTCCCGCCGCCGCGCAGCGCTGCGACCAGCTTGAGTACCAGTTCGGCGAAACGTCCGAACCGGTGATCGAAGCGCTTGTCCGCACGACCGCTCCGTTCAACCTCGCCGGCCTGCCCTCGGTTGCCGTGCCAACGGGTCTCGGCTCGTCGGGGCTCCCCGCCAGCGTGCAGCTTGTGGCCCGGCCGTTCGAGGAGCAAACCGCGCTCCGCCTAGCGCGTGCTATCGAACGCGGCGCCGGCCGCCGGGTCACCCCACGCGGACTCCAACCCGCGCTCGCGGATCCCACCTGACCACGCCCGCGACTGGAGGAGTCATGCAGCGAACCTACCTCGAACCGAAAGGCCTGGCGGCTCCACCCGAACCCTATTCCCACGCGATACGCTGCGGCGACACGCTCTACATCGCAGGCCAGGTAGCGCTCGACGAGCAGAATCAGATCGTCGGCATCGGTGATCCCCGCAGCCAGGCCGAGCAGGTGTGGCGGAACATCGGACTCGCCGTCGGCGCTGCCGGCGGCACCCTCGCCGACATCGTCAAGATCACCGTGTTTCTGAAGGACGTGCGCCACGCGGCCGCCGAGATCAGCGCACGCGAACGCCTCTTTGAACGCGGACGGTTCCCGATCTGCACGCTTGTGCAGGTGGCCAACCTCGGGCTGCCGGAGCTGCTGATGGAGATCGACGCGGTCGCCGTACTGAACGCGGCAACATGACAAGCTGGCTCACCGGGAACCGGGGCCGCTGCACGCGCTTCTCGCGGGGATGAGGATCCCTATGTGCGCTCTCTGGGGGACAGCGGCCGGCCAAGCGCGCGAGCTTGCCGCGTGCGAGAAAGGCGCGCCCTGAAAGTCCGCCGACCGTGCCTCACCCGGCATCGGCCAATCTTGGCTCAGCCACCCGCCCCAGCGGGCGATTCGTTGCCCCGGCCCGAGCCCGCGCCATCGAAATCCGCGGCTCGTGAACCGCCTGCAGGGCAAGGTCGCCCTCGTGACCGGAGGTGCGCGTGGCATCGGCTACGCGATCGCCCGGCGGTTCGTGGATGAGGGCGCGGCAGTCGCAGTGCTGGCCCTTCATCAGGACTCGGTTGCGCACGCGGTTGACGACATCGCAAGCCACGGAGGCAGCGCGATCGCAATCGCGGGCGACGTCTCCGACGAGAACAACATGAGGATGGCGGTACAGCGAACCGTTGCCGCCTTCGGACGCCTCGACATCATGGTCAATAACGCGGCGACAATCGCAATTGGTTCGCTTCTCGACACGACTACGGACACCTGGGACCGACTCATCGCTGTCAACCTGCGCGGGGTGTTCCTCGGCTGCCGCGAGGCGGCGCGCCAGATGATCGCCCAGCGCAGCGGAGGCAAGATCATCAACGCGTCCTCGGGAGCGGGCCGTCGAGGCAATGCACTGATCGGCGCGTACGCGGCGAGCAAATTCGGCGTGATCGGTCTCACGCAGAGCCTCGCCGTCGAGCTTGCGCCGCATGCGATCACAGTCAACGCCTACTGCCCGGGCCACGTCACTTCGACGCCAATGCGGCAGCTGATCGACCGCGAGCTCAGCTCCCTGGCCGGCCAGGACGCCGGATCAGCGAAGCTCGCCGCAGAACGCGAGGCACCGCTGGGCCGGACCGCGCGGCCTGAGGAGATTGCGGCTGCGGTCGCATTCCTCGCATCGGACGAGGCAGCCTTCATCACCGGCGAATCGCTACTCGTCGATGGCGGCCTCGTCCGGTTCTGAAGCGAGGCCGAAGGATGGTGCTCGCATCGCACAGCCGACGTCGCCACGACACCGGGCGGGACCGACGTCGACGTGACGCCGATTGCGGCGGCTCAGCCGGCGGCACGCCGACGGGCGTGCCGCCCCGGCGACCGCCTGCGCCCTAGCTCTCGGGATCGCCGAAGCGGCCGGGCTCAGCGACGCGCTCGCCCACGCTGACCTGCCGTCACCCGCGAGGGCGCGCTCGACGCCCCCAGCCTCACCGGCAAGGTCGTCAGCGAGGTGCAGCGGCTCAAATCCGGCCGCCACTCGCGCGACGATCCCTGGCCACATCGCACCGGCGCACGCGAGCACCATCCCGCCGGCCTGGCTGTCGAAGCGCTCACATGATGCCTCCTCGCCGGAGGCCGGGATCCGTGAGGCCGCCCCTCGTCCGCCGGGACGTCTTCCCAATACCCTCCGTCCCGCGAGCCCGACCCCAGCAAAACGCCTTCGCTTGCTTGCAGCACACGGACGCTGCACCGGTTCATCGAGACACAGAACGCCCAGGTGTGCACGCCTCAGCGGACGAGTGCCCACGGGCCACCAACCGCTCCGAACGGCGGCTCGGCGTGGTGTGACCGGCCTGCTGGAGGTCACCGTGGGTGGCGGGCCCTGGTGCCTGTCGTTGCCGACCGGCCCCAGGCCGCCGGGCTGGGGCCGGGCATTGCCGGGGCAGCGGGGCCGCGGGGGTGTTGTGCTTGTTACCGGGCGGCTCCGGCGGCGAGCTTGCGCTCGATGCAGTCCAGCAGCTGATGGTATGAGTCGCAGAACGAGCGGACTCCCTCGCGCTCGAGCTGGGCGGTGACGGTGGCCAGGTCGATGCCGGCGGCCGCTGCGGCGGCGAGGGTCCGCTCCGTGGCGTCTGGGTTGGCGTCGAGCGTGCGGGCGGCCGTGCCGTGGTCGCCGAACGCGCGCAGCGTGTGTTCGGGCATCGTGTTGATCACGCCGGGGCCGATCAGCTCCGAGACGTAGAGCACGTCGGAGTAGCCGGGGTTCTTGGTGCCGGTGCTGGCCCATAGCGGCTGCTGCGGCCTGGCGCCGAGCTCCCGGAGGCGTTCCCATCCGGGGCCGGTGAACTTTGCCTGGTAGCGCTGGTAGGCGACGCGGGCGCTGGCGATCGCGAGCCGACCGCGGAGCGGGGAGGCCTCATCGAGCAGCGCGTCGGCCTTGGTGTCGATGCGCGACAGGAAGAACGACGCGACGGAGGCGATCTTGTCCACCGGCTCGCCCGCGTCGGCGCGTGCCGACAGGCCGCGCCGGTAGGCGTCGATCACCTGCTGGTAGCGCTCGAGTGAGAACAGCAGCGTGATGTTGATGTTCACGCCGCGGCGGGTCAGCTCCTCGATAGCGGGCAGTCCCGCGGCAGTGCCGGGGACCTTGATCATCACGTTGGGCTGATCGAGCCGCCGCCACAAGCTGGTTGCCTGCGCGATGGTCGCCCCCGTGTCATCGGCCAGATCGGGCGTGCACTCGAACGAGATGAACCCGTCGCTGCCCAGGCTGCGCTCATACACCGGCCGCAGCAGGCGGGCGGCGGCGCGGACGTCGTCGAGCGCGAGGGCGAAGAACAGCTCCTGCGTGTCACGCTGTCCGCCCGCGACCAGCTTTCGCAGCTGGTCGTCGTAGCGGTCCGAGCCGGTGATCGCCTTGGCGAAGATCGTAGGATTGGACGTCGCGCCGGTGACGCCCCAGTCGCGGATCAGCTCGGCGAACCCGCCGCTGTCGAGTAGCTCACGGGAGAGCGTGTCCAGCCATATGGACACGCCTGCCTCACGAAGCCGTTGCAGATTGGGATTGGGTGCCATGGTCGTTCCTCCGCTCAGCTTTCAGCCGCAGGCTCGCCGGCCAGCGCGCCAACCGGGGTGCCGGGATCGGCCAGCGCAGCCACCTCGACGGCCTGGCGCGGGCGGGCCAGCGCCTGGACGTGCTCGTTCATATCCCAGACGCTGACGTTCATGCCGGCCGCGACGCGCCCGCCGCGCAGCCAGAACGCGATCAACTGGCCGCCAGCGCGCTCGCCGCGGAAGCCGGCCTCCTCCCATTGTGGCGCGTATCCGGAGTACTCCATCCCGACGTCATAGTGCTGGAGAGACGTACGGGGTGCGGTCGGAGCTGACCGGCTGGCCGGGCACCGCCCACGCCCCGCCGGGCCCCTGCCCCCAAGGGCCGGAGCCCGCGCCGATTCGGAGCGAGCGATAGCTGCGCCCACCCCGCGGGCGATCGCACGCAGATCATCCACCCACCGATGGGGGAACCTTCTGTCAAGAGGGCATGGTGGTTTGTCCCGCCACACGATCGACCCGCTCGGCTTCGTCTCCTTGGCCAGAGCGCCATGTCGGCGGGATCGAGGCTGGGCTCGCGCTGGCGGTACGTCTCGTACATGCGCAGTGCCCCGACGAGTCCTGATACGGCGGTGAGCGCGGCGACGACCCGCATGGCGGCGGCCAGGCAGAGCAGGTAGGTAACCAGGCTGGCCAGGAGTGCGCCGATGGCGAACCCGCTGTCGCGCCACAGGCGGTACACGCCGACGGCCGAGGCGCGCCAAGCCGGGGTGGGTGACGTCGCCGATGGCAGTGAGCGGGGTCGGGTACACCATGGCGGCGCCCGCGCCGAGCATGATCGCGCCCAGCGCCCAGGTGGCAGCCTCGAACGGGCATGGCCATGGGTCTCGCGGACGAATAGGGTCGAGAATCCCAGCCCAGGCCGGATACGGCCGGGCAGAGGAAGAACGGGCCATGACGACGGGCCGTTCGGCAGGAATCGCGCATGTTCCGGGCCAGCTCCTCGGTGCGCTTGGGCGCGATGACGGGCGCGGGCAGCGACGAGCGGGACGATGAGCTCATCCAGGTGCTTGATCTGGGCACCGGGAACTGGGCTCGCCGACCCAGCTCCCGCTCTGGGGCCGTTACCATGAGGCCCTACAGCACCCTTGATACTTATCTTGCTCGCTTCGGGGTCGCCGGTTCAAATCCGGCCGTCCGACGCAGAGGCTGGTTCCGGGTTCTCGGCGCGGACCCTTTGACGTCGATAGGAGCGCACATCGGAACGCTGCTGGCCGCCTCGCTCCCGCAGCAGCGCCAGCAGGCCGTCCGTCCTGGCGACGACCGGCGAGCCGGGTGGGCGGGCGCCAGCTGCCGGGTGGGGCACCCTGGACGAGACGGAGCGTTTCACGGAAAGGAACCCGATGGCCCGCGAATGGCTGGTGGCGGTCAGCTACCCGGCGGACGACGAATTCATCCGGATCAACACTGGCGTGCTCGGCGGTCTGGCCAAGGTGGTCTTCCTGGACGGACTCCTGGAGGACGAGTACCGCGAGATCCTGCGCCAGGCGGACGTGCTCGTTGGCTGGCATTTTAGCGAGGAACTGCCGGCCGGTGCCTGGGAGGACTCGCCTCGGCTCCGGTTCGTCCAGTTGCTGTCTGCTGGCGCCGACGCGCTCGACTTCGGCGCCATCCCTGAGCGGCTGATGCTGGCCTGCAACGCTGGCGCCTACGCCGAGCCGATCGCCGAGCATGTCATGGCGCTGGCGCTGGCCCTGGCCCGGCGGCTGCCGCAGCGGCACGCGGCCCTGGCCAGGGGTGAGTTCAACATGTGGGACCCCGTGCTCACCTTGGACGGCGCGGTGTGTGCGGTCCTCGGTTTCGGTGGCATCGGCATCGCCACCGCCGCGCTGATGCGGGCGTTCGGGACGAGGATCTACGCGGTGAACTCCTCTGGCCGTACCAGCGAGCCGACCGAGTTCACCGGGACGCTAGCCGATCTGGACCAAGTGCTCGCGGCCGCGGACGTGCTCGTCATCGCCTTGCCGCTGACCAAAGCCACCCGTGGCCTGCTCGGCGCGCGTGAACTGGCGCTGATGAAACCCGCCGCGATCCTGGTAAACGTGTCCAGGGCGGCGGTCATCGACGAGCGTGCGCTCTACGAGCGCTTGCGGGACCAGCCCGAATTCTCCGCAGGGGTCGACACCTGGTGGCACGAGCCGGGCCCGGATTCGGGGTTCATCACCGAGTACCCGTTCTTCGACCTGCCCAACGTGATCGGGAGCCCGCACAATTCGGGCGTCACAGCTGGCGCCCTTCAGATCGGGGCGCGCAGAGCCGCTGAGAACGTCCGGCGGTTCCTGCAAGGGGAGGCCCTAACTGGCGTGCTCCGCCGCGAGGATTACCTGTGACCTGACCACGCTATTGCAGGCGGGCATGGGCGGAAGAAGTCAGGCGGGGGCGGCATGTCCGGCGTTCACCTCACCCGACGACGCCGGAGCAACAAATTTTGGAGAGCTCCCCACCCTAATGGAGGCGCGACGTTTCGGAAAATGGACGGGAGTCCCGAGAACCGCGACGTTGATGACGCGCTGAGGGATATTTCTGTGGCTTTCCCATTAGACTACAAGTGGTTTGGGCCGGAATGACGAGAGGACCTGGCGCTGCAGGCATAGGCGGGTCGAGACTGGCAAATACCACCTCATCACGGTAGCAAGCACAACACCTGTACTGTACGGTTGCAGGAACGTCAGCCCGATGCTTGGCGCATGTGCGCCGGTACCCGGAGCATTCCGGCGGAGGATGCCAGCCGGCGCGTCGGGTCGGCCGCACTGCCTGCGGCAAGCACATGCCGGACTGGGAGGACCATATGCCGGACTTGTCAGAAATGCTCGCGAACGGTCCTGTGGTCTGCGCCGAAGGTTACCTGTTCGAGTGTGAGCGGCGTGGTTACCTTCAGGCAGGGGCGTTTGTCCCCGAGGTTGTCCTGCACCACCCAGAAGTGGTCGAAGGACTACACCGCGAGTTCGTCCATGCTGGCTCCGACGTGGTCGAGGCCTTCACCTACTACGGCCATCGGCAGAAGCTGCGTGTCATAGGCAAGGAGCACATCCTCGAACCGCTTAACCGGCAGGCCCTGTCCATCGCTGCCGGGGTAGCCCGGGAAACGGGCACGCTGTTGGCGGGCAACCTGTCCAACACCAACGTTTATGAACCTGGGGCTTCGGCTGCGCAGGAGGTCCGGGCCGCTTTCGAGGAGCAGGTGGCCTGGGCCGTTGAGGCGGGGGTAGACATGGTCATCGCCGAGACATTCAGCTGGGCGGCCGAAGCGCTGTTGGCCCTGGAGACGATTCGTGCCACTAGCCTGCCCGCGGTGGTGACCTTCGCCGTGCACCGGGACGGCATGATGCGCGATGGGATCAGCCCGGAGGATGCTTGCCGCCAGGCGGAGCAAGCGGGGGCCAGCGTGGTCGGTCTTAACTGCACCCGGGGACCGCGAACCCTACTGCCGGTGCTGGAGCGGGTACGCAAAGCGGTGTCCTGCGAAGTGGCGGCTCTGCCTGTGCCGTACAGGACAACCGAGGCGGAACCGACGATGCAGGCCCTGCGCGATCCCGACAGGGACGGGGAACTAGCCTTTCCCACCGGGCTCGACCCCTTCACCTGCACGCGCCAGGAACTTGGCGAGTTCGCCGCCGACGCGCTCGCACTTGGCGTACGCTACCTTGGCGTCTGCTGTGGCGCCGGGCCTCATCACGTGCGGGCCGTGGCTGAGGCGGTCGGCAAGGTGCCGCCAGCATCCCGCTACTCCCCGGACATGTCGAAACATTCTTTCCTCGGCTCGGATCCCCGCATTGCCAAGACCTATCGGGAATACGCTGGCAATTTGTAGGAAACCTGAAGCCCGCGTCGGTCGGCCCGGCGTCGCGCTGGTCAGCTCCAGGGGAACGGCGAATGGCTGGTCGGGTGCAGCTCCCCGGTGCTGTAGCGGCCGAACCTGAACGGTGCGAGAAGCGCCTGCTGCTCCCCGAGCAGTTCCCTGGCGACCAGGGCGCCGACACCGATCATCTTGAACCCGTGATTGGAGTCGGCGATCACGTAGGCGTTCTGATGGAACACGTCGAAGACGGGGAAGCTGTCCGGGGTGAAGGCGCCGATGCCGCCGCTCGCCTCGTGCCGGTAGAGGTGCCGCTTGCCCTGGAACCTCTTGTGGCAGTGCGCCAGGCCTGACGTCCACACCCGGACGAAGTCTTCCTGCACGGTGTACTCGGGGCTTTGCGGGCCGTACGGGTCAACGGCGACGGCCCTGGCGGGCTTGCTGATGATGTTGGGAGAGGTACCGCCCTGCACTCCGCCGAAATGGAAGTCCGGCTTGTAGTAGATGCCCCACATCCTGTCCGTGAGCAGGTCGCCGCCGATGTCGTCGTGCAGCGGCGCGTCAGAGTCCACGTGCATGATGGGCGGCATGGCGCCCCGGTTGTCGGTGAACTTTTTCGGATCGACGGCCAGGGTGCCCTCCTGCAGCGCCCAGTAGGTCCACATCGGCCGGTCGGCACCTCCGGTGCCACCGGGCGCCGCCACCGTGATCCGTTCGGGCAGGTCCAGCCAGGCCCAGAGGTCGCGGATCCACGGCCCGGCGGCGACCACGAGCTGATCGCAGGCGATCGCGCCCTGATCGGTCTCGACTGAGGTCACCGCGTCTCCGGCCATTTCCAGCCCGGTGACGCGAACGCCCGTCGCGATCCGTACGCCCTCGGCTTCTGCCTTCGCGGCCAGGCCGCGGACCGCGCGAATGTTGTTCGCGTATCCGCCCTTCTTCTCGTGCAGGACTGAGGTGATCCCTGGCGCCTGCCAGTCCTCGAACATGCCGAGCAGGTAGCGGCGGCAGTCGTGTTCTCCTTCGACGAGCGTGGACGTGTAGCCGATCGTCTGCTGCTCGGAAAAGATCTTCGCGACATCCTCGGACATCGCCTCCGGCGAGGCCTGCAGGAAGCCGACCGGGTGGTAGGAGAACGCGTCGGGGTCCGACTCCCACACCGACACCGAATGTGCCATCAGCTCGCGCATCGCGGGCTGGAAGTAATTGTTGCGGACGGTTCCGCACGCTATGCCGGACGCGCCGGCACCGGGTCCGGTCTTGTCGAGAACCAGGATGTCCTTACCCTCACCGAGCCCCCGGGCCCGCAGTTCCCTGGCCAGATGCCAGGCCGTGGACAGCCCGTGTATGCCCGCGCCGACGACAACGTACCGGCTGTGACTGAGGACCATGGCACCTGCCTTTCCGGCCTACGGCGCCCGGAAGCGCATGCATCTATAAGGTAGCCCGGATCAGGGCACGTGGCTGGGCGCAGACGCGCATAGCGCGCGAGGACGACCTCGATGCCGTCGCTTCACCGGTCCTTCGGGCATGGCAGGCCGGCTCCTCAGATTCCCGGGGCGGTGAAGCCGTCGATCTCGATGCCGAAATCGCGGCCGGCCGACAGCAGCGCGTCATACAAATACTGGCCGGAGGAACGTTCGCAATGCAGCAGGTAAGAACGCGCGCCTGCGACGTCGTCCCGGATCACGTCTGTGGCCAGAGCCGCCACCGAAGAACGGAACGCTGCACCGTTCGGTGTGATCGCCTCTGACAGGTCGATGCCGCATACCGCGGCGAGCACATCGGGCACGCGGGGGCCGGTCAGCCGCATCAGGGCGCGTCCGTGCGTGAGGTCGAGCACGCTCACCAGCTCGCCCGGGACCGGGTCGGCCAGGCGCTCGAACCGGGCGCCGAGGTCCGCAGCCTGGCCGGGCGGGGCGATCAACAGCCACTCCCCCGGGCCCGAGCCCACGACGAGGATGCCCGCCGGATCCCTGGCGGCACGGCCGAACGGCACTGCCAGCTCGCCCGCCACCTTACCGCCGACCGGCGCCCGGAGGAGGAGCTTGGCCAGCGGGGTGCAGTCGGTGAGGGTAAGTTCCCCGTCTGCCCGGCACCCGCTCACCTCCCAGCCGGCCATCACGGTCACCGGCGGCTGGACCCGGATCGGGCTGCGCGCCAGCGGCTTATACACGCAGCCGCCCTCCGTCCGGGTCGACATGCGCCTGCTGCGGCGTGACCTGCGCGCTGATCAGGCGCCCGCTGGGCAGCCGCACGGTCACCTCGGTGCCGGGGACGGCCAGGCGCGCCTCAACCTGCGCGAGGCATACCGACCGTCCCAGGGTGGGCGACATCCTGCTGGAGGTGACGCGGCCGGCAATGTGACTGCCCTCCATGATCAGGCTGGCCTCGTCAGGCACGACGGTGCCGTCCACCGGCTGTAGTCCCACCAGCCGCGGACCGGTGCCCTCGGCGAGCTGCCAGGCCAGCTCGGGTTTGCCGACGAAGTCGTCCTTGTCCAGCTTGATGGCCCAGTCCAGGCCCGCGCTGAAGCCCCGGGTCAGCCCGTCTGTGTCCTGGCCGACGATGAGATGGCCCTTCTCCAGCCGCAGGATGCGCTGGGCCTCCACGCCGAACGCGGCCACCCCGAGGTCGGCGCCGCGGTCCAGCAGCGTCTCCCACACGTGCAGGCCGTAGCCGGCCGGGACGTGCAGTTCGTAGCTGAGCTCGCCGGTAAAGCCGATCCGCCATAGGATGCACCCGCCGACGCCGGCGATCCGCCCGGTCCGCACGTGCATGTAGGGGAACGCCTCGTTGCTGAGGTCCACCCCCTCTGTGACCCGCTCGATCAGCCGCCGCGCCTGCGGCCCGGCCACGTTCACGCTGGCATAGGCGGTCGTCATCGGGGTGACGTGCACGTCCCAGTCCGGATGCTCGGTCTGCAGCCAGTTCTCCACCCACTCCCAGACCGTGGCCGCGCCCGATGACGTGGTGCTCATCAGGTAATGGTTCTCACCGAGCCTGCCGGTGACCCCGTCGTCGAGGACCACGCCGTCGTCCGCGCACATGACGCCGTACCGGACCTGGCCTATCGCCAGCTTGGACCACTTGTTGACGTACAGCAGGTTCAGCAGCCGGGGTACGTCCGGGCCCCGCAGGTCGAGCTTGCCGATCGGGGTGACGTCGATGATGCCGACCCGCTCGCGGACATTCCGCGCCTCGGCCGCCGCGTCACCGTAGTGATCGGGACGTATCCATGCGCCAGCCACCAGCGGGACCGCGCCGTGCGCCTCATGCCAGGGCTGCATGGGCGAGTACCGCTCCGGCTCGAATGACGGCCCGGCGAGTGCCCCCAGGCTGACCGGCACGTAGGGAGGCCGCCAGGTGGTCGTGCCGGTCTCGGCGATCGAGGAGCCGGTGGCGGTGGCGATGACGGCGACCGTGTTGACCGCCTCCAGCTTGCCTTGCAGGGGGCCCATGGTGGCGGTGGTGAACCGCTTCGCTAGCTCCACCGAGTCGTAACCCTCAGCGACGGCGGCGCGCAGGTCTTTGGCCGATACGTCTTCGCTGAAGTCCACGAACCCGTCCGTCCGGCCGATGAACAGCTCCGGATGCGCGTCCACCGGCAGGACGGGCAGGACGACGGGCACGTTCTCGTGACTGGGTGGCCCCGATCCTCGGTGTGCCGGGCCGGCCATGAGCCGGGCCTGGCCGATCGCGGCCGCGCGCCTGGCCGCTTCCGTGCCCGCCGCCGCCGCGTGGCCGGTCAGTTCTTCCAGAGTGCCGTCTCCGGCGATGCCCCCAGTGGCCAGGACGTCCGGTGGCAACCGGGAGATATCCGGGAAGAAACGTGCTGCCCGGGAGTTGTAGACAGGGCGGTCGCCGGACATGTTGAGCAGCGATGTCGGCGCGGTCCAGCCGACCGCGGTGACCAGCAGGTCGCAGTCGATCCAGCTGCCGTCAGCGACCTGGACCGAGCGAAGACCCATCCGACCGCGGGCGGCGATGACGTCACCGCCGAGTCGCGCATCCTCCACCCGGGCCACCTCCACGCCGGCCCGCTTGAGGTCGGCGACGGCGGCGTCCCCGTCAGCGTTGGCCGTCAGCACCACCGCCCGCTCGCCCGGCTTGACCGCGTACAGGTTGATGAGCCGGCGTACCGCGGTGGAAAGCATCACTCCCGGCAGGTCATTGCCGGCGAACACATACGGCCGCTCGATCAGGCCCGGCGCGACCACGAGCATCTTGGCCCGCGCCTTGACCAGGCGCTCGGCTTCCGCGCCGCCCGCCATGCCACGGCGTTCCAGGACCGCGACCCAGTTGCCGTCGTACCGGCCGAGCACCACCGCGTCGGTCAGCACCTCGATGCCAGGCTCGGCGGAAACCTGACCGGCCAACTCGGCGAGAGCGGCCAGGTCCGCGCCGGTGCCCCAGCGCAGATGCCCGCCAAGCTGATGTTCCTCTTCGGCCAGCAGGACCGAGGCGCCAGCCCGGGCCGCGGCCACGGCTGCGGCCATCCCGGCCGGACCGCCACCCGCCACGAGCACATCGGGATGCGCGTAGCGCTTAGCGGGACGGATCGGTGCGGTGTCCGGTGACACGCGCCCGCCGTTCACGAACCTCCTGAGCACGCTCTCGTAGGCCGGCCACAGGAAGCGCGGCCGCATGAACATCTTGTAATAGAAGCCCGCGGTGAGGAACCGGCCCGCGAACTGGTTCATCGCCTTGGCATCGAATCGCAGCGAAGGCCAGGTGTTCTGGGAAGTCACCGCCATGCCGCCGGACACCAGCCGGTGGGCGGCGCGGACGTTCGGCTCGTCTCCCACCTGGACCATGCAGCCGGGGTCGTGGAAGGAAGCGGTGAGTACGCCCCGTGGGCGGTGATACTTCATGCTCCGCGAGAACACCCTTTCGCCCGCGGCGGCCAGTGCGGAAACGATCGTGTCCCCGGCGTAACCCTGAACCGGCCGCCCGTTCCACGTGAACTCCACCGGCCTGCTGCGGTCGATCATCTCGCCAGGCTGCGGAGGCAGGCGCGTGGAAGCCCGCGGCCAGCTCATCGGGTGCCCTCCGCGGCGTGCGCCGCGACGTTCCCGGCGGGGAACAGGCGCGTCTCGTTGGTGTCGGTATTCCGCTCCACCTTGATGAATTTCCGGCAGCCCATCCGGTGGTACCAGCTCTCGACCACCCATCCGCGGGTGTTGGCCCGCAGGTACAGGTAGTTACGCCACTCCGCGGGGGTCACGGTGCGCGGGTCGGGACGGGGGAGCGTCTCGCCGACATGGCCGAACTCCGAGGCGTCACGCGGCCCGCACCAGGGGCAGGGCAGGAGAATCATAGAGGACCTTCCGGATCAGTGACCGACGGCGGCCGCGCCCTTCTCGCCGACGAGCGCGCCTGCGGCGAACCTGTCCAGGCCGAAGGCGGCGATGAGCCCCGGCGGCTGGCCAGAGGCGATGTACTGCGCCATCGCCTCTCCCGACACCGGGCCGGCCTTGAACCCGTAGGTGCCCCACCCCACGTCCACGAGGAAGCCGTCCACCGAGGTGGCGCCCATGATCGGCGAGAAGTCCGGCGTCATGTCGCACAAGCCCGCCCACTGGCGGAGCAGCCTGACCTTGGCCAGGGCCGGCATGAGGTGCAGCACGTGCCCGGCGAGACCTTCGGCGAATTCCAGCGATCCCCTCATCGAGTAGGACGTGAACGGGTCGACGCTGGCGCCGAAGACAAGTTCGCCACGGTCCGTCTGGCTGACGTAGACGTGCAGCGTGCCGGACACTATGACGGCGGAAAGGAACGGCTTCACCGGCTCGGTGACGGCGGCCTGCAGCGGGTAGGTGGTGACCGGCAGCCTGACCCCGGCCATATCGGCGACCAGCGTCGACCATCCGGCCGTGGCGTTGAGCACGACGCGCGTCGCGATGTCGCCCTGGGGCGTGCTGACCCCGCGGACCCGGCCGCCGGCCACATCGATGCCCGTGACCTCCACGTTCTGGTGGATGTGCACACCTCGCGCGGAGGCGCCGCGGGCATACCCCCAGACGACCGCGTCGTGGCGGATGATGCCCCCGGGCGGGTGGTAGAGCGCGCCGAGGATCGGGTACCGGGCCGTCTTGCCTACATCGAGGAACGGGGCCAGCCGCTTGACCTCGGTCGGCCCGATCACCTCGGATTCGACGTCCTCCGCCTTGTTCACCTCGGCGCGCCACCGCATCGTCCGCAGTGACGCGTCGCTGTGCGCCAGTGTCAGGTGTCCCCGCCGCGAGAACATCACGTTGTAGTCAAGGTCAGTCGCGAGACGCTGATACAGCTTCAATGACCGGTCGTAGAACCTGACGCCTTCGGGGGTCAGGTAATTCGACCTCAGGATCGCCGTATTACGCCCGGAACCGCCCGCTCCGATGTACCCCTTGTCCAGCACCGCCACGTCGGTTATCCCGTGGTTGGCGGCCAGGTAGTACGCGGCGGCCAGGCCATGCACGCCGCCGCCCACGATCACCACGTCATAGCTGCTCTTGATCGGGTGCCGCTGCCATGCGGGCGGCCACTCCCGGTGACTCAGCCCGTGGCGAAGCAGGCCTGCCGCAGAGTACCTGGCCGGGTAGGCGGCGTGACCGCGCCGGCGCGGATGGCCGTTCGTGCTCAAGGGCACGGTTCATCGCCTCCCTCGACTGGGAACAGGCGGTAGCCTGCGCCGCATAGGTTACGCCAGTGACCGGTAGCGGACCAGGTGAGGCGCGGCACCTCAGGTGCGGTCGCCTGCGGTGGCGAGCCTGGGCACGTCCTGAAGCAGCCGGACGGTGTACGGATCCCTGGGGTGCTCCAGGACCTGCCCGACGAGGCCCGACTCGACCATGGCGCCGTCGCGCAGCACCACCACCGACTGAGCGATGCTGCGCACGAGGGCGAGGTTGTGGGTGATGAAGATCATCGCCAGGTGACGTTCCCGCTGCAGCCGGCGCAGCAGTTCCACGATGACGGCCTGTACGGACACGTCGAGCGCGGAGGTCACCTCGTCGCAGACCAGCAACTCCGGCTCGACGACGAGGGCGCGGGCGATCGCCACCCGCTGCCGTTCTCCGCCCGACAACTGGTCGGGGTACCGGGAGAGGAAGTCGGGGCCGAGTGACACGTCCGACAGAACCGTGGCTGCCCGCTCGGCGCGCTCGCGGAACGGCAGGCTGAGGAATTCCTCAAGCGGCTGGGCCACGATCTGGCCCACCGTCTTTCGCGGGTTGAGCGAGGTGTAAGGGTTCTGGAACACGTACTGCACGCGCTTCAGCTGATCCTTGGACCTGCGGTGCGCTCCGCGCGGCATCGAGGCCCCCCGGAAGGTCATCTCACCGGCCCAGTCGGAATGCAGGCCGACGATGCAGCGAGCAAGCGTGGTCTTGCCTGAGCCGGACTCGCCGACGACGGCGACGCACGATTCGGCCGGCACGTCGAACCGGATGCCTGATAGCACGGGCGGCCCGCCGTAACCGGCCGACAAGCCACGCAGTGACAGGCCCCGCTCGGGGGCCGGTGCGGCCGTCCCCGTCATCACCGCCGGCCGATCAGCGGCGACTGCCTTGATGTCAGCGGCGATATCGGCGGCCCGCAGGCACCGTACGGCACGGCCCTCGATGTGGACCGGCTCGGGAACCTGCGATCTGCAGTCTTCCAGCGCGTAACCGCATCGCGCGGCGAAGGAGCAACCGCGGCCGCGGCGGCCAGGCCCCGGCGGCTGGCCCTCGATGCCGGACAGCACCTCGGCACGGTCCACCGACGGGACGGCAGCGAGCAAGCCACGGGTGTAGGGGTGAAGCGGGTAGGGGAACACCCGTCCGGTGGCGCCGATCTCGATAATCCGGCCGGCGTACATGACCGCCACCTGAGCGACCAGACCGCCGACCACGGCGAGATCATGACTCACGTAGACCGCCGCCACACCGTAGGAGGTGCACAGGCTGCGCACGGTATCCAGGACGTGGCGCTGGGTGGAAACGTCGAGACCGGTGGTCGGCTCGTCAAGCACGATGAGCGAGGGCCGGCAGCAGAAGGCCATGGCCAGGGCGACGCGCTGCTGCTGACCTCCGGAGAGCTGGTGCGGGTAGCGGCGCAGCATCGCGGGGCTGGCGTCGAGGTGAACCTCGCGCAGCACCTCCGAAACGCGTCCGTCAACGTCGTCCACGGCCCCGGGATGGACGCGCAGGGCCTCTCTGAGCTGCGTCCCGATACGGAGCGCGGGATTCAGTGCCGCCGATGGATCCTGGGGAACGTACGTGACCCTGGCGCCGCGGACCGCCCGCAGGTCGGCTGGGCTCAGCCGCAAGAGATCGACGCCGTCGAGGCGTACCTGGCCCGCCGTGACCGACAGGCCCCGGCGGGCGTGGCCGAGCAGGGCCAGGGCGACCGTCGTCTTCCCTGATCCCGACTCGCCCACCAGGCCGAGCACCTCACCGGCCGGCACGGTGAACGAGATGTCGCTCACCACGTCTGGTCCGGACTCGCCGAGCCGGATGACGAGATCCTGCACGTCAAGCCGGACTTCGCCCAGGGACGCTGGTGATGCCCCGGCCGGCTCAGCCGTCGGTGCGCGGTCGGTGGTCACCGGGCGTCCTGCAGGCCGAGGTCGTCCAGGAGCGCCGACTCCTCCGGGCGGCGGTCCACGCCGATCGTCACCCGTGCGACCGCGTCGGTGAAGGTGTTGGTGCCGATGGTGAGCAGCGCGATGAGCGCGGCGGGGACGATCACCGCCCACGGGTTCAGCCCGAGGCCGATCCGGTTCTCGTTTATCATCGTCCCCCAGTTTGCCGTGGGCGGCTGCTGCCCGAAGCCCAGGAAGGAAAGCCCGGCCATAATCACGATGGAATAGGTCAGCCGGAGGCCGGTCTCGACCATGAGGGGGGAAATGAGGTTGGGCAGGATTTCTTTCGCCATGACCTTGCGGGCGCGCATTCCCTGGAGTTCGACCGCTTTGACGTAGTCCCGCTCGGAGATGTCGAGGGTGGCCGACCGGAGCACCCGGGCGACCGCCGGAGCGTGCGACAGGCCCACGGCGAGCACGATCAGCCAGAGCTTCGGGCCGAGCACGCTGACCAGCAGGAGAGCGAAGACCAGTTGCGGGAACGCGAGTATCACGTCCACGGTCCTCATGATGAGGCCGTCCCGCCATCCGCGCAGGTAGGCGGCGGAGATTCCTCCTATCGCGCCGGCAATGACCCCGAGCGCCGTGGCGGCCACCGCCATCAAGAGCAACACCCAGCCACCGTCTAGCACCCGGGACAGGACATCCCGTCCCAGGAAGTCGCTGCCGAGCGGGAACTGGCCAGACGGCTTGGCGAAGGTGAGCGTCAGCAAGTCCGTGGACGAATAGGGCGCGATGGCGGGGCCGACAACGGCCAGCAGGACAACCAGGGAAGCCAGACCGAGCCCGATGGCCCCGCGCGGGGTCCGGAGCACCGTCCGCAGGATGGTGAGCCACTGGTGCCGGCCCATCCGCCCGGAAGGCCGGCCGGCCGGCGGCACATCAGGGGAGGCGGCGGCCATGGCTACCTCACGATTCTGCGGCGGGGGGTTGCCAGCAGGGCGATCACGTCAGTCAGGATGTTCATGAGCACGTAGAACGCGGCCAGCACCACCACGATGAACTGGACGACGGGGATGTCCCGGTTGGCGACCGCGAAAACCAGGCCCTGGCCGATGCCGGGGAAGTTGAAGACGTACTCGACCACGACGACCCCGCCGGCGAGGTACAGGAAGTTGAGGCCGATCACCTGGATGGTCGGCGCGATGGCGTTCGGGAACGCATGCCTGAGGACGACCTGCCACTCAGGCACCCCCTTGAGCCTGGCCATCTCCACATACTCAGACTCGAGGGCCTCGATCATCGCGCCGCGCATCATGCGGAACAGGTAGGGGACGATCACGATCACGAGCGTGGCGACCGGCAGGATCAGCAACTCGGGCTGATCCCAGGCGTAGGTACCGGGGGGAAGGAGGGAGACGGCGGGCAGCAGGTGCGTGACCACCGTGGCCAGCAATATGACCAGGGAGATGGCGATGACGAACTCCGGCAGCGATGTGACGGCGAGGGCCAGAACCGAGCTGAGGTGATCGAACCATCCGTCTTTGCGAAGGGCGGCCGCCGCGCCGAGGACGACGCCCACGAGTGTGCCGATCGCCCCGGTCACGAACACGAGCACCGCCGAGTTGATGAGCCTCGGTTCGACCAGAGCCCACACCGGCTGCTGGTTCGCCAGCGAATTGCCGAGCCGGCCGGCGAACAGGCCCGACAACCAGGTCCAGTACTGGTCGGCCAGCCCGCGGTTGAGGTGCAGCTGCGTTTCGAGCGCGTGCAGCCGTACCGGGTTCGCGGACCGGCCGAGGACCGCGAAGGCCGCGTTGCCGGGAAGGACTTCGGTGGCAGCGAACACGATGACGGACACCACCAGCAGCGTGAAGATGCCGATGCCGACCCGGCGCAGGACAAGGCTCCGGATCGGATGAGCCCTGCGGCCCAGATCCGGCTGAAGGGCGGGAGCCGAGGTTACTTCCATAATATGCTCATTGTGATCACCGTCACGGCGAGAGACTAACGCGGGAGGGCTGTTAGTTCTAGAGCGGATGCGGGCAGGTAGCGGCCGGCTTGCTGGCCAGCGAGGAACTGCCCCTCCGAGACGATTAGCCGGCCGCGCAGCAGCACGGCCCGGATCCGGCCGAGGAGCGGCAGGCCAGCGTAGACGCTGTCGCCCGTGCCGTCGTCGTAGTCGCCGGCGTGGAAGGTGGTCTCGCCTGCCGGGTCGTAGATGATCACATCGGCGTCCGAACCGGCGGCCAGGGCGCCCTTTCTCGGGAAGTGCCCGAAGATGCGGGCCGGGTTCTGTGACGTCAGCTCCATGATGCGGCTGACCGGGATCCCGCGGGTCAGGGCAGCCGACAGCAGGAGCGGAAGCCGCGCGCCGATGCCCGCGAGCCCGTAGGTGTAGCTCTCGCCCGATGACGAGAGCCCGGGGATCGTGGCGGAGCGAACCTGGCAGTGGTCCGATCCGACGGTGTCGATGGTCCCGTCCGCCACCGCCTCCCACAGCGCGTCGAGGTGCCCTGGAGCCCGCAGCGGCGGGGCAACCAGGTATCTTTGCGCGTCCTCGCCTGCATAGCCGCGGTCGTCGAGAAGCAGATGATGCAGGCAGACCTCCGCGAAGACGTGCGCCAGCCCCCTCTTCCTGGCCAGGCGCACCTGCTCGACGGCGCCCGCGGTCGACAGGTGCACCAGGTAACAAGCCGCCCCGGTCAGCGAGGCGATGGCCAGCACCCGGGCCACCGCCTCCTCCTCCACCTCAGGCGGCCTGGTGTCGGCGAAGACCTGGGGACCCCGGCGGCCCGCGCTCAGGGCGGCCGCCATGAGAACCTCGATCAGCGTCCCGTTCTCACAGTGCACCGAGACGATCATGCCGGGCACCATGGCGCTGGACATCAGCTCGAACAGCCGCCCGGTCGGGCACATGATGCCCAGCTCGGGATAGGCCAGGAAGACCTTGACGGCTGCCGCCCCGGCGCGCCGGGCCGCAGCCAGGTCTGCCGCTGTGGCTTGCCCGGGGTGGTAGAGCATCGCGTGCAGGCCCACGTCGATGGCCGCCCGGCCGGCCGCCAGGTCTGCCCGCCGGCGCAGCAGGCACTCGATATCGCCCTCGCCGGCTTGGGGATTGGTGAACGAGAGCGCCGTGGTGGTCCCCCCGAGCGCCGCCGCGACGGTGGCCGCGCGGACATCAGCCATCAGGTGGCAGTGCGGGTCAACCCCGCCGGGCAGCACGTAGCAGCCGGCCGCGTCGAGCAGCCGCCCGGCAGGAGGTCCGGCTTCGCCGACCGCGGCGATCTTGCCGTTCTTGATCGCGACGTTCGCCCGGTGCGGGCCTTCCGGGGTCAGCACGGTACCGCCGACGACCGCGGAGACGTTCATGGCGCCGTCACGTCAGCCTCGGCGGGACGCCGCTCGCGACCGGGTCGATGGCCGGCGGCCCGAGGTGGCTGACATGGCCGGCCAGGACCACCATCCGCGGGACCAGCAGGCGCTCAACGATCTCCGTGGCGCCCGCCGCATCGGGCAACGCCCAGTGTCCTGACCGGAGCTCGAATACCGAAAGGTCGCCGTTCCGGCCGGGCAGCAGCGCACCGGTGCTGCCCTCTCTCCTGATGGCGCGAGCCGGGGTCGCGGTTGTCGCCCGGATGACATCGGCAAGCCCCATCCCTGTGTGCAGCAGCTTCGAGAGCGTGGTCGCCTGGTCGTAGGCCGGTCCGGCGATGTTGTGCGCGTGCAGGTCGCTGGAGATGGTGTCGGGCGCGAAACCCTGGGCGATCGCGGCGCGCGCCACCCGGTAGGCGAAGCTTCCCACGCCGTGTCCGACGTCGAAGAGCACGCCGCGCTCGCGCGCCCGCATGACCCCTGGCGCCAGCCTGCCACGCTCATCGAGTATGCCGCCGTCGTTGCCGTGGAAGCAGTGCGTGACAACGTCGCCGCGCCGCAGCTGGGGCAGCAGCCAGCTGAGACCGGGCCGCATGTCGATCACGTGCACCATCAGGGGAAGGCCAAGCGCGTCGGCGGCTTCCCTGGCGAGGTGCAGTGCGGGCGCGGGGTCGTCCCCCGCCATCTGGTGGCCGAGGCGGACCTTGATGCCGACGATCAGGTCAGGATGCTCGCGGGCACGCGCGATCGCCTCCGCCCCCGATGCCCAGCGCAGGTCCTTCAGCTCGCCGACCAGGCTCGTGATCATGCCCTGCACGGCGATGTTGAGGAACGCGAAGATCCGCGTCCGTGATCGCTGGATGATGTAGCGGCGCAGGCCAGGGAACGTCTGGGCGCCTGAAGAACCGGCGTCGACCGCGGTGGTCACGCCCCGGCCGAGGCAGTGCAGGTCGGGCTCGATGCCGTAGTGCGACACTCCCGGGTACAGGTGAGTGTGGAGGTCCACTACTCCGGGCGTGACGATCAGGCCGGTCGCGTCGATCTCCGGCCGGGCCGCGGCCCCCGTCGTGGCGGGCAACGTGTCCGCCATGTGAGTCCCGATGCCGGCGATGACGCCGTCCCCGATCCGGATGCTGGCCTTCCCGTCGAGTCCCTGCCCGGGATCGAGCACGTGCCCGCCGAAGATCGTCAGGTCGTTCACAGGAGACTTTCGGCCTGCAACCGCCGCAGCACCGACGCGAAGGCGCGGACGGTCTGCTCAAGCTCGCGGTCGCGGTGCTCGGTGCTCAGGAAGCCAGAGCCGTGGAACAGGTGGACTCCCTCGGTGAGCATGCCGCAGTGCAGCGCCGGTGATATCCTGGACGGTATCCCGCGCTTGAGCACGGCGGCCGGGAGGCCGGCTGGTGCCTGGTCGTCCCCGAAGAACAGGTGAAACGTCGAGCTCTGCCCGTAGGCGCGGCCAGCAACGCCGCATCGTTCGAACACCGAGGTGAGCTCGGTGCGCAGCGTCTCGGCAAGCCGCGCGGCGTCGGCCTGTGCCTCTCCGGACGCCGCGAGGCCGAGCGCCGTCACGCCGGCAGCGGCCGAAAGCGGGTGGGCGTTGTGCGTGCCCGGGTGCGCGAGGCCCCGTGGATCACGGCCGGACGCACCGATGAGGTCCATGATGTCTGCAGGGCCGCACACGGCACCGCCGGGCATGCCACCGGCCAGTATCTTGCCGAGCACGGTAAGGTCGGGCCGCACCCCGGCGATCTCCTGGACGCCGCCGGGCGCCCAGCGGAATCCCGTCACGACCTCATCGAAGATGAGCAGGGCACCGGAGGAGTCCGCGAGGCGGCGCGCCGCATGCAGGAATCCAGGGGGGAGAGGGACCGTCGCCCAGGCCGCGCCTGATGGTTCGAGGATGACCGCCGCGACGTCCCAGGCGCCGAGCGCCTCCGCCAGGGCGGCCGTGTCGGCCGGGCTGACGACCACCGTGCTGACCAGCCCCCTCGGCAGCCCCGCCGTGTCCGGCCGGTCGAAAGGCGGGTCGGACCCGACGGCGACCTGATCGTGCCAGCCGTGAAAATGCCCGGCCAGCTTCACGATCTTGTCCCGGCCGGTGGCGGCTCGCGCGAGCCGCAACGCCAGCAGCGACGCCTCTGTCCCGCTCGAGGTAAAGCGGACGCGTTCGGCCGACGGGACAAGCCGGGTGACCAGAGCGGCCCAGTCGCTTTCGAGTTCATGACAGGCCCCGGGATGGAACGACCTGGTGGCCTGTTCCCTGACGGCTGCCACGATCTCGGGATGACCGTGGCCGAAGAGCAGAGCGCCATGGCCCATGACGTAGCAGATGAGCTCGTGACCGTCCAGATCCCATTTGCGCGCCTCCGCAGCCCGACTAACGGCCAGCGGGAAGGGGTCGGCCAGGCGCACGTCGTGCGTAACGCCACCAGGCAACAGGAGCCTGGCCCTGGCATTCAGGGCCGCCGAACGAGGGTTCTCGGCGGCCCACCGCCCGACCAAGCCGCCATCAGCAGCCAGGAGGCCATCGGATGCCGGGACCGCATGCACGTCCATCCGCACCACACCACCCGCCCAGGCACTCGCGTTCCCTAGCAAGCCTAGGGTAACGGCCGCGGGCAGCCCAGCCCGTTCTGGCCGCGGCTGCCCGCTAGCCTCGATTCCCGGTGCGGTAATCCAGTTGAGGCCGGGGCTCTTGGTGGGCAGCGCCCACGACCCGTGACCTGGGCAGATGCCAGCAGCTCTCCAGCGGGCCGCAAGCGGGCTTCAACCAGGTCGGCCCTACTGGACCGTCGGAACCTGACAAGGTATTCCCAGGTCACGAGGATGGCGCCGCCACAGCTGTCCGGTTTCGCCCCGGGATTCTCGGTGGCGTCTGTTCAGGAAGACTCGTTGAGGTTAGGGCGTCTGCCCTGGTCAGCGGTGCGAAGAACGCGCAGGCGCCGGTTCAGCCGACTTCCCGGGAATCGAGGCTAGCGGGGCGGTCCGCCAGCGGGCTAAACCCTCGCGGTATTCTTCGCTCGGCAGCACGTCCGCTAAGGTCACGCCGTCGCCTGGCAGGCCTCGGGAGGTTCCCTGTGCGAGCGGTCTACCTGGCACGGCCAGGCAACTCCGGGAAGATCCTGCTGGAGTTCTCGTGACCGCGGGCCCGGTACTGGCGGCCGGGATCATCGGCGCCGGCTGGATCGGCCGCCGGCACGCCACGACGCTCGCCGGCCGGGGCGACGTGGCGGTCAGAGCCGTGTGCGACCCCGACCTCAGCCGCGCTCAGGCCGTCGCCGCGGACAGCGGCGGCGAGGTGTTCTCCGACTGGCATGAGATGCTCGAGAAGGTTCCACTCGACGCCGTCTGGGTCTGCACGCCCCCGCGCGCCCACGCTGATCCGGCGATTGCCTGTCTCGGCCGAGGGCTGGCGCTGTACCTAGAGAAGCCCATCGCCCGATCGCTCGATGATGCGCGCTCCATCGTGGCCGCGACCGAGCGAGGGCAGGCGGTGTGCGCGGTGGGATACCAGTGGCGGGCGGTCGACGTGCTCGATGACCTGCGGCGCGCCCTGGCCGGGCAGACAGTGGGCTGCCTGGTCGGGCAGAGCATCGGCGGAACGCAGTCTCGCCCGTGGTTCCTTGACCGCGCGGCGGGCGGGGGCAACCTGCTCGAGCGCGGCAGCCACCATATTGACCTGGCCCGGGTTCTCGCAGGCGAGGTCGTGGCGGTCCAGGCGGCTGCCGCCACGGCCCGGCTGGCCCCCGGCCGGGGTGGCGACATCGAGGATGCCGTGACGCTCGTGCTCCGCTTCGCGGCGGGCGGCATCGGGACGATCATCGTGGCCTGGACGAGCGACAGCCTGCCTGGCTCCTACTGGGTCGAGGTGATCGCGGGAGATGTCGGCGTCCGTCTCGACCTGGATCCCCACTTCCGGCTCACCGGCACCAGCAACGGGGCTCCTGTCCTCGCCACCTCGCACGCACAGCCCTTCGAGCGCTCGGTAGACCGCTTCATTACCGCCGCGCGGGCGGGCGACCCTGGGCTTGTCTTCTGCACTCCAGCCGATGCCGCCGAGACTCTCGCGGTCGCCGCTGCGGCCGAAGCGGCGCTGAATAGCGGCCAAACTGTGCTTACTGGCCACCCGAGTGGCGAAGTATGATCTCCGCTATCTTACAGCGGGTCTCTGAGATCGGCAGGACCGTCGCGATCCCTGGCGAGCGGTACGCTCCTGGTCCTCAGTGACCGGGGCCCGATGCTGTGTCGAAGGAGGCGATCCCGTGGATCGATCAGACAAGCCCGTGGGCACCATGGGACGACGCCAGTTCCTCCAGGGCCTGGCGGTGACGGGTGCGGCCGCGGGCGCCGGCAGCCTCATGGCCGGATGCGGTTCGAGCGGCTCGAGCGGCTCGCCGGCTGCCAAGGCGAGTTCGGCCAGCACCGCGCCGCCGCGGCGGGGCGGGAGCTTGAAGGTAGGTCTCACCGGGGGCTCGGGCTCGGACACCCTGGACCCGCACAAGGGGCTCACCTACCTGGACACGGCCCGGGCTCAGTCGCTCTACCAGCCCCTGCTGCAGCTGAGCACGGCGGCGCAGACCGAGTTCGTGCTGGCGGAGGAGATCAGCCCGCACGGCTCGACATCCCAGTGGGTGATCCGGCTGCGGCCCGGCATCACCTTCCATGACGGGAAGTCGCTGACCGCCGAGGATGTCATCTTCACCCTCACCAGGATCATCAGCCAGAAGCTCACCGGCGCGACGCCGCTCGGCCCAGTCGACGTGAAGGGCCTGAAAGCGCTGGACAAGCACACGGTCCTGGTGCCGATGACCAGCCCCTACGGCAGCTTCCTCGACCAGCTTTCCTACTGGTACTACCTCTACATTGTCCCGGCCGGGTTCAACCCGCAGCAGCCCAACGGCACCGGTCCGTTCAAGTACCAGAGTTTCACCCCCGGCCAGCGCAGCGTGTTCACCAGGAACGGCAACTACTGGAAGACCGGGCTCCCCTACGCCGACACGCTGACGATCATCGACTTCAGCGACAGCGCCTCCCTTCAGAACGCCCTGCAGACGGGTGTCATCCACGGCGCGGGGGCGCTTGAAGGGCCCCAGATCGCCGCGCTGCGGAATACCAGTGGCGTGCAGACCGTCGCCTCGCACACCGGCGCGATCACCCCCTTCACCATGCGCGTGGACCAGGCGCCCTTCAACGACGTCAACGTCCGCCAGGCCATGCGGCTCCTGGTCGGCCGGCAGCAGCTGATCAACTCGGCGCTGGACGGCTTCGCCGTCGCGGGAGTTGACGTATCGTCCCCGTACGATCCCGACTACGACACCTCCCTGCACCGGGAGACCGACATCTCCCAGGCGAAGTCGCTGCTCAAGAAGGCCGGACAGGAGAACCTCACGGTGCAGCTGGTGACGTCCGCAGTCGCCACCGGCACCGTCGCGATGGCGACGGTGCTGCAGCAGCAGGCCAAGGCGGCCGGGGTCACGATCAACCTGAAGACGGTCGACCCGACCACCTTCTTCGGCCCCAACTACCTGCACTGGACGTTCTCCCAGGACTTCTACAACTACTCGCCTTACCTGGCCCAGGTCGCCCAGTCGCTGCTGCCGACTTCGCCCTTCAACGAGACGCACTGGAGCCTGCCCCGCTACGTGAGCCTCTACCAGCAGGCGAACGCCACGGCCGACCCGGCCACCCGACGGCAGATCGAGCACGAGATGCAGATGATCGACTTCACCGAAGGCGGTTACATCATCCCCGCCTTCATCGACGCGCTCGACGCCTACAGCACCAAGATCACCGGGTACTCGGCCGCTAAGGTCGGCCAGCCGCTTTCGGACTTCGACTTCGAGCACTTCTCGTTCGTCTGAGCAACGAAAGGGCCGTTCAGTGGAATGCACCCTGCTCGCGTCCGGCCTGGGATTTCCCGAGGGGCCAGCCATCATGCCCGACGGACGCATCGTGCTGTGCGACGGGAACACGGGCGAACTGCTCGCCTACCACGACGGGGCCGTGACCCGGTTCGCGCACACTGGTGGATCGCCCTGGGGGACGGTGCTCGGGTCAGAGGGGGCCGTCTACGTGACCCAGGGCGGAAATGTACCCGGCAGCGGCGACACGAGCGCCGTGTCAGGGATCCAGCGGGTCCGCGCCGACGGCACCGTTGAGCTGCTGTTCTCCGAGGTGGCTGGCTACCAGCTCTACGGGCCGAACGATCTGGCCTTCGGCCCGGACGGCCGCCTCTACTTCACGGAGTCCGGCTCGGAGCAGGATTTCCGGTTTGACGTGCGCTCGCCAGGCAGGCTTTTCGCCGTTGACGCATCGGGCAGCGGCGAGATGCTGCTCGAACGACCGGACGTGTATCCGAACGGGATCGCCTTCGACGCCGGGCAGCGGCTGTACTGGACCGAATCGATGGCGCATCGCATCTGCCGGCTGGAAGACGGCGAGCCGGTGACGTTCTGCCAGCTTTCCGACGACCACGTGCCCGATGGCATGGCCTTCGCCGCCGACGGCCGGCTCTTCGTGGCCACCACGGTGTCCGGCGGCGTCACCGTCGTCTCGCCCGACGGCCAGGTGCTTGAGGAAATCCACCTTGGTGAACACGCCACGAACTGCGCCTTCGACGGAACGGCGCTTTATGTGACCGCGACCAAGGTCCCCGATATCGAGGCGTCACAGCGTACCGGGACGTTCTGGCGGGTCGACACCGACGCCACCGGCCTGGACCTCATCCCCGGCCATCTGTAACAGCCCCGTGCCGGGTGGCGGCCTGGCCGGCGCCGGACGGGGCCGGGATGGCCTACCGGCGCTGGCGGAGCGCGGCAGGTGCCGGCCTGGCGTCGAGGAACGCGCGCAGCTCGGCCGCGCTGGCCGGGATCACCTGGTCGGGAACGGACACGCCTACCGCGGCCAGCGCACCGCCGAGTTTGTCACACTCCCCGACCATCACCAGCTCGTAGCCGTGGCTGTGGAACTCCCGCACCTGCTCGGCAACCTCGGCCAGGATTCGTTCCGCGACCACCGCCGGGTAGTCCTCGGCCGGCAACTGGATCACACCCCAGCCGGCCTCGGCCAGAACGGCGAGCCCGTCCAGCCCGCCCGGTGGCGGGTTCACATACCGGTCGGCGGTGAGGGCGATACGGAAGGAGCGCTCATCCCGTTCCATCAGCCGTCCAGGGTGGCCTCAAGCGCCGCTCGCTGGGCCGCCTCGTCGTGGTCCGCGAGCGCGTGCGTCTCACCGGCGACGCGCGGGAAGCCGATCCCCCGGTTGTTGAGTTCCCGGCGAAGCTCTTCGATGAAAATGCCCTCTCCGTCCGTGTGCTCGGGGGTGCCTTCCGGCCACCGCGGCCGGCCGCCGCGCTCCGGGTCCGAGCTGGTAATGCGCACTCCCATCGACGGGCTTCCCTCAATACCGATCAAGACGATGTCCTCGCCTTGCTGGACGCGCAGGCCTACCACATCCGCCACCGCGACGGCCAGCCGCTGGCAGTGACGGCGGTAGGCGGCAGTGTCGTATTGCTCGCGCACCGCCCAGAACCGGTTGAGGCCCGAGAACGCGAGCTCGGGGCAGGGCATCTGCTCGATCCGCCAGCCCTTGGCGCGAAGCACGTCAACGACCGGGGAGTACACCCCGGCGCAGTGCGCGCCCTCGGCCACCTTGGAGTTCTGGTTCAGCAGGCAGTGCGCCACGAACGCGACACCCATGACCTAAGCATAAGGCGGCGGATACACTCACCACGTGCCACGCTCAGCCGTTGTTACCGGATCATCGTCAGGGATAGGGCGGGCGATTGCCGAACGGCTGGCGGCGGACGGATTCTGGGTCTTGCTTGCCGATGTGCGCCGGGAGCCTTTGACCGGTGGCGAGCCGACAGACCAGCTCATCGGGCGGCAGGGCGGCGACTGCGAGTACATGGCGGCCGACGTGTCACGGCGTGACGACTGCGAGCGGCTGGTGACCCGCGCCCGCGAGCGGACGGGAAGCCTCGACGTGCTGGTCAACAATGCGGCGCTCGCCGGAGAATACTCGAAACCCCTGCTTGAGACGCAGGACAGCGATTTCGACGCGATAGTGGCGGTGAACCTTCGCGGCCCCTTCATGCTCTGCCGCGCAGCGATACAGCAGATGCTTACCCAGCCGCCGCGCGGGGACGCTCGCGGCCGGATCGTCAACATCACTTCGCAGCACGGCATGGTGGGCGCGCCGGGCCATTCCGCGTACGCCGTCAGCAAGGGCGGCCTCGTGCAGCTGACCCGCCAGATCGCGGTCGAGCACGCGAAAGACGGGATAATATGCAACGCCGTCGCCCCCGGGAAGATCGTTACCGGCACGCCGGGCGACCTCAGCCAGTCCGAGGACACATCCGCCTACGTCCATTCCCGCACGCCGTTCCCGCGGCTCGGCGCCCCGCGCGATGTCGCGGCGGCTGTCTCCTTCCTGGCATCCGACGACGCCACTTACATCAGCGGTGTCAACCTGATGGTGGACGGCGGCTGGATGGCCTACTGACCTCGGGCGCAGGCCAGGAGGCAGCTACAGAAGCACACGAACAGGCAAACGAGTGGGAGCAATCGCCGATGAGTACGTTCTCCGGCAACGCCCAGCCCGGCTCCGGCCAAGCCCAACCCGGCCCGAAGCGGGACTTCATCGGCTACGGGCCGCGGCCGCCGGACGTCCGCTGGCCGGGCGGCGCCACGATCGCGATCAACCTGGTCGTCAACTATGAGGAAGGGGGCGAGTACGAACTGGGCACCGATGGCGTCAACGACACCTGGGGCGAGTACTCGTTCCAGTACGGGCCCGAGATCCGGGACCTCGGCACCGAGGGCCATATGGAATTCGGCAGCCGAGTCGGGATCTGGCGGCTGTGCCGGCTGATCGACCGCTACCAGATCGACGTGACCTTCAACGCATGCGCCCGCGCGCTTGAGCGCAACCCGCCCCTTTGCGACTGGCTGCGGGCCCGCCAGCACGACATCCTCGGTCACGGGTATCACTGGTACGGTCCGGACACAGCGATCGGATCCCGCATGACCCGCGAAGACGAGCGCGCGGAGATCCGCTCTGCGGTTGAGTCGCTGGAGCGGACAACGGGCCAGCGGATCCGCGGCTGGATGGTGCGCTCCTTCCCGACCGTGCACACCAGGGAGTTGCTCGCCGAAGACGGCGGGTTTCTGTACGACTCTGACTCGTGCAACGACGAGCTCCCGTATTACGTGACCACTCTGGGGAAGCCCTTCCTCGTGGTGCCCTACTCAAAGGTGCACAACGATGTCCGCTACCTGATCGCCCCCTGCTATGCATCGCCCAGGCACTTCTACGAGAACCTGCGGCTCAGCCTCGACTACATGCTCGACGAAGCCGAAAGGGGATATGGCGGCAGGCTGATGTCGGTCGGCGTCCACTCGCGCTGGAGCGGGCAGCCAGGGCGCGCCTCCGCGGTACGCGATTTCATCGAGTATGCGCTGCAATGTAACGGTGTCAGCTTCATGCGCAGGATCGACGTTGCGGAGCACTGGCGGACGGCCTTTCCGCCGGCCTTCCTTTAAGTCCACCAGCTCCTGTGCGCCAATGACCACCGCTGACCGCGTTGCACATAGTTTGCATTGAGTGGTTGCGCCACGCCTGCCTGAGCAGACGGGCGTCTCCCTAACGGCACCTGGCATCTGTTGCCGGGCAAAGAACACATTCAAAGGCGCCTACGGCATCGCGGCTGGACCGCGCTGGCGCTCTAGCGGAGCGCCGGGGGCATGCCTTCTTCCCGGCCGAGTTGAACCTTGCGTGTGCGAAAAGGCGCCGCAGGAGCCGGACGGGGAAGCGAGGCTGCTCGCCGACTCCGGGGCGGCGGCCGCGCCCCTCCGGGCGGGAGCCCTACGGGCGCCGCCGGTGAGAAAGGCCTTGCCAGCCGACGACGTGTACGTTGGCGGCAGTGACCGCCACATGATCTTCACTGGTGGTCGCAACAGCGCATGATCATGTGACGGTCGACCTCATCCCCGCAGGCACGCCAACGCCCCGGCCTCTGCAGCCTGCCGACGATGAGCTCAGGGCAACGAACTGGACTGGCGCACAACTAGGTCATGAGAACGATCCGCCGATGAGGATCTGCTGGAAGGCGCCGACGTCCGGAAGCGAGCTGAAGACGCGGACCGCGTCCATTGAGACCCCGAAGTCGCCCAAGTTGTACGGGGTCATGCTGCCGGAGCCGTTCTTGAGGGTGATCGTTCCCACCGGCTTGAAGTCAAGGGTGACCCACAGCTGCGTGCCGTCGGGCAGGTTCACCTTCTTGACCCCGACCGACAGGACGCTGAAGCCGCTGCAGCCGCTGAACTGCGTCTCGTCCGCGATGGCCGTGCCGCTGGGAGTCTGGCCGTTGAACGACGGCCCGCTGAGCGCCTCTTTCAGTTTCCCCCCGGTCTGGCAGCCGCGCGGGCTCGGCGCCGGGGGGCCGGTGACGGTGAGCGAGAACGTCCCGGTCGCCGTGGCCCCGGCCGCGTCGGTGACGGTCACGGTGAACGTCGACGTCCCGGTCGTGGCCGGCGCGCCGAGCAGCAGCCCGGAGGACCGCAGCGTCAACCCGGCCG
>WNFC01000335.1_pt1 | contig 46976 bp, 38 predicted proteins | sample 5400541 | NCBI WGS metagenome assembly WNFC01 (sample SAMN13153342, study PRJNA577476) | soil metagenome | isolation source: 120 cm saprolite under Douglas fir tree site 2 hole 2 replicate 1 | place: USA:California | collected 2015-04-18 | reverse complement strand
CAGACAGTTTTTGTTTCTCAAGTCGTGGAAGGCAGCAAGGGCGCCACTTTCTACGTGTCCACGCCGCGCTCGTCCATGGCTGGCTTCGACCACAATCCCACCCTGCGTGAAATCCTCGGCGACGAGGGTCTCAAAAAATACCAACAGATCAGCGCCGACGCCGTGGAGATCGCTGACTCCACTCTCTATCGCTTCAACCCCGAGCTAAGCAATCCTCCCGAGGAAGTCGCCAAGGTCGCTATGGACTTCTGGCGCCCGAAAGCCGTGGTCGTTGCCGCGGCCAAACCCAGGACCGCCATGGAACCGGACGCCGCCAAAGAGCCGGTCAAGAAACCGTAGCTACACAACAGAAGGTCAGTGGCACAGACTGCAATCTGTGCCGCGGCCCCATGTCCGTCGAGCGGCGGCAGGCAACGGTCGGATAGGGCGCCGCGCTACAGTTAAACTTCGGAAGTGTCGCCGACGCTGAAGTAGGTGCAATCGGGATGGTGGAGGACGAGCGCGCTGACGCTGGCTTCGGGGTCCATCATCATGCCTTCGGTTAGCTGCACGTTTATATCGTCGGGCTTGAGGAGCTTCCAGAGGCCGGACTGATCTTCCAGGTCGGGGCAGGCGGGATAGCCGAAACTGTAACGCTTGCCGCGATAGCGCGAAGTGAAACGGTGGGCCATGGTCAGGTCGGGCGGGTCAGGGAAGCCCCAATCTTCACGGATGCGGCGGTGCAGCCACTCCGCGCAGGCTTCCGCGGATTCGATGGCGAGGGCTTGGAGGCCGTGGGATTTGAAATAGTAACCGTCGTTCTTGGCTTTTTCGCCGCGCTCGCGGACGCCTTCGCCGGCGGTGACGACAAAAAGGGCGAGGTGATCGCGCTGGCCTTTTTGCGGCGCGAGGATGTAGTCACTGAGGCAGAGAAAATCGCCGGCGCGCTGGCGCTTGAAATGAAAAGTGTGCAGGGGGTCGGCTGCGCCGGGCGCGAAAAGATGCAGCGCGTTGCCTTCGGACTCGGCCTCGAAAAATTGCCAGGCGGCGCGCACCTTCATGAATTCGGCGGCTTCGTTTTTTACTGCTTCCATGCTCTCGAACAGCTCAACGGCTTTGGGATCACGCTCGGCGAAACGCTTTTCAAAATCGCCGCGGAAGCCGAGATGCCGGCCGTAAAGCATGAAGGGATTGATGTAGCTCCAGATTTCACGCAGGTCGGGAACGATGCGGATTTTGCGGTCGAGATACTGCACGGGCGGAATGGGGAGATCGGCGCGCACTTTGGGTGAGCGCGCGGGAGCTGCGGAAATCTCGGCGACTTTTACGGTGGTGGTGACGCCGAAGCCGTTGCCGGAAGCGGTGTGTGCACGGACTACGGTTTCGCGCGTGGCCGGGTCCATGAGCTCGTTCATTAGGCGCAGACCGGTCATGGCGTCTTTGGCGTAGCAGACGGCCTTGCCGTAGCTGGGCGCGATTTTCGTCTGCGTGAATTTCGCGGAGAGCGCGGCGCCGCCGACGAGCAGCGGAATTTCGATTCCGGCGTCGCGCAAATCGTTGGCGGTGATGACCATCTGCTGCGCGCTTTTCACGAGCAGGCCGGAAAGGCCGATGGCGTCGGGTTTGTGCTGCTGATAGGCCTTGATTAAATCTTCGGGCGGAACCTTGATGCCGAGATTCACGACGTCGTAGCCATTATTTTTCAAAATAATTTCGACAAGATTTTTGCCGATGTCGTGGACGTCGCCCTTAACGGTGGCGAGGACGACGCGGCCACGCTTGGCGGTGTCCGCTTTTTCCATGAATTGTTCGAGATGGCTGACCGCGGCCTTCATCGCTTCGGCGGATTGCAAGACTTCCGCGACGATTAGCTCGTTGGCGTTGAAGAGGCGGCCGACTTCCGCCATTCCGGCCATGAGCGGGCCGTTGACGATGTCGAGGGGAGGGACGCCTTCGGCGCGCTTGCGGTCGAGGTCGGCGATGAGGCCGTCGCGAGTGCCTTCGATGATGTAGCTGGCGAGGCGCTGATCGAGCGGGAGGTCGGCTGCGCGGGCTTTGTCTTTTTTCTTTGCGGTGCGGAAATGTTCGGTAATGGCCGCGATGTGGAACTGATTTACGGCAGCGCGCTGCTCTTTCGTTTGCTCGCGCCAGTCGGCGGGAACACTGTGGAGGAGCGCGGCTTTCGAATGGCCAGCGGGAAGGTCCGCGGGAGGATGAGAGAAGAGAAGATTTTCGGCGAGGCGGCGCTCGTGTTCGGGAATGGAGGCGAAGCGTTCAAGTTTTTCGGTGTTGACGATGGCGAGATCGAGGCCGGCTTTGGTGCAGTAATAGAGGAAGACGGAGTTTACGACTTCGCGCGCGCCGGGAGGCAAGCCGAAGGAGACGTTGGAAATGCCGAGGATAGTGCGCGAGTCAGGAAGGGCGCGCTTGATGAGGCGAATGCCTTCCACGGTTTCGACGGCGCCGCCGATATAGTTTTCGTCGCCGGTGGCGCAGGGAAAGACGAGCGGATCGAAGATGATGTCTTCGGGCGCGAGGCCGTATTTTTCGGTGAGCAGCTTGTAGCTGCGTTGGGCGATGGCCAGCTTGCGCTCGCGAGTGAAGGCCTGGGCCTGAAGTTTGTCTTCATCAATGCAGCCGCACACGACGGCGGCACCGAAATCGTGGGCGATAGGGACAACTTTCTCGAATTTTTCTTCGCCGTCTTCGAGGTTGATGGAATTAATGATCGCTTTGCCCTGGCAATAAGTGAGGGCCTGCGCGACCGCGCTGGGATCGGTGGTGTCAATCATCACCGGCGCTTTTACTTTGCGGATCAACTTCTCGTAGAACGGCGGAATGTCCTTTTTCTCGTCGCGCTCGGTGCTTTGCAGGCAGACGTCGACAATGTGCGCGCCACCACGTACCTGGCGGCGGGCAATTTCGCTGGCTTCTTCCCACTTTTCTTCGGCGACGAGATTTTTAAAGAGGCGCGAGCCGATGACGTTGGTGCGCTCGCCGACGAGCAAGGGGCGCGTGGTGTCTTCGGCTTCGATGGTTTCGATGCCGGAATAGATGGCGCGGTGCTGCTCGGCTGGTCGCTGGCGCGGCTTCTTGCCCTCGGCCATTTGCGCGAGGGCGCGAATGTGCTGCTCGGTGGTGCCGCAGCAGCCGCCGACGAGATTGAGCCAGCCGTGATCGACAAATTTCTCGAGCTGGGCCGCGAGCGACGTCGGCGTCTCGAGGTACTTGCCTTCTTCGTCGGGCAGCCCGGCGTTGGGATAGCAGGAGACAAATTCGCCGGTGAGCTGACTCAGCGTGCGAATGTGATCGGTCATGAATTCCGGGCCGGTGGCGCAGTTCATGCCGAAAGCGAGCGGCTTGGCGAAGCGCAGAGAAGCCCACATGGCTTCGATAGTTTGTCCGGCGAGCATGGAGCCCATGGGTTCGATGGTGACGGAGATGATGAAAGGAATTTGCTGGCCGACTTCGCTGGAGAGTTTCTGGATGGCCAGCAAAGCAGCTTTGATGTTGCGCGTGTCCTGGCTTGTTTCGACTAGGAGGAGGTCGACGCCGCCTTCGAGCAGGCCTTGGGCCTGGGTGTAGTAGGCTTCGCGAAGCTCCTCGAAGGTGACGCCGCCGGTAACGGTGATGGCTTTGGTGGTGGGGCCCATGGAGCCGGCGACGAAGCGCGGCCTGGCGGAGGTGGAGAATTCGTCAGCGGCTTGGCGAGCGAGTTCGGCGGAGCGGCGATTGAGCCAGTGGGCGTCGGCAGCGAGGCCGTATTCGGCGAGAACAATGGGGGCGCCGCCGAAACTGTTGGTCTCGACGATGTCGGAGCCGGCCTCGAAATATTTGCGGTGAATATCGAGGACGACGTCCGGCCGGGTGCGCACGAGATTTTCGTTGCAGCCTTCGAGGGCGGCGCCGCCGAAGTCCTCGGCGGTGAGATTGCGCTGCTGCAGCATGGTACCCATGGCACCGTCGAGCACAAGAATGCGTTGCGACAGGAGGTCGCGAAGAGCTCGAGCGGATTCTTTCAGATCACGCATGGCTGAGAGGGCCTACTTCTCCTTCCCGATTGCTGCGTCGCTAGGGCCGATTGCTGCGAAAGTCAAAGGCGCCCGCGACGGTCCGCGGCCGCTACAGGTGCTCGCAAGGACGTGTTGCAAACACTTCGGTTGAGATCCTTCGGCTCGCCAAAAGGCGGCGACCCTCAGGATGACGGGCGCTTCCGGCTGGCGGTCTTCCCGGCGAAAAGCCTGTAGCGACTAGGTTCATTTTACCGGGTTTTCCACAGGGCACGAAGGGGGTTGCATTGAACGGGCGTTTTTGGGGGTTGAATGGCAATTAGCGAGTCCGAACCTTGTGACTTAGTGATAGGTGTGCTATCAGGTCGGAACACAGGCTAAAGCCTGTGCCACTGCGGGTGATGCCGCGTAGGCGTCAGTAACAATTCGAGAACATAGGCTTTCGTGGGACTTGCCCGTTGGTACAGTTTTCCCCTACGCTGGAAAAACCGTGGCTACAAAACGCGCTAACTCTAAACTAACGGTTTGCATACTTTCGCCGCACCCGCTGGTGCTGAGCGAATTCGAACGCTTACTGGCCAAATCGCAATTCAAAGTGATTTTGAAACAATTGGAATCGACGCTGGCGCCGGACTTGCGGGCGCTGGATCCGCCGAAGGCCAACGTGTACGTGGTGGACGCGCATGCGGCAAGGCCGGCAACGGGGGCGCTGCTGACGAACCTGCTGGAGCGCTTTCCGGAATCGCGGCTGATGGTGGTGGGCGAACAGCACAATGACGCGAACAGTTTTTCGCTGTTGCGGCTGGGAGTGAAGGGATTGCTGACGTATGTGGAGGCCCGCGACCAACTGGTGCGCGCGCTGCCGCTGGTGGCTGCGGGAGGATTCTGGGTGCCGCGGTCCGTGCTGTCCGGCTTCGTGGATTCGATCTTGAGCGGGCAAGGGCGGCGGCTGAAGACGGATTCGGTGACGAACCTGAGCCGGCGCGAGCAGGAAGTGCTGGATTCACTGCTGGAGAATCTTTCGAACAAAGAAATTGCCAGCAAACTGAATATCGCGGAACGCACGGTGAAGTTTCACGTGTCGAATTTACTGAGCAAGTTTGCCGTGCGGCGGCGGGCGGATTTGATTTTGCTTACGTTTCAGCGGCGCATGGCGATGCCGTAGTGCTGTGACTAAGATCGCTTGGTCGGAAATGTGAACGTTGAGGTTCTTCGGGCATCCTCATCGGATACCCTCAGAATGACACCCGCACACTAGTATTCAGTCGGAAAATTTGAAGCGGATGATGCACCAGAGAGCTTGCACGCCGTCTTTCCAGGTGATTTTTTTTCCTTCTTCGTAAGTGCGGCCGGCGTAGGTGATGGGGACCTCGTAGATGCGCCAACTGTGCTTGGCGATTTTTGCGGTGATTTCGGGTTCGAAGCCGAAACGGTCGGAGCGAATCTGAATGCCTTGCAAGACTTCCTTGCGAAAAACTTTGTAGCAGGTCTCCATGTCGGTGAGTTTCAAATTGGTGAAGATGTCGGAGAGCAGGGTGAGGAATTTATTGGCGACGTAGTGCCAGAAATAGTGGACGCGCTGCGGGCCGCCGAGAAAGCGGGAGCCGAAGACGACGTCAGCGCGGCCATCGAGGATGGGTTCCAGCAGCTTGGGATAGTCGCGCGGGTCGTATTCGAGGTCGGCATCCTGGACGAGTATGATTTCGCCGGTGGCTTCGGCGAAGGCGCGGCGGAGAGCGGCACCTTTGCCCTGGTTTTGTGCCTGAAAGAAAAAACGCAGATTGGCGAGTTCGATGGGGTCGTCGCCGTCGTTGGCGGGGGCGGAGCTTTCGCCGCGCGATTGGCGAGCGGCTAAGCTTTCGAGGATTTGGCGGGTGCCGTCGGTGGAGCAGTCGTCGATGACGAGGATTTCCTTGCGCATGGGGGATTCGATGACACGGCGAAGGATTTCGTCGATCGTGGGCTTTTCGTTGTAGACGGGAATGACCACGGAGAGTTTGGGGTCGTGGAGTCCGGAGGGATTGCGGCGGGTGGACATGCGGAGACAGGATTGTAGCGGCGGGATGCGGGGTGAGTAAAGCGAGTTGGCTTCGAGCTATCATGGTACGGCGATGACGACGTTTTACATTGAGCAGTTTGGGTGCAGGGCTACGCAGGCGGATGCGGCGGCTATTGAGCGGCAATTGCGCGACCGGGGATTTGCGGCGGCGAGCGAATCGGCGTCGGCGGACGTGGTGATTGTTAATACGTGTACGGTGACGGCGTCGGCAGATGCGCAGGCGCGGGAGGCGATTCGGAAGGTACACGCGCGGAACCCAGCGACACGGGTGATAGCGACGGGATGCTACGCGCAGCGGGCGCCGGAGGAATTGGCGGGGCTGCCGGGCGTTTCGTGGGTGGTGGGAAATTCACACAAGCCGGAGATTCCGTGGCTGGTGGATGCAATGGCTGGCGAAGCGGCGGGGGGATCGGCGAGCGGTTTTGTGCCGGCGAGCGCGCTGGGCGAAGAGAAATTGTCGTTGCTGCACGGGCCGGCGAAGATTTTGACAGGGAATATTTTCGAGCAGGGGACTTTGCTGGGGGCTCCGGTGATTGGGGGCGAGGGAAATCACACGCGGCCGGTGGTGAAGATACAGGACGGATGCAATAGCCGGTGCGCGTACTGCGTGATTCCGTTTGTGCGCGGGAGGAGCCGGAGCCTGGAGCCGGCGCAAGTAATTGAAGAGATTGCGCGGCTGAGCGCTGCGGGTTACCGGGAAATTGTTTTGAGCGGGATCAATCTGGGGACGTACGGGCGGGATTTATCGCCGCGGGTAGGATTGATCGAGCTCTTGCGAAGGATTTTGGATGAGACGGGCGTCGAGAGGTTGCGCATCAGCTCGATTGAGCCGATGGATGTAACCGAGGAGCTGATTGCGCTCTTTGGGTCGAGCGAGCGGATGGCGCAGCATTTTCATATGCCGCTGCAATCGGGATGCGACCGGGTACTTGGTGCGATGCACCGGTGGTATCGCGCGGAACACTATGCGCGTCGCGTGGAGTTGATTCGGGAGCGAATGCCGGACGCGGCGATTGGCGCGGATGTGATTGCGGGTTTTCCCGGAGAGACGGACGCGGAGCACGCGGAGACGGTCGCGGTTATTGCGCGGCTGCCCTTCAGCTATCTCCATGTCTTTTCCTTTTCCCAGCGGTCTGGCACTCAAGCGGCGGAGCTTGGGAACCAAGTGCCGGCGCCGGTGGTCAAGAATCGCGCGCGGGAATTGCGAGCGCTCGGCGAAGTGAAAGCAAGAGAGTTTCGGCGGTCGCAGGTTGGGCGGGAGCTGCGGGTGCTGACGCTACGGGACGACCGGGAATTCGCGGAGACGACCCCGGCGTTGTCGAGCAATTATTTGCGGGTTGGAGTGCGGGGGAAATTTGCGGCGAACGAGTGGGTGGATGTGACGGTTGTAGAGGCTGGTGGATTGATCGGGGAGCCAGCGTTGTCGACGCTTCCGAGTGGCTACAGTTGAGATCCTTCGGTTCGCCAAAAGGCGGCGAACCTCAGGATGACACCCACGTTCTAAGATTTCTTAGTCCTCGAAGATAACTTGACCCAGGGCTTGTGATTCGGTGTGGGTGATGCTGACGGAGATGCGCTTCACGCCGAGCTGAGCAGCGATTTTCGCGGCTTCGCCGGCGAGGGTGATCGTGGGACGGCCGCTTTCTTCGCGGACGACTTCGAAATCGAGCCAGCGGACGCCTCGGCGCCATCCGGTTCCGAGCGCTTTCATGGCCGCTTCCTTGGCGGCGAAGCGGCCGGCGTAACGTTCAAACTTGTTCTTGAAGCGCTCGCAATATTCGATTTCGTTGGGCGTGTAGACGCGGCGGAGGAAAAGCTGGCCGCGGCGCTCGATGGCCGCTTTGATGCGCTGGACTTCGGCGATATCCACACCCAAGCCAATAATCAAGAACTTTTCCTCGCGCGCGAGCGGCGGGCGCTCGCGAACTGCGATTATACTTATACATTCATGGCGGCGACCAAGGGATCCAAGGCCAAGCGCAAAATAAGCAAAAGGCGAAAACCGCTCCGGGCGAGCGCATCGCGATGGACGCAGTGTGTTCGGCGCGGCGTGCGCGTCTTGCAGGTTCCGGAATTGACGAAGGTGCCGTGGCTGGTGCATGGGTTCAGCACGCGCGTAGGCGGAGTGAGCAGGCTGAACGGCAAGCGCGTCTTGAACTTGGGATTTACGGAGTGGGATACGCGGGAAAATGTGAAGGAAAACCGGCGGCGCTTGCAGGCAGCGGTTGGCGCGCAGGACTTGAAGCTGGTTTCGCTGCTGCAATTCCATTCGGACGGGATTTTGAATTTCGAAACGGCGCCCACGGAGCCTTCGCGGGGGGATGCATCGGTTACGAAGAACGCGGGACTGCTGCTGGCGGTGCAGACTGCGGACTGCGTGCCGATTTTATTGGTGGACCCGCAGAATCGCGCGGTGGCAGCAGTGCATGCGGGATGGCGCGGGACGCTGGCACGTATTGTGGAGAAGACAATCGGGCGGATGCAGATGGAGTTCGGGTCGAAGGCGGCGGATTTGCTGGCGGCGATCGGGCCGGCGATTGGCGGATGTTGCTATGAAGTGGGGACGGAAGTGGCCGCGGCGTTCAGCGGGCAATTTGCGAATGCGGCAGACTTTTTCGATGAGTTGCGCACGGGCGACGAACCGAATCCGCTGCAATGGCTGAACATGATGCCGCCGGGGCATCAGCCGCCGGCGAAGAAAGTGCTGTTGGATTTGCGGAAGGCGAACCGGGCGCAGTTGGAAGCTGCGGGTGTGCTGACGAAAAATATTTTTGCGACTGACTTGTGCACCGGATGCCGGCGGGATCTTTTGTTCAGCTATCGAAAAGAAGGGGCGGAGAGCGGGCGGATGATGGCGGTGATTGGGATTCGCGGGTCGCGAGTGGTCAGAGCAATCAACGGCAGAGGTCAACAGTCGACAGTTGAAAGTCGAAAGAAAAAAGAGACAGTAATCCCTGGAGTTACTGCGTTAAGGACGCGCTGTTGACGTTTGTGAGGGTGATATTGAGGAGCGCGAGCTGGCCGCAGGCGGCCATTACGTCGCGGCCGCGGGAATAGCGGACGAAGGTGGGAATGCCGCGGTCGACGAGAACCTTGCGGAAGGCTTCGATGCTATCGGCGGAGGATTCGCGGTAAGGGAGCTCGCCGGGATTCCACGGGATCAGGTTGACCTTGACGCATTTTAGATTGGCGAGGAGGCGCACGACGCGGCGGGCGTCTTCGGTGGAATCGTTAACGCCGCCGAGCATCACGTATTCGAAAGTCAGGTGCTCCCAGGGACGCAGCGGGTAGTTGCGACAGGCTTCGAGGAGAGCGGCAAGCGGATATTTGCGATTGATGGGCATGACGGCGTCGCGCTGCTCGTCGTGGGAAGCGTTGAGGGAGATGGCGAGCTTGGGGCGGATTTTTTCCCGCGCGAGGCGCTCGATGCCAGGGACGATGCCGCTGGTGGAGAGCGTGACGTGCTTGGGGGAAAGCGCGAGGGCTTCGGAGTCAAGGATGATGCGCAGCGCGGCGATGACGGCGTCGAAATTGAGGAGCGGCTCGCCCTGGCCCATGAGGACGAGATTGGTTTGCGGCGCGAGTTGCGATTTGTGCTGCTCGAGCGGGAGAAGAACTTGCGCGAGAATTTCGGCGGGGGTGAGATTGCGGATCAGGCCGAGTTGCGCGGTGAGGCAGAAGTGGCAGTCGACGGTGCATCCGGCTTGCGTGGAGATGCAAATGGTTTGTCGGCCGGTGCTGGGCATGAAGACCGCCTCGACGGAGACTGGGCCTGACTTTCGTTTTGCATCAGCTCCGGAATCCGATAAGCCGAATAAGTAACGGATGGAGCCGTCTTGCGAGGCGTAGGTCTGGCGCACGGTCGGCAAGGTGATGGTGGTTTCGGCGGCGAGGCGTTCGCGGAGGGCGGCGGGGAGATTGGTGATTTCGCGCACGGAGAATTTTCGCTCGGCGTACAGCGCGTGGTAGAGCTGGCCGCCGCGGTAGGCGGGCTCGCCGAGCGCGACGCAGAAGTCGCGCAGCTCGTTTTTGGATTTGCCGAGAAGTTCCATCGCTGTCCTGGCCAATCCATTATTCCACGATGCGAGGATGTTCGCGCGGTGGACCGCGCGGGGGGACTGGATGCTCTACTTCTTTGCCGGTGTGCGCGGTATAATTCGACAACAGCCCAGCTTCGGAAGGCCTGAGGCGCAACAATGCACAAACAAGTGAAAATCGCGACGCAGCAACTGCCCATTAGCGAATGGGTCGAGGGGCTGGCGGCCATGCGCGAGCGGGACTTCAAGGTCGAAGCGGTGCAGGACTACATTTTGCAGCACGCGGTCCGGCCGGAGACGCTGGAGAAATATCTTTTCTACTCGAAGGGGAATTACACGCGTAATCTTATTTTCAAAAACGATGTGTTTGAGTGCATGACCATTTGCTGGGAGGTCGGGCAATTCAGCCGGATTCACAATCATCGCGGCCAGAATTGCTGGATGTCCGCGCCGATCGGGCGGCTGCGCGTACAGAATTTTCGAGTGGATGAGCGCGATGCAACGTGTGGCACGTGCCACATCATTCCTACGGACACGTACGACATGGACGCGGGGCACCCGACGTATGTGAATCCGCTGGAGCCGGTGCACCAGGTGCTGAATTTGGCGGAGTTCAATCAGCGGGCGGTGAGCATCCACGTGTACTCGAAGCCGTTTGACACCTGCGAGATATACCAGCGGGAGAAGGGCACGTACGCGGATGTGCCGCTGCATTACACCAGCGAATACGGGAAACTCAACCCGGCGGAGAAGCTGCTGTAAGTTTTAGATATAACTGGGGCGGTAAACAACAAGTTCCTGTCCGAAAGAGCTTTGGGAGCCCCTCCACTGTGTCAGTTTTTCCATTTCCGACTGGTGGCCTAGGAAATTAGCCTTTCCTTTTCACCGCAACTGTAAGTAAACAGGCGAGTTGTCGTCCTGCGTTCGCTTTATTTCTTCTTTCCTCCCGCATGTGTCACAATTCCTGTGTGAGCACGGAAGCGCGCGACATCCGCAAGCAGGTGCTGCCCAATGGCCTGGTGGTCATTACGGAGACGATGACGCATGTGCGCTCGGTTTCGGTGGGCGTGTGGGTGCGCAACGGCTCGCGCCGGGAAGTGCCGGAGGAGAACGGGCTGGCGCACTTCATGGAGCACATGGTTTTCAAGGGCACGGAGCGGCGCTCGGCGGAAGCGATTGCGCGGGAGATGGATTCCGTTGGCGGGATGCTGGACGCGTTCACGTCCAAGGAGCAGATTTGCTTCAACGCCAAAGTCTTGGACGAGCATCTGCCGATTGCGTTTGACGTGATTGCGGATTTGGTGTTGCGGCCGAAGTTCGATTCCGAAGACGTGAAGAAGGAACGCCAGGTGGTCCTGGAAGAGATCAAGATGGACCTGGACAACCCGGAATATTTGCTGCACGAAATTTTCACCAGCGGCTTCTGGCCAAGGCATCCGCTGGGGCGGCCGATTCTGGGGACTCCGGAGACGGTGCGCAAATTCAGCAAGGACGCGCTGCGCACACGATTTGGGTCGTGGTTCGCGCCCGACCGCTTTGTGCTGACGGCGGCGGGAAACGTGCCGCACGAAACAGTGCTGGAGCTGGTGGAGCGCGAATTCGGCGACTTGAAACCAGCGGGAAAAGTTGAGGAGCACGCCGCGCCGTCAACCGAGGCGCCCATTCATCTGGAGACCAAACGCGATCTTGAGCAGGTGCATGTGTGCATGGGCGTGCCGTCTTATCCGCTGGCGCACGAAGGGCGGTTTGCCGTGGCGGTGATGAACAACTTGCTCGGCGGCGGGATGTCTTCACGTCTCTTCCAGAATATCCGGGAAAAATTGGGGCTGGCGTACGCGGTGTTCAGCGAATTGACGCCGTATTCGGACGCGGGAATGATGACCGTGTATGCGGGCACGGCGCGCGAAACGGTCGGCCAGGTGATCGACCTGATCGTGAAGGAATTTCGCAATTTGAAGGAGTCGCCGGTCAGTGAAGAGGAGCTGCTGCGCGCCAAGAATCACCTGAAAGGTTCGCTGATGCTTTCGCTGGAGTCGACCAGCGCAAGAATGTCGAACTTGGCGCGCCAGGAGCTGTACTTCGGCCGTTTTTATTCGCTGGACGATATCCTGGAGTCCATCAGCGCGGTAACGCGCGAGGAAGTGCAAGCGCTAGCCCAAGAATTCTTCCGGCCGGAGCAAATCGCGGTGACGGTGCTCGGCCCACTAAACGGTTTCAGCCTCGATCGCTCCCGCCTCGCTTGTTAAGACACCACTATTCCCTCCCGCTCGTCGGCCACGCAGTGAGTTCGTAAGCAACGCTCGCGTTTCTGCATTGACGCGGGGCGAGCGCTCTGCGATGATTTTGGAAATTTGTTTGGGCTGCACTGGGGGAAGCGATCGGCTTGCGCGTATCCATACTGGCGTCGGGTAGCTCGGGGAACATCACCTTACTCGAGACGGAGAGTACCCGCCTCCTTATTGACGCCGGACTTGGCAAGCGCGAAACCCTGGCCCGCCTGGCGGCCGTCGAGCAAAGCGTTGACCGGCTCGACGGCATTCTGATTACTCACGAACACAACGACCATTGCAGCGGACTGCCGCAGATGCTGGGGTTGTGGAAGGCGCCGCTGTATGTCACTGAGCCGACCATGGAAGCGATGGAGCACACGCTGCCGGAGACGCTGGGCAAGCGGCTGCGCGGAGTGGAGAAAATTCAAGCGGGGCAGCGTTTTTGCGTTGGCGATATCGAAGTGCACGCGTTTGCGATTCCGCACGATGCCGCGGACCCGATCGGGTTTACGTTTCGCGCCGATGGCGTCAAGCTGGCGCTGGTGACGGACCTGGGATACATGCCCGCGTTGGTGAAAGTGCACCTGCGGGACGCGGATTGCCTGGTGCTGGAATCGAATCACGATCTGGACATGCTGAAGGTGGGGCCGTACCCGTGGGTGGTGAAGCAGCGGGTGCTGAGCCGGACGGGGCATTTGTCGAACCATGCGGTGAGCGAGTTTCTGGCTGATCCGGACGGGTTCGACGCGCGGGCGCGGTTCCTGGTGCTGGCGCATCTTTCGCTGGAGAACAACAATCCGGATTTGGCGCGCATCTCCGCAGAAGAGGCGCTCGGCCGGCGCCCGGCGGAATGCGCGTTTGGCGGACAGCTTCTGGTCGCATCGCAACAAATGCCTCTGACACCGCTTCAACTGTAGTCTCTGCTGACCATTTCGACGTTCCTCGGGCGCCAAGGTGCATTGATCGCGACGCTGGAAATACTGCGCGGCATGGGAGATACGTGGTACACGGCGTTTCGCAAAAAAGGCGGGAGGGTCTGAAAGTTTGAACGTCGAAAGTGCTCTACTCGACGTGGTGCTGTACCATAGCGATTTCAACTGGTTTGATTTGCCGTACCGAGGCAATTGAGTGTCCACGACGCCTATCACGCGTGCGGAGTATGTTGAGGCCCTGTCGTGGCCTATCCGGCATCGAACTCGGAGCCGATTGAAATACAGACTTTACTGTATTCTTTGCATCGAAAATGCAGGGTAATTTTGTCTGCCTCCGGCCACAGCAAATAAAGGCGGCTTTATGGGTAATCTACATTCTGGAGATCACAAGCTTTGTCCAAGGTGCGGCAGTAATTCGGTGCGCAGGTCTCGGAGAAGAGGCGCGATGGAAAGAATCGTGTGCGCGCTTTTTCTGATTAGCCCGTTCCGATGCGAAGATTGCGACCATAGGTATTTTCGATTTCGTTTGGCCGATCCGAGCGAAGCGCGTCGTCCCGCATAGTTTTCGGAGTTAGTGAGAGATTCATCGCTTGCAAAAGGCGCGCGGCGATGGGGCGGCGGTCCTCCTTGCGCAACCCGGCGCACAGGCGCCAAAGCGCATTGATGCGACGAGCTTTGTGTCGGAGCCCTTCGAGGCTCCCTTCGCCTTGGCTCAGGGTAAGCAGGATAAACTAAAGCGCCGACCCCCCCAACCGCTAGCGGCCTTTTCGCAGGTAGTCGTCGGTTTTGTTCAGCCAGTCTTCGCGGGGCGGATCGAAAATATCGAGATCCACGGTGTCTTCGAGCGCCCAGGCTTCATGCGGCATGTGCGGGGGGATGCACAGAACCTCGCCGGCGCGGACGACAATCTCCTTGCCATCGATGGCAAATTTCAGGGCGCCTTCCAGAATGTAGGTGACTTGCTCGTTGTGGTGATGATGAAGCGGGACGTGCGCGCCCTTCTTCATGAGCACGCGGGCGAGCATGACCTTGTCGCCGACGAGCATCTCGCGGTCGATCAGCGGATTGAGTTGTTCGCGTTCGACTGTTTTCCAGGGAATGTATTTCATTTTTGCTGTTGCGGTCATTTCATTTCTCCGTAGAGGCGCGCGGCATTGTCGTGGAGATATATGCGCGCGAGTTCGAGCGCCTTTTCTTCCGTGAATGCGCCGCGAGCCAGAAGGTTTCCTCCGCGCCGACGGCGTCGCTGAACGGGAAGGCGTCGGAGCCGAACATGATGCGCTCCGGATAAAGCGAAATCCACTGTTTCAGGATATTTTTTTAGCTCGGAATAGCGCTTTGGCAGCGGCGAGGAATTCCGGATTGGAGTCGCGGAGGCGCAGGACGGAACTTTCATCGGGCAGAGCGGCTTGCGCGTCCATGTCGGAATCGTCGGGGAAAAGTGGCGTGGGAATAGTTGTCGTAGATGGGGATGCGGCCGATCTGGGGGAGTAGATGGTCGTAGATTTTTTGGACGTCGGCGCCGGATGCGAAGGGTTTCGCCTGTCCTTGCAACCGAAGCGGCCGCCAGAAGTGTTGCGATAACTGCTGATCCAACCTGAAAAAATGGTTTCATTTTCCCCCGCTCGAAACCTTAACGCGAAACGGTTGCACGCCAGCGCGCGGAAACACGTTCGATACGCTCTAGAGCTTCTTCCAGGAGATTGCGGGCGCTCACCAGCGAGAAGCGCAGATAATTTTTTCCGGCGGAGCCGAATGCTGCGCCGGCGATGGCGGCGACTCCGGCTTCCTCGAGCAAGGTCGAGGCCAGCTCCTGCGCGGAGAGGCTCGTGTCTTCAATGTTGACCCACGCGTAGAACGCGCCTTCCGGCGGCTGGCAGCGGAAGCCGGCAACGCGATTCAGGCCGGCTACGAACAGTTCGCGGCGCTTGCGATACTCGGCGACCATCGCATCGACCGCGCCGGTGGAATCGCGCAATGCCTCGATTGCGGCGACTTGCGTGAATTCCGCCGCGCAGGTGAAGGTGTTGAGTACCAGCAGGTCCATGGCGTCGATGACGCGTTGGGGAGCAACCGCGTAGCCCAGGCGCCAGCCGGTCATGGCAAAGCTTTTCGAGAATCCGTCGATGATGACGGTGCGCTCGGCCATCCCGGGCAGGGACCAGATGGATTTGTACGCGCCGCTGAAAAGAATGCGGGCGTAAATTTCGTCGGCAAGAATCCAGAGGTCGTGCTTGGAGGCAAGCTCGGCAATTTGCGAGAGCGCCGCGTCGCTGAAGACGGTTCCGGTGGGATTGTTCGGCGAATTGAAAATCAGGACTTTGGTGCGGGGGGAAATTTTTCCGGCGATCTCGCGCATGTCCGGCTGAAAACGGTTTTTCTCTTCGAGAAAAAACGGAACGGCCCTGGCGCCAAGGCCGCGCACAAAGGACGGATAGATGGGAAATCCGGGATCGGGGTAGAGGACTTCATCGCCCGGCTCGATGAGCGCCATCATGGCGAGCGAGAGGGCCATCTTGCAGCCCGGCGCGATCAGCACCTGCTCCGGCGCGGCCTGCACGCCGCGGGTGCGCTTCAGGTATTCGGCAACGGCTTCGCGCAGGGCGGGAATGCCACGCGGAGAAACGTAGCGGTCGCGGCCGGCGGCCACGGCGCTGCGCAAAGCGTCGACCACGGGCGCGGCTGGATGAAAATCCGGCTCACCCAGTTCTAGATGGATGATGGAGCGGCCCTGCTTCTCGAGTACCTTGGCGCGCGCAAACACAGAGAGCGCGCCTTCGCCGGTCAGTTCCGAGATGCGTGATGCGATTCGTCCCATGAAGGAGTCCAGAATCGTATCACTTGTGGAGCCGCGTTTTCATCTTTAGCTTTTGACCCATAGCGAATTGGGGCAAATGATAACGCCGAGACGTAGAGAGTGCGGAGCCGGCGCAGAGACAACGCTGCGCGGGTGCGTCGGGAGCTTGACGCGCATCCAACGCCAAGAGACTATGAACTGGGCGGCCAGAAAGCTTGCAACCCGCAAGGCGCCTTTGCCGTCTTAGTGGTGTAAGCCTCGTCCCCTCAGGGGGTGACCATGAATTCCCGCATTCTGCTTCGTTCTCTCTTTTTGGCCGCTTTGGTATTGCTGTTTGCCGGCTGGCTGCGAGCTGATACCAGCCACGCGCGCATCATTCGCCTGAGCCTAGTGCAGGGCGACGTACGGTTCACGCGCGACGTGCATGGCGATCCGCTGACCAGCGACAAAGCGAGCTGGGAAGGCGCAACGCTGAATCTGCCGATTCGGCAGGGCTACGTGCTGGCTACCGACCACGGGCGCGCGGAAGTCGAATTCGAAAATGGAGCGATGGCCTTTCTCGCGGAAAATACCGTGCTTGAGTTTTATGATCTTTCGCTTGAGGACGGCGCGAAGACTACGCGCCTGGTGCTGCGCCAAGGCACTGCTTCCTTCTACGTAAATCCGGGGAATGGGGATTATTTCAGCGTTACGGGCGGCGACTTCACCGCAGAGGCCGATGGGCGCGCGGGTTTCCGCCTGGACAATTTCGATGATGGCAGCGTCGTGGACGTGACCAAAGGCCGGCTCAGCGTTTTGCGGAAGAACAAGACCACGGCGCTGGTCAAGGGGCAGTCGCTGTCGATGCGCGCGGGCGACAATAATTCGAGCGAGATTGCGCGCCTTCCGGAGAACGACGATTTCGATCGCTGGGTTTCCGGGCGGGAGGATGCGGTTGCGACCGCGAGCACCGCGGCGCAGCAATACGTGAGCTCGCCTTACTACACCTCGGGAATGGCAGACCTTTATACTTACGGCTCGTGGTATCCGGTAGGCGGGTATGGGAATTGCTGGCGGCCATACGGAGTGGGGCTGGGTTGGTCACCCTTCGCGGGCGGCGGCTGGTTTATGGATCCGGTGTATGGCTCGACGTTTATTGGTGCACAGCCGTGGGGCTGGCTGCCGTATCACTATGGTGGTTGGGTGTTCGACCCGTTTTATGGATGGTTGTGGTCGCCGGGCTTTGGATTTGGCCTTGGCTTTAGCGGAATTCCGGTGTTCCGACCAGTTACGGGAGTTTTCATCCGCTCGAAAACGGGTTTGCTCGGGCTCGTTCCGGTGCATCCGCTGGATGTGCGAGGCAAAGAGCCGATCAACCTGGCGAAGGGAGTTTTCCCGGTTGCCGGCGGCGCGGTTTCGCAGCAGGCAACGGCGGGCACGATCGCAGCGGGAGAGAGCTGGAAAGTGATGAAAGCACCGCCGCGCGCATCGCTGACGAATACGGCGCTGGCGCCGGCGGCCGCGCCGGCGCGCGTTTCGCGGACGATCGTCGGTGGAGGCAGCAACGCGCGCGTGGTCACTCTGGATCACAACTCCTCGATCGCGTACGATGCGCGCGAACATCGCTTCGTCAATGGGGCCGCAGTGAGACAGACTGGCGAGGCGAAAGCCACTGAGAAGAACAGTGCGGCGTTGACGGGCGAGCGCGCCGCGCAAGGCCGCGTTGAATCTCGCGCTGCTGCAAGCGTACGCGTGCCTGCGGCGAATATGCGGGTGCCTGCGGCTAGCATGCGCGCTGCCGCTCCACCGCCACGAGCGATGGCCCCGCCACCGGCGCGGGCGTCGACTGGATCCTACGGCGGCGGCTGGAGTCAGGGTGCCGCGTCGCGCGGCTCAGCCTCAGCGTCAGCGTCTCATTCGGCGCCAGCGGGCGCGTCGCACCCTTCGTCCTCGGCGTCTTCGGGACATCCTCGCTAACTACACCGGAGCAGCGGAGACGTTGCTCAGGAGAAAATGAAGCCGGCGTAACCGACAACGCTGCTGGTGTCGCCGGATACGTCCGCGGAGGTTGCGTAACGCACCAGCTCGGCGTGCTTTGCGGCGAGTGCGCGAAGAGCGGTGAGCATGGCCACCGCCGGACCGAGGCCGCACATCGAAATATCTTCGTTTCTGCAAACGTCGTAGAGTCCGCGTGGATTCAGCGCAAGAATTTGGTCGATGGCTTTCTTGTCCTTTAGGCGCGTAGTTGCGTCGTTTTCATAGTGATTCAAATCGGAAGTTGTCAGCAGCAACGCTTCGGGATTCGCGGCCAGAACGCGGCCAAGCGCTTCGCCGACGGCGACGAGATCGTCGAAATGGACGGTGCCGAGCGCAACGGGCACAAAGGAAACCCCGGGAGACAGTACCTGCAAAAATGGCAGTTGCACTTCAAGCGAATGCTCTGCGCTGTGCGCCACGCGGTCTTCTCGGAGAATAGGGCACTCCTTCTTGAGCGCGGCCGACAATGCCTCGTCAATTGGTGCGTCGCCGAGCGGCGTTCGCCAAGCTCCGCTGGCAAGAATGGCGAGGGATTCGCCGCGAGGAAAATGCCGGACTCCAAGAATCACAATTTTTTGCGGCAGAGCGACGCGAGCAAAGACGGCGCCGGCGACATGGCCAGAAAAAACGTAGCCGGCATGCGGCACCAGACAAGCCTTCACGGCCTGGGGTTTGGTGTCCGGTTGTGGCGTCGCATATTTGCGCACTAGCGTAGTCAATTCTTCAGGATCGGCGGGATAAAAGCGCCCAGCGACGGCAGGAAGACGAAGCACGGCAGAGCTCGAAAGAATCAGATTGCCTTGGAAGGTTTCCCTTTAATCTTAACGGCCCTTTGCGAAGCAGGATCGTACAGCACGGTCACCTTGTCGCCGTACTGGTAGCCGCCTTTGTCGACAATCTGCTGCATTTTGGCGGCGGCAGCTTGAGATAGCGGGAAGGTGCGAACGGCAAGGTCGTTGCCCTTGGCGCGCACCGTAATTTGCGCGATGTTGGCGTGCATCACGAACCCTTCAAATGTGTTCAAACCGGTGGGCTTGGGCGCGGGCTTGATTGCGCTGACGATTATCGGCACGGCGGTGTCGACGACGATGGGCACGACCACGGGAACCGGGCCTTGCGCGCGGGCCGGCGACGAAAGTCCACCGGCCAGCACAAGAGCTGCAATCCCCGGGGCCGCGATGAGTTTCACGGATTTCATTCCAAGTCGTCCGTCGCGATTCTTAGGGATTTGAGAAAACGCACGTCCTGCGGGGTCATGGCCAGTCGCGCCACAGGTCTTTTGTCGGCGTCTTGTTCGAAGGATTCCTGATCCACCTGAATGCGGAGCGATTCCAAGAAGCGCTTGTCCTGCGTGGTCAATTTCGAGCCTGCTTCCGCTGCCGCGTCCGCGCCGCGCTTCGCCAGCCCAATGGTGGCGTCGAGCTTCAACACAATATCGTAGCCGTGCGCGCGTACCCCGGCGATGGCGCCGGTGATGCGGTCGGACTCCGACACGGTGTCGTTGATCGCGTGTCCCAATTCACGAAGCAGGTTTTTCAGGTGGTCGTCTAGTTGCAAAGGCGGTCTCCCCTACCTCTGTAAACATTTTAGGCTCACCTTGTGTTGGATACAAGCAAGCTTGAGGATGTTGTCTCCAAAGTGTTTACAGCCCTTGGGCAGTAAATTTGTGCCTTCTACGAGAGGCTTGGCGATGCATTGCGCGGTTGATTCTGCGTTAAGATGTTCCGGTGGGCACATTGAGCGGCGCGGCGCAGGCAACTCCCCAGGAAACAGGATTTCGCCGATTTTGGCGTGTTTTAGGGCAACTTTTTTACGAAGTGACCGGCGCTGTGTTTGCAGTTTTGGCCCTGGGCTGGCTGAACTCCGCGTTCCGTGCCTGGGCACGCGACGTTGCGCCCTGGCTGATCGCGCTGGCGGTTTGCCTGGCCGGGCTGTTTGGTTTTTTTTCCGTGACACAATTCCTTCGCGCACGCCGGATGCGCTGACGTATGTCCGAGACGAAATCACCTGCAAAAGAACGCAAAGAGCGGCGGCAACGCTTCACCACGCCTTCCGGGCTTCCGCTAGAGCGTGTCTACACGGAAGAGAGTCTGCGCGGGGGGGATCCCGAGGACGTACTCGGCTATCCCGGCGAATTTCCGTACACGCGCGGGATTTATCCTTCGATGTATCGCGGCCGGCTGTGGACCATGCGGCAATACGCCGGCTTCGGCTCGGCGGCGGAATCCAACGAACGTTACCGGTATTTGCTCAGCAAAGGGCAGAGTGGCCTGTCTGTTGCGTTTGATCTACCCACGCAAATCGGAATGGATTCCGATCATCCGTTGGCCCTGGGCGAGGTCGGCAAAGTGGGGGTGGCCATCGATTCACTGCAAGATACGGAAACGCTGTTCGAGGGCATTCCGCTGGAAAAAGTTTCGACCTCGATGACGATCAACTCTACAGCGGCGATTTTGCTCTCGCTTTATGTGGCGGTGGCGAAGAAGCAAGGCGCCAATCTCGCGAAACTGTCTGGCACTGTGCAAAACGACATCCTGAAGGAGTACATCGCTCGCGGAACATATATTTATCCGGTGCGGCCGGCGATGCGCATCGTCACCGATATTTTCGCGTGGTGCCGCGACGCGCTGCCCAAGTGGAACACGATTTCGATTTCGGGTTATCACATTCGCGAAGCGGGCTCGACGGCGGTGCAGGAAGTGGCGTTCACGTTGGCGGACGCCATTGCGTACGTGCAAGCGGCACTGGATGCCGGGCTGGACATCGACGATTTCGCGCCACAGCTGTCGTTCTTCTTCAACGCGCACAACGATTTGCTGGAAGAAATTGCCAAGTACCGGGCAGCGCGGCGACTGTGGGCTCGCTTGATGCGCGAGCGCTTTCAGACGCGAGATGCGCGGTCGCTGCTTCTGCGCTTTCACGCGCAGACCGCGGGTTCGTCGCTGACCGCGCAGCAGCCGGAAAACAACATTGTGCGCGTGGCCATCCAGGCGCTTGCGGCGGTTCTCGGGGGCTGCCAGTCGCTGCACACTAATTCTATGGATGAGGCGCTGGCGCTGCCGACGGAAGACGCGGCGCTGATCGCCTTGCGCACGCAGCAAGTCATTGCGCACGAAACAGGGGTGGCCAACACCATCGACCCTGTTGCCGGCTCGTACGCCATTGAACATCTGACCAACGAAATCGAGGCCGGGGCGCTGGCCTACATCGAGAAGATTGATTCGCTGGGAGGAATGCTGCGCGCGATCGAATCCGGGTTCGTGCAGACAGAAATCCAGAAAGCCGCTTACGCATACCAACGGGCGGTGGAAAAGAAAGAACAAGTGGTTGTCGGCGTGAATGATTTTATTGCAGAAGAAGAGCGAGGGGTTGCCACGTTGCGAATTGACCCGCAAGTCGAGCGCGAGCAAGTCCAGAGGCTGCAAGCGTTGCGTGCTAGGCGCGATACGCACAAGACGCAAGCCGCCATTGCTGAGCTTGAGCGCCGCGCCGCAACGAATGAGAACCTTATGCCCGCCATTCTGGGCGCCGTCGAAGCCTACGCGACCGTCGGGGAAATTTCGGATGCGTTGCGCCGTACTTTTGGCGAATACCAGGAATCCGTCGTCATCTGAGCAGGATACATTCCCTTGGTGTCCCGCTGTAGTATGCTCGCCGCACCAACTCGCTATGAAGCTGATTCTTGCCTCCGCTTCGCTTCGCCGCGCTGAAATTCTGCATGATGCCGGGCTGTCGTTTGTTGTGCTTTCGTCCGCGGTGGATGAAACTCCGGTGGCGGGGGAATCGCCAGAGGAGTTGGTGCAGCGGCTCGCGGACGCCAAGGCGGAGTTGGTCTCGGCGCGGGCGGTGGGTCCAGCGATCATCATTGCCGCGGACACGGAGGTCGTGCTCGACGGGCACGTGCTTGGTAAACCGCGCACCAGCGAAGACGCACGCCAGATGCTTGCGAAACTCTCCGGGCGCACGCATTCGGTGCTGACCGGGGTCACGCTGATCCGCTTGCCCGACGCCGAGCGCCGGAGTTTTGTCGAAACCACGAACGTGCAGTTCGCGCAAATTCCTGGCGAAGAGATTACGCGCTATCTGGCAACCGGCGAACCTTTTGACAAGGCGGGCTCATATGCCATTCAGGGCCGCGCCGGCCGCTACGTTCCGCGCATTGAAGGCTGCTACTTCAATATCGTCGGCTTGCCGCTGGCGCGTCTGTGCCAGCAACTGACCGAGCTCGGATGGTCAGAGGATTAGACGACCTAGGCCGATTGCGCATGACTGGAAGGTCGGTGATGGAAAAAAAGAGGTGCCCTTCTCGCGAAGAGCACCTCGGGCGTGGCTCAGGGTGGAGGAAAAGTTTTACTTGGGCTGGGCGGAGCTTTGCGTCGCGGCGTTGTGCTTCTTGCGGTAGATATTGCGCGACGCTTGGTTCTGTTCCTTGTTGACCTGCTTTTTCTCGCTGGCCGTCAGCGTGCCGCCGTTGGCCTTGCGGTCGCTGGCCACTCGCTTGTTGATGCCTTGCTGCTGTTTTTCGAGCTTGGCCGTTTCGCCGGGAGTGAGCTGGCCGCTCTTGATGCCCTGCGCGATGCGGTCTTGCTGATTTTCGCGACGCTGTCCGACTTTGTTGTTGCCGTAGTGCGCAGTGTTGGCGTTGTGCTTGTCGGTGTAGATCTGCTTCGAGAGTTGATTTTGCTGCTGGTTGACCTGCGCTTTTTCGGACGAGGTCAGCTTTCCGCCGTTGGCCGCGCGGTCCGTGCGGGTCTCTTTATTGATGGCCGCTTCCTTCTTTTCGAGGTTGGCGGTTTCGCCGGGAGTCAGCTGGCCGCTCTTCACGCCGTTGGCGATGCGGTCCTGCTGGTTCTCTTTGCGCTGCGCAATGCTGGGATCCGCCTTCTTCTCGGGTTGCGGCGCCGGTGTAGCTGCTGGCGAGCTCTGCGAGGAAGACTGGTCCTGCGCCAACACCGTCGAAGCACCCGTAGCGCTCACGAGCAGTGCCAGCGGTACTGCGCTCCACTTCAGAAAGGTAATTTTCATGCGTTCTCTCCTAAATGGCTTGGAAAGCGTGTAAGAACCGGGTCACCCTGGGATAGCGAAATTGTGCGAGGTAAGTTGACGGGTGGCTACTGCTCTGAGGGACAGGTTTTCGCGTTCTAGCGTGCTTTTCTGGTACCGATTGGGCACAAAAAACTGCCTGCGGGCACGGCTAAGAATAAAAAAGGGCGGCCCGGCGGCCGCCCAATTACGAATTGAAGTTCTTGATGGAAAAGCGCCTAAGTCTTTTTTTCTTCCGCTGGCTTTTCTGCCGGAGGCGTGCTCTGCTGCGGCGGAGGGGTTGTCGGGTGCGCTGCCCCAGACATGCCTTCTTTGAAGCTGCGGATGCCTTCACCCAAGCCTCGCGCCAGTTCAGGAATTTTCCTTCCCCCGAAAAGGAGCAGGATAATCGCCAAGACTATCAGCCAATGGATAGGACTAAACTCGCCCATGAATCGCCTCCACGCGCCCTCTGCGGCGCGCTACTCACAACCCTAACTCAGGATGCCTTGCGCGGCAAGTGGGGCTAGCCGCGCGTCTTTACGCCTCTACAGGATAACACGCTCGTCGCCCGCGCGCCGGGTCACCCGCTCGCGGTCGAGGTATTCGAGGAGCGGAATCGCATACTTGCGAGTGATGCCGGTGAGCTCCTTGAAAACGGGGACGGAGATGCGCTCGCCCTTCGTTTTCTTGAAGGCGGAAAGGCGGTCGCGGAGTTGCGCCAGCGCATCGCAATGGAAAATCAACTCGGGCGTGACCCGCACCAAGATCTTGTCGCGCAAGAGAATCTGCAGGATCTTCTCCGCGCGCCTTGCTTCCACGGGCAGCTTGCTCAAGACCTCCTTGACCGACGGAACGGCCAAGCCCGCGGTCGCGAACGCTTTCTCGATCTGTTCTTTGGCGCGCGCCTCCTCAGGGTCAAGGCTGATGGTTGCGCCGGCGCGCTTGACAATTTCACCTTGCGTCTCAAGCTTTTTTTGCGCCAGAAGCTCATCGAGGGCGGCCCGGAACGTTTCCGGCCGAACGCGCCTGCCAAGGCTAGACCGCAAATCCTCGCGGGATATTCCGGGGAGGAGTGGGTTTTCCTTGTGGAATTTCTCGATTCTTGCGGCGATCTTCTGACGGACTTCGTTGAAGCTCTCTCCGGAGAGCAAAACCAGCGGCTCCGCGGAGACAATTTTTATCCGGCCACTCTCGGCGAGTTTCTGTGTGGTTGCGTGGATTTCGTTTTCGAGCCAGCCCGTGCGTGCGACTATTTCCAGGAAGCTTATGCCGAGTACGGCGCGATCGGTCATTGCCGCGAGTACTTCAAGGCGATCGCCGCGCACTAGTATTTCGAGAAAGGCTACGCGGCCAGTGTCGCGAAGAGTGGGGCGGCGCGCCAGCGGATCGAGAACCACGCCACCGCCGATTGTGGTTACCGGTGAAAATTGCCGCACGATGAAGCGATCGCCAGGCAAGACCAGCACATCGTCCTGCAAACGGAGCTGCGCGAATGCGCTTTGACCGGGCGCGAGTTCCTTCTGCGCGTAGAAAATCAGCTCCGCGACGTTCTCGCAGGTTCCAGCGTGGAAATGGACGCGGCTGCGCTGCTTCATCTTTGGTGCTGACCGCAGAAGCTCCAGTCGAGCGTCAATCCGTCGCGTCGCAGGAAATTTCCCCGGAGTAGCCAGCACCATGCCGCGCTGCAAGGCAGTGTGCTCGATACCGGCAAGATTTATGGCGGTTCTCTGCCCGGCGGCAGCGCGTTCCACTGTTTTGCCGCCGGATTGCACGCCGCGCACCCTGAGGCGTTTGCCCGCCGGGAGCAGTTCAACTTCATCCCCAGGAGCCACGCCTCCGGAAATGAGCGTCCCGGTGACAACCGCGCCAAAGCCTTTGATGGCGAAGGCGCGGTCAATGGGCAGGCGGAAGTAGCGGGCAACATCTTTTCCCGCCGCCTGCTGGGCTACAGCGAGGAGAGCCTGCTTCAATTCGGGCAATCCCGCTTGAGTTCTTGCGCTCACGGGAACAATGGGCGCACCTTCGAGAAACGAGTCGCGCAAATATTCTTCGACTTCGAGGCGCACCAGAACGGCAGTGTCGGCATCGACAAGATCGCTTTTTGTGAGCGCCACGACGCCGCGCTTCACGCCGAGGAGCCGGCAAATATCGAAATGTTCGCGCGTTTGCGGCTTGATCGATTCGTCAGCGGCGATCACCAGCAGCACGAGATCGACTCCCGCTGCTCCCGCAAGCATGTTGCTGACGAAGCGCTCGTGTCCCGGCACATCGACAAATCCAAAGCGGACGCTGCCCTCTTCAAGGAACGCGAAGCCCAGGTCAATTGTGATGCCGCGACGCTTTTCCTCTTCCAGGCGGTCGGGATGCGTGCCGGTGAGAGCTTCGACAAGCGAAGACTTGCCGTGGTCAATATGCCCGGCGGTGCCGACAATGACGCTTTTCGATGGGCCAGTCATAGGTATTTGAACGCGAAACATCAGTCGTGAACGTTGCCCGGTAAAGGTAGCACAGGCACTCCCGCGAGCGCTTTTCTCCATTTCGGCAAGCTGCCGCCATTTCAGAGACTTCGGGAGGAAAACTGGAATTACTTGGCGGCGGTGATTTCGTCCACGACGGCTTGCGCGGCCGCGCGCGGATCGGAGGCGGCGAGGATTGGCCGGCCCACTATGAGGAAATCTGCGCCGGCGCGAATTGCTTCGCTCGGAGTCGCGGTGCGGGCTTGATCGTCGTCCTTGGAGGCAGAACCTTTGTCCTTTGGGCGCACGCCGGGCGTGACAATCAGGAAATCGCGCCCGCAGGCCTTGCGAATCGCGCGCGCTTCCTTCACAGAAGCAACGACACCATCAACCCCAGCTTTCTTGGCAAGCTGCGCGAGTTTCAGCACGCGGCTTTGTGGTGTGCCGCCGAGGCCGACCTCCCGCATCGCTTTCTGGTCCATGCTGGTGAGAATCGTGACTGCGAGTAGCCTTGGCCGGTCCGCACCCATCGGCTGCGCCGCACTGATAGCTTGCGCGGCAGCATGGAGCATTGCGCGGCCGCCCAGGGCGTGTACGTTCACAAGTTGTACTGCGGGCATGGCGGCGCAGGAAAGTATGGCGCCAGCGACGGTGTTGGGGATGTCGTGAAATTTCAGGTCCAGGAAGATACCTGGGCCAAGTGCAGCAATCTCGCGCACGGCCTGCGGTCCTGCCGCGCTAAAGAGCTGGCTGCCGATCTTGAACATACCGACAAGATCGGCAACCTGCTTGGCGAATTTCAGAGCGGAAGATAATGAATCAAAATCCAGTGCTACGATCAAACTGCTGCGTGGATGGGCGTCGAAGCTCAACGTTTCTGCGGCAGCTCCATCAGCTCTAGCCGGACCTGGCTCACGCCCGAATGGATAAGGCCGATTTTCCGGGCGACGCGATAGGATACATCAATTTCGCGTCCTTCTTGATAGGGACCGCGATCATTAATACGTACCAGCTCAAATTTCCCGTTACGGGTGTTTACGACCCGCACCAAAGAGCCGAACGGGAGATGGGGGTGCGCGGCGGTGAGTGCTTCACTGTCGAAGATCTCGCCGTTGGCCGTCTTGCGGCCGTTGAACCCGGGTCCATACCAGCTCGCATTACCCACCCAGGACTTGATCGCCTTTGGGGGTTGGCTCAAGTGCGCCACGAGAGGTGCTTCCATCGCTGGTGCGATGAGGAAAAGCAAAGGAACCCAGCGGAGTGCAGCCCAAATTACGAAGAGTCGGTTTCTCATAGTGTTGTCTTTGTGCTACAACTTCCCGAAAAGTGTAGCGAAAAGGAGTCATCATGTCAACCAATTTCTGCTGCTATTTTCCCTTGTATATCTCTGATTTTACTAGCTTTAGCTTGTACTAGAGCATTCGTAAGGGCCCTCGCCAGCCTCTCACTGGCCCTCGGGTCAGCAAAGCTGGCCGTCCCGACCTGCACGGCCGAAGCCCCTACGGCGAGGTATTCAAGCACGTCTTCCACCGTCTCTATGCCACCCAATCCGATCACCGGTATCCCTACTGCTTTCACAGCCTCCCAAACAAGGCGGAGGGTGATGGGCTTAATGGCTGGGCCAGACAGACCTCCCGTGAGATTCCCTAAACGCGACCTTAGGGTGCGTATGTCCACGGCCATGGCGGGGTAGGTATTGGCCACAGTCAGTGCATCGGCTCCAGCTGATTCGGCCGCTCGGCCGATAAGTCCAATATCTGCAACAAGAGGTGACAATTTCACCCACAAGGGGCGCCGGACAGCGGCTTTTCGGGCGGCTGATACGACTTCGGCCACTTGGGCAGGGTCATTTCCGAATTGCAATCCGCCCTTTTTCACATTTGGGCACGAGATGTTGAGCTCGTAGCCAGCCAGTCCTTCGGCATCTTCCAGTATGCGGATAACCTCGACGTAGTCTTCAAGGCAGCAGCCGAAGACGTTGGCCAGCACCGCGGTATCGTATTTTCGGAGTACTGGCAACTTTTCTGCGACGAAAGTGCGGACACCCACGTTTTGCAAGCCCACGGCATTGAGCATGCCGGAGGGGGTCTCACAGAGCCGGGGTGCCGGGGCACCTTCGATGGGTTCGCGCGAAAGGCCCTTGGTCACGAAACCGCCAAGGCGGTTGAGATTAACCAGGTGGGCAAACTCAACGCCGTAGCCGAAGGTTCCGCTGGCAGCGAGAATGGGATTCCGCAGGCGCAGGGCGCCAATCTGTACGCTGAGATCGACAGCGTCCGCGGCACTCACTTCCACAAAAGCTTACCACGAAGCGGGTTGCAAGGCCCTGAATGCGTTACTTCGCGAGCGCTTGCGCCAGAACGTGACCGTCGCGCGACGCCAGGGTGACGCCGCATAGCGCTGCCAGCGTCGGGGCCACGTCTGCCGGGGTTACCTCGTCAAAGTACTCACCATGTTTTATGCCAAAACCCATGAACAGCAGCGGAACATTCTGGTCGTAGTTGTATGGAGCGCCATGACTGGTGCCGTAGGATCGCGCCTTTCCAGCAGGGGTTCTGTCCATAAGCCAGTAGGGCTTGGGCACGATGAAAAGGTCGCCGCTGCGTCCCGGGAAGTAGCCGTCGGCCAGAGCGCGGCGCGTGGGGCTTTGCGTGGCCGGACGATTTTGCAGTTGCTCGGCGCGGAAGATTTCCGCGACTCCCGGCTGCGCTAGCGCCGCTTCCGTCACGGCGCGCATGGCGCTGGCGTTCTGCTTCAACTTTTCGTACACGTTTGGAGCGAAATATACATCGCTGCTGGTAATCCGGGCGATGGCAGGCTTTGCAAAGTTGAATGGTTCCAGGGCCTTTTCCATTCTCTCTTGCAGTTCGGCAAGGCGAAGCACGCCGGAGTCGGCGCCGGTTTTTTGCATGTCTTCTGGCGCCGGGACGACACCGTGGTCGGAGCTGAGGGCCACAACATAGTTGCGGCGTCCGACCTTCGCGTCGAGATAAACAAAGAGATCGCCTAGGTCTTTGTCCAAACGCACAAGAATGTCTTGAACCTCCCAACTGTGAGGACCGAAGGCATGACCGACATAATCGACGGGGGAATAGCTGACGCCCAGGAAATCTGTGCCGCCACTCTGGCCGAGGCCCATCGATTCAACCGCCGTCTCTGCGAATTTCGTCAGATAGGTGTTAGCAAAAGGGCTTGATGCCCATTGCTCGTAGAATGCGGGATCCGGCTCCGTAGCGGCGGTTTTGCCTCGCAGCGGGTGCGGAAAAGTCAGGCTCCAGCCCTCAGGCGCTATGGCGCCCGTGGCCTTTTCGTCGTACCAATAGGAGCCATCCGGGAGCGAGCGCGTCCAGGTCTTGCCGTAATCCTCCTTTATGGGATGCGCTTTAGCATATTGCTCGACGAAGGGCACCGCGCCATAAGGGCTTGAAGTTACCCACCCGCCACCATCGGCCCAGGTAACCGCGTCACCTTTGTGTCCAGCCAACGTAATGGCGGCGCGCGCCTTCAGCGAAAACGTCACTACACGCGTGGCTCCATTGCTCTGAAATTTCATTTCTTCGGCAAAAGTGGGCAGTTCCATGCGCCGCGCGCTATCGCCGCCCGTCGCGGAGGCTCCGGCATAACCCAGGTTCTTTGCGTTCGGATCCTCAGTACAGGTCACCATCTTCTGGGCCTCACGGTCCCACCATGCATTGGCCACCATGGCATGCATGGTGGGAAAAGCTCCCGTGGAGATGGTCGCGTGTCCTACGCAAGTCGCTGTGTTTGCGTAGGGATAGGCCGCATCGCGAAACCAGGCGCCTTCCTCGACAAGGCGGCGGAGACCTCCGGTCCATTGCGGCAGAAACTTATCGACGTAGTCGCCGCGCATTTGGTCAACGACTAGCAGCACTACTAGTTTGGGGCGCGCGAGCGTTTTTCTGATTGCCGCAGAGGGCGCCCTCTTTGCAGTCGTAGCCCGCCCTAGGATTGGAGACGAAGTCTGCCCCAGGGACGCTGGAACAGATGCGGCGGCGAACGCCGCCCAGGCCAGCCATTTTCTTATTACTGATGCGTGGATCTTATGGTCTCTGTGAAGCATACTCACCCACATTTGTCGCGCAGCAGTTTATCACGGTCACTTTACGGCTCCTTCTCGCGATTCTTTTGCGCCGGCGGCTCGTCGGTGCTGCTTCCTCAGAAGGCAGGACAGCCCAGATGGCTGTCCCACCTTGTGCTAGGATTACGTGGCCATGCGCGTCGTTGAAAAAGCACAGCTTATGTCTGCGCCCGAAATCGACCGCACGTTGCAGCGATTGGCGCACGAAATAGTGGAAAAGAGCGGCGGCACCAAGCATCTGGCGCTTATCGGTATTCGGCGGCGCGGCGTGCCGCTGGCGCAGAGGATTGCGTGGGCGATGCGCGGCATAGATGGCGTGGATGTGCCGGTGGGCACGCTGGACATCACGCTGTACCGCGATGATTTGTCGAAGGTTGCGTCGCACGCAGTGTTGCAGAGTTCCGACATTCCGTTCGGCGTGGACAACATGGACCTTGTGCTGGTCGACGACGTCTTGTATACGGGGCGCACGATTCGGGCGGCGATGAACGGGCTCTTTGATCTGGGCCGGCCGAAGCGCGTGTCGCTCTGTGTGCTGGTCGATCGCGGGCATCGCGAAATGCCCATCGAGGCGCAGTTTACAGGACGCGTGGTGCAGACCAGCAACACCGAGATTATCGAGGTACGGCTGCGGGAGATAGACAGCGAAGAGCGCGTGGTGCTGGTGGACCGGGTGGAAGGATAGACGTTGGTTACAGGTTCGGCGGTGCATATGTTGAGGCCCTTCGGCTATCCTAACCGGATAGCGGAAGAAGGATGACACTGTGGCGGGCGAGGTTGCTTGTGGCGAGAGGCATCAGGACCGCGCTAAAAAAGTTAGAGTGAAAATGTGACTCATCGGTTTCGTGACCTGCTTGCGCTTGAACCGCTCACCGCGGACGAACTCACTTTTCTTCTCGATCAAAGCAAGCCGTTCCAGGAAATCCAGAAGCATCCCTTGAAGAAATTAGCTACGTTACGCGGCAAGACCGTGGCGATAGCCTTTTTTGAAAGCTCCACGCGCACGCGCATTAGCTTTGGAACGGCGGCGTCGCGGCTTGGCGCGGATACTATGAACCTGCAAGCGGAAGCATCGAGCCTGAAAAAGGGTGAGTCTCTGCTCGACACGGTACACACGCTGAATGCCATGAAACCGGACTGCCTGGTAATCCGCCATGCCGCTTCCGGCGCTGCGGACTTTGTGGCGCGGCATCTGGATATTCCGGTGATCAACGCGGGTGACGGCACGCACGAGCATCCTTCACAGGGTTTGCTGGACGCGCTCACAATTCGCGACCGGAAAGGGAAGATCGACAATTTGAATGTGACGATTCTGGGGGACATCCAGCACAGCCGCGTGGCGCGCTCGGATATTCATCTGCTTGGAAAATTCGGCTGCCGCATTACGCTTTGCGGTCCGGCGATGTGGGTTCCTCGCGAGTTGGAGCAAATCACTCTACAGGCAGCGATCCGGCGCGTATTCAATGTGGAAGAGGCACTGGACGGCGCGGACGTTGTTGTTGTGCTCCGGGTGCAAACGGAGCGGTTGCACGAGCCCGCGCTCTCGGCGAGTGATTACGTCCTGCTATATCAACTCAATGGCGAGCGCCTGCGCCGTGCCAACCGGGATGCGATCGTGCTCCATCCGGGGCCGATGAACCGTGGCATCGAGATTTCGCCGGAGGTCGCCGATGGCCCGCAATCGTGCGTGCTGGATCAAGTGACCAATGGCATCGCCGTGCGCATGGCCTTGCTCTTTTTGGTGATTGCCGGCACCGAAGAGGGAACGCATCCAACGAGTGAAGCAGTGGCTACAGATATAAAGGACTCGTCGCATGCTTCTCGTTAAGAATGGACGGGTGATCGATCCTGCGCGCACTATGGACGCGACGCTCGACGTTTTGCTGGACGGCGAGCGAATCGCTGAGGTTGCGCCGGCCGGGAAAATCTCTTCGACCAACGGCTTCGAGGTATTCGACGCCGGCGGGCTGGTCGTCGCTCCCGGTTTTATTGACCTCCATGCGCATCTTCGCGAACCCGGGCAGGAATCCTCGGAGACCATCGAAACGGGAACGCGCGCTGCGGCCCGCGGCGGGTTCACCGCGGTTTGCTGCATGCCGAACACAAAACCGGTGAACGACAGCGCGAGTGTGACGCGATTCATTCTCGATCGCGCCAAAGCGTGCGCCAGCGCGCGCGTGTGGCCTATTGGTGCCGCGAGCGTGGGCAGCAAAGGCGAAGCGATTGCGGAAATCGCGGCCATGAAGCAAGCGGGGGTTGTGGCGGTTAGCGACGATGGAAAACCAATCGCTACCGCTAAACTTGCGCGTCAAGTCATGGACTATTGCTGCTCGCTCGACATCCCAGTGATCGAGCACGCCGAAGACGTTTCGCTCGCTGCCGGGGCAGTAATGCGTGAAGGCGTGACATCCACGCGCTTGGGCTTGGCTGGAATGCCTGCCGCCGCGGAATCCGTTTGCGTGGCTCGTGATGTTCAGCTTGCCGAGCTAACCGGCGCGCGTTTGCATATCGCGCATCTATCGGCGAAAGGGTCGCTCGAACAGGTGCGCTCGGCGAAACAGCGCGGCCTGCGCGTCAGCTGCGAAGTTACGCCGCACCATTTCACTCTGATTGATGAAGATGTGCGATACGATTCGCGCTACAAAATGAATCCGCCGCTGGCCGCTCGTGAAGATCGCGTCGCGCTACTCGCCGGCCTGGCCGATGGCACAGTCGACGCGATCGCCACAGACCACGCGCCGCACGAGCCAGCGTTAAAGGACGTTGAGTTTGACCGCGCGCCCTTTGGCATCACCGGATTTGAGACGGCGTTGAGCCTTGCGCTCGAGCAACTGGTGCACACCGGGCGAATTACGCTGATGCGCATGGTGGAGCTGTTCACCTCCGGGCCGGCGCGCGTCCTCGCGCGGGAGCGAAGCGTTGCCGCAGGCCAGCCTGCGGACCTTACGATATTTTCGCTGGATCGCCAGTGGACCTTCCGCGCCGCGGAATCCTCCAGCAAGTCGCGCAACTCGCCATTTGACGGACGCAGCTTCAAGGGTGGTCCGGTGGCAACTATCGTCAGCGGCCGCTTTGTCCACCGAATGCAATTAGTCCCGATCCCCCAAACATACAAGAATTAAAGATGGATACCGATGCCGAGAACTGGATGGTTCGCGGAGGCGTATTTCAGTGCGCCGCGGGCTCGGCGGCGGGGTGCATGCCGTGCTGCGGGACTTCGTGCACGCCACGGGCGGGCGGCTCGATCTTGTGGCGATAGAAATGGTCGAGGGGAATACGGCCTTTGCCAATCGCGTAGGCTTTCTCGATGGCCTTCGTAACGTAGGCTTTGGCTAGAGTGGCGGCCTCAAATAAGGAGCGACCCGCGGAAAGGTGAGCGGCAAGCGCACTCGCGAAAGTGCAACCGGTGCCGTGCAGGAATTCTTCCTTACCCTTGTCTCCGGCGAGCGGCATGATTTCATTGCCGTCGAACAGAATATCCACGGCTTTGTCCATGTGGCCGCCCTTGACGATGACGGCGCGCGCGCCCATCTCGACAATTTTTCGGGCAGCGGCTTCCATATCCCCGGTGTCCTTAATCGTCAGCCCGGTGAGAATTTCGGCTTCCGGCACGTTGGGGGTGATGACACTCGAGCGCTTCAGCATCTCGGCAACGATATATTTGATTCCCGCGGCGTCCAGCAATTCTGTTCCAGTCGACGACTTCATCACCGGATCGTGGACGACGTGAGCAAACTTGTTGGCATCCAAAAATTCCGCAACCACCAGTGCGTTGCCACGATTCCCCAGCATGCCGATCTTTACCGCGGCTATTTCGCAATCCTTGGCCAGGACATCCAGCTGCGCGCGCAGGGTCGCGGCCGGCGTGTTCTGTACTTCTTGGACGCCTTGGGTATTCTGTACAGTCAATGCGGTGATGGCCGCCACGCCGTAACAGCCGTGCGCTGCAAAGGTCTTCAGGTCCGCCGCGGTGCCTGCGCCGCAGGATGGGTCGAATCCCGCAATGCTCAGCAGGATCGGCGGAGCAGGATTGGAATGATTGTTGTGATTGCTCATCTTTCCGTGCCTTGCACCTCGTAACCCGGATTCCTCTCCGGTTACCGCGAACTCTGAGCACCGCAACAGCGAGGACCGCAGTCTTCGGCAGCGCTAAGTGAAAAGTGCCGGTGACGCCTGAGGAGGCGCACCGGCAAGTGCGAATGTACCCATGTTTTGAGGTGCGGCGCAAGAAAAAATTTGAAGAAAATCGTGGCGCGAGAAGAATTCCGCGGCCGAATATTCTTTACGGGAACAATCCGCGGACGAGGGTGGCCTCAGAGACGCGGCCGACGGCGAGAATCATGGCGCCAGCGCGTGGCGGCACGTGATGCTTGCGCATGGTGTCCACCATTTCGTGGAAGGCGCGTACCATGATCTTCTGCAGCCGCAGGTTCACCTCTTCGCTGTCCCACAGCAGCCCTTCCTGGTTCTGTACCCACTCGAAATAGCTGACCGTGACGCCGCCGGAATTGGCCAGGATGTCCGGCAGCACCGTGATGCCGCGGCGCGCAAGGATTTCGTCGGCGTGCGGAGTGGTCGGACCGTTGGCGGCTTCTGCGACGATACGCGCCTTGACGGCTTCGGCGTTGCTCAGCGTGATGACGTTTTCCAGTGCCGCGGGCACCAGAATGTCGCACTTCATAGTAACCAAGTCATCGTTGGAAATGCGTGAAGCGCCGGGCATGCCCACAACGGTGCCGGAACGCTCCTTGTAGCGGATAGCTTTGATGGGGTCGATGCCGCGCGAATTGGTGACGCCGCCGCGCGTATCGCTCAGCGCGATGACTTTTGCCTTCTTTTCGACGAACAGACGTGCCGCCGTTGCGCCAGCGTTGCCGAAGCCCTGAATGGCCACAGTGGCGCCACGTAGGGAAATCTTCTTTAGCCTGCAAGCTTCTTCGACGACGAAGACAAGACCCCGAGCGGTCGCTTCCGCGCGCCCTACGGAGCCGCCGACGGAAATCGGCTTGCCAGTGACTACGCCCGGGACGGTGTGGCCCACCATCATGGAGTACGTGTCCATGATCCAAGCCATGGTCTGCGAGTCAGTGTAAACATCGGGCGCCGGTATATCTTGATCGGGGCCGATGAGCGGCAGAATTTCGCTGGCGAACCGGCGCGTCATGCGCTCTAGCTCGGCCTTGGACATACGCTTGGGGTCGCAGATGATGCCGCCCTTGGCGCCGCCGAAGGGCACGTTGACCACGGCCGTCTTCCACGTCATCCAGGCGGCGAGCGCTTTGACTTCGTCGAGGGTTACGTTGGGATGATAGCGAATGCCGCCCTTGCCCGGGCCACGCGCCACGTTGTGCTGCACGCGGTATCCGGTCAGGACCTTCACCTGGCCGTTGTCCATCTTCGTGGGTAGCGAGACTTCGAGGATGCGCTTGGGCGTGCGCAAGATTTGGCGCAGTCCCGCGTCGAGCTTCAGGAACTCGGCGGCCATGTCGAATTGAATCTGCGCGATACGGAACGGATTCAAATCCTCTCGCGGCGCGATGCGCGGGATCATGGGTGCAATTGTTGGCTTTGCGACCGTGGCCATTGGCTTCGGTCCTTTCGTTTAGGCGGCGTGACGCACATCGGCTCGCCCGTGCATCTGTTGCCTTGCTTTTCTGGGTTACCCGAAATCAAACTAAACTTGCAGCCGGCATTTTTAGCCATTGGCGGCGAACTTTTGTTCGTTCGCCGCGTACTGATCGCGGCATGCCGCCGAGCAAAAGTGCAGAACCTCGCCCCCGGCACGCAGCGGAATCGCTCGTTCTTCGGCGACGTGCACCCCGCAGACCGGATCGCGGACCAGCCTCCGCGAACCGACGGTAGGCTGCTGGTCAGGTGCAGTTTCGCGGCGTGTGGGCGAATTCACGAACCCGCGCAACATCCAGGCCACCGCGCGGCGCAACAGCGCCACGGTCCAGCACAGTGCCACTAGCCAAATCAAAAATCGCATAACTCGGGATGACAGCTCGTTCAGCCTAGTCGGCCTTACTGTCATCGTATGCAAGGGGAAAAGCCGGAGTCAAACAAAATCCTCTGATTTCAATAGCTTGCGCAGCCAGCAATTCCTCCGGTAGCCTTGGCTGACGGCGCTATTTGTAGAGGTAAACCATTATTTATCAGCAACTTACGGAAATATCGCGCTGCTTTGGAGGGGGGCTGATCGGCGAGACCGGGAAATTTCTCTGTGAATCACGAACCAGCGGGTATACGGTCGATGCCCATGTATGGGCGCAGCACATCGGGAATGACGACAGAACCGTCGGCCTGCTGATAATTTTCCACGATGGCGATCCATGTGCGCCCGACGGCCAGACCCGAACCGTTCAGCGTATGCACGAACTCGTTCTTTCCGCCGCCTTTGGGCTTGAAGCGAATTCCCGCACGTCGCGCTTGAAAGGCTTCGCAATTTGAGCAGGACGAAATTTCGCGGAATTCATTGCTGGAAGGCAGCCACACTTCGAGGTCATAGGTCTTAGCCGAGGCAAAGCCCATGTCGCCGGTGCACAGAAGTATCGTTCGGTAATGCAGACCGAGTTTCTGGAGCAAGGCTTCCGCATTTCGAGTCAGTGATTCATGCTCGTCGTAGCTCTTCTCCGGATGTGTGAACTTGAAAAGCTCGACCTTTTGAAACTGGTGCTGGCGCAAGATTCCGCGGGTGTCTTTACCAGCCGCGCCCGCTTCGGAGCGGAAGCAGGCGGTCCACGCGGTCACGTGGATCGGTAATTTCTCCTCGGGAAGCGTTTCGTCGCGATAAAGGTTGTGGAGCTCCACCTCGCTGGTGGGCGTTAGCCAGAAATCGGTGTCCTGAACCTTGAAGAGGTCGGCGGCAAATTTCGGCAATTGGCCGGCGGCAAGCAATGAGGCGCTGTTGACGAGGAAGGGCGGAAGGATTTCAGTGTAGCCGTGCTCGCGCGTGTGCACGTCCAAAAAGAAATTAGCCAGGGCACGTTCGAGGCGCGCACCCCAGCTCTTGTAAACCGCGAAGCGAGCTCCGGTAATTTTCGTAGCCGCGGAGAGATCCAAAATTCCCGCGCGCTCACCAACCTCCCAGTGGGGCTTCGGCGGAAAATCAAATCTGGGCGGGGTTCCCCAGCGCCGCACCTCGACGTTTTCCGCCGCGCTGTGACCGACGGGGACACTGAAGTGTGGCACATTCGGAATCGTCAAAAGGAAGGCGCGCTGAGTTGAGTCAAGCTGTGCAATCCTCTCATCCGCTGTCTTGATTCGCTCCGAGACTTGCTTCATTTCAGCGATCAACGCGTCGGCGTTTTGCTTCGCTTTTTTTAGGCGCGCAATCTCGTCGCTGGCCTTGTTGCGCTGGGCCTTAAGCTGTTCCGTAGAGGTAATCAGCTCGCGCCGCTCTTTGTCCAGAGTGCGGAACGCGTCGAGATCCAATGCGGCGCCTCGCTTTTTTGCGATTTCAGCGAATACGTCGAGATGCTCCCGAAAATAGCTCAGGTCATGCATAGGCTTGGAAGAATAGCGGAAGAGAAGCTTTGGAGTCGACACCGGAAAGAGGAGCGGCGAGCTTTTGGCAGTCAGGCTTTTTTCAGGGTGGCTTCGATCGTAGCGTGGGGTTCGTCCACGGGCAGGAAGACCGTGCCGGGATTATCCATGCCCAGGGGGCCAAGGTCGGCCAGATGAAATTGCCTGCTGGGCAGCGACAGATGAATTTCGCCAACGTTCTCAAAATTGTTGAGGATGGCTTCGCCCATCGCATAGAGAGTGTGCTGCAGCGATTGACTATCATGCTCGGCAAAAGTCTCGAGCAGCATCTGTCTCACACCGTGCCATAGCGGGCCGAACTCGGCTTCTTCCTCGGTGTACAGCCAATCAGCCCGGATTACCGTGGAAAGGATACAGTCTTGTTCGTCCTGCAACGTCGTATACGGATCCTTCTTGAAGTCCTCAAAAGCCGAGTTCGTCGTTTTCAGAACGATCAAATTATCGATGCCCGCGCGCACTTGCGTGCCCTCGCGGGTTCCGCTCAGAATAGAGGTGCGCTCCTCATTGCTGGCGCGCGCGAAGGCAGACGCGTGAGGCTTGCCGCCATGCGGAAGCCGGGCCCAAATGTTCTCGCTCGCTTTGATGAGAACGCGTGTGACCTGTGGGTTGTAAGTCAGAAAATGCTCGATCAGGTGCAAACCAAAATCCTCCAAGGGCTCGATGGAGTGCTGGCGAGCCACCGCATAGGCGGTGTTTTTCATAGTGTCAGCCGGGAGGATCTTGCGATTGTCGCCCTGAATGTGCGCGGCCTCAAAGTCGCCTTCAAAGCGTATCGACAATCGGATCTCGCGGATGTCGTGGCGGCCCTGCTGTTTGGCGACGCGCAGCAAATGAATTCGCGAACTTCCATAGTTGTTTTCAGCGAGTCTGATCGCCATTGGTTAGCTCCCGAGGCCAATGCAAATTGGCGAGGAGATTCTAGCGCAGCCGGGAACCCTCAAGGAGGAAGCGAACAGGAAAACGCAGCTAGAGGCGTTCGGGCGTGAGAATGTTGGTCATCTCCAACACGCGCTGGTAATACTCCTGCTGCTTGAGCTGGGCGCCGGCTTCCCGGTCGACGATGAAAGTGACCTCACCATGAAGTTGCAGTGCGGAGGCAGTGACCGAGGCTGTAAGCGGTCCTTCAATAGCGTTGGCCACGGCCGTTGCCTTGGAGGGGCCGCAGGCGAGAAGGAGAATTCGCTTTGCTTCGAGGATGGTGCCGATGCCCATGGTGATGGCGCACTGGGGAATTTCTTCTTCAGCGGCAAAGAAGTTCCGGTTGTCTTCGATGGTCTCTTTGCTAAGAACCTTCAAACGGGTTCGCGAGCCTAGGCTGGAAGTCGGTTCGTTGAATCCGATGTGGCCGTTGCGGCCGATGCCGAGAATTTGCAGGTCGATGCCGCCGGCCTCGCGAATGGCCTCCTCGTAGGACCCGCAATACTGCTGGTAGTCTCGTTTGATGGAGCCGTCGGGAATGTGAATGTTGCCGGGTGCTACGTTCACCTGACCGAAAAAATTCTCCTGCATGAAATGGTGAAAACTCTGCGGATGATTCGAGGGGAGGCCCAAGTATTCGTCCAGGTTGAATGTGACGACGCGAGAGAAGTTCAATTTCTCCTCGTGGTGCAGGCGAACGAGGTCCCGATACATTCCGAGCATGGTGCTTCCAGTGGCTAGCCCCAGGCGCAGACAGGGATTCCTGCGTATGGCATTGGCCACCACGCGCGCTGCTTCGCGGCCGAGCTCTTCCGAATTTGGTTTCAGTACCAGAAGCATCTTTTCGCCTTTGAAAAGCGCGCGCTACATGTAGGGTGCCAGAAGCGCAATGAATCTACCGGAACCGCCAGATCAGGAGCTTGTGGCGGTCCGAGCGATAAAATCCCAGGACATAAGTGATAGCTTTTCCCCTCGTTGAGTAAATCAACTGGCGTATGCGCATGCTCGGCGGCGCTCGACGATGCCCTCGCGCTCCAAGGTGGCCAACGCGTGGCGCGCGGCCATCAAGGTGACCTGATGAATCTTGGCGAGGTCGCGTTCCGACGTGACCACGTCTCCGACGCGCAACTGTCTGGATTCGATGCGCTTGCGAATGACGCTATGAATGCGCTGGTAGGCCGGGCTTGCCATTGCGATGTTTCTGCTTTTCCAGCATTGGTGTCCGGTCGCTGTGTTATGGAGCGCCGGCGGCGCCAGCCGTAAAGTGTAGCTCCTAATACGATTTAAGTCTGTGGCAATTCGTTGACAACCTGTTTACAGAGCTATATAGCTATCTCGCGCGCGGAACCCGATCCGACGAAGCCAAAACGAAAATGGCGCTCACCGCGACCGATTGGATCGTCATCGCTGTCTACCTGGCGCTGAACCTGTTGATCAGCCTGTATTACCGTCGGCGTTCTTCTGGCAGTACCGAGGAATTCTTTGTCTCGGGACGCAACGTCTCGTGGTGGCTGGCGGGTACCTCCATGGTGGCCACGACATTTGCGGCGGACACGCCCTTACTTGTTACTGGACTGGTCGCCAAGAATGGAATTTCGGGAAACTGGCTGTGGTGGTCGCAGTGCCTTTCGGGCATGATGACCGTTTTTTTCTTTGCACGCTACTGGCGGCGTTCGGAAATCCTTACGGATGTCGAGTTTGTGGAGTTGCGCTACGGCGGAAAACCCGCCGCTTTTCTACGTGGTTTTCGCGCCCTCTATCTGGGCGCGCTGATGAATTGCCTGATTCTCGGCTGGGTAATCAAGGCGATGATCAGCATCACTACGGTGTTGCTCGGTGATGCCATTGCGCAAGGTCGCGTGCTGGAAGTAGCCGTTGGCGGGCATGTGCTCATGCATTACACGCTCGGGGATCCGGCGCACACGGCGCTGCTGATTTGCGTCCTGGTGCTGGTTCCGTTCACCGGCATATATACATTCATCGGCGGGCTTTGGGGCGTTCTGGTCACCGATTTGTTCCAGTTCATCTTAAAAATGTCCATGATCATCGTGCTTGCGTGGGCGGCGGTTGCCAAGATCGGAGGAATGGCGCTGCTCAAGATTCAGTTGTCGCACGTCAACGATGCTGTGCGGCAGAGCGGCCAGCCCACAGGTTCGGTGCTCTCTTTCTTTCCCTCGTTTCACTTGGGATGGACAACCGACGCGATTTGGACGTTGCCGGTAATTACCTTCGTGCTGTATTTGGCGATGCAGTGGTGGGCGAGCTGGTATCCAGGCGCGGAGCCAGGCGGCGGTGGCTACGTGGCGCAGCGAATGTTCAGCGCGAAAGACGAGAAAAATTCACTTGGCGCCACGTTGTGGTTCAACATCGCGCACTATGCAATGCGCTCCTGGCCGTGGATTGTCACCGGCCTTGTCGCGGTGGCTGTGTATTCGCCTCTAGGAGGATTACATCCCAGCGCGGAGTTTGCCGCCGAGCCGGAAAAGGGCTACGTGATGGTGCTGCGGGACTTCCTCCCGCCGGCGCTGCGCGGCTTAATGGTAGCAGCATTTCTCGCGGCATTTATGTCTACGGTTGGCACGCAACTCAACTGGGGTACGTCTTATCTCATCAATGATTTCTATCGCCGCTTTGTGGTACGCAAAGGCAGCGAAAAGCACTATGTCCTGGCCAGCAAATTATTTATCGTGTTTCTGGTGATTTTGAGCGGCTACACCGCGGCGCACATCAGTTCGATTCAATCCGCCTGGCAACTCCTGCTTGGCATGGGCGCCGGAACCGGCGGGGTATTGCTGTTGCGTTGGTATTGGTGGCGGATCAATGCGTGGAGCGAAATTTCTTCCATGACCGCGGCGTTCATTGTGTCGATGTCGCTGCAATGGGTGCATTTTTCGGGGAACAGTTCGGTGGTGTTCGCCAAGAGCACCATGATCACCACTGTGGCCACCACGGCCGTCTGGCTGGTTGCAACGCTTCTTACGCAGCCGGAGAGCGATGAGCGCCTAGTGAAATTCTACCGGCGCGTGCAGCCGACAATTCACGGGTGGAAGCGCATCGCCGCACTCGCGCCGGATATCGCGCCGGTTCGCGACTTTGCCGCGAATGCGTTTGATTGGGTGATGGGCTGCACCCTGGTGTACTGCGCGATGTTCGGCATCGGGGAACTGGTGCTGCAAGCATGGCTCGCTGGATTTCTGTTATTCGCTTGCGCTGCGATCGCAGGCTATCTGATCTACTGGAGTCTTTCGCGGCGCGGATGGGAAACGCTGTCCGGCGCAGCCCAAAGTCCACTGCCGGCCTCGCGGAATGAAGCGACCATGCCAGGCGCAGACTAGGACTGCTGGTCGCATCGTTGTGTCTGCGGTAATTTTTCTTAACGAAGTTCGATCGGGTGATCGTATCCAGTCATTTCCAAATATCCAACGCCGCCGATTGACGATCCGCCTTTAGTTCCAGCCAAGACTACGGCGCCTTCCCAATAGGCAGGCACGAATCCCCCGGAGGACGCTAGTTCCTGCGAAGGCAGCAAGGTCGAACTCTCCAATGCAATGCCGAGCTTGGGAACGGAGATTAACCATCGTACCGGATAGACCGCATGCGTGGCTGGACTCACCCAGGTCTCGCCAGGTTCCAAACTGAATTCGTCTCTGCGCAGACGCGTGGTCTCCCCACGTGCATCCACGAACGTTCCCGCCGAATACGGATCGATCGAACCGTCCTTGCGGCGAATGCAGAACAGCATCAGTTCGCTGTTGTCATGGAGCTGGATGCTCATCCAGTCCCAGCCCACCTGGTCGGCTTCGAGTTGGTGCGTGAAAAATTCATGGTCCACCCAGGCCGTGCCTGCCACTGGAAACTTTCTGCCGCCCAGCTCGATTTCGCCCTGGGTATTCAGCCGCGTGAGCGAAGTGTAATGAGATGCGCGTCCCGCCCCTTCGGCTTTTTGGCTGACGCCGTTTTCTCCGTGAATCACCGGCGGCTTTGCCGATCGCAGTGTGAAGTGCAGTGCAAAGCGCTCGTCAATGGCGTGCAAGACTTGCTGGTCGCCGCGCCACGCAACCTGCCAGTTGCCGTTCCAGATTCGCCCGTCTGCCTCACTTACGCCCGCGATGCCCGGACCTGCCCGGTTGGTGCGCTCCGCATGAAGAAATTTGCCGCCGTCCAAATCACTTAGCGCGAGGTGGGCGAAATACAGGTCGCGCACTTCCCAGGTTCCGGGTGTTTTGGAGTCACGATCCACACCCTGCCGGAAAAACGTCAACTCAAATCCAAAGCGATGCCCGTCCGCCGACTTGAGGTTGCCGGTGTAATACCACCATTCCGTCTGAAAATCCGGATGATTAAAATGATCGTGCGGAAATTTGTAACGATATCCGGGAAGAGCATCCCTATATTGAGCTGTCGCCGCAACCGTGAAGAACAACAGCGCGGCGACATACGCCCACCTATTCTTCATGAACGACCTCGACCGGATTGAGCCGCACGGCGACGCGGGCGGGGTATAAGCCCGCCAAGATGGTCGCGGCGTACACCATCGTCAAGGCTCCCAGGAGCACCGTCACCGGCCAGTGAAAACGAATTGTCCAGCCGAACGACTGCTTGTTGATCACATAAATGAGAATGAGAGAAAGCGCGAAGCCCAGCGCGATGCCGGCAAAATTGGCGAGCAGACCGATTAACCCCGCCTCAATGACAATGAGCTTGCGAATTTGCCCGCTCGCAGCGCCCAGAAAACGAAGCAGCCCCAGCTCGCGGCGCCCGTCGATCACCAAAGCCAGCAGAGCGCCGGCAACGCCCATTACAGCAATAAGAACCGCGATTGCCTCTAGCGCGTATGTGATGGCAAAAGTGCGGTCGAAGATGCGCAGCGCCTCACCGCGTAGGTCTCGATTGGTGAACATCAGCACGCGGTGCCCGGCGGCGGCCCTTTCGATTTCCGCGCGAACATCTTCCATGCGCGCGTCAGTAGCAACGTAGATGGCCAAATTTGAAGCGGCGGGTTCCGGCAAATAGCGCAGCATGACATTGCGGTCCATCAGAACGCTGCCGCGCTCGCTGGAATAGTCGTAATAGACATCGACCACGCGAAACTCGGCACGCTTCTCGCCAAGCGCTAACGTGATGGAATCGCCGGCGCGCAGATGATGCTTATTCGCAAATGGCTCGCTAACAAGAACTGTGTTGGAATCGCGCAACTCCGCCAAGACTTCGCTGGTCCTGCGCCCGGACAGAAAGTCCGCGTTGTGATACTCGTGCAAGAGGTTCAATTCGATCGATCCAAGCCCGGCGGGCATGCCTTCGTAGCTAATCTCGTATTCCCGAAGCCGGTCAATTGCGGCGACGCCCGGGAGTCGCGCGATTTTTTCCGCGAGCTCCACGGAAATTGTCGGATGGCGGTCTGCGGCGGGATTTCCCGCAGGGCGCATATACAAGTCCGCCGGGAGTTGGTCGCCCATCCAAAGCAACACCGTCTCGCGAAAGCTGCCGACCATGATGCCGACGGCGGTCATCATGGCGATCGCCGTAGAAAGAGCGCCAACCAGCACGGAAGTACGCCGCAGCGAAGACGAAAGGCTCCGCGACGCAAGCACTGCCTCAACTCCCAACACTCGCTTCAGCAACCACGCAGCAACGCCGGCAATTGCGTTGACCAAGGCGGGCATCGCAAAGGCCGACGCGCAGATCAGCAAGAGTGATGCGAAATAGCCAAATAGCGGCTTGCCGCCGATAGCAGGGGCGCGCGACGCTGCTGCAGCCGCCAATCCCACGGCAACCGCAATCCAGACGTCCCGTGTTTTATGTACCTGAGTCGTGTACTCCCGCCGTCCGTGAACCATGGCCTCGACCGGCGGAACAACAGAAGCTTCACGGGCTGGAGAGTATGCCGACGCCACGGCAGCCCCTACGCCCACGAGCACCGCGAGGAAAGCCGAAATGGGGGTCAACGCGATTGCTCCCGGCCGGCTGCTAACGTACAGCGCTTCCACGGTCGCGCCCATTAATTGAACGGCTCCGCCAGCCATCAGTCGGCCCAAAGGCAGACCGATCAACGCCCCGAGAAGCCCGAAGCACGCGGCCTCTCCCACAAAAGCGGCCAGAACCAAGCCGCGGCTTGCGCCCAACGCGCGCACGATTCCAATCTCCGCGCGCCGCCGCACCACCGAAATGGAGATTGTGTTGTAAATTAAGAACGCGCCCACAATCAACGCGATGTAACTGAGCAACCGCAGGTTCCACCGAAACGCCGCGAGCATGCGGCGATTCTCGTTCGTTCCGGCACCCGCGGTGCGTACTTGGACGCCTGACGGCAGCGCTTGCCCAAGACGCTGCTGCCATTCCTCCAGATTTGACGAGTGCGGAACTTGGATCAAGATTCGATCGACACGGCCCAAACGTTTGAGGGCATATTGCGCGGCGGAAATATCCATCACAATGGCCGAGGTGTTGCCCTTCGAATCCGGAAAAACGCCCCGCACGGTGTAGGTCGCAACTTGATCGTTGATGAGCAGCGTGATGGTCTCGCCGCCCTTTCGCCTCAAACTCTTGCCAACCCAGACGCTATCCATCGCGGATAAATATTTCCAAGGGTCATCGGCGCCGGTAAAACCGGAAGCAACCCTGCCCTCGATGGCTTCCGCCACAAGATCCAGTCCGATCAGCGGCAGCGTTTGCTTGCTTTCCACCACTCCTGCATAATCCTCGATTCGCGGCGTGACGCGTAGCGGATATGGCAGACCGTTCAGCGTTCCCACCACATTTTCCGGAACACCGCCTGCGGTGACGATTTCCAGATCATTTTCGCCGGCCAGAGTTTCCATGGATGAGCGGAACGAGCCTGCTGCAGCCGTTCCGGCCAGGTCAATGGCCAGCACCACCGCAACGCCCAGCGCGATCGCCAGCAGAGTCAGCAAAGCGCGCACCGGCTCGTGAAGCACCGGGCGAACAATCAAGCGATAGAAAAGAAGCAGTCCTGACATCTTTATCGCCGCGTCATTTCCGCGACTTGCCCGTCCCGCAGCTTCACCACAACGTCTGCGAGCGCCGCGCCTTCCACGCTGTGCGTGGCCATGATCGTCGCTGTACTTTGCTGGCGCGTAAGGCGCTGCAGAAGTTCAAGAATCAAGTTTCCGGTGGACGTGTCCAGGTTGCCGGTCGGCTCGTCCGCCAGCAAGATGGCCGGATTTTGCACCAGCGCTCTTGCAATCGCCACGCGCTGCATCTGCCCGCCTGAAAGCTGATGCGGATAGCGCAGGCCGAGTGCGTCCAACTCCACCCATGAAAGCCGCTCGCGCGCAATCTCTCGCGCGTTCTTCTTGCCCGCCAGCAGCAGCGGCAGCTCGACGTTTTCAAATACCGTCAGCGTGTGAATCAGTTGAAAAGACTGAAAAATAAATCCGACTTTTTCCCGGCGAACCTTGGCCAGCGCATCATCTCGCAACGATGTTGTTGCCACGCCACCCACCAGCACCGCGCCGGAAGTGGGAAAGTCCATGGCGCCCGCCAGGCTCAGCAAAGTCGACTTGCCGCACCCGCTGCGACCGACCAGCGCAACGAACTCCCCGCGCGAAACCTCCAACGACAAATTGTTCAGCGCCCGGACCGGCTGATCGTCCGTGAAATAGTCTTTGGTGACGTTCTGGAGAGAGAGAATCGGCATTGGGGAAATGATGGCCAAACGATTGTGGCGCAGCAACCATCGCTGCGCCTCGAAGGATACGAAACATTCAGAATCGCAGAGATGCGGTGCGGTGCGATTTAGCGCTTGAGCAAGGCCAGCGCCTTTTCAATCGCCCCCGTGACTTCCGGCGAGTCGGGAGTCACCGCGGGCTCGAAACGTGTGATGATCTGACCGTCCGGCCCGACCAGGAACTTCGTGAAGTTCCACTGGATATCGCCGCCGGTCTTCGGATTCGCAGACTTGTCCGTCAGGTACTGGTAGAGCGGCGTCTTGTCGTCGCCCTTCACGGAAACCTTGGACATCATGGGAAAGGTCACTCTGTATTTCGACCGGCAAAAAGTCTTGATTTCCTGGTTCGTTCCCGGCTCCTGGGCCCCAAAATTGTTAGCCGGGATGCCGATAATCACAAAGCCGCGGTCCTTGTACTGCTCATAAATCTCCTCGAGCGCCGTGTATTGGGGGGTGAAGCCGCAGCGGCTGGCCACGTTCACCAGCATCACCACCTTGCCTTTGTAGGCGGAGAGCGGGGCGGGCTGCCCGTCGATCGTGTTCAGTGTGTAATCGAAAACGCTTTTCTCACCGCCAATCACGACCGCGGCGCAGAGCAGCAGGTAAAGCACGGCCGGAACCAGTCGCTTGTTCATTTTTCCTCCTTCATCTTTGTACATGGAATTGGCGCCAGCTGCAAATTGGCCGCGCCCCCGCACAAAACTGCAAGACCCGGGCGCAAGGAATATTCCGCGTCGATTTGATTGGCTTGGCGCATCGAGCGCCAACTCCGCATTTACCCTGCCCATTGAGCCTGCACCCTCAGTGTTATAGACTTCGCGCGCCTTGTGTAAACGTCGCCACCGGGACTGGGCGCAGGATAAGCGGCAGCGGCTAGGTTAGGGGAGGCGTAGATGCTCTATGCGTCTGAGGTTACGGTCGCTCACCGCAACCTGGCAACGGTAGACCTCGTCATCATCGGAGTCTATTTCGCCATCGTGTTTGGCATCGGCATGTACTTCGCACGCAAGGAGCGCACCTCCGAAGATTATTTCCTTGCCGGCCGCGATATCGGATGGTTCTTCATCGGCGCATCTTTGTTCGTATCCAATATCTCCACCGAGCACTTCATCGGTCTGTCCGGCACCGGCGCTTCATCCGGACTGG
>WNFC01001296.1_pt1 | contig 47080 bp, 50 predicted proteins | sample 5400541 | NCBI WGS metagenome assembly WNFC01 (sample SAMN13153342, study PRJNA577476) | soil metagenome | isolation source: 120 cm saprolite under Douglas fir tree site 2 hole 2 replicate 1 | place: USA:California | collected 2015-04-18 | reverse complement strand
TCAGCACCGGGCGCGGGCCGACCACCGACGAGGCGGCGCTGATCAAGGCGCTCGACGAAGGGTTGATCGCCGGAGCCGGGCTCGACGTCCTCGAAAAGGAGCCGCCCGGCGGCAACAACCCGCTGTTGCGGATGGACAAGGTTATCCTGACCGCGCATGTCGCCTCGGCGACCTCGCGCTTCGATCCGGCGCGCCGGCGCCGCGTCGGCCTCGAATTGTCGCTGGTCCTCGGCGGCAAGTGGCCGATGTCTTGCGTCAACCCGACGGTGCTCGCTTCGGGCGGCCTCAAGCGCTGGCAGCCGGTCTCGATGGAACGCGGCCCGAATTCCTAGCAAGATGCGGGAGTGAAACCATGGCAGCTTCGCTCACGATCGGCAGCGCCGAGATCGGCCCGGGGATCGGCGGGTCGCGCTGGGAATCCGCAGCGCCGATCCGCTATCCCGACCCCAACATCAAGGTGCTCGATCCGCGTTTTCAGAAATACGTGCTGGGCAACGCGGCGATCGAGCGCATCGCCGGCGGCTGCCGCTTTACCGAGGGGCCGGTGTGGTTCGGCGACGGGCGCTTTCTGTTGTGGAGCGACATCCCGAATGACCGGATCATGCGGTGGGAAGAGGAAACCGGCGCGGTCAGCGTGTTCCGCCGGCCGTCCAATTATGCCAACGGCAACACCCGCGACCTACAGGGCCGCCTCGTCACCTGCGAGATGGACGCGCAACGGCTGACCCGCACCGAATATGACGGCACGATCACGGTGCTCGCCGACACGTTCGAAGGCAAGCGACTGACCGCCCCCAACGACGTCGTCGTCAAATCGGACGGGTCGATCTGGTTCAGCGACAACGGCGCCGGCACCCGCGGCAATTATCTCGGTCATACGGCGCCGTGGGAATTGCCGTTCCGGGTCTATCGCCTCGACCCCGACACCGGAGCGATGACAATCGCCGTCGGCGACATGAAGCGGCCGAACGGGCTGGCCTTCTCACCGGACGAAAACCTGCTCTACGTCGTCGACACGCCGGGCCCGGGGCAGCGCACGGTGCAGGTCTACGATGTCGTCGACAACGGCACCAAGACGGCCAACCGGCGCGAGTTCTGCAGCGCCGAGCCAGGCGGCTCGGACGGAATCCGCGTCGATGTCGACGGCAATATCTGGTGCGCATGGGGCGGCGGCGAGGCCGAGGACGGCGTCGCCATCTACGCCCCCGACGGCACGATGATCGGCCGCATCATGCTGCCCGAGCGCTGCGCCAATGTGTGTTTCGGCGGCAGGAAGCGCAACCGCCTCTTCATGGCCGCCAGCCAGTCGCTCTACGCCCTCTATGTCGAGACGCAGGGGGTGCTCGGGGGTTAGAGAAGACTTCGGTCGGTTGATCCGTCGGTGCCGGCCCCTCACCCCAACCCTCTCCCCGCCAGCGGGGAGAGGGAGGGACCCGCGCGAAGCGCGGGAGGGTGAGGGGCAGGCACCGACGCTACACGCGATCCCTCTCCGACCCGCCGGGGTTGGCGGAATACGCTTCGCTTTTCCGCCCCACGCTGGCTACGATCCGTCCACAGGGTAACCGGGTGGAGGGCGCAAATGCCAGCAATCGACGACACGCGCACCGCGGCGCAAGCGGCAAAACCGGCGCCGGCGCTCAAGCTCAATTTTCTCTCGCACGGCACGCTGGAGAGCCGCGACCTGGCGTTCTCACGACGGTTTTACGAGGAATTTCTCGGCCTCGACATCGTACAGACCAGCCCGATCTCGCTGCTCGTTCGCCTCGGCGGCGCGAACACGATCGCGGTGGTTTACAGCAAGAATGTCGGGGAAATGAACCTTCTGAACCATAACGGGCTCGATGTTCGCACGAAGGATGAAGTCGACGAAGCGCACCGCACCGTCTGCGCGCAGGCCGAGACGTGGAAGCTCAAGAAAATCACCAAGCCGCATCTCCAGCACGGCACCTACAGCTTTTTCTTTTGGGATGGCGACGACAATTGCTGGGAGATTCTGACCAATCCGGAAGGCGGCTACAGCTGGCTCTTCGAACAGGGCGACCAGCAGGGCAAGGGCCACCTCGACCGCAACTTCAAGCGGCCCGGCATAACTCCTTGATTACCTGCTTCGCCGCCCCGGCGAGGTGATCGAATCGCCTAAAGCCTCGACGGCGCGCGGTCCCCTCCCCCGTGATCCCCGGGCCAAGCCCGGGGAGGGGAGGGTCAGGGACGAGAGACTACATGCCGCTCAGTACGGGCTGGTGCTGCCGCCGGCGGCCGGCCTTGCCGCGCCCGAGTTGGTCCCTTCGCGCATCTCGGCGACCGCCGCCGCCGCCCCCATCGTCACAAACCGGCTGTCGCCGCCGACCGTGACGAAGGTAAACCCGAGATCGATCATCCGCTTGGCATAGGCCGGCGAACCGCAATGGATCCCGGGCTGGACGTTGTGGCGTTTGCAGCCGTCGAGCACCTTTTTGAGCGCCGCCATCATCCACTCGTCGGGCTTGTCGCCGCCCGGCGGATGGCCATAGGAGATCGAGAGGTCCGACGGCCCGACGTAAACGGCGTCGAGCCCGTGGACCGGCAGGATCTCGTCGAGCTTGTTGATCGCCTCGGCGGTCTCGATCATGCCGAAGGCGACGACGATGTCGTTAGCGTTGGCATGGTAATCCGAACCGCCGTAAAGCGCGGCGCGGATTGGCCCCGAGCTGCGATGGCCCAACGGCGCGTAACGCATCGAGTCGACAAATCTCTCGGCTTCGGCGCGGTTGTTGATCATTGGGCAGATGATCCCGTAAGCGCCGGCGTCGAGCGCCTTCTGGATGTGCGCCGGGTCGTTCCACGGCACCCGCACGAGCGGCACCGTGCCGGTCGTGGAGATGCCTTGCAGCATCGGCACCATCATCGAATAGTCGATCATGCCGTGCTGCATGTCGACGACCAGCGAATCCCAGCCGGCATGGGCCATGACCTCGGCCGAGAAGCTCGACGGGATGCCCAGCCAGCTGTTGACGACCGCCCGGCCCTCCGCCCAGATCTCCCGCACCCTATTCGCCCGCGCCATCCGACCCTCCCTTTTTGCCGCGTTAAGCTCGCCCGATCCCGCCAGCTATGGCGGCACGTGTCAAGCGCCGCCCGCCCTCGCCACCTGTTTCTCCTGTTTTTTGCAGGCGGAGGACAGGAGGCTCCCCTCGTAGACGTCGAAGCCCGCTGCGATACCCGTCAGGCGTACCAGTTTCGTGCACAACGCGTATTATACCTTGCGAAATTGGCGAAATTACGACGAAGACAAACCCTTGCCCGATGCTCGGGCCATTACCTTAATGTGTGCTGTCCACCGCAACGGCGCTGTGCTGCTGCCCGGTGAGGTCGATTTCGAGGTGCACACGGGTTGCTACCAGCGCCGGTATGCGAGCGCGGCGCGGCCCGTCTTCAAAGGCGACGATGCCGACCTGTGCGAAGCGCTTCAGGGTGCGCGACAGGCTCGCGTCCTTGCGCCCCGTGAGGGCGGCCAGTTCGCGCATCGATCCGGGCCGATGGCGCTTGATGGCGTCGAGCACGGCGAGATTGCCGGGTGACAGCAGCTTGACCATCGCCTCGGCCGAAACCTGATCCGCCGCGGCCCGCGCCGCCGTCGCCTCGCTGTCGACCCACTTTTTCGGGTGATCCCGCGCCGCCTGGGGATCACCGATCACGCGTTTCGTCCACGCGGCGAACTCGCTGATCGAGCCGACTTTATAAGTCGTTGGGGATGTCTTTTTCATCGAGTGTCCGTTTCACCTCCCGCCAAAAATCATCGAGCAGCTTCAATGCCGTGCTGAACGCATAAGGGCGGCCATCATCCTCCGCCGTCCGATGCCAGTGGTAGTAGACAACGCGCCTCCGCCCTCTGCCTCTTTGTCCGACGGCGTGCGCGTTATCGAATCTGACCCACGGCGCGCCGCCGGTCTTCGGCCGGAGCACCAGCGCGTAGCTGATGCCGTGCGGGCGCTGCGGCGTTATCCTCGCGCGCCGAACCGCAAACTCTACGAGCACTCCCGGAGCCATCTCATACCCGGCGCCGTCCAGGCTGAGCAGCAGCTCCAGCTCGCCGTCGTTGCTTAACATAACATGTTAAGCCGTGAATCCAATCCGTCCCACGTGAAAGGCGGTACTGGCCCGCCGCTGCTACCCCAGCACCTCCTTGTTTACGACATTCTCGCGGTTGGGCCTGCCGTCGAGGACCGAGAGGAGGTTCTGTACGGTGACCACGGCCATGCGGTCGACCGCCTCGCGCGTCACGCCGGCGACATGGGGGGCGGCGATGAAGTTCTTAAGCTTCAAGAGCGGGTTGTCGGTCGGGGTCGGCTCTTGGTCGAAGACGTCGAGCGCGGCGCCGGCGATCTGGTTGCGGCTGAGCGTGTCATGCAGCGCCTTCTCGTCGACGATGCCGCCGCGCGCGGTGTTGACGAGAAACGCGGTTCGCTTCATGCGCGCCAGCCGGGCGGCGTTGAAGAGGCCGATCGTCTCCGGCGTCTTCGGGCAATGGATCGTGATGAAATCGGCGCGGGCGACCGCCTCGTCGAGATCGCCGACCGGCTCGTAGCCCATCCCCCGGATCGTCTCGGAATACATGTAAGGGTCGTAGACCAGCACAGTCATCTCCATCGCGCCGAGCCGCTTTGCCGAGCGCGTGCCGATCTTGCCGAAGCCGATGATCAGCACGGTCTTGCCGTAGAGATCGACCGGCATCTCGTTGTAGCGGTCGCGCCAGCGGCCCTCCTTGACCATCGCGTCCATCGCCGCGCCCTTCCGCGCCAAGGACATCAGGAGGAACACCCCGGCCTCGGCGACGCTGACGGAGTTGGCGGTGCCGGCGATCATCAGCGGCAAATTGCGGCGGGTCAGCGCCGGCACATCGACCGCGTCATAGCCGACCCCGATGCGGGCGACGACTTCGAGGTTGGCCCCGGCATCAAGCTCGGGATCGCTGAACGGCTGGACCGACAGCGCCACGCCGGCGACATCTTCGAGGAGCCGGTGCAACTCGGCTTTCGGCCCGGTCACGTCGTAGGGCACGCCCTCGACATCCTCGCGCGCCTCGACGATCGCCCAGCCGGCCTTCGCCAGCGTCAATGGCAGCAGCAGCTTCTTGATGTTGGTCTGGGTCGTCGCGGCCATGGGGTCTCCCTTTCATAACAGCAAGCTGTCATTGCGAGCGAAGCGAAGCAATCTCGTGCCGACTAGCGGTTAGCCGGCCGAGATTGCGTCGTCGCTCCGCTCCTCGCAATGACGAATGGGTTAGAGATTCGACAGTTTTTCGATCGCCGCGACATAGGCGCGGTTCCAGGTCGGGCTCAGCATCACCTCGTTCATCACCAGCCGCTTGGGCAGCGCGGCGACATAGAGGATCAGATCGGCGCAATCCTCGGGCTGCACCATGCGGGCGCGCTCCTCGGCGCTGACCGGGTTGGGCCACTTGTCGAGGATCGCGGTCGCCACCTCGCCGGGCAGGAACACGCAGGAACGGATGCCATGCACGCATTCCTGCATGTTGATCGAATGGCTCATCGCGACGACGCCATGCTTCGCCGCGGTATAGAGCGGCCCCGGGAAGCCGCCGATAAAGCGCCCGGCGACCGAGGCGGTGTGGATGATGAGCCCGTCCTGCCGCGCCCGCATGATCGGCAGCGCGACCGTCACGCATTGGGCCGCGGCCGAAAGATTGCCGTTGATCATCAACCGCGCGTTCTCCGGGGTCAGCTTGTCCCAGTGCCGGTCGTTGATGTTGATCCCGGCATTGTTGAGGAGGATGTCGAGCCGCCCGATCTTGTCGCTGATGAACGCGCCGACGCGCCGGACGTCCTCGGGCTCGGTCAGGTCGCCGGGCTGGACATGGGCGGTGCCGCCCGCCGCGCGGATCTTCCCGGCAACCTCCTCGAGCGGCACGACGCGCCGCCCGGTCAGCACCAGTGCCGCACCTTCCCGCGCCAGCGCCAATGCCGCCGCCTCGCCGATGCCGCTGCCGCCGCCGGTCACCCAGACGACCTTGCCCTCGAAGCGCCCCACCGCGCCCTCCCCGTTCCAATGACGAGACCCTATCGCCTCGCCGGGCAGGCGACGAGAGGTTTTGCGCCGGTCCCGACAAGATTGCTTCGCTGCGCTGGCAATGACAGCCTAAAGGTTGTCATTGCGAGGCGCGCAGCGCCGAAGCAATCTCGTGAAGCTGATATTCGGAGGCCCCACCATGCCGACGACCTTCCTGATGCTGCCGCCGCAGAGCGAGACGACCCGCGAGTGGGCCCGCCGGCTCGCCGACGCGGCGCCCGAGCTCGACATCATCGCGCCCGAGACGATGGAGGGGGCCGAACAGGCGATCGGAGTGGCCGAGGGCGCCTTTGGCCGCATCCCGCCGGCGCTCCTCGCGCGCGCCGACAGACTGCGCTGGCTGCAGGCGCCGCAGGCCGCGCCGCCGGCCGGGTTCTACTACCCCGAGCTGATCGAGCACCCGGTCGTCATCACCAATTTTCGCGAGATCTACAACGACCATATCGGCGCGCATGTGATGGCGTTCGTGCTCGCCTTTGCGCGCGGGCTGCATGTCTACCTGCCGCAACAATTGCGGCGCGAGTGGCGCCCGGTACCGCGCGAGAGCGGCGATGTCGTGCACCTGCCGGAGGCGACCGCGCTCGTTGTCGGGGTCGGCGGCATCGGCGGCGAGGTCGCGCGCCTCGCCAGCGCCTTCGGCATGCGGGTGATCGGGGTCGACGAGCGGCGCGTCGCGCCGCCGCCGGGGATTGCCGAACTGCACCGCGCCGCCGCGCTCGACGAATTGCTGCCGCGCGCCGATTTCGTGATCCTCACGGTGCCGCATACCCCCGAGACCGAGGGCTTCATGAACCGCGCGCGGTTTCAGCGGATGAAGCGCGGCGCCTTCTTCATCAATATCGGGCGCGGCATGACGACCCGGCTCGATGATCTGGTCGCCGCGCTCAAGGCCGGTGAGATCGCCGGTGCTGCGCTCGACGTCTTCGAACAGGAGCCGCTCCCCGCCGATCATCCGCTCTGGACCATGCCCGGGGTGCTGATCACGCCGCACACGGCCGGCCACGGCCCCTATCTCGACGAGCGCCGGTTCGCGGTGTTGAGCGACAACACCAGGCGCTTCCTCGCCGGCCAGGAGCTGCGCAACATCGTCGACAAATCGCGCTGGTTCTGAGGAGCGGCGCCGAGATGGAAATCCGGGTCGAGCGGCGGGCGGACCACATCGCGGTTCTGACGATCGCCAACGAGCCCCGGCGCAACGCAATGACCCGGGCGATGCTGGCCGATCTGGCGGAATTATGGGACCGGCTCGACCAGGATGAGGAATGCCGCGTCGTCGTTCTGACCGGCGCGGGCGAGAAGGCCTTTTCGTCCGGCGCCGATCTCGTCGGCGATCTCAGCGCCAGCCCCGAGACTGCGGCGATCATCAGCCGTGCGCTCCTGAAAAACACCCCGTTTTCAAAGCCGATCGTCGCGGCGGTCAATGGCGATTGCGTCGCCGGCGGGGTCGAATTGCTGCTCTCCACCGACATCCGCGCCGCGGCGCCCGAGGCCCGCTTCGGCCTCCCCGAGGTCAGATGGTCGATCTATCCGTTTGGCGGCGCCACGGTGAAGCTCACGCAACAGATCGGCCATGTCCATGCGATGGACCTGTTGTTGACCGGGCGGCTGGTCGACGCCGCTTTTGCCGAGCGGATCGGCCTCGTCAACCGCGTCGTCGAGCGCGCGGCGCTGATGCCCTGGGCCTTGGAGACCGCCGCTTCGATTGCCGCCAACAGCCCCGCCGCGGTGCAGGCGGTGCGCAGCCAGATCAGCACCGCGATCGCCGATTACGCCCGGAGCCGCGAGGCGCTCGAGCAGGCGCTCGGCGACCGGGTCCGCGCCAGCCGCCACTTCGCCGAGGGCGTCGCCGCGTTCCGGGAGAAGCGCAAGCCGGACTATTCGTGAAAAGCCCCCACCCCAACCCTCCCCCGCTTGCGGGGGAGGGAGCTTATCGAGCACACCGCCTCAGAAAACCCCCTCCCCCGCAGGCGGGGGAGGGTTGGGGCGGGGGTTAGGCTTGGTAATAGGCGAAGACGACCGGCGAGACGAAGGCCCAGGTCTCGATGAAGGTCGCCTTGTCGGGCTTGCGGCCGAGCGCCTCCATCGCGCCCAGAAGGCAGAACCAGTTCAACACCTCATGCTGGCCGCTCTCTTCGATCTGGTCGGTCGTATAGCGGTGCCAGGGGGCATAATCGCCTTTTTCCAGCGCATCGTAGAGAAGACGGTCGGCGGCGACGTCGGGCCACAGCTGGCAATGCTTTTCGGTCAGGAACGAATGCGACCAGGAGGATGAGGCGACAAAGGCGACGCGCCACGGGCTCTGCGCCATGACCCGCGCCGCAGCGGCGCCGACTTCCATACAGCGATGCGGATTGGGCCCCGGCGGGTCGAGGTTCTTGATCTCGCCGCGCATCGCCAGCGGCAGGCGCAGCCCGCGCGCCGCATTGACCCGCCGCCCGTAGCAGTTGACCGCGAACTGAACCAGCGGATAGTCGAAACCGCGGCGCTCGTCGTCCAATAGCTGCAGCGTGTTCTCAAAGGCGTGCCCGATCGGGTGGTGCAGCGGCTTATAGGCATAGGCGACGTCGATCCCGGCCTCGATCAGCCCCGAAGCGAGGTATTTGCCGGCCTCCTTGTGGCCCCGGACCCGAACCGTCGTGTCGGCCGGCTCGTCCCACGGGTTCCATGGCGAGCGGCGGTGCTTCCACGGTTGCCGCTCCTGGTCCTCGTAGGCGAGCACCGCGAAAGGCGGGATGATGTCTTCCTTGAAGTTTTCGTACTGGTCGTCGCCCCACATCACGATGAGATCGGGCGCGAACTCGTCGATCACGCGGCGCGCCTCGGCGAAATGGGCGCGATACACCTCGCGGCCACGCACCGCAGACGCGGTGCCCCAATCGTTGCCCAATTCCTCGCGAAGTTGCGGCGGCCAGTTCGCCGGGTTCTTCATCTCCTCGGGCATCGCCGGGTCATCGAGCGCGGCGCGCAGCATGAACGTCCAGTCTTCATTCGGACGCAGCATCAACGGGCGATGCGTGCAACCCACTCCGAGGATCTCGCTCATCCCGTACCTCCCTCTTCACTACTCGTTGTCATTGCGAGCGAAGCGAAGCAATCTCGTCGAGCATTATACTCGGCGGATCGAGATTGCTTCGTCGCTACGCTCCTCGCAATGACGCTCGCTTGTCAGGCCCGCTGGCTGGTCGGCAGCAGGCCCTCGCTGTATTTCGGGCGCAGGATGTCGAGCTTCATCGGCACCGGCGTCCCCAGCCACAGCGCATTCTTGCTGTGGTCGTCGTAGGAGCTTTCGGTCAGCGGGTGGACGAGAACGTCGAGCCCCTCGCGGTTCAGCATCAGCCAGGGCACGATGTACTGGAACTCCGGGGTCTCGAAAATGACGGCGAATTGCGAGATCGGGTGCGGGCCGCGCGGCTCGTCGCTGAGGGCGCCGCCCTCGACCTTGAATTTGCCGATCAGCGTCTCGCGCAGCTTTTCGGCGGCCGGCTTGGTCGCGGCATCGTAATAGACGTGGGCGTGATAGCCTTTGTTTTCACTCATCTGTTGTCCTCCGGTTTTTCCTATTCGATTTACGCTTCGAGTTTCTCGGCGATCTTCTTGCTGATCTCGGCGCGCCATTCTTCGATCGGCTTGAATCCCGGCTGCTCGCGGCAATAGGATTCGGTGGCGCGATAGACCTCGTCCTCGCTCTTGTCGAGGTCGATCTTGAACCCGCAGGGCTGCGGCACATACCACGGCGTGTCGCAGAACATCTCGATCTGGTTGCCCTCGGGGTCCTGGAAATAGACCGACCAGGCATTGCCGTGGCTGGTCGGGCGGATGCCCTGGCAGCCGGCGTCGGTGACCTTGCGGTAGGCGCGCTGGACTTGGGCGAGGGTACCGACGTTGAACGAGACCTGCTGCACCATCGGGATTTCGAGATCAGTGGCGCGACCGCGCACCAGGACAACCTGGTGGTGGTCGCTGGGATTGCGTGAGAGGAAGGTGATGCGCCCGTCGGGCGCCCCGTCGCTGACCACGAAGCCGAGGGTCTTGGTGTAGAAATCGATCATCTTCGGCACGTCGGTCACATAAAGCCCGACATGACTGAGGCGCGGCGCTGCATCTTGCGGCATGGCTTCACTCCGTGACTGGGTCCGGAGGCTGACATAGCAGCGTACGCCCCATGTATCAAATCGATTGATAATATGCTATCCATTCGTCTGATGGATATTCGCGCGGTCGACCTCAATCTGCTGAAGGCGTTCGACGCGCTGATGAACGAGCGCGCCGTCACCCGCGCGGCCGGCAGGATTGGGTTGTCGCAGCCGGCGATGAGCCACGCCCTGTCGCGTCTCAGGAGCCTCTTCGCCGACGATCTGTTCGTGCGCACCGCGACCAAGATGGAGCCGACCGCGCGGGCGCGCGAGATCGCGCCCTTGGTCGCGACGGCGATCGAGCACATCGAGGCGGCGCTCAGCCTCGGGGCCGGGTTCGACCCGGCGAAGAGCGCGGCGATCTTCACCGCCGGCATGGCCGAATACGCCGAGATCGCCCTGGTAGGGCAGCTCGCCCAGGGCTTTGCCCGAGAGGCGCCCGGCGCGACGCTGCGCCTCCTGCCGGCGAGCGGCGGCAATATCGCCGAGCAGCTGGACCGCGGCGCGATCGACGTCGCGGTCGCCCATCTCCAGAATTTGCCGGCGCATATCGAATCGATGGTCCTGCTGCGCGATCCGTTCGTTGTCGTCGCGCGCAAGGGTCATCCCGCGACGGCGCAGCCCTTGTCGCTCGAAGCCTATGCCGCCCAGCACCATGTGCTGGTCTCACCGCGCGGCACGACGAGCGGCGCGCTCGACCGCATCCTCGTGGATTTCGGGCTGAGGCGGCGGATCGCCCTGTTGGTCGCGACCTATCTCGCGGTGCCGGCCGCGCTCGCCGCCTCCGACCTCGTCGCCACGGTGCCGCGGCGCACCGCAAGGCAGATCGCCGCCACCGCCGAGATCGCGATCATGCCGTTGCCGATCGACTTTGCGATGACCGTGTCAATGGCTTGGCACCGCCGCGCCGCGAGCGACCCGGCGCAATCCTGGTTCCGTGCATTGCTGATCGACGCGGCGGCGGAAGACGGCTGAGATTTTCACCACGAAGACACGAAGAGGCAGGGACGTAGGATGGGTTGAGCAATGCGAAACCCATCAATCAGGTCGCCAGCGGCATTCTTGATGGGTCTCGCTCCGCTCAACCCATCCTACAATTTTTCCTCCTTCGTGCCCTTCGTGTCTTCGTGGTTAAGACCTTGGGCCTTGCGCTGGTCGCACACAGTTCCTATTATTCCATGGATCGATGGAACGTTGTAATGCAACCTACCGTTAGCCGAAATACCGCGCATGGCGGCCATCCGCCTCGCCCGGCGATCCGGCTGCCGTCGCGGGCGCAGATCGAGGCCGGCGCGGCGATCTTTCAGGCGCTCGGCGACCCGGAGCGGCTGCGCCTCCTGGTGCGGCTTGCCGAGGGCGAGGCCTGCGTCTCGGAGCTCGCTGAATACGAAGGCGAAAAGATCAGCACGGTGTCGGCGCGTCTGAAGACACTCTACGCGGTGCGCTTGGTGAAGCGGCGGCGCGAAGCGAAGCACATCTACTACACCCTCGCCGACGAGCACGTCTTGCCGCTGGTGCGCAACGCCATCGATCACGCGGCCGAGAGCCGCGCCGCAGTTTCACGACACGGAAAGGATGATTGAAATGACCACTTGCTCCAACCCGAACCACCCCGACCACGCCCATCGCCATGGGCCGGGCTGCGGACATCCCGCCGTGCGCCATGGCAGCCACGTCGACTATCTGCACGACGGGCACCTTCACCACCCGCACGGCGATCATGTCGACGAACACGTGGTCGAGGTGTCCGGCGGCAACCCCGACCAGTGCACGACAGACCACCGCTGCGGCCATCAGACCGGCCATGTCCACGGCCCCGGTTGCGGCCACGAGGCGGTGCCGCACGGCGATCACCTCGATTACCGCGTCGCCGACCACCTGCATCACCCGCATGGCGATCATTGCGACGATCACGGCCCGCTGAAATCGGCTTGAATTTCGCCGGAGGGTTGGATGGGTTGACCCCGGTGACAGCCGGGGGAGCCCATCGAAATTCACAATGAGACAATGAGGCAGTGAGGTTCGGCCACTCGGCCTCTCATTGCCTCGCTGCCTCATTGTGAACGGGTTTCGCTTCGCTCGACCCATCCTACGGTTCTGATCGAGGCGGCAACCGACGGCTGAAACCTCCTGGTTTGATCCAGCCATACAGCCTTGCGCTCGGATGAACGGAATACGAGATTAGAGAAATGACGCCTGTCGCGACCCAGCTCCAATTCCGGTTGGATCAGCGCCGCCTCTGGTTCGAGAATGAATGGTTTTTCAAGTGGCATCATATTGGCGGGCAGCGCGTCGTCGAGATTGATATGTTTGATGGGCGGCAAGCGCGATACGCCGGCATTAAATTCTCCGGTAGTGCTCGTGACGTGTTCTGGAACGCGATCGCACGCGGCCTTCGCCGGGAGATAATCGAGCAGTTCGCTTGGATTGAGGAGCGCGTGCGAATCTATGCCCGCGCTCAGGCCGAGATGGCGATCGATGAGTGCGCGGTGCTGTTGACCGCCTTCGCTAACACTGTGCGCCACAGTGCCGTCAATAAAGACAGAATCCTCCGCGGCGACGGCATTAACTTTCCGGCCGAGCATGACGCCGGCATCTGGATGGGTGCCTCGTCCGGCGAGATCAATAGCCAAGCGATCGCGCTCAAAGCCGCGCTATTTCCACCCGCTGGGGCAACGGTGACACCAGCTAAGCCCCGCGCCGCCAACGAAAGCGCCAAACCCTTGCCCAAGTATGAGGTCGCTCTTTCATTCGCCGGCGAGCAACGCGAATACGTAGAGGCTGTCGCAAATGCGCTGAGGGCGTGTGGAATTGCGGTGTTTTACGATCGATTCGAAATCGTCAATCTCTGGGGAAAGGATGGCACAGAATTCTTCCATCACCTGTTCGCAGCTGACAGCGCCTACGTGGTGATGTTCATCTCGAAGAACTATGTCGAGAAGGAATGGACTCGCCACGAGCGGCGGTCAGCGTTGAGTCGGGCGATCGTAGAGGTAGGTGAGTACGTTCTACCCGTCCGATTTGACGATAGTCCCGTTCCTGGCCTGCCTGCCACTGTGCAATACTTGAAATCGGAGGACTACACCCCGGAAGAACTCGCTGGCCTGATCGCTGAGAAAATCGGTCTCTCCGCTCCGACGCTCAGCGGCCAGGAAGCCGGAGCATTATCGGCTCCGGGCGAGTAGGTCTCGCACAGCGCGCGTTCAATCCATCGATCGAACAGCAGGCGGAATCTCGATATTCAACAGCCGGGCGGCGTTGCGGCCCAGAATGGCGCGGCGCTCGGCATCGTCGAGACCGGGGACGCGCTCGATAAAGCCGATCGGGTCGATCTCGCCCATATCGGCCGGGTAGTCGGTCCCGACCAGCACATGGTCGGCGCCGTAGAGGTCGACGAGGTATTGCAGCTGGTGATCGGTAAAGACCAGCGCGTCGAAATAGAGCCGCTTCAGGTATGTCGTCGGCATGTGGCGCAGCTGCTCGCACGTGTCGGGCCGCGCCGCGGCACCGTGATCGATTCGCCCGGAATAGGCCGGCAGATACCCGCCGCCATGCGCCAGCACCAGTTTCAGATTGGGATGCTGGTGCAACACCCCGCCGAAGATCAGGTGATGCACCGCGACGGTCGTGTCGAGCGGGTTGCCGATGACGTTGGTCATATAATGGTCGCGGAAGCGGCTCGCCTCGGGAAAGCCGGTCGGGTGCATGAAGAGCACGAGGCCGAGCTCCTCGGCGCGCGCGAAGATCGGGCGGAAGCGCTCGGCCGATAAATCCTCGCCGGCGACGTTGGTGGCGATCTCGATGCCGCGCAGCCCCAAGGATTTGTGCAGCCGGTCGAGTTCGGCGACGGCCAGCTCGGGGGCCTGGAACGGCACCGTGCCGAGCCCGACGAAACGCTCGGGATGCTTGGCGCAGATATCGGCGAGGTTGTCGTTGATGATTCGCGCGGTGGCGATGCCGAGATCCGGCTCGGCGCTGTAGTAGGTCTGCGCCGGCGACGGGGTGATCGCCTGGATGTCGATCCCCATGCGGTCCATGTCGGCGAGCCGCTTCTCGACCGAGCTGAACTGGATTCGGTTGCGCTCGGCCTGCTCGCGGTTGATCCGCCTTGTATGCTCATTGGCGAATTGGTGGCGCGGCTGCCAGTTCTCGAGGCCGGCGCCCTTGACCATTTCCTCGGCCGCCGGCGTCAAGACGTGGCAATGAATGTCGATCGTGAACCATTTGCTGCGGGCATGCATGGGCCCCGGAAACCGGCCCGGGATCTGCGCTCCCTCCGGCAGGCAGGTAAACAGCATCGGCATTCCTCCTCGGTTTCAAGCTATAATACATGTTGTATAATATACGATGTATCTTGCGCCGCCCGACAACGATCCGATACGTTCACAGGCGTGAAATCGTAAGGGATGGGGCGGCGTCCGAATGAGGGCTTCTCGATGAGTTCGTTCGAGTGGATGGAGCTGCAGACCCTTACCAACGACATCGAGCTCTCACGATCGCGTTTGGTTGAGGCGAGAAAGAGCGGAGACCGGGGACGCGTCACCGCGCTGGAGGAGGAGATCGGCCGGGCGGAAAACCGCCGCTTGCAGCTCCTCGCTCATATCTCCACCAATATTGTCACGATCCCTGAAGCTGCCTCCAAAGCAAAAGACGGCGCCGGCTCCCGTCAGGCGCAGGAGGAGGTCGGCGCGGAAAATCCGACGGGTGAGCCTGCCAGGGCCCCCGAGCCAGCCCCTCCGGCAAGGGCGAGAGGCGGCGCCGGCTCCCGTCAGGCTCCGGAACCTACCCCGCCGCCCAAGGCGCGCGAGGGTGCCGGCCCGCGCCAGGCCTCCGCGCCTCCCGCCGAAGCCGCGCAGGACGAGGCCGCTGCGGAACCTGCTCTGCCGCCCAGGGCGCGCGAGGCTGCCCACGCCGAAGCCGTATTGCACGAGGCCGCTGCGGAACCATCGCCCAGCGTCACTGCCGGCGCCCCGGAGCCCGCGCCGTCGCCCAAGGCGAGCGAAGCTGCCGGCTCCCAACCGGCTTCCGCTCCGCCCGCGGAAGCCCCGCGGGACGGGGCCATCGGGGAACCACCAACCAGCGAGACTGCCAGCGCCTCTGAACCCGCTCCGCCACCGAAGGCGAGAGAAGGCGCCGGTTCCCGCCCGGCTTTTACTAAAGCCGACAGTGTAGAAGGAGGCACCATTGTGTGGGATCAACTAAAACCGAGCGATATCGAGCGCGTAAAGAACGAGCTTGGCACGCGGCGCGCAGAGATGCTGGCCAGGCATGCCGAGGAGCTGAAGGAGTTGGAGGCCGAACAGAGTCAACTCGAAACCCTTGAGCAGGCGATCGAGATGTTCCTTCGCAAGGCCAATCGAACGGAGAGCGCAGTCGCCTAGCACCCTGAACCCTCTCCCGCACCGCGGGAGAGGGGGGACCGGCCGCGCGGCGGCCGGTGGGTGAGGGTCGGCGCGACCGGTCGACGCTCTCGCTTTTGCCCCCTCACCCCAACCCTCTCCCCCGGTGGGGGAGAGGGAGTTTATTGAGTGCGGGAGAGCGTCATTCCAGTAGCCGTCCCAAGCCGGGAAGAACGTCGGCGCTGTTGAGCCGGCGCAACACCGCCCATAGCGCGGCCTGGTTGGTCGTGACGACCGGCTTCCCGAATTCGCGCTCCCAGCCGTCGATCGACGCCATCGTCGGGAAATTGCCGCCTGGCACGATAAAGGCTTCGATCTCAGGCCGGTCGATGCGGGCAAAGGCGTCGCGCGCGTTCTCCGGGCCGAGCTGGCCGATTGCGTAGGAATCGGTCGCGGCAAAGCCTTCGAGCGCGACCACCGACAGACCGTATTTGCTCTCGAAATAGCGCTTCGCGCTGGCGTTGACCGGCTCGGAATAGGGTGAGACGAGGGCCACCCGCTTGGTGCCGAGCGCGCCCATCGCCTCGCCGATCGCCATCGCCGAGGTGAAGGCCGGGACCCCGGCGGCGGCGCTGATGCGTCGGCTCGCATCCGCGCAGTAATCATCGGCAAAGAGGCTCGCCGAGGTCTGCAGCAGGAAGACGGTCTCGACCCTGGCGCTGCCTAGGAGCCTCGCCTGATAGTCGACATCCTCGTCGCGCGGCGGCGAGAACGGCGTCTTGTTGGCGCTGCTCGTCGCGACGCGCGCGTAGTGCGCCTGCCATTCCGGCGGCAGTACGCGGCTGTATTCGAATTCGGCCGTCGTGTTGGTCGATGGGATCAGGACACCGAAATGGCGCATCATGGGGCCTTTCGCGAAGTGAAGGGCAGTTCAGGAAGTCTCGGCGAGCGCGGCGACAAAGCCATCGATGATCTCGGCGAGCGGGCGGTGCAGGATCGTCTCGTTGATGTGGAGGGTGAATTCGGCGCCGGTCGGCGATGCCCGCCGCGGCGGGCGGATCGCGATGCCACGCGCGAGGAGACGCGCCGGCAATGTCGCGGCATTCGTGCCGCTAACCCGCAGAACCGTGACATTGGTCGCGCCGGCGGGGCGCTCGATCGTGACCCGGGGCTGCTCGCCCAACTCCGCAAGAAATCGCTCGGCGGCAGAAACCGCCTCGCCAAAGCGCTCGGCGAACCCGTCGAGGAAATAGAGCGCCACGGCGGCATAGGGCCAGGCATGCGGCAGGCTGCCGCCGAACATGCGCCGCTGATGGTAGAGATCGTCGATGAGGGCATGGGAGCCGGCGAGGATCGCCCCGCTCGCCGCGTTCAGGTATTTCCACAGCGACACATAGACCGTGTCGAACAGCGCGGCCGTGTCTGAGGGCGCGATGCCGGTATAGGCCGCCTCGAGCAGCAGCCGTGCGCCATCGAGATGCAGACCGATCCCACGCCCTCGGGCGAACGCCGATATCGCCCGCATCTCGGCCGGGTCGAAGGCTTCGCCGGCGACCCGGCGCACCGGCGTCTCGATCGAGATCGCGCCGACCGGCACCGCGACCCGCATCTCCGGCGCGCCCTCTACGGCCTCTTCGACCTCGGCCAACGTGAAGGTCGCGCGGCCAGATGCCAGCGGTATCAGCGTCAGGCCGCTCAACTGCGTTGCGCAATCGCCTTCATCGTTCCACAGATGGCTCTCGTGCTGCACCAAGATGCGCCGGCCGTGCGGCGCCAACAGGCGCACGGCGAGGTGATTGGCCAAGGTGCCGGTCGGCAGGAATATCGCCACCTCCTTACCGAGCAGCGCCGCCATCCGCGCTTCGAGCTCGGCGACGACGCCATCGCGCGAATAATCGTCGGGGGCGATGCCGCGGGTTTCGGCGATTTCGGCCAGCAGCCGCGCATAAGCGGAAGGCGACAGGCCGAGCCCATCCGAGCGGAACTGCACGATCCGCTCGCCGCCGGCGCGAGCCGTCCGCTCGGCTATCGTTGCGCTGTCCGGCATTGGTGTCGCAGCTGCTCCTCATTCCGCATCGGCGCGAACTGATCTAGCATAACCGCAATTCGGCCAACCTGGAGAACCTACGATGACAGCGCTGCCGCTCAACGGCTTTACCGTGATCGATCTGACCGCCCACCGCGCCGGGCCGACCGCGGTGCGCCAGCTCGCCGATTGGGGCGCCGACGTCGTCAAGATCGAGATGCCGGGGGAGCATACCGACGCGACCGGCAGCCGCCGCGACGGCCCCGATTTCCAGAATTTGCACCGCAACAAGCGCTCGCTGAGCCTCGACCTGAAGACGCCGGAAGGGAAGAAGATCTTCTTCCAGCTGGCCGAAAAGGCCGATGTCGTCGTCGAGAATTTCCGCTCGACCGTCAAGCACCGGCTCGGCGTCGATTACGAGGCGGTGAAGAAAATCAACCCGCGGATCGTCTATGGCAGCATCTCGGGCTTCGGCCAGGACGGCCCCTATGAGGGCCGCCCCGGGGTCGACCAGATCGCCCAGGGCATGGGGGGCCTGATGTCGATCACCGGCCTGCCGGGGCAGGGGCCGGTCAGGGTCGGCATCGCGATCAACGACACGTCCGCCGGCATATTGCTGGCGAACGGCATCGTCCTGGCATTGCTGGAGCGCGAGCGCTCCGGCGCGGGGCAATGGGTGCACACCTCGCTCATTGAGGCGCAGCTTTTCATGCTCGATTTCCAGGCGTCGCGCTGGCTGATGAAGGGGGAGGTTGCCGGCCAGGAGGGCAATTTCCATCCCACCTCGCCCGGCACCGGCATGTTCCAGACCGCCGACGGCTATATCAACATCGCCGCCTCGGGCGACAATCTGTGGAAGCGGTTTTGCGAGGTGGCCGGCGACAAGGAACTCGCCGGCAACCCCGCTTTCGCGACCGTGCCGCTGCGCGCCAAGAACCGCCCGGCGCTGATCGCCCACCTCAACGACATCGTGCGCTCGAAGCCCAGCGCCTTTTGGGTCGAGGCCCTGAACAAGGCCGGCGTCCCGTCTGGCCCGATCAACACGATCGACAAGGCCTGGGAAGACCCGCAAATCAAGCATCTCGGCATGGCCAAAAAGGTCCGGCACCCGAAAATCGGAGAATACGAGGTGGTCGGCCAGCCGATCCATCTGAGCCGCTACCCACAGCCAGAAACGCTGCGCCCGACGCCCGACCAGGGCCAGCACACCGACGAGGTGCTGCGCAACCTCGGCTACGATTCGAGCGCCATCGCCGAGCTGCGCGGCAAGGGCGTGGTTTAGGGTAACCACGAAGGTACGAAGAAGAAAAACTCTTTACCGCAAAGGACGCAAAGGTAACGCAAAGGTCGCAATGGAAATTACGGGCGCGCGAAAAGCGCGCCCAAAAACGATGCTTGCCGTCCCGACGAAGGCTGGGATCTAGGCGTCAACCGCTCGTACTGCCGAACCCTGGATACCGGCTTGCGCCGGTATGACATCGAGGAAGCGTACTAAAATCCCTCCTCTGCGTCCTTAGCGCATCCTTCGCGTCCTTTGCGGTAAAGAGTTTTTCTTCTTCGTGACCTTCGTGTCTTCGTGGTGAAATTTTTATGGAAGCGCCCGATAGCCGCACCCTGTTCGGCCTGCTGCGCGAGCAGGCGGGGCGTTATGCGGACCGCACCGCGGTTATTTGCGGCGAGCGGGCTGTGACCTACCGCGATCTGGCCGATGGCGCCGGCCGGATCGGCGCCGCGCTGCGGACGCACGGCATTGGCCGCAGCGACCGGGTCGGCATCCTCGTCAACAATCGCCTGGAATGGCTCGAGGCGTGCTTTGGCGTGACCGCGCTCGGGGCGGTCGCGGTGCCGTTCAGCACCTGGTCGAAGCCGCCGGAACTCGCATACCTTCTCGCGGATTCCGGGGTCGCTGCGCTGATCGCTGTTGATTCGTTCGGCGGGGAAGATTTTGCTGCTTCCCTGGCGATGCTGGCGCCGGATGCTCCGAATCTGCGTCTCGTCGTCATGCTCGGCGGCGAGGTCAGGCCGGGCTGGATCGGCTACGCGGAGTTCCGCGCCGCTGGCGCGCCGCTCGGTACGCTTCTTCCGGGCGAGGGGGCGAGCCCGGCCGACGACGCGCTGGTCCTTTATACCTCGGGGTCGAGCGCCCGGCCGAAAGCGGTGCGGCTCCAGCACTACGCGATCATCGAGAACGGCTTCGCGATCGGCGAACGCATGCGCCTTTCCCCCGGCGATCGGGTCTTGCTGGCGCCGCCGTTGTTCTGGGCCTATGGCGCCTGCAACGCGCTGCCGGCGACCTTGTCGCATGGCGCGGCATTGGTGCTGCAGAGTCGTTTCGATGCGGGCGAATGGATCGGGTTGGTCGAGCGCCACCGCTGCACCGCGGCCTACACGCTGCCGACCATCACCGGCGCGGTGTTGCGGGATCCCGAATTCCGCTCGGATCGGGTGGCAAGCCTGCGCACCGGGCTGATGATCGGCAGCCCGGAAGAAGTGCGCATCGCCGCGCAGGAGCTCGGCGCGGCGCAGATCTGCAACATCTACGGCGCGACCGAAATTTACGGAAATTCCTGCGTGACCCCCTGCGACTGGCCGATCGGGTGCCGCATGGCGGGCCAAGGGCCGCCGCTCCCCGGAGTCAGCTTGCGTATCGTCGACCCTGAAACCGGCCAGGCCATGCCACCCGGCACGACCGGCGCGCTCGAAGTCGCCGGGTACGTGACGCCGGGCTATTGCGGCGCCAGCGCCGAGCACAACCCGGCCGCCTTCGCCGGAGACGGCTATTTCCGCACCGGCGACCTCGGGTTCGTCGACGAGGCAGGCGGCTTCCATTTCGTCGCGCGGAATAGCGACATCATCAAGCGCGCCGGGATCAACGTGTCGCCGGCCGAGATCGAGAGCCTACTCTTAACCCACCCCTCCGTCGCCCAGGCGGCGGTGGTCGGCGCTGCCGCAGGCGAGCGCGGCGAGGCGATCGTCGCCTTCGTCGTGCCGCGGCCAACGGCCGAAATCAGCGCCGAGGTGCTGCGCGCCCATTGCCGCGCCCTCGCCTCGAGCTACAAGGTGCCCGACCATATCGAGATCCGCACCGCCCTCCCGGTCACCGAAACCGGCAAGCTCTTCCGCCGCGCGCTCAAGGAAGAGGCGCAGAAGCTGGTGATTAATACGGTGCCCTAGGCCGCGTGCCGCTCGTGGAGGTAGCCGAGAGCTTCGGCAATCGCCTCAGCGTGCCAGCTGGCATGCTGAATGTCATAGCCGACCGGCTCGCCATCACTGCCGAGGTCGATCACCACATCATCGGAAATGATTCGATTATCGACGGACTCGCCAGGACGCAGCTTGATATACAGGCTGTCCGTTGTGGGATCGTAATCGAAGTATGCGGTCATTCGCTGAAATCGCTATCGAGTACCCAAAGGGACGAGATTGCTTCGCTGCGCTCGCAATGACAACGAGGGTCTGTCATTGCGAGGAGCGCAGCGACGAAGCAATCCCGTCGACATATTGCACCCGGGCTTGGCGCGGCGCAGCGCATCGGCCACATAAGGACGGGCGAACGGACGGAGCGGATGCGGATGAGTGCGGTCGAGGCGGCAGCGGTGCCAGGGGCAGGAGAAACTGGGCGCGATTTCATCCGCGACATCATCGCGGCCGATCTTGCCGCCGGGCGTTATTCCGAGGTCGTCACGCGCTTTCCACCCGAGCCTAACGGCTATCTCCATATCGGCCACGCCAAGGCGATCTGCCTCAATTTCGGGGTGGCCGAGGAGTTCGGCGGGCGCTGCCACCTGCGCTTTGACGACACCAACCCGACAAAGGAGGAGCAGGAATACATCGACGCGATCGAGCGCGACGTGCGCTGGCTCGGCTTCGATTGGGGCAGCCACCTCCATCACGCCTCGGACTATTTCGAGCAGCTCTACGCGTGGGCCGAGCACCTGATCGGCGCGGGCCATGCCTATGTCGACGACCAGCCGGCCGAGGCGATGCGCGCGGCGCGCGGCACGTTGACCGAGCCCGGCCGCAACAGCCCCTATCGCGAGCGCAGCCCCGCGGAAAACCTCGATCTGTTCCGCCGCATGCGGAAAGGTGAGTTCCCCAATGGGGCGCGGGTGCTGCGCGCCAAGATCGACATGGCATCGGGCAACATGAATCTGCGCGATCCGGTGCTCTACCGCATCCTCCACGCGGCTCACCCGCGCACCGGGACAGCGTGGTCGATCTACCCGAACTATGATTTCGCGCATGGCCAGTCCGATGCGATCGAGGGCATCACCCATTCCTTGTGCACCCTCGAATTCGAGGACCACCGCCCGCTTTACGATTGGCTCCTCGATCATCTCCCGGTTCCGTCGCGGCCTCGGCAATACGAATCCGCCCGGCTCAACCTCGCCTACACGGTGCTGTCGAAGCGGTTTCTGACCCGGCTGGTGCAGGAGGGCCATGTCGCAGGCTGGGACGACCCGCGCATGCCGACCCTCGCCGGGCTGCGCCGGCGCGGCATTCCGCCCGAGGCGATCCGTGAATTCATCCGCCGGATCGGTGTCGCGCGCGCCAACAGCCTCGTCGATGTCGCGATCTTCGAGAGCGCGGTGCGCGACACCTTGAACCGCGGTGCTGCACGGCGCATGGCGGTGCTGCGCCCGTTGAAGCTCGTCATCGAGAACTACCCGGCCAACCGGACCGAGGAGCTCGATGCGATCAACCATCCCGATGACCCGAGCGCTGGTATCCGGCGCATCCCGTTCGGGCGCGAGCTCTATATCGAGCGCGAGGATTTCGCCGAAGACCCGCCGCGCAATTTCCATCGCCTGGCGCCGGGCCGGGAGGTGCGGCTGCGCTATGCCTACTTCATCACCTGCCGCGAGGTGGTGAAGAACGAAGCCGGCGACATCGTCGAGTTGCGCTGCACCTACGATCCCATGACGCGCGGCGGCAATGCGCCGGACGGACGCAAGGTGCGCGGCACGATCCATTGGGTCGCCGCCGCCGATGCGCTCCCCGCCGAGATCCGCCTCTATCACCCGCTGTTCACCCGTCCCGTTCCGGGCGCGGACGGCGATTTGATGGCCGACCTCAACCCAAATTCGCTCGAGGCGTTGAGCGGCGCTCGGGTCGAGCCCGGCCTCGCAGGTGCCAATTCCGACGCACCGGTCCAGTTCGAGCGCCAGGGCTATTTCGTCCGCGACCCCGACTCGGTCCCGGGTCGACTCGTCTTCAACCGCACGGTCGGGCTGCGCGACACCTGGGCCAAAACCCAGGCCGCCGGGGGATCCTGATCCGCCTTTGCGGTATCTGGCGAGTAAGCCGTAGTAGTAAGCCGTAGGATGGGTTGAGCGACGCGAAACCCATCAGGCAAATGGTCCGAAAGATGGGTTTCGCGGTGCTCAACCATCCTACAGGATTGCATCATCATCCGGCGCCCTCGATCGGCCAGCGGCCCCGTTCGTAAGCGCCGATCGCCGCGGCGAGGGCTTTGAAACGCCTGGCCTCGGCTGAACCCGGCTCCGGCTCATGCTCGAAATAATTTTCAATTTCCTTCAAGGCGGCGTCGTAATCGGCCTCAGTCCGGATTGAGCGAACTTCCATCGGGCGAACCCGGGGTTTCAACAAGCGATCGCAATTCTTCTACCACGGCCCGTGATCTCGCCGCCCGCAAAACGCAGGCCCGCCTTGCAATTCGCGAGCGGCCAAAATGGATTACGGCCGGGCCGCGCTCTGTTACGCTGGCCGGCGAAGCTGCCGCGCACTGGGAGGATCTGCGATGAACGACACGATGACGCTGAGCCAGCGGGCCGATGCGCTCGAGCAGAAGATGAGCGACGAGCTCGACTACATCGTCATCAAGTCGCGGCTCTACAGCATGGCGGACGCCGATATGGGTCCGGCGCCGAACGCCGCCGCGGCGATGGCGAAGAACCCGAAGGCGCGCGTGTTGATGGGCGACGATCCGCGCCTGCCGGAGATGCCGGCAAAACCGACCCTCGTCGATTTCTTCCACTACCGCTTTGGCCCGGCCGCGCATCTGTTGCAAAGCGCGCGGCACGCGGTCAAGGGCGGGCTCAGCGAGAAGATGGTGCTCGCCTGCCTGTTGCACGACATCTCGACGATCGGCTTTATCCGCGGCGACCACGGCTATTGGGGCGCGCAGCTGGTCGAGCCCTATGTCGAGGAAGAAGTGACTTGGGCGATCCGCGCCCACCAGGTGCTGCGCTTTTATCCCGACGAGTCGGTCGGCTATGAGTATCCGGCATCCTACGTCAAGACGTTCGGTGCCGATTACCGCCCCGATCCTTATGTCGAGGAAGACTACAAGCGGATGCGCAGCCACAAATGGTACATGTCAGGCCGGATGATCACCGTCCATGACATCTACTCGTTCGACCCCGATGAGCATGTCGAGCTGGAAGAGTTCACCGACATAATCGGCCGCAACTTCCGCCAGCCCAAGGAAGGGCTCGGCTTCGACAACAGCCCGGTCGCGCATATGTGGCGCGCGATGATCCGGCCGGCCAAGTACCTATAGCCACCGGGTCTCGTCGAATAGGGGTCTAGGCGGACAGCGCTCGCGCCGTCCGCCTACCGCCATCCCCGATCAGCAGCCGTAATAGCGCCGGTAATACGGATCCCAGCAGCTCCGTGGCGCGGGATAATAGGCCGGCTGCGGCGGCGGATAGTAGGCGGCCGGCGGATAATACCCGTAGGCCGGGGCGTAATACGGATAGCCATAGGCCCCTGCGCCGAGCGCGGTGCCAAGAGCGAATGCACCGAGCCCGATGCCTACCGCCGCCCCGGTCCCGACCCCGCCCCGCGCCTCGGCGGTGCTCGGCGCCGCGGTCAGCGACACCGCCGCGACCAGCGCGGCCGCCGTCGCCAATCGTTTCGCTATCCCCATGATGGCCATCTCGCTCCTCCAGTCCTGAACCCGTACCGGGCACTATAGCCCGGAACCCGTTTACAATTAGACAACGATCGTCGGCGCGCGCAATTCCCCTAACGCACGCTTCGGGGCGTGAACACTCGGTTCGGCGATCGGTTCCCGCTAAATCCGACTCAACCGCGAATCGTCCCGACCTAAGGGGCGCCGCCGCGAGGAGCGCCTTCAGGCACTCCTCGCGGCGGTCGACCATGCCGGCTTAATTCCCGGAGTAGTAGGGCGCGTCGTAGTAGTAGGACGAGCCGTAGTACCGCGACGGCGGGTACGTGTAGGTCGCCGGCGGGTAATACGAGTAGCTCGGGTAGCTATATCCGTAGCTCGGGTAGCTATATCCGTACCCGTACGGGGCATAATACGGATAGCCATAGGCCCCGGCGCCGAGCGCGCTGCCGAGCGCAAACGCCCCCAGCCCGATGCCGACCGCCGCCCCGGTGCCGATCCCGCCCCTTGCATTGGCAGTGGTCGGCGCCGCGGTCAGCGCCACCGCCGCGACCAGCGCGGTCGTTGCGGCAAGCCCGCGTCCGGTTTTCTTGGCAATATCGATGAAGGCCATGCGGTCCTCCTTTCGTCATCCTGAGCCGGCGCCGACCCTTGCGGGCGCTACCAGCGACACCAGGAGAACGAGCGGGCGCTCCCGGCCATTCCCGATAAACGAAACGGGTGAGTAGCTTTCGGCTCGCTCGCCAGCCGCCTCAAGCCGCCTTGCGCGCCAGGATGCGGTTGTGCAGATTGTGCACGATCATGCCGGTCAGCCGCTCGTCATGGACGAAGAGGCGCTGGCCGATCGGGTAGGGGTCCTGCCGAGCGACCGGAACCGGCCCCTTCAGGATCTCCTCGGGTCCGACCCCGCGATCGACCTGGGTTTCGACAAAGCCGACCCAGTTCTCGACGATCTGCGCCTGTTCCTTGAGATAGGCCTTGCCGCAGGGCTCGCCATGGCCAGGCAGGATCGTCTCGACATCGAGCGCGGCGATCCGGTCGAGCGCCGCCAGCCACTCCCAGGGGTCGCATTCCTGCATCCAGGTCCGGCATTTGTGGAACACGTTGTCGCCGGTGAAGACGACGCCCTCCTCGGGCACATGGACCGAGGTCTGCGGCGCGGTATGGCCCGGCATGTGGATGATGTTGAAGGTGTGGTCGCCGACATGGAGGGTCAGCGTATCGTCGAACGTCAGGGTCGGCGGGTTCGACACCGGGTAATCGGGATGGCCGATGAGCCAGACGCTGTCCGGGTCGGTCTGCTTGAAGCGCTCGCGCTTCTCCTGGTGAAATAGGCGTTGCCCGCGATGTGGTCGCCATGCGGCTCGGTGTTGATCAGGTAGCGGATCGGCGCCTTCTCCTCGAGCATCTCGCGCCAGCGCACCGCATCGATCGGCTGCTGCGGCGAGTCGATCATCACATAGCCGTCGCTCGTCTCGACAAAGCTCGGGTTGCAGCCGGCGAAATAGATCTCGGTGAAGCTGTTGCGTCCGATCCTGCGCATGACCGCCTCCTTGCCGCAGCGATGGGAAAGATTGTCACCCTTTTGGGCGCTTCGCCAGTGGCCAGCCCCCACCCTTCCCTCCCCCGCTTGCGGGGGAGGGTTATGAGGAACTCCCTCCTCCGCAAGCGGGGGAGGGTTGGGGTGGGGGCTCTTTCGTACCGCGCCCGCTACTCCGCCGCGTTCTGCTGATGCGCGTAGTTCCTGGCGATGAACCAGGCGTAGAACTCGCCATAGGTCTGCGGCGGGAATTTCGGGGGGTTGCCAGGCCCCTGGCAGGTCGACAGGCATTCGATCATCGTGTCGGTGTTCGGGTCGTAGAAGAACGGCATCGCATAGCGTTCGCGCCCGGATTGGTTGCTGGCGCGGTGCGGCGTCGAGAGAAACCGGCCGTTCGTCCAGCGGTTGAGTGTGTCGCCGGTATTGACGAGATAGCTGCCCGGCAGCGACGGCGCGGCGAGCCAGCGTCCGGCCCGGCTGCGGATCTCGAGGCCGGGCACCGCCGATTGCGGCAACAACGTCATAAACCCGGCATCGGCGTGCGGGGCGATGCCGAACTGGTTGTCCTCGGCCGCGGTACCGGCCGGGTAATGCGACAGCCGCAGATTGATGTGCGCCCCCTCGAAGCACGGCATGAAAAACTCGCGCGGCAGGTCGAGCGCCAATGCGTAGACCGGCAATAGCTGCCGCGCCAGCGCCTCCAAGGTCCGGAAATATTCGAGCATCGGGTCGCGAAACCCCGGCAGACCCGCCGGCCACTGGTTGAGGCCGCGCCAGCGCTTGCCGCTGACGACATCGGGGTCTTCGGGGGCGCGCTCGCGGCGGATGAACAGCGCCTCGTTCAGGTCATGCCTTGTGTTGCGGTTGATGTCAGAGCTGCGGAAGGTGCTGTAGCCGAGCGGCAGGTAGCCGATCATGTGGTCGTTGATCAGGAGCTGCATCTTGTCGGCGAGTTCCTGGGCGTGAAACCGCGCGGTCTCGGCAAAGGCGGCGGCGATCAGGCTCTGCGGCACGCCGTGACCGGTGATGAAATAAAACCCGATCTCCTCGCAAGCCCGGCGCAGTTCTGCCGCGAGCCGCACATCGGCGCCGGGCGCGCCGGCGAGGTAGGGGCCGAGATCGAGGATCGGGATCGGCTCGTCGGCGGTGCTCATCGGCGGCCTTCGGGCATTGCGTGTGGCGTCGAGATTGCTTCGTCGCTCCGCTCCTCGCAATGACATTCCATTGTCATTGCGAGCGAAGCGAAGCAATCTCGATGACGTCGTAAACGAGCGGGTCGATGAGCGAGCAACCAACCCTGGCCCAGCAGCAGGAGCGGGTCGACGCGTTGCGCCGGCGGCGCGGCGACGAGCATCCCGAGACGCTCGCCGCGATGCTCGACCTCGCCGAGATGCTGTGGGCGCGCGGGCGACTAGCCGAGGTGAAGGCGCTCGAGGAACATGTCGTCGCGGTGCGCCGTCGCGTCCACGGCGAGGCGCATGGCGACACCCTGAAGGCGCTCGGCAAGCTGGCGACCACGATCGGCGCCGAGGGTGATCTCGCCGAGGCGCGCCGGCTCCAGGAGCATATCCTCGAGCTCGCCCCCGAAATATGGGGCGAGCATGCGCGCGACACGCTGCGCGCGCTCAACAATTTGGCCGGCACCGTCGCCGCGCAAGGCGACCTCGCCGGCGCGCGCGCCCTGCTTGAGACTGCAATCGAGGAGCTGCACCGCCAATTCGGCGAAGCCGACGGCGACACCGCCGCCGCGATCGGCAACCTCGCGGCGATCCTGTGGCAATTTGGCGAGCGGGGCGAGGCCTATTGGCTGCAGGCGCAGCTGGTCGAAACCCAGCGACGGCTGCACGGTGAGGACGACCCGGCGACCCGCGCCGCGCTCGCGGTCCTCGCCGCGATGCAGCACGACGGCATGCCCTGAGCCGGACCGAAGGGAGCCAGAATATTCCGGTCGGGTCCGATCACCACCGACGACGCCTCCTTTTTATCCTCTCCCCGGCCGGCCGGGGGAGAGGGAAGGGTGAGGGGGCCGGGCAGCATGAAGAAACGGAGCCGGTGTTGCCCAGTCCCATCGAGCCGAATTCTGTGGCAGGCACCCCCCTCACCCTGCCCTCTCCCCCCGCTCACGGGGGGAGAGGGGGGAAAAGGGACCCCGCCCGCGGTTCAATACGATCAGACATTGCTCTGAACGGATCAATACACCGCCCCCCGTGCCGTGATCGGCCAGACCGCTTCGACCCGGTCGCCGCGCACCGCGACGTACCAGTCGTAGAGATTGACGGTCGGGTCGCAATGGCCGGGGACGAGGCGGATCTTGTCGCCGAGGCGCAGCCGGTTGGTCGCGCCGGCGATGCCGAGCCTTCCGTGCTCGTCGGAGGCGCGCTCGTAGGTGGCGGCGGGCTCGTCCCACACATTGGGCGGGCCTGAATCCATCGCCAACGCCTTCAAGCCGGCATCGACGATCGCGCGCTCGGCATTCGGCCGGCTCATCACTGTTGCCCAGACGAAGAGGCTCGGCTCGAAGGCCCGGGTCGCCGCGCCGTCCGGGTCGAGATTGCGGCCGTAATCGGCGTCCATGAAGATGTAGGAGCCGCACTGCAATTCGGTGTAGACGCCGCTCCCCGCCTCGAACTCGAAGGTGCCGGTGCCGGCGCCGGTGATGTTGTCGCAGGGAATGCCGTTGGCGGCGAGGAGGTCGCGGGTCAGGGCGGCCTTGTCGGCCGCGCCCTTGATCGCCTGCTGGCGCTCGGCCCAGCCGCGCAGGTGCTGGGCCGAGCCGTGATAGGCCTGGAGCCCGGCAAAGGAGAGATGCGCTGCATCGGCGACAAGCCGCGCCAGCATGAGCGCCGGCGCGCCCGGCTCGACCCCGCAGCGGTTGCCGCCCATGTTGATCTCGACATGCACCGGGAGCGTCACCCCGGCCTCGCGGGCCGCCGTTTCCAGATCCGCCACCTGTGCGGGGTCGTCGACGCAGACGCCGATCCGCGCGGTATGCGCCAGCGCCATCAGGTGGCGCAGCTTCTGCCGGCCGACGATCTCGTTGGTGACCAGCACATCCCTGACCCCGCCATAGACCATCGCCTCGGCCTCGCTGACCTTCTGGACGCACACCCCGACCGCGCCCAGCTCGATCTGCTTCAAGGCGATGACCGGGCATTTATGGGTCTTGGCGTGCGGCCGCAGCCGGACGCCGCTGCCCTCTACCCGGTCGGCGAGGCGGCGCAGATTGCGCTCGAAGGCGTCGAGGTCGATCATCAGCGAGGGCGTGTCGACCTCGTCGAGCGACATACCGATTTCGGCGGGCGGGCGGGTGGTCATCGGCTGGAACTCCGCAACTGAGGGACCATCCGAGGCTTGCGCACGGAGCGGAGAAATGCAACACGGCTAGCAGGGAGAACGCAGGAGGCAAGAAATGGCGTCAGCCGCGTCATCGGCTACCGAAACGGCGTTGGAGAACCAGCGGATCGGCCCCCTGCAGCTGCGTGTTGCGGCGCTGTGCACGCTGATCCAGATCTGCGACGGCTACGACATCAATTCGATCGCCTGGGCGGTGCCGGCGCTGAAGGATGTCTGGCACCTGGCGCCGCCGGCGTTTACGACGGCGTTCCTGTGGTCGAGCATCGGCATCATGGTCGGCGCGCTGTCGGCCGGGCCGATCGGCGATCGGGTCGGCCGGAAGCCTCTGCTGCTCGCCAGCCTGACGATCTTTGGTCTGGCTTCGCTGTTGAGTGCCTTCGCCGGCTCGCTCGGGATGCTGACGATCTTGCGCTTCTTCACCGGGCTGGGGATCGGCGGCGCGTTTCCCGGAGCCGCGACCTTGACCGGCGATTATGCGCCGCATCGCCGCCGCGCCCTGATGATCATGGCGAGCTTTACCGGCGCACCGCTCGGCGGCTTTGTCGGCGGCATGATCGTGGCCGCGCTCTTACCGCATTTCGGCTGGCCGATGATCTTTGTGCTGGGCGGGGTGTTCCCCCTGCTCCTGGTGCCGGTCCTGGCGATATGGTTGCCGGAATCGCCGCGCTTTCTCGCCCGCAAGGCAAATCTATCGCCGCGCCAAGCCGCCCTCCTTCAGCGCCTCGACATCGCCCCCGAGCGGCACGAGGGGCACCCGCTCGACATTGCCGAGGGTAATCCGGTCAGGCTGCTGTTCAGCGAGGGCTACGCACTGCAGACCGTGCTCTTGTGGGTCATCTTCTTCTGCAGCCTGATGAACCTGTTCCTGTTCGGCTATTGGATGCCGACGGTCTTCAACCTGATCGGCATGAGCCCGGCCGATGCGGTGTTCGCGTCGAGCCTCAGGGATCTGGGGGCGATTTTCGCGGTCCTCTATCTCGGCGTCCTGATCGACCGGGTCGGCCCGGAACGCTCGCTGGCATGGCACTACGCCGCCGGGGCGCTGTTCATCGCCGCGATCGCGCTCATTGCGTTGCCCTATGTACTGCTGCTGGCGGTCACGTTCCTCTGCGGGATGACGATCATCGGCAGCCAGACCGGCGCCAACGCGACCTGCGGCAAGCTCTATCCGGCGCGGATGCGCACGACCGGGCTCGGCTGGGCGCTCGGCATCGGGCGATTGGGCGGGATCGCCGCGCCGGTGCTCGGCGGCTGGCTGCTCTCGCTCGGGATGGCGCCGACGCATATTTTCTTGAGCGCCTGCTTCTTCGCCCTGGTGGCGGCGATGGCCACCGGGCTCCTGGCGTTTCGCGGCGTCCGCGGCGAAATCTTGACCGTTCAGGAGGCGGTGCAATGAAAGTCTTCGTCTTCGATTTGTTGGCCTATGACGCCAATCTCGACCATTTGAAAGGCGGCGAGACGGAACTCCCCTACCCGCTCGCCAAGCGGCATTTCGATGCCGCGACCGGGGTGCGCACCTATGAGGAGCATCTCGACGCCTGGGAGCTGCTCGACCGCCTCGGCTATGACGGGGTCGGCTTCAACGAGCACCATTGCTCGCCCTATGGGCTGATGAACAGCCCCAATCTGATGGCCGCGGCGGCCGCGCAGCGCACCAAGCGGCTCAAATTGCTGATCTACGGCAATCTCTTGCCATTGCACGAGCCCTTACGCCTCGCCGAGGAATTGGCGATGATCGATTGCCTGTCGAACGGGCGCCTCATCTCCGGCTTCGCCCGCGGCATCCTGCGCGAATACCAGGTGCACAACGTGCCGCTCGCCGAGTCGCGCGGGCGCTTCGAAGAGGCTTACGACATCATCACCCGCGCCTGGACCGAGGAGGTCTTTTCCTACCAGGGCAAATACTGGTCCTACCACGATGTCGCGATGTGGCCGCGCCCGGTGCAGCAGCCGCACCCGCCGATCTGGGTCCCGATCGTCGGCAGCAAGGAATCGATCGAGTTCGCCGCCCATCACAATCTGCCGATCACCCCGGGGCTCGGCCGCCACCGGGGCTTGCGCGACGACATCATCCGCTATTACGCAAAATGCCTCGCTCAGGCCGGGCACCGCATCACCCCCGACCACCTCTCGCTCGGCGTCACCGCCTATGTCGCCGATAGCAAGGCGCAGGCGTTGCGGGAATACGGGCCGCACATCCTCTATTTCAACCGTACCCTCTTCAGCCACGGCAATTTCATCGAGACCGAAAAGCAGCGCGAGAGCGGCTATACGACGCAATCCTCGACCGACTATGTGCGCCCGGAAAACCTGCGCGCGGCGGCCAACCTGCGCTCGGAATTCCGCAACCTGACGATGGCGCAGCTCGAAGAGCAGGCCGAGACGATGCCGATGGGCACGGCCGACGAGGTCGCCCAGCGGATCATCGACGCCGCCGAAAGCGCCGGTGCCAACCAGGTCCAGCTGGCGATCAACCGCGGCGCCCTGCCCCACGATCTCTACATGGCGCAGATCGAGCGCTTCGCCCGCGAGGTGCTGCCGCGCCTCCAAGCGCATGAGGTGAAGCGCGTCCCGGCCGCGGAGGAGGAATTCGCGTAGCCGAGGTTGTGGACGGCCAGGCTGGTGTCACTGCCCCATCCGCTCCCACGACGCGAGAGCCGTCACGGCAATCATTCGCCTGTTGCGATCACCGTTGCGGCGCACGAATATGGGAAACGCCCTCGGGCGGTCGGACGGGGAGGAATGACGATGAAACGCCTCTATGTGCTCGGCGCGTGCCTCGTAATCGCCGCCTGTGCCCCGCAGCCTTCGGCGCCGGGCGCTCCCGCGCCACCGCCGGCCCCGCCGATCGCGGCAGCGCCGCCGGCGGCGCCGCCGATGCCGACAAATATCGCGTCGTTCGACGGCGAATACGCCGGTCCGATGCAGTTAATGCCGACTGGCGGGGAGACGACAAATCAGTACCGCTCCGGTTGCACCGAGCATCGCAAAGGGCGGATGACCGTGCACAACGGCTACGCAGAACTGCGCTACGCCGACTGGAGAGGGCACCGGCTACACTATCGGGGCCAGGTCGATGCCACCGGCGCGGTCACGCTGTTGCACCGGAACAGGGATGGCGCCTATGCGCAGCTTACCGGTCAGTTCCAGAACAACGGGTTCATCGGAGACATGCTGCGCCCACCTTGCCAGTACAAGGTGAACCTGGTGCGGCGATAGGCTGAATGGCTCTCATGCCAAAGCCGGGCGCATTGCACCCTCCGCGGCGCGCGGTGGGCGGAAGGCGAAGGCTATGGCGGCCGCCCCGAGACCGATCCCGCCCGAGCTGACATAGAGCCAGAAATAGCTGGCGTAGCTGTCGTAGAGCCAACCGCCGGCCCACGGCCCCAGAGCCATTCCGAGTGTCGATACCATGGCGACCGCGCCGAATATAGTCCCCATGATCTCGGCGCCGAAATATTCCCGCACCAGAATGGCGTAGAGCGGCATCACCCCGCCGTAGGCAAACCCGAACAGGAGCGCCACTCCATAAAAGCCCGCCAGATCGGTGATGACCAGATAGAGGCTGATCGCGACCGCCTGCAACAGGAGCCCGGCGACCAGGGTTTCCTTGGCGCCGACGCGATCGGCGATCAGCCCGCAGATGATGCGGCCGGCCAGCGCGCCGAGCCCGGCCGCGCCGAAGACGGTCGCAGCGGCCATCGCCGGGACCCCGCAATCGGCCGCGTAGCTGACCATGTGAAAGATCGGTCCGGAATGCGCCGCGCAGCACGCGAAGAAAGTCAGCGCGATCGCGGCGAACTGCGGCGTGCGCAATGCCCCGGCCACGGTCAATGCGCCGCCCTCACCCGCCGCCGTAGCGGCGGCTTCGCGCGTCGCCGGGGGCTTGCGCAGTAAGAGCGCAGCGGACATCACCACCAGCCATGCGATCCCGCCCAGCACGGCCATCGCGATCCGCCAGCCATGCAAATCGATCATCCACTGCGCAAGTGGCGCCACGGTCAACGAGCCGATCCCGGTGCCCGCGGAGACGAGCGCGACGGCGAGGCTGCGGTGCTCTGTGAACCAGCGCGTCGTCGTCGCGGTCAGCGGTGCAAAAAAGCTGCCCGCCGCGAGCCCAACGGCGACGCCGAAGAGCAGCTGGAACTGGAGGAGCGTCGCGGCCTGGCTTGCCGACACCAGCCCGGCGCCGAGCAGCAGGCCGCCGCACAGCACGACCGCGCGTGCCCCAAACCGATCGGACAGCGCGCCCCACAGCAGCGATCCCGCACCCATGAACAGGAAGCTCAGCAAGGCCGCGGTCGAGATCCCGGCGCGCGACCAGCCCATCGCCGCCGACATCGGCTGCAGAAAGACCCCGAGCGACATCATCGTGCCGAGACCGATGCAGGTGACAACAAAGCCGACGGCGACGATGACCCAGCCGTAAAAGAGTTTCATCGGTGACAACCCTCCGCTTCTCCGTCCGCGTCATAGCGGTCGTGATGGCGCACCCAGTCGGTCAGGTTTCCGTTGATCGTCTCGCTGCGCCCGTTGGGCACGATGTCGAGCAGCCGGTAGGCACCGAGATAATCCTCGCCGCCGCGTCCGTAGGACGAATAGGTGTGGAAGATTTCGCCGTTATCGTCCTTGTAGAAGACGCTTCGGCCGGATAACTCGTCAATGCCGATCGTGCGCATCTCGTAATTGTAATACGCCTCACCTTTGGCGATTTCGTCCGGCGTGAAAGACACATGGAAGTCGTAATTGAAGTCATTGACGCCGGACGACACCCATTTGACATGCCAGCCCATGCGCCGCTTGAAAGCCTCAATCTTCTCCAGCGGTGCGCGCGACACGACGATGTAGCCAATGTCGCGCTGCGCAAGATGAACAAGAATGCCGTCGACATGATCGAGCTCGAACGAACAGCCGACGCATCCCTCGCTCCAATCCGGGCCGAGCATGAAATGCTTGACGATCAACTGACTGCGTCCGCCGAACAAATCGGCGAGGGTTTCCTTCCCGTCGGGCCCGTCGAAGACGTAAGCCTTCTCCACCTTTACCCAGGGCAGTGCGCGCCGCTCCGCGCTCAGCCGGTCGCGCAGGCGGGTGAACTCCTTTTCCTTGCGCAGGAATTCGGTACGGGCCGCCAGCCACTCTTCCTGCGAGACGATCGGATGCTGTTGCATGTGTCGGACTCCGCGTTGAGGTCAGGCAGCCGCCAGGTATTCGGCGAAGCGCTCCAGGGAGCTCGTCCAGCCGCGCCGATGGTCGTCGCACCGCACGACGCTTTCGAAGGTGGCCTGATGCAAGGTGAGCAGAGTCTTGCCGGCCTGGTCGGCGAAGGTCACGGTGACCAGGGTCTCGTGGCCGAGCTCGCCCGCCGCGTCCTCCCAGGCAAAGGTGAAGACGAGCCGTTCCGGCGGGACGATTTCGCGATAGATACCCCGCCGGCAACGGAGCGTGCCTTCCGGGGAGCGCATGCAGCCGCGATAGGCGCCGCCAGGGTGAGGATCCATTTCCAGCGACGTCGTCGTAAAGCCCTGCGGTCCCCACCAATTCGCGAGGTGCTGCGGATCGGTCCACATCCGGAACACCCGCTCGCGCGGCGCATCGAGCACCCGGGTGACGGTGAGTTCCCGATCCGTCGGTTGTCCGATGGTACGGCTCGATTCGGCGCGGACATGCCCTTCCAGGCGATCGAGGGTCTGACGCCACCCCGCATCCATCCCTTCGAGCATCCGGGCGGCGAGCGGCACCAACGCGATCGCGTGGGTTTGCAAGCTCAGCGTTGTCTTCCCGCCCTGTTCGGTAAAGGTGACGACCGTGATTCCGTCGAGCAGGACATTTCCTTGCCCGTCGACGGCCGAATTGGTGAAGACCAGCCGCTCCGGTGAAACGACCTCGCGATATGTGCCGATCATCGGATGTTCGGTGCCGTCCGGCGCCCGCATGACGATCCGCAGCGCCCCACCCGGCCGGACGTCCATTTCACACACCGGGTTGGTGAACCCCATCGGTCCCCACCATTGCGCGACGTGCTGCGGATCGGTCCACATCCGGAACACCAGCTCGCGAGGCGCGTCCAGCACCCGGGTAAGCGTGAGTTCCCGATCGGTGGTCGCGACTTCCGTGTGATCCATCGGGCTATTCCCTTCCATGATTGTGATTGGTGTCGGCGCTGTTCGTCTCCGTCGCCTGGACCTCTTTCAGGTATTGGTCGAGGCGGTCGAGGCTGTCTTCCCAGAATGTGCGGTAGTGTTCCACCCAGTCGGCAACCTCCTTCAGCGCCGCCGCCTCCAGCCGGCACGGCCGCCATTGCGCGGTGCGACCACGGGCGATAAGGCCGGCGCGCTCGAGCACCTTCAGGTGCTTCGAGATGCCGGGTAGGCTCATCGGGAAAGGCTCGGCCAGCTCGCCGACCGTCGCCTCGCCGGAGGCGAGCCGCGCCAGGATCGCGCGCCGCGTCGGGTCGGCGAGCGCCGAGAGGGTCGTGCTTAGAGGATCGGGTGACATGCGTATTCGACCGATGGGTTAAATAACCATTCAGCTAAATACGCCGGTCGAGAGCTGCTGTCAAGCGCCGGATTGGACCATCGCCTTCCAGCGCTGGTTCCTTGCGAATGAGTCGGCGTAAGGCGGAATAGCGAAGTGTATTCTGGCGCCGTGGCCCCCTCATTCGAGCAGATTCGAGAGAGAATCTCCGAGATTTAAAAGCATCGGCGAAATGTGCTGCGCCGCCCCGCCTTACGTTGTTGTTGGATATTTAACGGGAGGTTGCTGGTATGGTTGACCATCCCATCGCAATTTCTACCAAATGAACGCTTTATCCTCCTGAACCCTTGACCACGTACCCGCGACACGCACCTGAGAATGGTGGGCGGGCGGCAATCCATTAAGTTTGCCTCTTTGGTCCCCGCAGGCTTCATCGCAACAGGAGGTGCGTCATGCGGCTCACGACCCGACAGATCGAACACACGCTGGACCAGATCGAAGCCCAGCCTATCCCTGACGATAATCCCGTGGTTCCGCAGCTCAACAGCGTGTTTGGCGATCATACGTTCTTTCTCGACGACGACGGCCTCAATATCGTCGAAGTGATCGACGACCCGGAGAATGGCGGTGAGACGGCAACCGTCGTGAAACTCGGGAGTTGGGCCGATACAACTCACACGGCCTTGGCGACGCACGAGCCGCAGGTGACCGATGTGCTGGTCGATGTCGGACCGGAGAAGTGAGCACGATGCGGTAAGAGCGACAATTATGTTCTGATCCTCGGCTGCCGTCCGCCCCCTGGCCTGATCGGCCCTGCCCGACGTAAGCTCGGCGCGGCGAAACAGGTCGATCAGGATGACCAGCGATGGACGGCAGCGAGATCGACGACATCGAGCGCCCAAACCCTCTCCCGCATTGCGGGAGAGGGGGGACCGCTCGCGAAGCGAGCGGGGGGTGAGGGTCTCAGGCGCCGATAGACCCTCACCCGCCACCGGGCTGCGCCCGGAGGCACCTTCTCGCGCGGTGCGGGACAGGGGCGAGCAGCCGCCTGGCTTAGCGCGGATCTTCGTGGCGTTTTTGCGGCTGGGCTGCACGAGCTTTGGCGGCGGCACGGCCGGATATCTCTATCGCGAGATGGTGCTGAAGCGCCGCTGGCTCGACGAGGCGACCTTTCTGTCGGATTTCGCGCTCGGGCAAGCCATCCCCGGCTCCAACGGGGTCAAGCTGACCGTGCAGATCGGCCAGCGGCTGCACGGAGGCGCCGGCGCGGTCGTCGCCCTGATCGGCCTCCTGGCGGGGCCGTTCGCGATCGTCTTGGGGATCGGCGCCCTCTATGCCGGGTTCGGCGAGCACCGGATCCTGCATCGGATGCTCGACGGGATGGCCGCTGCGGTCATCGGGCTGACCTTCGCCACCGGGCTGCACAGCATGGTTCAGAGCCGGCCCGGCCTCAGCGGGCTGACGCTCGCCGCCGCGACCGTGCTGTGCGTCGGGATCTTGCGCTGGCCGATGCTTCCGCCGTGCTCGCACCGCTCGGCATTGGCCTCGCGCTGATCGAGCCGCGCCGCAGCTGACATGAGCGAGGAATCGGGCGGCAGCCTCATCGCGCTCGGCCTCGTCTTCGCGCCGCTGTCGCTGTTGTCGTTCGGCGGCGGCAACGCGGTCATCGCCGACATCGCCCAGCAATCGATCGCGGTGCATCACTGGACCAGCGAGCGCGAATTCGCCGACCTGTTCGCGCTGTCGCGGGCGGCGCCGGGGCCGGGCTCGATGCTGGTGACGCTGATCGGCTGGAAGGTTGCCGGGATCGCCGGCGCGCTGGTTGCGACAACAGCCTACTACCTGCCCTCGGCGCTGCTCGTCTTTGGCGCGGCCCGGGTATGGGGGCGCTGGCGCGGCTCCGTTTGGCATGGGGCGATCGAGCGCGGCCTCGCCCCGATCGCGGCCGGGCTGTTTCTGTCCGGCGGGATCGTCGTGCTGCGCGCCTCGCCCGCGGGATGGCTGGTCTGGGCGGCGGCGATCGTCACAACCGCGGCGCTGTTGCGCTGGCCCGGCCTGCACCCGGTGCCGCTGCTGCTGGCCGGCGCGGCGCTGTTCGGCCTCTTGGCGATCAGCGGGTGAAAACACCGGTCACGCTCGCCCCCGACGCGCTCGATTTCGCCGCGCTGATCCGCGACGGCGACACAATCGGCTGGGCGCAGGCGACGGCCGAGCCGGTGTTCCTGACCCGCCTCCTCAACGAGCAGGCGCCGCGCTGCCCGCCGTTTCGCCTGTTCTTTGCCCTGACGTTTGCCGGCGATTTCGCCGCCGATCATCCGAACGTGACGGTGACCGCCCTCGGCGGCGGCGGCGCGGGGCGGCGGTTTTTCGCAGGCAACGCCGGCAAAATCATCCCGGCGAATATCTCGGATCTGTGCGACCTGATCGCCGCCGGCCATCCGCGCATCGATGTCGTGCTGCTGCAGGTGAGCGGCCCGGATGCTGACGGAAATTACAATGCTGGGATCGGCATCGAATGCCTGCGCGAGATGATCGCCGGAGCGCGGCTTGTCGTCGCCCAGATCAACCCGGAACTGCCATGGACCAACGGCGACACGCTGATCGCAGGCGAGTTGATCGATATCCTGGTCCCGGCCACCCATCCGGTCCTCGAACTGCCGGCGCCGCGGATCGGCCCGGTCGAGCGCGCGATCGCCGGCCACGTCGCGCGGCTGGTGCCCGACCGCGCCACGCTCGAGTTCGGCATCGGGCGCATTCCCGAGGCGGTGACCGCTTCATTGGGCAAAAAGAGCGGCCTCGGCATCCATTCCGGGTCGATCGGCGATGGGGTCGCCGACCTGATGATTGCCGGCATCGTCGACAACCGCCACAAGGAGATCGATGCCGGCGTGACAATCACGCTGATGCTGATCGGCACGCGCCGGCTCTATGCCTTCGCCGACCGCAACAAGCTGATCGAGATCCGCTCGCCGCGCTATACCCACGACGCGCTGGTGCTTGGCAATTTCCGCCGCTTTGTTGCGATCAACTCGGCGCTCGACATCGACCTCACGGGCCAGGTCAACGCCGAGACGGTGGCGGGACGCACCGTCGGCCTCACCGGCGGCCAGATGGATTTCGTGCGCGCGGCCAACCGGGCCCCCGAAGGCCGCTCCATCATCGCCCTGCCGTCGACGACCCGCGACCGAGCGCATTCGCGCATCGTCGCGCGGCTCCCCGACGGGGTGGTCACGACCCCGCGGGCCGAGGCGGATTGCGTCGTCACCGAGCACGGGATCGCCGAGTTGCGCGGCCGCACCCTCGCCGAGCGCGCCCGGGCGCTGATCGCGGTCGCCGACCCCGCCTTCCGCCCCGAGTTGCAGCGCGCGAGCGAGCGGCTGGTGTGATTATCGGCGCCGTCTTGCTCGCAAAGCCCGGCGCGGCGCCACCATGGCCGGGACGACCCCGAGCGGAGGCTCCGCCGTGGCATTGACGGGCGGCAGCGCCGCGGCAACCGCCCGCCGCTCGTCTTCGAGGGCTTCGATCCGGCGCTGCAGCGCACTCGCCTCGTCGAATTTGAACGCCGACATCGCCAGATCGTGCTGCCCGCGCAAGCCGGCCAGCTCGCGGTCGACCGCGGCGAGCCGGGCGCGCTCAACCGCCAGGTTCGGGGTCTCGCTCATCTCGCCCCTTAACTCAACCATCATCCCGGCGCAGGCCGGGATCCACCGCGCCGCGAGCTCCTGCGGCGGGACCATGGATCCCGGCTTTCGCCAGGATGACAATCGGTAAGGTCACGCCTCGAGCACGATCTTGCCGGCATGGCGGCGCGACAGGAGCGCATGCATCGCGGCGCCGGCTTCGGCGAGCGGGAAGGTCCTTGCGACGACCGGCTTCAGCCGCCCCGCTTCCCACCAGCGCAACAAAAGGGCGAGGTTGCGGCTGACCAGCACCGGGTCGCGCGCTGCCTGGGCGCCCCATACGACGCCGATGACCGAAATGTTCTTGACCAGGATCAGGTTGGCCGGCACCGACTGGATGCGCCCGGCGGCAAAGCCGATCACCAGCATGCGCGCTTCCCAATTGACCGCGCGCAGTGCCTGGTCGAAAGCATCGCCGCCGACGGGATCGAACACGACGTCGGCGCCGTGCCCTTGGGTCAATTCGCGCACCCGGTCGCGAATGCTCTCGCGCTGGTAATCGATCAATTCGTCGGCGCCGTGCTGGCGCGCGACCGCGAGTTTGTCGGGGCCCCCGGCGGCGGCGATCACCCGGGCGCCAAGCTCCTTGCCGATCTCAACCGCGCTCAGCCCTACCCCGCCCGCGGCGCCGAGCACCAGGAGCGTCTCGCCCGCCTGAAGGTGGCCGCGATGGGTCAGCGCGAAATGCGCCGTGCCGTAGGCGACCGGAAAGGCGGCGGCGGTGACGAAATCCATGGCGTCGGGGATCGGCACGATTGCGTCGGCGTCGAGGACGATCTCCTCGGCATAGCCGCCGCCAAAGCGCAGCACCGCGAGGACGCGCTGTCCGGGCCGCAAATGCGTCACCTCGGCGCCGGTTTCGACCACCACGCCCGCGGCTTCGAGGCCGGGGGTGAACGGGAATTCCGGCTTCACCTGGTATTTCCCGGCGATCATCAGCGTGTCGGCGAAGTTGACGCCGCAGGCATGGACCCGGATGCGCGTCTCGTTGGGGCGCAACCGGGCGCCCTCGACCTCGTCGAACCGCAACGTCTCGGGGCCGCCCCATTCGCGGCAAAGGATTGCTTTCACCAGGGATGCTCCTCGGCAATTCACCGCATCAGGATAGCCGAAGGACGAGGGCGGGGGCAGCGGCGATGCGAGTGCCGGCGCCGGCTGCCCCTTTGACCCTACCCATGCTAACCTCCCGCTGGCAGGCACCCGTACGAGAACCAGGATGCCGCCGCGCGGCTCGTCGATCGGGCGAAGCGGCGCGAACAGCGGGAGGACACCGTTATGCAGCGACAATCGCGGGTAATGGCGATATCGGGCGCGGTACTGCTCGCTGCGGCGACGGGCGGCGCCGCGTGGGCGCAAAAGCCGGGCGGCGTCCTCAAGATGTACAGCCCCGACAGCCCGGCGAGCATGTCGATCCACGAGGAAGCGACGGTCTTCGCCGAGGGACCGATGATGGGGGTGTTCAACAACCTCGTCATGTACGACCAGCACGTACCGCAGAACAGCTTGGCCTCGATCGTCCCCGATCTGGCGACCGGCTGGTCGTGGAACGAGGACGGCACGGCAGTCACCTTCCCGCTGCGCCAGGGCGTCAAATGGCACGACGGCCAGAAATTCACCGCCAAGGACGTGCAGTGCACCTGGGACATCCTGACCGGCAAGTCGAGCGAGAAGTTCCGCGTCAATCCCCGCAAGTCGTGGTACCGGAACCTCGACGAGGTCACGACCAACGGCGATTACGAGGTCACCTTCCATCTGAAGCAGCCCCAGCCGGCCTTTCTCACGGCCCTCGCTTCCGGGTTCTCGCCGATCTATCCCTGCCACGTTGCGCCGCGCGACATGCGCCAGCATCCGATCGGCACCGGCCCGTTTAAATTCGTCGAGTTCAAGCCGAACGAGTACGTCAAGGTCACGCGCAACCCCGATTACTGGAAGAAGGACCGGCCTTATCTCGACGGTATCGAGTATACGATCATCAAGAACCTGTCGACGGCGGTATTGGCATTGATTTCGGGGAGGTTTGACATGACCTTCCCGTATAGTCTCACGGTCCCGCTCTTGAAGGACGTGAAGAGTCAGATGCCGCAGGTGATCTGCGAAATGGGGCCGGTCGGCCTTAACCGCGCCCTGCTCGTCAACCGCGACAAGCCGCCTTTCGACAACCCCGATCTGCGGCAAGCGATGGCGCTGAGCTTGGACCGCCAGGCCTTCATCGACATCACCACCGAGGGCCAGGGCGACATCGGCGGGGTCGTTCAGCCCCCGCCAGCGGGTTTATGGGGCATGCCGCCGGATTTGTTGCAAAAGCTGCCGGGCTATGACCCCGATGTGCAAAAAAACCGCACCGAAGCTCGCCAAATCATGCAGAAGCTCGGCTACGGGGCTGATAACCGGCTGAAGATCAAGGTGTCGGCGCGCGACCTGCCCTATTTGCGCGACCCGGCGGTGATCCTGATCGACCAGCTGAAGCAGGTCTACATCGACGGCGAGCTCGAGACGACCGACACGACGAACTGGTTCCCCAAGATCATGCGACGGGACTACATCGTCGGCCTGACCGGCGCGGGGAGCGGGCCCGACCCGGATCAGGTTCTCCACCTGCTTTACGGGTGCGGTGGCGAGTTGAACTATAACGGTTACTGCAGCCCCGAGGTCGATAAGCTGATCGAGCAGCAATCGATCGAGGCCGACCAGGAAAAGCGCAAGCAGCTGGTGTGGGCGATCGAACGGAAATTGGCGGAGGACGGCGCCCGGCCGATCATCTTTTACGACCGCCGCGCGACCTGCTGGAACCCCCACGTCAAGGGGCCGACGCTCCTGGTGAACAGCCTCTTCAACGGCTGGCGCATGGAGGATGTCTGGCTCGACAAATAGGAGCGCGGGACGGGTGAAGGAGGCGAGCGCCCGGCGCTGCTGCCCCGTTGGCCCCGCCCGTGCTAACCTCCCGGTTGCAAGCGCCACCGAAAACGGGGCGCCTCGCCGATCGGGCGAAGCCGAAGCGGGAGGAAAGCGATATGGGAGGATACCTGCGAGGGTGGGCGGCTCTCGCCTTGTTGCTGCTCGCTCTCTGCACCAGCGTTCCGGCCGTCGCACAAAAGCAAGGCGGCATCCTCAAAATGTACAGCATCGACAGCCCGCCGAGCATGTCGATCCTCGAGGAGGCCACGATCTCCTCGCAGGCGCCGCTGATGGGCGTCTTCAACAATCTGGTCGTCTTCGACCAGCATGTGAGGCAGAACAGCCTTGCCTCGATCGTGCCCGATCTGGCGACCGGCTGGTCGTGGAGCGAGGACGGCACGGCTGTCACCTTCTCGCTGCGCCATGGCGTCAAATGGCACGACGGCCAGAAATTCACCGCCAAGGACGTGCAGTGCACCTGGGACCTCATTCTCGAGAAGTCGACCGAGAAGCTCCGCTTCAATCCCCGAAAATCCATCTATCGGAATCTCGATCAAGTCACGACCAGCGGCGATTATGAAGTGATCTTTCATCTGAAGCGGCCTCAGCCGCAGTTTTTGATGCTTCTCGCCGCCGGCTTCTCCGCGATTTATCCCTGTCACGTGCCGCCGGCGCAAATGCGCCAGCACCCGATCGGCACCGGGCCGTTCAAGTTCGTCGAGTTCAAGCCGAACGAGGACATCAAGGTCACACGCAATCCAGATTACTGGAAACCCGGTCTGCCGTACCTCGACGGCATCGAGTACACGATCATTCGCGACCGGTCGACGGCCAACCTGGCGCTGGTTTCCGGCAACGTCGACATGACCTTCCCGTATATCTTGACGATGCCGCTGGTGAAGCAGCTGCACGGCCAGATGCCGCAAGCGATCTGCGAGGTGACGCCGCTGGGCGGCGTCAACACCCATCTGCTCGTCAACCGCGACAAGCCGCCCTTCGACAACGCAGATTTGCGGCGCGCGATGGCGTTGAGCCTCGACCGCAAGGCTTTCATCGACATCCTCGGCGACGGCCAGGGCGACATCGGCGGGGTGTTGCAGCCTCCGCCCGATGGATTATGGGGTATGGCGCCGGACATGCTGAAGCAACTGCCGGGTTATGATCTCGATGTGAAAAAAAATCGCGCCCAGGCCCGGCAGATCATGGAAAAGCTCGGCTATGGGCCGGACAAACGGCTCCCGATCAAGGTGTCGACAAGGGACGTGCCAGCCTACCGGGACCCGGCGGTGATCCTGATCGACCAATTGAAGGAGGTCTATTTCGACGGCGAGCTCGAACAGATCGAGACTTCTCGGTATTTCCCTAAGATCATGCGCAAGGAATTCACCATCGGCCTCAACCTGCAGACCAGTGGGCCGGAAGCCCTCGATCTATTTTACGGCTGCGGTGCGAGCCTGAACTGGGACGGCTATTGCAGCCCGGAGGTCGACAAGCTGCTCGATCAGCAATCCATGGAAGCTGACGAAGGGCGGCGCAAGGAGCTGCTGTGGGCGATCGAGCGCAAGCTGGCCGAGGATGTCGCGCGGCCGATCATCTTTTACGGCCGCGCCGGGACCTGCTGGCAGCCCTATGTCAAGGGACTGACGATGATGGTCAACAGCATCTTCAGCGGCAATCGCCGGGAGGACACGTGGCTCGACAAGTAGCTGCGGTGGCGGTCTTGCTGTGCCTCGCTCTCGCCGCCGCCGACAGTGCGCTCGCACAAAAGCAGGGCGGCGTTCTCCAGGTCTATCATCGCGACAGCCCGGGCAGCATGTCGGTCATCGAGGAGGCGAGCCTGTCGACTTCGATGCCGATGATGGGGGTGTTCAACAACTTGGTCATGTATGACCAGCATGTCGCCCAGAACAGCTTGGCCTCGATCGTGCCCGATTTGGCCACCGGCTGGTCGTGGAGCGAGGACGGGACGGCGCTTACCTTTCAGCTGCGCGACGGGGTTCGCTGGCACGACGGCCAGCAGTTGACTGCACGCGACGTGCAATGCACCTGGGAATTGCTGCTCGGCGTCGGGTCCGCCCATCTGCGCACCAACCCGCGCAAGTTCTGGTGGCAGAATGTCGAGCGGGTTACCGCCGATGGCGACCATGCCGCGATTTTTCACCTGAAACGGCCGCAGCCGGCGCTGCTCGCGCTGATCGCCTCCGGCTATTCGCCGGTCTATCCCTGCCATGTGCCGCCGGCCGATATGCGCCAGCATCCGATCGGCACGGGCCCCTTCAAATTCGTCGAATACAAGCCGAACCAGGGGATCAAGGTCACCCGCAACCCGGATTACTGGAAACCCGGGCGGCCCTATCTCGACGGCATCGACTACACGATCATCCCCAACCGCTCGACCGCGCTCCTCGCCTTTGAGAGCGGCAAGTTCGATCTGACCTGGCCCTATGACGTGGCGATCCCGCTGGTGCGGGAGGTGAAGGCGCAGGCGCCCCAGGCGATCTGCGAGGTGGCGCCGCTCAACGCGAGCCGCAATCTGGACATCAACCCCGCGGTGCCGCCGTTCGACAACCCCGATCTGCGGCGGGCGATGGCATTGAGCCTCGACCGCAAGGCCTTCATCGACATCCTCGACGAGGGCCATGGCGACATCGGCGGCGCGATGCTGCCGCCGCCGGCCGGCGTCTGGGGCTTGACATCGGAGATGCTGCGGCCGCTGCCCGGCTATGGCCCGGACATCGCGAAAAACCGCGCCGAGGCGCACGCCATCATCGAAAAGCTCGGCTATGGGCCCGACAACCGGCTCAAGGTCAAGCTGTCGGCGCGCAACATCCCGATCTCCCGCGACCCGGCGATCCTCCTCAATGACCAGCTGAAGACGATCTATATCGACGGCGAGCTCGACCTTGTCGACACCGCACTGTGGTTCCCCAAGATGATGCGGCGCGACTATGCCGTGGCGCTCGGGCTCGGGGCCAGCGGGGTCGACGACCCCGACCAGCAATTCTACCAGAACTACGCCTGCGGCTCGGCCCTCAACGTCACCGGATATTGCAACCGGGCGATGGAGCAGCTGTTCGATCGCCAATCGATGGAAGCCGACCAAGAGAAGCGCAAGGAGCTGGTATGGGCGATCGACCGGCAACTCCAGGAAGAGAGTGCGCGGCCGATCATCTTCTATTATAGCGCGGCGACCTGCCGTCAGCCCGCGGTCAAGGGGCTGACGATCATGGTCAACAGCATCTACAACGGCTGGCGGATGGAAGAAATCTGGCTCGATAAGTAGAACCTAACGGGGAGGACATCGAAATGCTGCGTCATTTGCCGAGGTTTGCGTCCGCCGCTGTGATGGTGATCGCACTCGGGGCCGGTGGGCCGGCATCGGCGCAAAAGGCGGGCGGCGTTCTGCGCCTCTCGCATTTCGACAGCCCGGCCTCGATGTCGATCCTCGAGGAAGCGACGCGCGCGGCATTGCAGCCGGTGATGGGTGTTTTTAACAACCTTGTCATGTATAAGCAGGATGTCGCGCAAACCAGCCTGCAATCGGTCGTCCCCGATCTGGCGACCAGCTGGTCGTGGAGCGAGGACGGACGGGAGTTGACCCTCCCACTGCGCCACGGCGTCAAATGGCACGACGGCAAGCCGTTTACCGCGGCCGACGTCAAATGCACCTGGGACTTGCTGATGGGGATAGGCAACGAAAAACTGCGCCTCAACCCGCGCAAGGCGTGGTACCGCAACCTCGACGAGGTCATCCCGCGCGGCGACTATGAGGTTGTCTTTCGTCTGAAGCAGCCGCAGCCGTCGCTGCTGGCGCTCCTGGCGTCCGGCTGGTCAGCGGTCTATCCCTGCCATGTGCCGGCCAAGGATATGCGCCAGCACCTGATCGGCACCGGCCCGTTCAAATTCGTCGAATTCAAGCCGAACGAGTCGATCAAGTTTGTTCGCAACCCGGATTACTGGAAACCGGGCCGGCCTTACCTCGACGGCATCGACTATACGATCATTCGCGAAATATCGACGCGAAACCTGGCGTTTTTCGCCGGCAAGTTCGACGTCACCTCGCCCTATGGCGTGACCATCCCGACGCTGAAGGACTTCAGGGAGCAGTCGCCGCAAGCGATCTGCGAGGTGACGGCGACCAACGTCAACCGCACGATGATCATCAACCGCGACAAGCCGCCCTTCGACAACCCCGAGCTGCGGCGGGCGATGGCGCTGAGCCTCGATCGCCAAGCCTTTATCGATATCATCACCCAAGGCCAGGGCGACATCGGCGCGACCATGCTGCCGCCGCCCGAAGGCGTGTGGGGAATGCCGCCGGACCTCTTGCACAAACTTCCGGGCTATGACCCCGATGTCGCGAAAAATCGGGCAGCGGCGCGGGCGATCATGGAAAAGGCCGGCTACGGACCCGACAAGCGCGTCGCCGTCACCGTCTCGACCCGCAACATCCCGGCCTACCGCGATCCGGCAGCGATTCTGATCAGCCAGTTGCGCGAAATCTACATCGATGCCGAGCTCGATCCGGTCGACACCACCCAATGGTATCCAAAGATAATGCGCAAGGATTTCACCGTCGGCCTCAATGTCACCGAGAGCGGGGTCGACGACCCTGACCAGCAATTCTACGAGAATTACGTGTGCGGCTCGGATCGCAACTATACCGGCTATTGCAACCCCGAGGTCGACAAGCTGG
>WNFC01000395.1_pt1 | contig 47148 bp, 41 predicted proteins | sample 5400541 | NCBI WGS metagenome assembly WNFC01 (sample SAMN13153342, study PRJNA577476) | soil metagenome | isolation source: 120 cm saprolite under Douglas fir tree site 2 hole 2 replicate 1 | place: USA:California | collected 2015-04-18 | reverse complement strand
ATACTGGTGCGGGGGGAATCAGTGCGGGGCCGGCTGCGGGTGCGGGGGGGATCAGTGCGGGGCCGGCTGCGGGTGCGGGGGGGATCAGTGCGGGGCCAGATACTGGTGCGGGAGTCGGCGCGGGTCCTGCCGTGGGGGATGGTGATGGTGCGGGGGATGGCGCTGATGCGGATGACGGTTGTGGCTTGCCGCCGGTCTTGAGCCATTCGCGGATCTGGCCCTCTTCATCCGGGGCAAGGCCGGCGAAGCGGATCTGTGCCGACGGACCGGCCCGCACGACCAGGCCCCAGGTCTGGAACGTTCCCCACGAGAGGCGGACCGTGTCACCCGCCTTGAGCGGCAATCCGCCCGACGCCTCGACGCCGGCCGCCGTCACCGCCGCGGCCTCGACCTGCGTGGTGGCGCTGCGCGTGGCGACCGAGACGGAAGCGAGCGCGCCGCCCTCCGGCGCCCACGAGAGCTCGACTGAGGCGAGGAGCCGCGAGACGAACTGCTCCTTGGGCATGGGCATGAAAAGCAGATCGCTCGCGCCGGCGCGGAAGCACTCGTCGCGCCGCGCGGCCTGCTCGCGCTGCAGCACCGCGACGAGCCTCGCGCCTCGATCGCGCACCTTGGGAGCGAGCGCCTGCAAGGCGGCCGGCAGCGGCTTGTCCGGGGCGCCGTAGAACAACGCCACTGCGTCGGCGCCCTCGGCAGCGGCCTGCGCCGTCGCCACTTCGGTGAGGGGGATGGTGAGGACGTCGAACTTTCCGCCTTCCCGTAACCCACTCGCCAGGGCGGGCAACATTTTCGGGTCGGCGATGATAAGCAGGCGCGTTCCGGGCACGTTCCTCCCTCTCGGGCACCCTACCCCACGCCCCCCGGAATGAGAAGAATCCAACTCCAGCAGACATGAACGTCCGCACGCGCCGCTGGAACGACCCCGCCGAGCCGGGAGACGGCTATCGTTTGCTCGTCTGCAGATACCGGCCGCGCGCGCTCCCCAAGGCAAAAGAGACGTGGAACGCGTGGGACCCGCAGCTGGGCCCGAGCCGCGATCTGCACGCCGCGTTCTATGGGAAGCACGGGCCGTCCATCGGCTGGGAGGAGTACCGGCGGCGCTACCTCGCCGAGATCGAGGCGCAGCGCCCGCGCATCGAAGAATTGGCGGGGCGCGTCCGAGCGGGCGAGACGGTGACGCTGCTCTGCTCGTCGGCCTGCACGGACCCCGCGCACTGCCACCGTACGCTCCTCAAGGCCCTCATCGACGACGCTGTCGCTCGCTGAACACGCTCGTCGAAACAGGCTTGGGACTCCGACCGAGCGACGTGATACCGATCGGAATGATGGCGCGGAAGACCCTGTGGTTTTTCCAACGCACCGGGCCTGGAGAGATCCACCGCATCTCCAACCCGTCGATGCAGCGTTTTCTCGTGGGTGAGCGCGCGCTGCGGCACGATGGCGATGGGTTCGTCCGCTGCATCGGGATATCGCTCGAGCTGCGCAACAAGAAGCCGGCGATGGTCGCGCACATCTGGTTCTCGAAGATCCGCGTGCGCGACGACGGGCGCGTCGATCCCCATCACCGCCACGAGACGGTCAAGCTGGCGCAGACCGAGGCGAAGCACCTCGGGCAGGCCGAGTCGTCGGTGGTGGTGGCGGGACACCGATTCGCGGCGCGGCGGCTGTCGCACCTGGGGGAGTGGCGGCCCGAGCAGAAGGACCTCGAGGCGTTACGGGCTGTCGTGAACACCCGCGCCGGGAAAGAAATGCTCTAACCCGAACGAGCGATCAGAGGCGGCTGCGCAATCGGGCGAGATAGGCGTCGAGGCGCAACCTGAATTCATCGTCGGCCGCGATGAACAGCACTCCGGCCCCCGCCGGCTGTTCCTCGCCGGGGACGATCCGGCGGAGCACGATGGCCTGCACTTCCGCCGGCGGCTTCCCGTCGGGCAGCTCGAGGATGATCTGCACGATCTGATCGATGGCGGGCGGCGCCTCCGTCTGGATGAAGAGGCCCGTCGCGCTCAGGTTGAGCGATTCGCGCTGCGCCTTGTGCTGGCCGGCGCCGAGCGTGACGCGGAAGCGGTCGAGATAACGCGGCAGCAGGCGGCGGTTCTGGCCGGTGTGCGGGAGCGGCTCGACCGGCGCTTGCACCGCCGGGGGGCCCGCCGCCAGCGCGGCGCGGATATGCCGCCGCTGCTCGTCACTCAGCTCGACGAACCGGGCGCGAAAGCCGTCGTCGCTTGCCTCGATCACCTCCGCCTCGATGGAACCGCCCGCCGAGATGCCCGGCAAATACAACCGCAGCGCCACGCGGTCGCCGGGGCCGGGCGGCTCGACGCAGCGGACGAAGAGCGTGTCCTCGTCGAGATCGCGCGAGCTGGTCTGCACCGATTGACCTTCGGCGACGAACCGCACGGGAAAGGCCATCGCCTTGCGCATGCGCCGCAGTCTGCCACAGTGCCGCGCATCGGGCGCGCCTGAAACGCGGCGCTTGCGGCGGCGTCCAACCTCGTGCATCAGGAGGCCGTGCCCGAACGAATCCAAGTGACGCCGCGCATCCTCTCCGCCGAGAAGGCGCTGCCGCCCCACTACGTCGATCAGGAGACGCTCCTCGCGGCTTTCCGCGCGCACTGGGGGCAGAAGCATTTCAACCTCGATCGGCTCGAACAGCTGCACCGGGCGGTGCGCGTGGGCGGCCGCCACCTCGCCCTCCCGCTCGCCGAGTACCCCGCGCTGGTGAGCTTCGCCGCGCGCAACGCCGCCTGGACGCGCGTCGCGGTCGAGGTGGGCGAGGCGGCCGTGCGCAACGCGCTCCTCGCGGCCGAGGTGGCGCCGGCGCAAGTCGACCATCTCTTCTTCGTCACGGTCACGGGCATCGCCACGCCCTCGATCGACGCGCGCCTCGTCGAGCGGCTCGGCCTGCGCTCCGACGTGAAGCGCGTGCCCATCTTCGGCCTCGGCTGCGTCGCGGGCGCGGCGGGGATCGCGCGCGCCTCCGACATGCTGCGCGGCGCGCCCGGCGAGACGGCGGTGCTGCTGGCCGTCGAGCTGTGCTCGCTCACGCTCCAGCGCGACGATCTTTCCATCCCCAACATCATCGCCAGCGGCCTCTTCGGCGACGGCGCGGCGGCCGTCGTTCTCGACGGCGGGGCGCGCGCGAAAGGCCCGCGCATCGCCGCCACGCGTTCGGTCTTCTATCCCGGCACCGAGCGCGTCATGGGCTGGGACGTGGTCGAGTCGGGCCTCAAGGTGGTGCTCTCGTCCGGCGTGCCGCAACTGGTGCGCGAGCGCCTGCGCGGTGACGTCGACGCGTTCCTCTCCGCGCATGCGCTGAAGCGCGCCGACATCGCGCACGTCATCTGCCATTCCGGCGGACCCAAGGTGCTCGAGGCCGTCGAGGAGGCGCTCGAGCTCCCGCGCGAAAAGCTGCAGCGCAGCTGGGACTCGCTGCAAACCGCGGGCAACCTCTCCTCGGCGTCGGTGCTGTTCGTGCTCTCCGACCTGCTCGCCTCGGGCGAGGCGCGGGCCGGCGACAAGGGGCTGCTCGTCGCCATGGGGCCGGGGTTCTGCTCGGAGCTGGTGCTGCTCGAATGGTGATCGCGTACCTCGTCTTCCTCGGCCTCTTCGGCGTCGAGCGGCTGGCGGAGCTGTGGCTCTCGCGCCGCAACGCGCGCATCGCCTTGGCCCGCGGCGGCGTCGAGACAGGCGCGGCGCATTTCAAGGTCATGGCGGCCGTGCACGCGGCATTCTTGCCGGCCTGCGCTGCCGAGGTGCTGCTCCTGCACCGCGCCTTTCCCGGCGCGCTGGGCGCCGCGGCGTTGGCGGTCGCCCTGCTCGCGCAGGCGCTGCGCTGGTGGGCCATCTCGTCCTTGGGCTGGCGCTGGAACGTGCGCGTCATCACCGTGCCGGGCGAGCCGCTCATCGCGCGGGGGCCTTATCGCTTCTTGCGCCATCCCAACTACGCGGCGGTGATCGCCGAGATGCTCGCCGTCCCGCTGGCGCACGGCGCCTGGTTGTGCGCGCTCATCTTCTCCGCGCTGAATGCAGCGCTTCTGGCCGTGCGCATCCCCGTCGAGGAGCGCGCCTTGGGCATCGGCCATGGATGAGGTGCTGGCGGAGATCCGGCGCGTGCTGCGCGAGGAGCTGGCGTTGGGGCGCGATGCGCAGCCGGGCGAAGATCTAATAGCCGATCTGCAACTCGACTCGGTGGGCCTGCTCACGCTGGTGGTCGGGCTCGAGGACCGCTTCCGGGTGGCGCTGCGCGAGGAAGACGCCGCCTCGGTGCGCACGGTGAGCGACCTGGCGGCGCTGGTCGAGCGGCGCGTGCGCGAGGCCCGACCATGCTGACGGGCGGGCCGGCGCCGCAGCCGCGCCACGGGACCATCCCGCTCGCGCTGCAGGCCGCGGCGCAGAGCGAGTCGGGCGTCACGTTCCTCGACGCGGAGGAGAGCGAGCGCGCGCTGACCTTCCGCGAGATGCACGAGCGCGCCCGGCGCGCCGCGGGAACGCTGCTCGCCAAAGGCGTCCGCCCCGGCGACCGCGTCGCCATCGTCCTGCCCACCTGCCCCGAATTCATGGACGCGTTCTTCGGCGCGCTCTACGCCGGCGCCATCCCCGTGCCGCTCTATCCTCCGGTGCGGCTCGGCCGCCTGGAAGAATTCCATGCGCGCACGGCGCGCATGCTCGCCATCACCGGAGCACGGCTGGTGGTGAGCGACGCGCGCATCTCGCGCCTCCTCGGCCTCTCGCTGGAGGAAGCGCGCCCCGAGCTGGGACTCCACACCGGCCTCTCGGGAGGCGAGCCGCGTTTCGCTCCGGGCTCTCCCGAAGACCTGGCGCTCATCCAGTTCTCTTCGGGCACCACCGTCGACCCCAAACCCGTCGCGCTCACACACCGCAACGTGCTCACCAACGTCGCCGCCATCGACACCTTCTTGCCCCGCACCGGCTCCGAGGCCGGCGTGTCGTGGCTGCCGCTCTACCACGACATGGGGCTCATCGGCTGTCTGCTCCTCGCGGTGGTGCACCCGGGGCCGCTGACGCTGCTCGGGCCGGAGGTGTTCCTCGCCCGGCCGGCGCTGTGGCTGCGCGCCATCTCGCGCAAGCGCGCCAACCTCTCCGTGGCGCCCAACTTCGCCTACGGCCTGTGCGCGCGCCGCATCCGCGACGAGGAGCTGGAGGGCGTCGATCTCTCTTCCTGGCGCTTCGCTTTGAACGGCGCCGAGCCGGTCGCGCCGGCGGTGCTGCGGCGGTTCGCCGATCGCTTCGCGCGCTGGGGGTTCGACGCGCGCGCCTTGATGCCCGTCTATGGATTGTCGGAAGCGTCGCTCGCCGTCACCTTCACGCCGCCGGGGCGGGGCCCGCACACGCTGGTGCGCGGCGGGCGCGAGCTGGCGTCGGTGGGCGCGCCCATCCCCGGCGTCGACCTGGCGGTGGACGGCGGCCGCGTCCTCGTGCGTGGCCCTTCGGTGATGGAGCGTTACTTCGGGGCGGAGTCGAGCATGCTGCGCGAGGGCTGGCTCGACACGGGCGACCTGGGCTTCATCGAGGGCGGCGAGCTGTTCGTCAGCGGGCGCGCCAAGGAGCTGGTCATCCTGCGCGGCGCGAACCACGCGCCGCAGGAGTTCGAGGACGCGCTCGACGGCCTCGCCGGAGTGCGCGCCGGCTGCGCGGTGGCGGTGGGCGTGCCGGGAGAGGAGGGCGAAGAGCTGGCGCTTCTGGTCGAGCACGCCGCGCCGCTCGAGGTCGAGGCGGTGCGCGCGCGCGTCGTCGAGCGGACCGGCATCCGCCCGCACGCGGTGCACCTCTTCGCGCCGGGCACGCTGCCGCGCACCTCCAGCGGCAAGCTGCGCCGCGGCGAAGCGCTGCGCCAGCTCCTCTCGGGCGAGCTGCGGCCGCCGCGGCCGGTGACGCTGCTCGGCCTGGCGCGCGAGGCGGCGCGCTCGATGGCCGCGCTGGCGCGCCTGCGCCTCAAGGGATGATCCACGACGTGGCCATCGCCGGCGGCGGACCGGCCGGGCTCGCCGCCGCCATCCGCTGCGCGGAGCGAGGCTTCCGCTCCGTGGTGCTGGAGCGCGCCGCGCCTCCGCCCGACAAGGCGTGCGGCGAGGGCCTCATGCCGTCGGGCCTACGCGAGCTGCACGCGCTCGGCGTGCGGCCGGCCGGCATGCCGTTCCACGGGATCCGCTACCTCCAGGAAAACCGCGCCGTCGAGGCGCGCTTTTGCGGCGGGAGCGGGCTGGGCATCCGCCGCACCGATCTGTGGGCGGCGCTCCACCAGCGCGCCTTGGCCGCAGGGGCGGAAGTGCGCCGCGCGGCGGTGCTCGCGGCGCGCGCGCACGACGACCGCGTCGAGATCGACACCGACGCCGGCGCGATCTCCGCCCGCCTCCTCGTCGCCGCCGACGGGATGCACTCGCCGCTGCGGCGGGCCGCGGGGCTCGACGGAGCGCCGCCGGCGCGGAGCCGCTTCGGGTTGCGGCGGCATTTTTCGCTCGCTCCCTGGAGCGACCTCGTCGAAGTGCACTGGGCGCGGGGCGTCGAAGCGTACGTCACGCCCGTCGGCCCGCAGAATGTCAACGTCGCGTTTCTCTGGGAGCGCGGCGAGGCCGATGCCAGGTTCGATGATCTTCTGGGCCGCTTCCCTCCCCTGCGCCATCGCCTCGCCGGCGCGCCGGCCGCGTCGGAGGTCCGCGGCGCCGGCCCGCTCGAGCAGCGCGTGCGCTCCCGCGTCGGACCGAGGCTCGCCCTCATCGGCGACGCGGCCGGATACGTCGACGCCATCACCGGCCAGGGCCTCTCTCTCGCCTTCACCGCGGCGGGCCTGCTCGCTCGCGCTCTGCCCCAGGACCTCTCGGCCGATCTCCGCCCGGCCCTCGAGCAGTACGACGCCTCACTCCGCCGCCCATGGCTCCGCTACGCCCTTCCCGCCCACGCCTTGGTGGCGCTCTCCCGCCGCCCCACTCTCCGCCACGCCGCAATCCACGCCGCGGGAACCATCCCGGGCGCCTTCGCAGCTCTAGTGAGGGTCGTCGGCTAAACCCAACATAGCAGGCCTCGGACCTCAGGCATCAGGCCTCGGGCAATGTTAAAACTGCAGCCATGGACAAGCGCATCTGGATCGCCGCCGTCGCGCTCGCCGTCGTGGCCGCCGGAGCCTGGTATGTGATGCGGCCGCGGGCCGAGGCGCCCCCGCCGCCCGCTCCGCCGCCCCAAGCCGAAGCTCGTCCGCCCGACGCACCGCTGCCGCCGGCGCAGGACAGCGACTCGCGCATCCGCTCCTCGCTGGCGGCGGCCTCGACGAAGAACGAGCTGCGCGAGTGGCTTTCGACCGAGCCTGATTTGCTCGATCGCTGGGCCGTGATCGCCGACAACCTCGCCGAGGACGCTAGCCCGCGCAAGCAGCTCCAGCGCCTCGCGCCGCGCGGGCCGTTCAAGGTGGTCGAGACGAAGAGCGGCGCGCGCATCGATCCCCGCGGGTACGAGCGCTACAACTCGTTCGCCGAGGTGGTCGCCTCGGTGGACGCCCACGCGTTCGCGGCAGTGGTGCGCGAGATGCATCCTTTGCTGGAGAGCGCGTATCACAAGCTCGGCTATCCCGACCGCAGCTTCGACTCCGTCGCGACCCGTGCGCTGCAACGGCTCGCCGGCGCGCCGGTGGTGGAGGGGCCGGTGGAGCTCAAGCCGAAGGGCGCGTTGTGGCAATTCGCCGACGAGAAGCTCGAGTCGCAGGGACCGGTCGAGAAGCACCTTCTGCGCATGGGGCCGCGCAACACGAAGCTCATCCAGGCCAAGGCGCGAGAGATCGCCCAGGTCCTCGACCTGCGCATCGCCGGACACTAAACGAGAATCTGCCAGGCTACCGCCGGGTTCGGGACCGGTCTTTCGCCTCGCTCCAGACTAATACGCCTGGTGGATGTTGAGCGAGGCGCCCCTGTCCGACCTGCCTCCGGTGGCCAGGCCCGTGCCGAAATAGGCATCGAGCTGGAACTCGTCGATGATCAGCGCGTGCACGCCCAGCCCGAACGAGTCGGCGAGCGAAAGGGTCTCGGCGAGGGTTCCGCGATCGAGCCGGCCGTAGGCGACGAGATTGTGGAACACGCCCAGCTTGAACAGGTCGCGCAGGAGCGAATAGCGGAATTCGAGGTCGAGGGCTGCGAGCCGCCGCGTATACTCCGCGCCGAACGGCCCGCGCAGAGCGTCGCCGCCGATCGATACCTCCTCGGGAAAGATGACGAACCCGGTGCGTGACACCGCCCGCGCCTCCAGCCAGATCTCGTTCCAGCCGAGGGCGAACAGCTTCTGGTAGTGGGCGAACAGGTGTAGCGCGGCGGACGTTCCGCCGTGCGGCGCGCCATACAAGCGCCCCTCGAAAAACGCCTGGTGGTGGTGGTCGCGCCGCACCACCGCCGGGTCGAACGTCACTTCCAGCGACGCCGCCGCGAACGGACGGCTCTGCGCGATGAGCGGGATCTCCATCGGCGGCGGGCCGACCGGCTGGACGTTGAAGAGCAGCCGCCGCTCCACGCCGGCCCCGAGCGAAGCGTGCAGGTGCGGCAGCGGCCACACCAGGAGCTGCACGCCGGCCTCGAGAGTGAAGAACTTGAACGAGTCGAGGTTGAGGTCCGGCCGCTGCCGGTCGGACAGGTCGGCGCGCCCGCGGATCGACGGCCGCACCAGGCCCCAGAGCGGCGCCGTGGCGAACGCGCCCTCGGCCAAGGCGCGGGTGAAGACGAAGCTCGAGCCGGCGCCGGGCGCGAGTCCCTGCCGGACTGCGCCAGCAACGCGCCCCCCCAGATCGAATCGGTCCGCATCGAAGAGGAAGCGCCCGCCGTTATAGGTGGCGCCGATGGCGCCGCCTTCCAGCGAGTTGATCTCGAGTTCGGGCGAGATGCCCGGCCGGAACACGCCGGGCTGGATGAGGATGTGCAGTTCATAGGGCCGGCCCGGCCGCAAAAGCCCAAGCGACAGCTCCTCGAGCGGCTGGAGGTCCTGCAGCTTGAGCCCGGGCCCGGAGGCGTTCGTGACAGGCACGATCTCGTAGGCGAAGCCCGACAGCCCGAGCCGGCGCCCGATCGCCCTGAGCTGCCGCTCCAACTCGAATTGGTTGAAGACGTCGTTTTGCAGGTGGAGATCGAGCCGCAGGCGCAGCGTCTCGAACGCTCCGCCGCCGATGAAGATGGTCTTGTCGAGCAGGCCCTCGTCGATGTCGACCGCGATCTGCTCGCCCTGCACGCGCGCCCGCACCGTGGCCAGCTTGTAGCCGGATTTGCGCAGGAAGCGCAGCAGGCCGGTCGCCACCAGGCGCGCGTTGGCGGGCGTCGCCTGGGTCCCGGCGGGCAGGTCGAGCACGGCGCGGTACACGTCCTCGACCATCGCCACGTTGCCGTGAAAGACGAGCGGATCGCCGGGCGCGGCGAGCAGCAGGAGCGCGAGGAGCATCAGCGATAGCGCTTCTGCGGTAAGGGAGTTCCCGAGTAGCCAGTCATGGACCACTTGGTACTACCGTCTGGCGTGGCAGCGCTACAAGCCGGGCGCGGGACCGGGTGCGTGTACGTTGACGGGGACGGATGCGGGTACGGGTCACGTACCACGGTCCGTGGGACGCTCCCGTACCCGTCCCCATACGCGTGAACGTACACGAACCCGGTCCCGCGCCCGGCAGTTCGACTCACGGGGACTTCTCTCTCTCGGGGGTAAGCGGAAGGACCAGGAGGGCGAGCGGCAGCACCTCCACCAGAGCGGCCGCGGTGTAGAGCGGCGAGACGCTGCCGAAGAGATCGTAGCCGCGGCCGGCAAGCGCGTAGCCGGCGGCCTGGCCCGCGCCGAACACCACCGCCGAGAACAGCGCCTGTCCGGTCGCGCGCAGGCGCGGCGGCACGGCGCGCGACATGCCCTCGATGGCGCAGCCCCACCAGAGCCCGAAGGTGAGCGCGTGCGGAAGCTGGAGCAAGACCAGCGCCGCCGCCGACTCTGCGCGGCCGAGCAGCGCCCAGCGCACGGCCGTGCCGAGGAACGCCGCGGCGAAAAGCGCGCGCAAGGAAAAGCGGCGCTCGAGCAGCGGAAAAGCCATCAGCGTCCCTACTTCCGCGACCACGCCCAGCGCCATGCCGAGCCCGGTGATGCTGGAGGGGAGCCCGCGGTCGCGCACCAGCACGCCGAACATCAGATGATACGGCCCACACGCGCCCCAGTGCAGCGCGCAGATGGCGAGGAGGAAGAGCAGCGGGCGGTTGCGCAACAAGGCCAGGGCGTCGCGCCAGTGCGGCCGGTCGAGGTGCGTTTCGACGGGCGGAAACGCCTGCGCCAGTAGCGCATACGCCACCACGCACGAGAGGTAGGCGATGGGCATGGCCGGGTCGGCGGGTCGATCGCCGCGCCAGGAGAGGAGCAGCCCCAGGCCTTGCGCGCTGACCACGAATCCCAGCGAGCCCCATAGCCGCGTGCGGGCATAGCTGCGGCCCGGCTCTCGGCCCACCGCCTCGACGGTGGTGGAGTCGACCAGCGGCACGATGCCCGCCAGAAAGCTTGCCGTCAGCGCCAGCACCACGCCCATCTGCCAAGGCGTCCGTGCGAAAGGGATGCCTAGAACCGAAGCGGCCCCGCCGGCGGCGCAGATGCGCAACGCCCGCGACGGCGCCCCCAGCCGATCGGCGATGGTGCCCCAGACGAGCGCGGCCGGCGCGGCGACGAGCTGCTGCGTCATGGAGACCGCGCCGATCTCCTCGCCAGAGAACCCGAGGCCGCGCAGGTACGGCGCGAAATAGGAAAGCCACGTTCCGACGCCCGCGTAGGCGAGGAAGTAGAACAGGCGCAGGCGCGCGATCACTGCGGAGCGTCTTCCGGCTCCATGGTGCACAAGAGCGGAAAGCCGGCCTTCTCCGCCAGCGCCATCGTCTCTTGCACCTTGGTCTCCGCCACCTCGAAGGTGTAGACCCCGGCCACCGCCATGCCGTGCGTGTGGGCGTGCAGCATGATGGCCGTGGAATCCGCGTCCGACTTGTTGAACACCTCGCGCAGGACGAGCACCACGAACTCCATCGGCGTGTAATCGTCGTTGTGCAAGAGGACTTTGTAGAGCCGCGGCCGCGCCGTCTTGCGCTTGGTCTTGGTCTTCGGCTCGGCGACGCCGACGTCGCTCTGTTTCTTGGTGCTCATCCGGTCTTGAATATAGGCGACTCGCGCAGGTAGCGCGCGACGCTCTCGGCGCGGTCGGGCGTCTCGGCGCGCAGGTGATCGCGCACGGCGCGGTCGAGCCGCTCGTCGAGGAAGGCGTGCGTGCTGTAGGTGAGCGCGGGCAAGAAGCCGCGCGACAGCTTGTGCTCGCCGCCCGCGCCGCCCTCGAAGACCTGGATGCCGCGGCCGATGCACTCCTCGATGGAGTGGTAGTAGCAGACGTTGAAGTGCAAGAACGGGTGCTCCTCGAACGCGCCCCAGTAGCGGCCGTAGAGGCGCGTCGGCGATGCGACGTTGAACGCGCCGGCGACCAGCTTCTCCCCTCGGAACGCCGCCACCACCTCCATCGATTCGGGCATCGACGAAAAGACGCGCAGGTAGAAATCCTCGTTGAGCCAGCGCCGGCCCCACATCAGCTTGTCGACCGTCGAGCGGTGCAGCGCGTGCGCCGCCCTGGCCCACTTTTTCGAGTCGCGCGCCAGCTCCTCGCCGCGGATGGTGCGGATGGCGATCCCCTGCTGGGCCGGCGCGGCCATCTCGCGGCGCAACATGTGGCGGCGCTTGGAGTTGAAGCGGGAGAGGAAGTCGGCGGTGCTCCGGTATCCCTCGTCGCGCCAATGGAACTGGAAAGAGACGCGCAGCGCCATCCCCGAAGCTTCCAGCTCGCGCGCGCCCTGCTCGTCGGGGAAGAGGACCTGCCAGGTCGGCACGCCCTCGTCCTGGCAGAATTTGCGCGCGCCGTCGACGAGCTCGGCGACACAGCGCGCGCGATCCTCGCCGGGCGCGACCAGCACGCGCTCGCCGGTGCAGGGCGTGAACGGAACGGTGACCGCGAGCTTCGGATAATAAGGAAGGCGCGCGCGCGCAGCGGCCGAGGCGAGGTCCCAATCGCGCCCGAAATCTCCGTCGCTGTCCTCGCGCAAGTACGCCGGCGCCGCGGCGACGAGCTTCCCCTTCCGCCAAAGCGTGAGGTGTCGGGGCGTCCAGCCCGGGCGCGGCGCAGCGCAGCCGGATTTCTCCAGCGAGAGCAGCCAGGCGTGCGCGGTGAAAGGAGTCGATTGCGAGGTTCGGAGCGCGTCCCAGCTCCTCTGGGGGATGTCGTCGAGGGTAGGGATTACACGCACACCGTCCAGAGGCATTCGCTTCCTGCTAGCGCGCTCCGGGCGCGGTGGCAATGCGACGTGCCCTTGAAGGAGAACTGGGATCACTGTTCAGCACTTGTCACTACTCGATAGTACACAGTAGAACGGTTGCCGGGCGATCAAGGGGGGCCCGGGCCCTCCTGCTTCGACCAACACAGGGCTGGGCAATCACCTTGCTTCTTCGTCTCGACAGCAGCCCACGCCTTGGCGTGGAGGAAACATGTCCCTCGCTCTTCTTCTGATGGCCGCTTCGGCGGCAAGTGCCGACCCCCGCCCGCAAACCGACTGGCGCAACCGCATCCTCCTCGCCGTCAACGAGGAAGCCGCCGCTCCGCAGGACAAGGCGGATGCCGTCCCCGAAGCGCAGGACGCCAAGATCGAGCACGCCCCGCTGGAAAAGACTCCGCGCGGGCAGGCCGTCTGGATCAAGGCGAAGGTCGGCGATGCCTCGCAACTCTTCTCGCCACTGGTGTTCGCGCGCAAGAGCGGCACCACCCGCTACGAGGCCTTCACCATGAAGGATCGCGGCCGCAAGGCGTTTTTGGCCCGGCTGCCGCCCTCGATCCTCAGCGATGGGTCCTTCGAATACTTCATCGAAGCGCAGCACGAGCAGGGCGGCGCCACCCGCCTCGGCTCCCCGCGCAAGCCCTTCAACATGGTGGCTTTCGACCCGCCGCCCGCGCCGGTCGCGTTCACCTTCACCACCGTGGAGCCGGGCGCGGCCGTCCGCCTCGACGACAACGACATCGGCAAGACGCCGCTGACGATCAACCTGCTTCCCGGCCCGCACACCGTGGCGGTCACCGCCGCCGACGGCCGCAGCGCCGAGCAGCATCTCGACGTCAAGCCGGGGCGCAAGGAGCAGAACATCGTCGTCGAGCTGCCGCGGCAAACCGGCGGGCCCGCCACGCTCTCGGTGGCGAGCGATCCGCCCAACGCCAACGTGCTGCTCGACGGCGCGGTGATGGGCCGCACGCCTTACCAGGAAGAGCTGTCGGCCGGCGAGCACGTGGTCGCGGTCGAGATGGCGGGCCGCATGCGCGAGGAGCGCAGGGTGGTAGCGCGCGAGGGGCGCGATGCCAACGTCTCGTTCGTGCTCGCGCCGTTGCCCAAGGACCCGGCGCTGGCGGTCGAGTCGGAGCCCATCGGCGCCATGGTGCTGCTCGACGGCAAGGAGAAGGGCCGCACTCCGTTCCTCGCGCCGCTCGCAACGGGGCGCCACCAACTGGTGCTCAAGATGGAGGGCCACCGCGAAGTGGGCACCGACTTCACCATGCCCAGGGACCGCGACCTCTCCATCCGGCTCGACCTGCCGGTGGGCGCGGGAACCGGCTCGCGCCTCACGCTCACCTCGGTGCCCTCGGGCGCCACGGTGGCGCTGGACGGCAAGGAGATCGGCATCACCCCCTGGGCCGGCGAAGTGCGGCCCGGCAGTCACAAGATTTCCATCACCTCCAAGGGCTATCGGAAGGAAGAGCGCAACGTTCAGGTGCAGCCGAACCGCGATGCCGACCTGACCTTCGCGCTCAACCGCGAGCCGGGCCCCGGCAAGCTGCACATCGAGACCGATCCGCCCGAGGCGCTGGTGTCGATCGACGGGGAGCAGGCCGGCACTTCGCCGTTCACCGGCGACATCGCGCCCGGCGATCACCAGCTCGAAGCGAGCAAGGAAGGCTACAAGACCATCGCCCAGCAGCTCTCCATCGACCGCGGGCAGCACCTCTCTCTCAAACTGGCCATGCAGCCGGCGCAGGCCGGACAGGTTCCGCCGCTCATCGCGGCGGCCTCCGATCCCCAGGGGGCGCAGCTCTACCTGGACGGCAAGCTGATGGGGACGACCGGCCTTAAGTTTCGCAGCACTCCGGGGCCGCACGAGATCAAGCTCGCGCTCGATGGGTACGTCACGCGCAGCGGCAAGATCAACCTGCCCGAAAACCGCGATTTCGAGCTGCGCATGGCGATCTCGCTCAAGCCGGTGCGCGGCGTCGAGGAGAAGCATGAGGCGCCTTCGGCTCGCGAGCTGGCCCGCGCGCAGGCCCTGGGCGCGTACGCCTGCTCCAGGCAGGGCGACTACCAGTGCGCGCTCAAGAGCTACCAGAAGGCGTACGAGTACGAGCAGAGGCCCATCCTCCTCTTCAACATCGCGCAGATGCGCCGCAAGATGGGGCAGTTCAAGGAGGCCTCGGCGGTATATCTGAAATTCCTGCGGGAAGTGCCCGCGGGACAGGAGAAAGCCAGGGACGAGGCCACCAAGCAGCTTGCTTTCTGCGAGCTGAAGTTGAAGGCGCCGGAACCGGCCGCGGCGGTGGCGGCCGGCGGAACGCCGGTGGTGCCCGCGACGGCGCGCGTACAGCCGCGGGAAGAGGAAGACACCGATGCGCCGCTGCTGACGCATGTGCCCGTGAAGAGGGCGGTGCGCGGCCAGCCGGTGCGGCTCACCGCCCGCATCGTCGACGAGCGCAGCGGGGTGGGAACGCGCCAGGCCTGCTGGCGCAACCTCTATCGCAAGGAATTCGAGTGCCAGCCGATGGCCAGGATCGGCGAGGACGAGTACGGCATCGACGTCCCGGCCAAGGCGGTCAGCGATGGCTTCGCCTACTACCTCGAGGCGTACGACAACAACGACAACGGCCCCGCCCGCAGCGGCGCCCCCGAGTTGCCCAACGCGCTGGTGGTGGAGGATGCCCCGGCTCCCAAGCCCATGTTGGCCTCGGTAACCGAGGACGCGACCAGGCTGGCCGCACCGGCGGCGATGGTCGCGCCGGCGATGGTCGCGCCGGCAGCGCTCCCGCCGGCAGCGCTGCCCGCCACCGAGCACGCTCGCGAGCTCCCGCCCAGGAAGAGCCACCTCATCAGCTACATCGCGATCGGCAGCGCCCTCGCAGCCGTGGTGGCGGCCAGCGCCCTGACGGTGGAAGCGAACAACTCGTCCAACGACCTGAACGGCTATCCGCCGGACCGGGCAAACACCTTGCGGACGCGGATCGACAACGATCGGCTCATCGCCAAAGTGCTCTTCGGAGTGGGAGGCGCGTTCGCCATCGGCGCGATCAGCCTCTGGAACTTCTGAAGGGAAGGGTCAACGGCATGAAAACGATTCGTGCGTTGACTCTGGTTTGCATGCTTCCCGTCGCGTCTATCGCTGAGGTGAGCCCGCGTTCCCCAGGGCCCGAGACATGGACCCTCACCTTGCTCGCCGGGGCGGAGCGAGGCAGCGAGAAATTCACCGAGTCCGCGACGCTGGCACATCTCGGTCTCGAGGCAACGCGCGCCGCATGGGTGACCGCATTCGCAATCCTTCAACTCGACTGGCGCATCTCGCGTCAGACCTACCTGCTCGGCCAGCCCTCGGCAGGCGCATCCAGCAACGCCTCACGGGTCGATGAGCTGCGCTGGGACGCGCTCTTCGGCATCGGCTACGACTTCGGGCCTCTCTTGCAGACCCCGCGCCTGGTCCTGGCCCCGGTCTTCGGCCTCAAGTACGTGAGGCTGCAGAATACTGCCTTTCCCGCGGACCTGTTCGGCGTCGATCTCGGGGGCCGGGCGCGCTACTCGCTCTCCCAGGCGGTCGCCGCCCACGCCTCCTTCGGCTGGATGTACAACCTCGTCCACGCGAGTTTCTTCTCCGCGCTCGGCTCGCCGCTCGGCCAGTTCGGCATCAGGGCTGGCCTCGATTTCCCGCTCGCCGGCGGCTACGCGCTCTCGCTCGACTATCAGGGCGACATCCTGACCTTCGACTACTCCTACCGCGTGGCGCACGGCGCCGCGGCCGGCTTCGGCAAATCCTTCTAGAACGAGAGAGGCGAAGACATGCAAGTCAGCCTTCGACGTCATGGTGCGCTCGCGATTGCGCTCGGATTCGTTGCCTGCGCCAAGAGTGTGCAAGCGCCCAGCGCCAGCGCCAGCGCGGCAGCGACCACAGTCAACATCGGAACCATCGTTCAGCTCGACAGCCAGGGCAGCTCCGACCCGCAAGGGCGGCAGCTGACGTACGACTGGTCCATCCTCCAGCAACCGCCGGGGAGCGCGGCCACGCTCAACAACGCGCACTCCGTGAATCCCAGCTTCATCGCCGACGTCGCCGGCAAGATCCTGGTGCAGCTAGTGGTGGCGAACAGCCTCCTCTCCAGCCAACCCTCCCAGCTGATGATTACCGTCGTCGACTGCGGCGCCAACCCGCCCGTGATCGGCTCCTTGACGGCGACGACGCAGGGTCTAGGGGTCGGCGTATCCTTCAACCCGGGGCAGGTGGTGAACCTCAGCGCGGCGGTTACCGACGCGGACAGTGCCTGCAACCCCCCCTTCCCCGAGACTTTCAGCTACGCTTGGACGCTGCTGGCGCGGCCCGCGGCTAGCGCCGCCTTCATCGTTCCCAACAGCGACGGCACGCTCGCATCGGTGAAGCCCGATCTGCCCGGCCCCTACCTGGTCCAGCTCGTGGTCACCGACTCGACCGGCCGCAAGAGCGCGCCGGCGTTTTTCAGCTTCACCACCACCAACTGCGGCACCGGCGCGCCCACCATCGTGAGCGTCACCGCGCCCAGCTCTCGCGTGCCAGTGAACGAGTCGTCGCCGGGCGCCACGACCAGCGTGACGCTCACCGCGAAGGCCTTCGACGCCAACGACGTCGCAGGCGGCAATTGCGGCTCGACCCCGAATGCGTACAACAGCGCGACCAAGGGAGTGACGTTCACCTGGACGCTCGCCTCGGCTCCGGCGGGAAGCGCGGCCGCTACGCCGAGCACGCAGCCGGCCACCGCCTTGGACGGGACGAGCGCCCTCACCTTCGCCGTCGACCGCGCCGGCACGTTCGTCTGGAGCGTGGTGGCCACCGACCTGGCCTCGGGGCTCAGCTCGGCGGCCTCGACCATCTCGGTGCCGACCGGCCCCTGCGGCCCGGCGATCACGACCATCGACTCGACGAGTCTATCGAGTGGCGTGGTGGGCACGCAGACGACGTTCAGCAGCCATACGGCTTCTCCGGTGGACAACTGCGTGGCCAACGCCATCGTCACCTTCAGCTGGTCGCTCCTGTCGCGCCCGGCGACCAGTGCGGCGAACATCAACGCCAGCGCGGGCACGCTCACGCCCGACGTGCCCGGCACCTACCTGGTGCAGCTGCTGGCGCAGGACCAAGGCGGTTTCTCCAGCACCGTCACGACGACCTATACCGCGACGGGCTGCCAGGCCGCGCCCACGGCCGCGTTCGCTTCGACGCCGTTCACCGTGACCCCGGCCGCGGTGACCGATCCGGCAGGCACGTTCGCCGCAGACCGCATCAACTTCAACGCGCCGACCATCACCACCAACGGCTGCGGAGTGCCGGCCGCGCAGACCATCAGCTACAGCTGGACGCTGGTCAGCAAGCCGGCGAGCAGCGCGGCGGTGCTGGCGGGAGCGAACACGGCGACGCCGACCTTCGTCGCCGACGTGCCCGGCGACGGCACCAACCCGACCTACCAGGTCTCGCTGACCGTGACCAACGGCCAGGGCCTCTCTTCGGCGCCCATCATCCAGCCCGTGGTCGTCTCGGCCTGCGGCTCGCAGCCGCCGGTGCCGTCGATCGCGGGAGGGGGGTCGGTGAACACGTTCGCTTCGCTCTCGCTGACGGCGATGGCGACGGCGTTGGACAACATCAGCGCCTGCCCGACCCGGCTCTTCGACATCGCGCTGTCGTTCAGCTGGTCGATCGTCTCGACGCCGCCGGGCGGCAAGGCGCTGCTCAGCGCGACGAGCCAGAGCTGCTCGCTCACCGGCACTCCTCCGGCGACGGCTTGTAGCCCGTCGGCGATCACGTTCAGCCCACAGGCGCCCGGAGCTTACGGGGTGCAACTGGCTGCGACGGGGTCCAACGGCGTCACGGCTTCGATGACGAGGATCATCATGGCCAACCCCTGCGGCTCGTACGCGCCGGCGGCGCTCACTGTCTGCAGCAACCTGAGCATGCTGACCGGCTCCTGTACCGGGACGCTCACCAACGCCTTCACCGCCTCGCAGACGTTCAACGGCCTCACCAGCACCACCGCGCCGTTCAACACCAACGTGCCCATCCAAATCACCGCCAACGTGGTCGACCTGGACAACCTGCCCACCTCGCAGAGCACGTCGTTCGGCGCTGGCTGCGGCATCACACCGTTCGAGGCGCTGAGCGCGAGCTGGACGCTGGTCGGCGTACCCGCGGGCAGCCAGGCAAAGCTCGTCGCTGCGAACAGCGTCACGCCCGGCTTCACGCCCGACAAAGCCGGAACGTACACGCTGCAGCTCGTCTCGTCGGACTCGACGGGCGCTTCGACCACGCAGCAGTTCGCGGTCACCAGCGACGCCTGCGGCGCATCGCCTCCCACCGTCGGCACGGCGAGCGCCCTCAGCCTGACCCAGGTGGTAGTTCCAGGCGGGCAGACCGTCTGCTCGGGGACCACTTCGACCGTGCCGGGCGTGACTTGCACGGTGGTCAACTCGTCGCTCTTCGACGTGAACTACACCGTCCAGGTCTCCGACCCGTCGCTCAGCGACACGCAGCCGAGTTGCACGCGCCCGTTCTCGCAACCGCAGACGTTCGCCTGGAGCTTCGCCTCGGTGCCGCCGGGCAGCCGCGCGGTGCTCAACAACGCGAGCACTTCGACGCCCAGCTTCATGCCCGACGTGACGGGCAACTACACGCTGGCGCTGACGGTCACCGACGCGACGACGCTCTCCACCAGCCAGACCTTCAACGCCATCAACGCCGTCTGCGGCGCGGCGGCGCCGGTCGCGGTGGACACGGCGACCGACGGGGCCGTCGAGGCGAAACAGACGGTGCCGAGCGTCAACAACACTGCGCTCGCCATCGTGGAGAGCAGCAGCACGTCGAAGCCGGCGCCGCTGTTTCCGGCGACCAACAACGGCCAGTTCCTCTACCAGGGCGTGCCGGTGCAGCTCGTGGTGGCGAGCGTGGCGGAGACCGACAGCATCGCGTCGTGCGCTGCGGTCGCGCCGCCCTTGCCGGCCATCTCGTACAGGTGGAGCTTCGCCAAGCTGCCGGTCGGCAGCAACGCGCGGCTCAACTTTCCGACCGTTCAGAACCCAAGCTTCACGCCCGACGCCAACGGCGAGTACGACGTGACGCTGCAGCTGACCGACGCGTTCGGCCGCTCAACGAGCACCACGTACACCTTCGTCCAGGTGGGCTTGTGCGGTGGCCAAGGTCCGACGGCGGCGATCGCCTGGCAGCAGGGGCAAGGCGTCGCGAAGAACCAGGCCACGGTGGGCACCACCGCCACCGTCCTGCTCGACGGCACGAGTGGCGACCCGGACAAGGCATTCCGCACAGGAGTGAACGCGGGCTGCGGCCTCCCGGTGAACCTCACGTACAGCTGGGCTTTCACCTCGTTGCCGGTGGGGACGAGCGCAAAGTTCTCCAACGCTAGTGTGATCAACCCGACCTTCGTGCCCGACAAATCGGGGGCCTACGGAGTCTCGCTGCTGGTGAGCGATGGGACGCGGTCGAGCATCGCCAACGCCATGCTGACGGCCGCTCCGTGGTTCGCGGCCAACAACGCCTCCGCGCCGAGCACCAGCGCGCTCACCGTAAACCGGCTGCGCGTTGACAGCACCAACTCGAACGTCTGGGCGGCGACGAGCAGCGGCGTCTGGCAATCGACCAACGGCGGCGCGAACTGGGTACAGCCGGCGGGCGCGCCAACCACAGGCGTCTTCGCAGGCTTGTCGATTGCGTATCGCGGCTCCAGCACGCCTTTCGTCTACGCGTCGTTCACCGGGTGCGGCACCAACTATTACAAGTTCGATGGAAGCACTTGGACCGGAAACACTGGGGCCGCCTGTTTCATCCAGGCGGTAGCGGCAGACCCGACCGATACAACCGGCCAGACAGCCGTATTCGCCTTCAAGAATGGCCCTGCAGCAGTTGGGGTCACGACGACGGGAGGAGCCTACAATGCCAGCCTCAACAACGGGCTGGGCACCGACAACCAGATCAGCGCGGCGGCCGTCACGGCCAACGGATCCGTCCTGATCGGTAGCGACGGCACCGCTACCAACGGCGGGCGCATCTACCGGCTGCCCAACGTGGCAGCCGTGCAGGGGGCAGGGCCGCCGACCCCGACCACCACGTGGACCACGGTGCTCAACCTCAACGCGGGCGCGGGCGGGACCATCAACGCGCTCTACGCCGATCCGACGACCGGCCCGACGACCGGCACGGTGCTGGCCGCCATCGCCGACGGGCGCGTCTTCCAGTCCACCGACCACGGCGCGACGTGGACCCAGCGCGTTGCCGCCGGATCGGCCGCGGCCTTCGATGTCTACCTCGACGGCAGCGGCAACGGCTTCGCCGCCATCGGCCAGGGCATCTTCCGCTCGACGAGCAGCGGGGCCACGTGGTCGGCGGCGAGCAGCGGGCTGCCCGCGGCCAACATCACCGCGGTGGCGCTCGACCCTCGTACGCCGGTGGTAGGCTACGCCGGCGCCGCGGGCCTGGGCTTCTTTGCGACGTTCAGCGGCGGCCAGTAAGACGGACCCACAATTGGCTGCTCTTCCACAACGGAGGCCGCATGTCACCATCCGCGCGCGTCATGCTTGCGCTCGCCGTCTATCCCCTCGCAGCGTCCCCGCAGGCCCCCCGCGAAGCTCCTCCCTCTCCCCGCCCGCCGGAGCACATCCTCGTCAAGGCGGCGCACCTCATCGACGGTAAAGCGGATGCGGCGCGGGATGGATTCGCGGTGCTCGTCGAGGGAGATCGCATCCAGAAGGTCGGCCCCGCGGCCGAGCTGCAGGCACAGGCGGCTGGCGCGAAGGTGATCGATCTCGGCAACGCCTGGCTCCTGCCCGGCCTCATCGACGCCCACACCCACGTGCTGCTGCAGGGCGACATCACCGCCGCCGAATACGACGAACAATTGCTCAAGGAAAGCACTCCCTATCGCGCGCTGCGCGCCAGCGCCTCCGTGCGCACCTCGGTGATGAATGGCTTCACCGCCATCCGCGATCTGGAGACCGAGGGCGCCATGTACGCCGACGTCGACGTCAAGACGGCCATCGCGCGCGGCGTGATCCCGGGGCCGCGCATGTTCGTGGCCACCCGTTCATTGGCGCCGACAGGGACCTATCCATTGACGGGATATTCGTGGGAGCTGCGCATGCCCGAGGGCGTGCAGATCGCCGACGGACCCGAAGGCCTGCGCAAGGCGGTGCGCGAGCAGGTGAAGTATGGCGCCGATTGGATCAAGTTCTACGCGGACCGCAAGTATTACAAGACCAACGACCCGCACCGCCCGTTACGCTCGTGGGTCAACTATACCCCCGAGGAAGCGAAGGCCATCGTCGACGAGGCGCACCGCCTCGGCCGCAAGGTGGCCGCGCACGCCATGGGATGGGACGGCATTGATTCGGCATTGAAAGCCGGCGCGGACAGCATCGAGCACGGCGACGGCCTGACCGACGATCTCATCGATCGCGTCGTGCGGCAGGGCGTCTACTGGTGCCCGACCATCTATGTCGGCCTCTGGGTCGCGCAGGGCCGCGGCGGCATCTGGCCGGACATGATTCCCATGGAGCGCGAAGCATTTGCCAAGGCCTTGAAGCGCGGCGTGCGCATCGCCTATGGGACCGACGCGGGAGGATATGCCTGGACGGAGAACCAGGCCAAGGAACTGGCCGTGATGGTCCAATATGGAATGGCCCCCATGGCCGCATTGAAGTCCGCCACCAGCGTGGCCGCCGCGTTGCTCGAGCCGATCTGCCCTCCCCAGGCCGCGCATTGCGCCTCGAACGACATCGGGTCCATCGCGCCGGGCAAGTACGCCGACCTCGTCGCGGTCGACGCCGATCCCTTGAAAGACATCGCCGTCATGCAACGGGTGCACTTCGTCATGAAGGGCGGCGAAGTGCTCAAATCGCGCTGACGGGTTACAACACCGCGCATGAAACGCATCGCGATGGCCGTCGTCCTCTGCGCCGGCTGCATCGGGCCGGCGCAGGAAGTGAAGCCGCAGGCGAAGGAACCCGAAAGGCCGCCGCCCGAGGCGCCGCGCCCGACCGTCATCGCCGACGAGGGCTCGTCGGTCGAGTACCGCGGACAGGCCGAGGGAAAATCGCTCCTCGAGGTGGCCGACCCCTTCGGCGCGCAGGTCGAGATCCACGAGGGCGAGCGGCTGGTGAGCCGCGACGTCGCGCCCATGGCGGTCAACGTCGAGGTCGATCATTGGTACCGCGTCGCGGCGCGGCTGCCCTCGGGGGCGGTGCGCGAGAAGAAAGTGCAGGCGCGCGTCGGCCAGGTCGCCTCGGTGCATTTCCCCGACACTCCGCCCACCGGCCCGACGGCGATGACGGGCGACGAGTTCAAGCGTCTCATCGATGCCATCGACCGCGAGCCGGGCGATGCGGCCAAGCTGGCGGTGCTCAAGACGGCCGCGGCCAGCTCCTTCTTCACCACCGCCATGGCCGGCGTGCTCCTCGAGCACATCGTCCACCGCGAGAGCAAGCTGGGCGTCATTCCCATCGTGAAGGATCGCATTCTCGATAAACAGAACGCGTACACGTTGTATCAGCACTTCACCTATCGGGAAGACAAGGCCAAGGTGCAGGAGATGCTCGAGCGTTGAGCGTTCATGCTCCACCTCCGGCCCCGCCGCAGACGCTGCGCGAGCGAGCGCGCCTGACGCTGCGTTACCTGCGATACCTGCCGCGCACTTTCGCCTTGGTGCGCGAGTCGTCGCGCGCGTTCGCCGCGGGGATGATCGCGCTGCTCCTCGGTCAGGCCGCGCTTCCCGCGGCGATGGCCTGGGTGGGAAAGCTGATCGTCGACGCCGTGGTGGCGGCCGCGCGCACCGGGTCGCCCGAGGAGCGCTGGCACGTGCTCAGGCTGGTGGGCGTCGAGGCGCTCTTGATGGCTTTGTCGACTGCCATGTCGCGCGGGCAGGCCTTGCTGCGCGACTTGATGCGGGCTTCGCTGGGCAATCACGTCAATACGTTGATCCTCGAGAAGGCCACCACACTGGAGTTGCGCCATTTCGAGGACGCGGACTTCTACGACAAGATGCAGAACGCGCGGCGCGAGGCCTCGATGCGGCCGCTGAGCATGGCGCTGGAGACGGCCTCGCTCTTCCAGCAGCTGCTCATCCTCACCAGCTATGCGGTGCTGCTGGTGCGGCTCTCGCCCTGGTCGGTGCTGCTCATCGCCGCCGCGTCGGTGCCGGCCTTCCTCGCCGAGGCGAGGTTTTCCGGCGAGTCCTTCCGGCTCAACACCTGGCGCGCGCCGGAGGGGAGGCGGCAGAACTATCTGGAATGGATACTGACGCGTGATTCCCACGTCAAGGAGGTGAAGCTCTTCGGGCTCGGACCGCTGGTGCTGCAGAGGTATCGCACGCTGTTCGAGAAGTTCTACGCCGAGGACCGCGCGCTGGCCTTGCGCAAGGGCGCGGCGGGCCTGGCGCTGGGGTTCCTCTCGCTGGCGGCTTTCTATGGCGCGTATGCGTTCATGGCGGTGCGCGCGGCGATGGGAGCGATCACGCTGGGCGACTTGACCCTGTATTTGTCGGTATTCCGGCAAGGACAATCCGCCATTCAATCGGCGCTCGCTTCCATAGGAGGTCTCTATGAAGACGGCTTGTTCATGTCCAATCTCTTCGATTATCTCGACATCGGCACGGGCGGCGAGTCGCCGCGCCGCCTCCCGCCGCTTTCGGCCCCGCGGCAACGCGCGCAGGCGATCGAGTTCCGCAACGTCTCGTTCCGCTATCCCGGCAGCGACAAATGGGTGCTGCGCGGGATCGATTTGAAGCTCGTCCCCGGCGAGAAGATGGCCCTGGTCGGCGACAACGGCGCGGGCAAGTCGACGCTCATCAAGCTATTGATGCGTCTCTACGACCCGAGCGAGGGCGAGATCCTCTACGGCGGGGTCGACCTGCGCGACATGGACGCCCGCGACCTGCGCGACCGCATCGGCATCTTGTTCCAGGATTTCGTCAAGTATCAATTCAGCGCGGGCGAGAACATCGGCCTCGGCTGGGTGCCGGCGTTGAACGACCGCGCGCGCATCGACCAGGCTGTCGACGACGGCGGCGCGCGCCCCGTCATCGAGCAGCTCCCGCAAAAGCTCGACACCATGCTGGGCGGCTGGTTCGAGGATGGACACGAGCTCTCGGGCGGCCAGTGGCAGAGGATCGCGCTCGCGCGCGCCTTCATGCGCGATTCCGAGGTGCTCGTCCTCGACGAACCCACCGCCGCGCTCGACGCGGAGGCCGAGTACGAGCTGTTCGGCCGGCTCCAGCAACTCGCCCACGAGCGCACCGCCATCCTCATCTCGCACCGCTTCTCCACCGTGCGCCGCGCCGACCGCATCGCGGTGATCCGCGACGGCCGCATCGAAGAGCTGGGCACGCACGAGGAATTGATCGCCCGCAACGGCCGCTACGCCCACCTCTTCAAGCTGCAAGCCTCGGGATACGTGAGCTAACGCGATGCTCAGTTGCACTGAGCCTCGCGGGCGTCGGGCCTCGGGCTTCAGACCTCAGGCAACGCCTCGACAAGATCGCCGTTCCCGAGGCCTGAGGTCCGAGGTCTGAGGCCTAGCGCGAGCGGAGCGCGCGCGGCTCACGGGGCGCTCGCCGGCGGGCGGCGATTGTGCGAAGCCTGCTCGTACGAATAGGCCAGCTTGATCAGCGTCGCCTCGCTGAAAGGCTTCCCCAGGAGCTCGACGCCGATGGGCACGCCGGCCTCCGAGAACCCCGCCGGCACGTCGATGGCCGGGAAGCCGGTGATGGAAGCGAGAAAGCCGTTGCGTTCCACCTGCGACTCGCCGATGGGCACCACCAGGCGCTTCTGGTGCGGGTAGAGGATGGCGTCCAGCTTTCTCGCGGCCATCAAGTCGAGCACCTGCTTCTGCAGCGCCTCCCGGCGCGGGCCGATGCGCTGCTGGTACTCGGGATCGCTCTCGGGATGATCGAACGGCTGCGCCTCGCGCAGCCCCTTCTCCAGCGTCTTGTCGAACTTCCCCGAGGCGACCCAATCGTCGAAGGTGTGGATGGCCGGCGCGCCGGGCCCCAGCCCGCGCAGCCAGGCGTCGATCTGCGTCTTCGATTCCCACTTCTGCACGTCCATCGTCTTGATGAGCTGGTCGACGTCCAGCGGAATGTCCAGCTCGACCAGCTCCGCCCCCTGGCCGCGCATGGTCTCGATGGACGCGCCCACCACGCGGTTGACCACGGCGTGCTCGGGCTTCTGGCCGAAGAAGCTGCGCAAAACGCCGATGCGAGCGCCCTTGAGGCCGTCCTTGTCGAGCGACGAGGCGTAGCTCGACGGCATCTTGGCGGCGGCCCCGGCGGTGGTCGGATCGGCGGGATCGGAGCCCTGGATCGTCTCGAGCATGACGGCCGCGTCGGCGACCCAGCGGGTGATGGGGCCCGCCATGTCCTGCGTGAGCGCCGCGGGGATGATGCCGCTGCGGCTGACGAGACCGCGGCTGGGCCGCAGGCCGACCAGGTCGCAGGCGGATGCCGGGGAGCGGATGGAGTTGACCGTGTCGCTCCCGAGTCCCGCCGCGGCCATGTTGGTGGCCACCGCCACCGCCGTGCCTCCGCTCGAGCCGCCCGGCGTGCGCGAGAGGTCGTACGGGTTCAGCGTCTGGCCGCCCAGCGAGCTGACGGTGGTGCCGGCGCGCGCCAGCTCGTGCAGGTTGGTCTTGCCGAGGATGATCGCGCCCGCGTCGCGCAACTTCTCCACGATGAACGCGTCGGCCTGGGGCTGGGCGCCGGCGAAAGCGATCGATCCGCCGGTGGTGGGCAGGTCGGCGGTATTCATGTTGTCCTTGACCACCACCGGGATGCCGTGCAGCGGACCGCGCACGCGCTTTTCGGCGCGGTCGCGATCGAGGCGGTCCGCCTCGTCCAGAGCGCGGGGATTGACGAGGAGGAAGGCGTTGAGGGCGGGCCCCTGCTTGTCGTATCTGGCGATGCGATCGAGGTAGTGCTGCACGAGCGCGTGCGAGGTCAGCTCGCCGGAGGCCATCGCCGCCTGCAGTTGGGCGATGCTCGCCTCCTCGATCTGCACGGGAGCGTGCTCGCGCGCCGGCGCGTGGCTGCAGGCGCAGAGGACCGCGGCGGCGAGGCAAAGGCGTGACATGGGACCTCCGAGTGGGGAGTTCCCTCTCGCCGATGGAGCAGCGTCTGTCAAATGCTTTGACTGCCCGCCGTGGCTGCTAGCGTCCCAGCTCGCCGTGGGCGAGGTGGTGCTCGACCTCGAGCAAGCTCGCGCCCTCGTCCTGGATGGCCGCCTGATAATGCTCGGGGGCGCGCGGCGGGTCCTTGAGCGCGACCCAGAAATGGCCGAGGCGAGCCGGCGCGATTCCAAATCCGGGTCGGCGTAGCCGTCTTCGAGAAACCGCTGCTCCTCGAAGCGGCCCTCTTCCACAAGCTGGCGGTGGTCGTCCATCGGCCGAAGATGTGTCGCGGGGCGACGCGTGGCACGGGCGGGGCGGCGCGATGTCACCCGCCGAACAGCGGCCGCCGATGCGTTTCTTGCGCGGATCGCGTTATTCCTGCGGGCATGCCGTTGGCCCGACTCCGCGAAGTTCCCTGGGACGCGCTGCGGGCCGACCTGGCGGTGCCGGCGATCCGGCGCGTGCTGGCAGGAGAGGCGGCCGAGCGCGAGGTGGACCGCACGCTGCGGGCCGGGCGGGACCTGGCCCGCGAGGAGCGCGCGGCGCTGGTCGAGGCGATTTTTGGCGTCGCGTTGTGGCGGAGGCGGCTGGTATGGCACGCCGGCGACTCCGAAATCCCCGTGATCTTGCTCGCTTGCCTCCTGCGCCACCTGGCCGGCCTCGACGAATCCCGCGCCCTCGCCCTCACCGGGCTGCCGGCGGCAAAAAAAAATAATTATTTTTTTTTCGGCTCCCGATCAGGTGAGCCGGGGCGGCTGGCCGACCGGTGGTCGCTCCCCGACTGGCTGGAAACGACGCTCGAGCGCGAGCTGGGCGCCCAGGCCGAAGCGTTCTGCGCCGCCGTGGCCGTGCCGGGACCCGTCTGTGTGCGCGCCAACCGGCTCCGTTGCACCCGTGTCGAGCTGGCCGACCGGCTCGCGCGCGACGGCATCGAGACGCGGCCCGCGCGCCGGGCACCCGACGGCCTCGTGGTGACGACGCCGCGCCCGAACCTCCTCGGCAGCAACTGCTGGCGCGACGGCTGGTTCGAGCCGCAGGACGAGGGCAGCCAACTCGTGGGCCTGCTGGTCGCGCCGCGCCCCGGCGAGGCCGTGCTCGACCTCTGCGCCGGCGCGGGCGGCAAGTCGCTGCTCCTCGCGGCCGAGGGGCGGAAGGTCTACGCCTACGACCCCGACGCCGAGCGCCTCGACCGCCTCAAAGCGAGGGCCGCGCGGGCCGGGGCAGAGATCGAGATCGGGCCACCCCGCGACGCCGACTGCGTCCTGGTCGACGCGCCCTGCTCCGATCTGGGCACGCTTCGCCGCGGCCCCGACGCCCGCTGGCGCATCGACCCCGCCGGTTTCCCCCGCTTGGAGGCGCTCCAGCGGGAAATCCTCGAGACCGCCGCGCGCCACGCCCGCCGCCGCCTCGTCTACGCCACCTGCACGCTGCGCCGCGAGGAGAACGAGGAGGTGGCGGCCCCGTTCGAGGCGGCGCACCCCGAATTCACGCGCGCCGGCCCTCCGCTGAAACTCCTTCCCCACCTCGACGGAACCGACGGGTTTTTTGCCATCGCCTGGGAGCGCCGCGGACCATGACCGACGAGAAGAAGCCCTTTCACAACCCCTTCGGCGCGCTGCGCGACAAGCTGGGCGATCTTCCGCAAGGCCCGCGGCCCAGCAGCACGCCCGCCCCGCCGAGGGGACCCGCGCGCGCCGTCGTGCGCATGGAGCGCAAGGGCCGCGGCGGAAAAGAGGTGACCGTAGTCGAGCAACTCGGCCTCAAGGCCGCCGAGCTGGAAGGCTGGCTCAAGGCGCTCAAGGGGGCGCTCGGCTGCGGCGGCGAGGTGGAGGGCGAGACGCTGGTCCTCCAAGGGGACCAGCGCAAACGCGTGCCATCCATCCTCGAGGCGCGCGGGGTACGGAAAATCGTAGTAGGATAGTCTCCGATTCGCAGCAGGGGGCAACAATGTCGGACCCGTCCCGCGTCCTCGTCGTGCAGGCGGAGGACGCCGAACGTCTTTTCCAGCGCGCGCTTTTCTCAGATGCCGGGATGACCGTCGTCGAAGCGAGCACCGGAGCCGAGGCGCTCGACTACCTCGCCACGGATTGCCCCGACCTGGTGGTGCTGGGCCGTTCGCTGCCCGATATGGACGGGCTGGACCTGCTCCCCCGGCTCAAGTCGAGCGAGCTGGACTTCGTCCCCGTTCTCGTCGCCAGCCACAAGAGCGAAACGGCCGAACGCGTGCGCGGCCTGCAACTCGGCGCCGACGACTATCTACCGCGCCCCTGCGATCCGGCCGAGCTCCTGGCGCGGGCCAAGGCGCTTTTGCGCAACAAGACGGCGCACGACAAGATCCGCAAGCTGCAGCAGTCGCTCGAGCAGATGGTGGTCAGCGACCCGCTCACCGGCTTGCACAACCGAAGGTATCTGATGGACCGCATCGCGCAGGAGATCCAGCGCGCCGACCGCCACGGCGAGCCGATGGCCTTCGCCATGCTCGACCTCGACGCCTTCAAGCCCATCAACGATCAGTTCGGCCACGTGGTCGGCGACAAGGTGCTGCGCGCCGTCGGCAACGCCATCGCGCGCTGCGTGCGCGTCTCGGACATCGCGGCCCGCTACGGCGGCGACGAGTTCGCCATCATCCTCCCCCAGACCCCTCCCGAAGGGGCGATGCGCGTGTGCGAGCGCGTCCTGCACGCCATCTCGGAGCTCAGGCTGCAGGACGAGAATGGCGTCGCGGCCACTGTGACGGCGAGCCTCGGCCTCGCCTACTACCCCGCCGAGGACATCGAGACGCCCGAGGACCTGGTGCAGTCCGCCGACGGCGCGCTGTACGGGGCGAAGCGCTCGGGCAAGAACCGCTTCAGCGCGGTTCGTCCCGTCCAGCCTCTGGCGAGTGCGTGAGCAGCGGCTGCACGTCGCCGGTGATCAAGCGCGCGCCGCGCTCGTGGCGCAGGTAGGCCGCGGCCCACTCCCCCAGCACGACGAAGCGGTTGCGGAAGCCGATCAGCGTGAGGATGTGGACCACCAGCCACAGCACCCAGGCGATGAATCCGTTGATGTGCAGCCGGCCGATCTGCGCGACGGCGGCGGCGCGGCCGATGGTCGCGAGCGACCCCTTGTCGCGGTAGCGGAACGGCTTGCGCGCGCCGCCCGCGATGATGCGCGCGACGTGGCGGCCGCCCTGGATGGCGGCGGGCGCCAGGCCGGGCACGCCGGGCACGGCGGCCAGATCGCCGATGACGAACGCCTCGGGCGCGCCGGGGATGCTCAAGTCCGGCTCGACCGACACGCGGCCCGCCTTGTCGAGCGGCACGCCCAGACTGCGCGCGAGCGGCGAGGCTTTGACGCCCGCGGCCCAGACGACGCAGCGCGAGGCGATGCGCTCGCTCCCCAGCGAGACGCCCCCCGCGTCGATGCTCGTCACGGCCGTCCCCAGCCGCACCTGCACGCCCATCCGCTCGAGCCGATGGGTGGCCGCTGCCGCCAGATCGGGCGGGAACGCCGGCAACAGGCGCGGCCCGGCCTCGACCAGCACGACGCGCGCCGACGCCGGGTCGATGTTGCGAAAGTCGCCCTTCAGCACGTGGCGCGCGATCTCCGCCAGCGCGCCGGCCATCTCCACGCCGGTCGGCCCGCCGCCCACCACGACGAAAGTCAACAACAGCTCGCAATGCGCCGGATCGCGCTCGGCCGCCTCGTACGCGAGCAGCATGCGCCGGCGGATCTCGACGGCGTCCTCGAGCGACTTGAGCCCCGGCGCCCAGGCAGCCCATTCGTCGTGCCCGAAGTACGAGTGGGTCGCGCCGGTCGCGACGATCAAGAAATCATAATCGAGGGCCCCATCGCGCAGCTCGACGCGCTTGTGCCGCGTGTCGATGGCCGTCGCCTCGGCCAGCATCACCGCAACATTCTTCTGCCGCCGCAGGACGCGCCGCAGCGCCACGCCGATCTGCGCGGGGCTCAGCGCCGCGGTGGCCACCTGGTAGAGCAGCGGCTGGAACAAGTGGTGGTTGCGCCGATCGACCAGCGTGATGCGCACCGGCGCGCACCGCAGCGCCCGCGCTGCGTAGAGCCCGCCAAATCCGCCCCCGAGGATTACGACATGCGGCAACGCCATGCATCGGCACTCTAACGGGGCTTGTGTGCGTAGGGCTTGTGTTTTCCCAACTGCGCGCTGAGGGGCAGCTCCTCGGGAGCGGGAAGGGCCTCGCGCCGCAGCTTGACCAGCGCCGCGGCGAGAAGCTCGGCGTCCTTCTCGCGCAAGAGCAGCCGGGCCAGCGCGAGGTCTTCCTCGGCGGGGTCGCGCGCGAGTTGGTCGATCTCGCGCACCAGCCGATCGCGATCGCGCACGCGGATCACGTCGGCGTCGGGCGGCGGGGTGAAGCTCGCGCGCGCGCCCGCCTTGCGCAGCATGTTCTCCACGGCCCGGCGCGCCCCCGGCGGGACCAGCAGCACCGAGATGCCCTTGCGGCCCGCCCGACCCGTCCTGCCGCTGCGGTGCTGCAGCACGTTGGAATTCTGCGGCGGGTCGGCCTGGATCACCAGGGAGACGTCGGGCAGGTCGAGCCCGCGCGCCGCCACGTCGGTGGCCACCAGCACGCGCGCGCGGCCGTCGCGCAAGGCGTGCAGGGCACGGCTGCGCTGCGCCTGCGTCAATTCGCCCGAGAGCGCCACCGCCGCGAATCCGCGCTCGAGCAGGTTCTGCGAGAGGTGCGTTACCCCTTCGCGCGTGGCGCAGAAGACGATGGCCGCAGGCGCGTCGTAGAAGCGCAGCGTGTTGGCCACCGCGTGCTCGCGCTCGCGCGGCGCGACGAGGTGCGCCTTCAGCTCGATGTCGGCGTGGGCCTGCGCGGGCGGATTCGCCGCCACGCGGGCCGCCCCGCGCGTGTACTTGCGCGCCAGCCGCTCGATCTCCGCCGGGATGGTCGCCGAGAACATGAGCGTGCGGCGGTCTTTCGGGGCGTCGCGCAGGATGCGCTCCAACTCGTCGCGGAAACCCAGGTCGAGCATCTCGTCGGCCTCGTCCAGCACCAACGCGCGCACCGCGCGCAAGTCGAGCGAGCCGCGCTCGAGGTGGTCGACGAGCCGTCCCGGCGTGCCGACGACGATGTGCGCGCCGCTCTTGAGCGCGCGCAGCTCGGCCCCCACGTCGGCCCCGCCCACGCAGGTTGCGATGCGCGCCCCGGCCTTGGCGTAGAGCCACTGCAGCTCGCGGGCCACCTGATGCGCCAGCTCGCGCGTGGGCGCCACCACCAGCGCCAGCGGCTTGCCCGCACTTTTGAAGGGAAGGATCTCCTCGCCCAGCGCGAGCCCGAAAGCGACCGTCTTTCCCGACCCGGTGCGCGCGCTGACCAGCAGATCGCGCCCGCGCACCGCTTCGGAGAGGACCGCTTCCTGCACCGGCGTGGGCGTGTGGTAGCCGCGCGCCTCCAGCGCCGAGACGAGATGCCCGAGCGATCCCGGCGCGGCGAAGGCGTTGGTCATGCCTCTTCTATAGATCGTAGCTCTGCGGAAGGCGCGGCCCGAGAGTGGCGCGACGTTGGCCCGACCTTCGCAATGCCCTGGAGCATGGAAAGCCGCGACCTGAGCACCGCGCGCCTGCGCAGCGAGAACGAGATCGACAACGCCATCTACGCCCTCCTCTGCGCCGCCTTCTGCGAGGACGAGGAGGAGCCGCTGCGCCGCGCGGTCCGCCTGCGGCTCACGCTTCAGCCCCTGGCGTTGGAGATCGTCGACGCGATCTGCGCCGAGCTGCGCTGGCGCGGGCGGCTCCGCTTCGAGGAGCAGCGGAGGCTGGCGGCGGCGCACGTCCTGGCGGCGTTCCTCGACCTGCCGCTGGCCGAGCGCGACGACCTGTCGCTCATGGCGGCGTGCTAGCGCGGTCGGCAAGCGTGCGCAGGACCACCGCCGTGATCACGATGGCGCCTCCTGCCAACGCCCATGGCCCCGGCGTCTCCTGGTAACCGATGAAGACCCAGAGCGGGTTGAGGATCGGCTCGAGCGTCGAGATGAGCGACGCCTCGGCCGCCGGAACGCGCCGCACCCCGTACGCGAAGAGCAGATACGCAACGCCGAGCTGCACGATGCCGAGGTAGAGCAAGACGCCCATTCCGGCCGGCGTGATGGAAGCCTTGAGCAGGAAGGGCATCGTCAGCGCCGCGGCGATCAGGTTCCCCAGCGTGGTCGAGGGCACCGCGTCGTTGCGGCCGCCGCGCGCGTCGCGGCGGAGCAGCACGATGGTGAGCGCGAAGAACACGCCCGACGCGGCGGCCACGGCGTTGCCCAGCATCTGTCCCGACTCGACCTTGCCGATGAAGAACAGCGACATTCCCCCGAGCGAGAGCGCGACGCAGGCGAGATCGATCCGGCGCAGCGGCTCTTTGAGGATGAGCGGCGAGAGCAGAAGGACGTAGGCCGGTCCGGTGTACTGGAGAAAGATCGCGTTGGCGGCGGTGGTCAGCTTTGTCGCCGTCACGAACGTCACGATGCACGCCGCGTACGAGATGGCGGTGGTCCAGCGCGCCGCGCGCAGATCGGGGCGCAGCACTAGCAGGTAAAACGCGCCGGCGACGATCGATCGTCCACCCGCGACGGCCAGCGCGGGCATGGGCGCGAGCTTGATGAACAGCCCGCCGCTCGACCAGAGCACCGCCGCGCCCGCGACGGCGAGCACCGCCCTCGATCCCTCGCGCATGAGCGCGCGAGACTACGGCACCTGACGGAACACCGCGAGCCCGCCCTCGGTGGGAACCAGCAGCAGCGGCGGGTCGTGCATCAGGTCCTGCTGCATGCGACGGATGTTTTCGCCGGGCAGGCCGTCGCTCACCGTCAGCCGATGGCCGCGGGAATCGCCGGGCTTCCACACCAGCAGACCGCTGGTGGGGAACCCGAGCACGAGCCGGCCGTCCGGCAAAGCTTGGAGCCAGGAGCCGCCCCTGCAAACCATCGGGTGCACGTGATCGGCGAACCATTCGCGCTCCACGCTCTCCGGCCATGCCTTCTCCTGCGACGTCTGCGGAAGGCGCCACCTGGCTGGGATGATGCGCGTCACTCCGTGGTTCGATCCGATGTAGAGGTTCCCCGGGTGCTGGAAGTGGTCGTAGAGCATCGATGTGATTTCCCGCGTCTCGTAGTAGAAGCCCGTCGGCGGGCTGTTGTGCAGGTCGTAGAAACGCACTTCCAGTGTGCCGTCGGGCCGCAGCAGCACCTGGTCCATCTTGCCGCGGTGCGCGTACGGGTCGTTGGCGGTGTGGTTGTCCTTGTCGTGGCTCACTGGGGCGCCGCCGTCCTGGGCCGGCGGAACGATCAGACCCTCGCCGAGCGCGCCCCCCTTCGCACAGGCCGCCAAGGCGAGCAATCCACCCACGACCAGGGCGCGCCGCATGCAGAAAAGGGTTTGCACGCCCCGCCCGACGGGCAAGCCTCTACTTTTGTAGCGTTGCCTTGACGCTCATGGCGATCTTGAGCGCGCCCGAGATGGGGCAGCCGTCCTTGGCCGCCTCTGCCGCCTTCTGGAACGCGGCCTGATCGATGCCCGGCACCCAGCCCTTCACCTCCAGCGCGCTCGACTTGACCTCGAAGCCGCCGCCCTGCTTGGGCCCGAACTCGACGGTGCAGTTGGTCTCGACCTTCTTCGGTGGATTGCCGCCCTTGGCCAGGCCGTTGGAGAGCGCCATGCTGAAACAGCTCGCATGCGCCGCGGCGAGCAGCTCCTCCGGCGTGGTGTGGTTCGGGGCGCCTTCGGTGCGGGCCCTCCAACTCAGATTCGCGTCCTTGAACGTGCCGCTCTGCGCGCTGGTCCGGCCCTTGCCGGACATGAGGTCGCCTTCCCAGGACGCTGTCGCACGGCTCTGCATTTGCGTTCCTCCTGCTTTGGGGGACGCCGTTCTACACCGCGGGCGGCGGTTGGCAAGAGGGCCTTGACTGAACATCGGTTCAGCAACATGCTTCGGCCCGTGCGCCCGGTGAGCAACCCGCCTAACCCCTGGCTCTCGACGGAGGTCGAGTACCTCGACGAGATCCCCGACGCGAAGCTCGAGGTCTACGAAGATCACACGCGGGAGATCCTCGCCAGCAACGACAGTCCCGACGTCGGCTTCAGCTGGAGCGTCAATCCCTACCGAGGATGTTTCCATAGTTGCTCCTATTGCTACGCGAGGCCGACGCACGAGTATCTGGGGCTGGGCGCGGGGACGGACTTCGATCGGAAGATCACCGTCAAGCCTGAGGCGCCGCGGCTGCTCAAGGAGGCGTTCGAGCGGCCGTCGTGGAAAGGGGAGCTGATCGTCTTCTCGGGCGTGACCGACTGCTACCAGCCGCTCGAGGCCAGCTACCGCCTGACGCGCGGCTGCCTCGAGGTGTGCGCCGAATATCGCAACCCCGTCGGCATCATCACCAAGGCGGCGCTCATCGAGCGCGACCTCGACGTGCTCGAGAGGCTGCGGCTCGAAGCGCGGGTGGGCGTGACGGTGAGCATCCCCATCTGGAACCCCGAGCACGCGCGCGCGCTCGAGCCATTCGTCGCCACACCCGCCCGGCGCATGAAGACCATCGAGCGCCTCGCCGCGGCGGGGCTGGACGTGGGCGTGAACATCGCGCCGGTCATCCCGGGACTCTCCGACGCGGACATCCCCGAGATCCTCGAGCGCGCCCACGCCGCCGGAGCGCGCCGTGCCGGGTTCGTCTTCTTGCGGCTGCCCGGCTCGGTCGCCAAGGTCTTCGAGGAGCGGCTGCGCCGCGATCTGCCGCTGCGCGCCGAGCGCGTGCTGAATCGCGTCCGCGAGGCGCGCGGCGGCAAGCTCTACGACTCGCGCTGGGGCGTCCGCGGCCGGGGCGAAGGCACGTACGCCGAGGCGGCGCGCGCCCTCTTCGAGAGCACGGCGCGCCGGCTGGGGATGAACCAGGACTGCCACGGCTCGCCCGGCGACGACACTTTCCTGCGCCCTGGCCGCGGCTGGCAGCTTCCACTGCTATAAGATCGGTGAAATGGCGGTGGCGCTCTTCTACGATCCCACCTTCGTCGAGCACGACCCGGGCGAAGGGCATCCCGAATCGCCCGATCGGTTGAAGGCGATCTGGACCGCGCTCTCGGCCAATCCCGTCGGCGGCACCGAGATCGTCGCCCCGCCGCGAGCCACGCGCGAGGAACTGGCGCGCGTCCACCGCGGCGACTACGTCGACGCCATCCTCTCGATGAGCGGGCGCCGTGGCGCGCTCGACGCCGATACGCGCATCTCCGAGGCGTCGATCGACGCGGCACAGCTCGCCGCCGGCGCCGCCGCCGAGAGCGTGCGCAGCGTCCTCTCCGGCGCGGCGCAGTCGGCCTTCGCCCTGGTGCGCCCGCCGGGCCATCACGCCGAGTCCACGCGCGCGATGGGCTTCTGCCTCTTCAACAACGTCGCCGTCGCTGCCGCCGAGGCGCACGCGCAGGGACTGACGCGCGTGCTCTGCGTCGACTGGGACGTGCACCACGGCAACGGCACGCAGAACAGCTTCTACGGCCGCGGCGACCTGCTCTTCATGAGCACGCACCAGTGGCCCTTCTATCCCGGCACGGGCCACGAGAGCGAAACCGGCGCGGCGCAGGGCGCGGGCTTCACAGTCAACGCGCCGCTCCCCGCGGGCTGCGGCGACGGCGACTATGCGGCGGTCTTCGCCGAGGCGCTCCTGCCCATCGCCAGCGCGTACCAGCCGGAACTGGTTCTCGTATCGGCGGGGTTCGACGCGCACCGCGCCGATCCGCTCGGCGGCATGTCGGTCACCGACGAAGGATTCGCCGCGCTGTGCGGGGCGGTGAAGGCAATCGCCGACGAGCATTGCCGGGGCCGCATGGTCCTCACGCTCGAGGGCGGGTACGATCTCGACGCGCTCGCCCGCAGCGTGCGCGCTTGCATCGAGGTGCTGGCGGGCGCGTCGGCCCCGCCCCTCAAGCCCTCGGCCAGGCTCGCTTCCGACGCGCTCGGCCGCATCCGCGAGGCGCAAAAACCGCGCTGGCGGCAGGCGCTCTAAATTTGCGCCCACACCAGCCGGGAACGTACCATCTCCGGTGATGCTGCTCCGGCGGGCAGCGCGCGCCGCACTGCGCGCCCTTCTTCTGACCTGCCTTGCGGCGGGCGCATGCAAGCGCGCCTCCACCGAGCCGCCCATCGCTTCGGTCACGCCCGCGCCGGGGACCACGCCGCTGCCCGGCTCCCAGGCGGTGGTGACTGCCAGCCGCGGCCAGGTCGAGCTGCTACGCGGCGACTCGGGGCAGGTCACCCCCGCAAAGGTGGGCGATCGCCTCGGCGCCAAGGACGCGCTGCGAACCGACCAGGGCGAGGCGGAGATGTCCGTCGAGGGCGTCAAGGTCCGGATCCACGAATCCAGCCGCCTCGAGCTGAAGCAGGTCGACAAGCGGGCGGTGCGCGCGCGCGTTCGCGGCAGCGTCGAGTCCGAAGTGGACCCGACCGGCAAGCTGGACGTCGAGATGGAGGGCAGCGACGCCACGGCGCACAGCGAGGGCGGCCACTTCTTCGTCACCGCCGACGGCCGCGGCGTGGTAGCCGTCGCCAGCGTCACCGGCACCGTCCACCTCAGCTCGGGCGGCAAGACGGTGGCCGTCAACAAGGGCGAAATGAGCAAGATCGTCAAGACGGACGCGCCCAGCCAGCCCGCCGCCGCTCTCCGGCGCGTGCTGCTCTCGGTGGAATGGCCGCGGCAGAAGGAAACCAACCAGCCAAAGCTGCCCATCGCCGGGCGCGTCGAGCCGGGCAGCCGCGTCTTCGTGCAGGGGCTGCCGGTGGTGGTCGAGGCGGGCGGCCTGTTCCGCGCCGAGGTGCCGCTGCGGCAGGGCCGGCAGAAGATCGCCGTGGTGACGGTCGACGCGCTGGGCCGGCGCAAGCAGGTGGAGGGCGTCGTGCTGCGCGACGATTCCTTGCCTACGGTGAAGGTCAAGAAGAAGCTCTGGCAATGGCGCTGATCGCCGCGACTCTGGCACTCCTCTTCTCGGCGACACCTTCCCGCCTGGTCCTCGGCCGCGATGAGGGCGCGGACCTGGAAGTGCAAGCGCCCAAGGGCGCCAAGGTTTCGCTCAGCGCCAGCGTGGGCACCATCGGCGAAGTGAAGCGCGACGGCGGGGTGGTGCGCGCGCGCTACACGCCGCCGCCCCTCAAGGCGCCCTCGGTGGCGCTGGTGCTGGCGCAGATCGACGAAGGCGAGGACCGCGAGCTGGCGTGGCTGTCGATTCCCCTCTCCGGCTCGGACACCATGGAGATCGAGACGCGCCCCGGCGCCAGGGTGGAAGCGATCATCTCGGGCGAGACCTTCGGGCCGGTGACGGCCGACGCTAAGGGAACGGCCAAGCTGCCGCTGGTGGTCCCGCCAGGGGTGGCCAGCGCCATGCTGCGCATCATCGACAAGCTGGGCAACTTGACCCAGAAGCCGCTCGACCTCGATCCGCCGCCCTTCTCGCGCCTGCGGGTCGCGGCTCGCGCGGAGGTCGCCACGGCGGCCTCGCCGTTGGAGCTGGAGATCTTCGTGGTGCGGCCCGACGGCACTCCCGACAAGTTGGCCAAGGTGGATCTGCTCGCCGACCAGGGCGACGCCGAGGTGGTGAAACGGCTCGCGCCCGGCGTGTACCTCGCCAGCTACCTTCCTCCGCTGGGCCTGAGCGGAACAGTCCGCCTGGAGGGAAAAGCCAACGGCCAGCTCGCCGCCGTCGACGTTCAGGTGCGCCCGACCTCGGGGAGGCTCGCCCAGCCGTTCTGGCAGAGCTCGCTGGCGGCGCAGAAGCCGTGGAGCGTCGCGGTGGGAGTGATCGGCGGCGGCGGTGCGACCTTCGACGGGTCTGCAGCCGGGTCGGTGATGGGGGAATTGTCGCTGCGGTTGCAAGTGCTGCCGCTCGAGGCCTTCTTCGATGCCGGCGGCTCGTTCTTCTCCGAGGCGACGCAGCCCGGGACGCCGGTGAACACCACCGAACGCGCCCGGCCGCGGACGGTGCTCTTCCAGCTGGGAGTGCGCGCCGGGCGGCAGCTGGTGCGCGGCATCGACGGCCATGTCGCGCTGGCGTTCGGGGTCCAGCACCAGACGGTCACCACCACGCTGCCCTCCGGCCAGCCCGCCTTCGACGCCGCGTGGACGCCGCGCGTCGCCATCGCGCTCGGCGCCAACATGCGCCTCGGGCCGGGTCGCGCCCTGCTGCAGATGCAGTTCGATCCGTCGGCGGCGGGCATCGCGCGGCTGCAGGGGAGCGTGGGCGGCGTGCAGCTCCTCGCCGGCTATCTGCTCGCTTTGCGCTGAGACGCGCGCCGCGCGACAATCGCCGCATGATCCGACTCCTGTCTGTTCTGTTGCTTCTCGCCCCTGCCCTGCGCGCCGAGGAGATCGACTACAAGAAGCTCTACAGCTCGGTCTCGCCCGCGGTGGTGCTCATCTACGGCGAGCAGGGCCCGATGGGGTCGATCGGCACCGGCTCGATCATCCACCGGTCGGGCCTGGTGGTGACCAACGCCCACGTCATCCTCAACCACGAGACGAAGCAGCCGTTCGAGAAGCTCTTCATCTTCCTCAAGCCCGATCGCATCACCGGCCAGAACGAGACGGATCTGAAGAAGGGGTTCCACGCGCGGCTGCTCTCGTATCAGCCCGCGCTCGACCTGGCCTTGCTGCAGATGGACGGCGCGCCGGAGGGGCTGCCGGTCGTCTCCCTGGCGACGAGCGACGTGGGGGTGGGCGAGGCGACCGCTGCCATCGGCCATCCCGAGCACGGCGCCAAGTGGTCGCTCACCACCGGCCGCATCGGCGGCGAGTGGTCGGACTTCGAGGGCGTGAAGGGCAAGGACGTCTACCAGATGGAGACGAGCGTCAACCGCGGCAACTCGGGCGGCCCGCTCCTCGACGGCAACGGCTACATGGTCGGCATCAACTCCGCCATCGCGCGCAGGTCGGAGGACGGGCTGGCCATCACCGGCATCAACTTCGCCATCAAGAGCTCGGTGGTGCGCGGCTGGCTGGGGAAGATGCTCCCCCAGGTGGAGACGAAGAAGACCAGGCATCCTGAGTCGCCGCCGCCCCCGGTCGCGGTGGCCGCCGCCGAGCCGCCGCCGCTCGAGCCGGAGCGCGAGGAACCGCCGCCGTCCGACGAGCTGGCCGACCACATCCCCTCGCGGGCGAAGCGCGGGTCGGCCAAGCAGTCGCTGCCGGCCGCTCCGCCCGAGGGCAAACGCGGCTTCGACTCGAGCGAGCCGCCGGGCAAGACGCTCTCGCCGCAGGAGGCCGTGCGCTGGCACGCGAAGAAGGCCTTCGACGATCTCGAGCGCGAAGAAGAGAAGCACGGCCATTGATGCGCGCGGCCGCGGCGCTGCTGGTGCTCGCTTGCGCGCCCCCGCGCCACTGGCCGGCGCGGCCCGCCGACAAGCCGGCCACGCGCGCCGAGCTGGCCTCGTACGAGCTGACGGCGCCCGACGCTTCGCTGGCGCGCGCAATGGCCGGCGAGGGATTCAAGGTGGTGGACCACGCGCCCTACAAGGGCCAGCTCGAGGTCTCGCTTTCACACGAGGGCGATCTCGCCGTCGCCACCCTGCGCAGCGACGGGTTCTTCGTCGACGAGGCGCTCGGAACGGACGTGGCGGGGCTCGCTCACACGCTGGCTGTCTCGGCGCGGGTGGCCGAGTTCATCCGCAACAGCGGCCTGCCCCAGCAGCACTGGAACCCGGGGATGTGGCGTATAGACTGACGGCATGAACCGTCCAATCCGCGCTGCGGCCCCCAACGAAGCCGCCGCACTGCTCCACTCGTTCACCAACCACCTGATCTACTCGTTGGCCAAGGACCAGTACACCGCCACTCCGCGCGACCGCTTCATGTCGCTCGCGCTCACGGTGCGCGACCGGCTCATCGAGCGCTGGATCAGCACGCAGCAGCGCTACTACAAGAAGGACGCCAAGCGCGTCTATTACCTGAGCGCCGAGTTCCTCATCGGCCGCGCGCTCGCCAACAACCTCATCAACCTCGGCCTCTACGACGTCGCGCGCGACGCGATGAAGATGCTCAACGTCGACATCGGCGACGTGCTCGAGCAGGAGGTCGACGCGGGCCTCGGCAACGGCGGCCTGGGGCGGCTGGCGGCGTGCTTCCTCGACTCCATGGCCACGCTCGACATCCCCGGCTACGGCTACGGCATCCGCTACGAGTTCGGCATGTTCGACCAGGAGATCAAGGACGGCTGGCAGATCGAGAAGCCCGACGAGTGGCTGCGCCTGGGCAACCCCTGGGAATTGCCGCGGCCCGAGTACGGCGTGCCCGTCCGGTTCGGCGGCCAGACAGAAGAGCATAACGACGACCACGGCCACTTGCGGGTGCGCTGGACGGGCGGCGAACAGGTGGTGGGCATGGCCTACGACACGCCCATCGCCGGGTTCGGCTGCAACACCGTCAACACGCTGCGGCTGTGGCGGGCGCGGGCCTCGACCGACTTCGACCTGCGCTACTTCAACGAGGGCGACTACGAGAAGGCGGTGCTGGACAAGAACCGCTCGGAGACCATTTCCAAGGTCCTCTACCCGAGCGACGTGAAAATGTTCGGCAAGGAATTGCGCTTGAAGCAGCAGTACTTCTTCGTCGCCTGCTCCTTGCACGACATCGTCCGCCGCCACCTCGTCGCCTATCCGTCGCTGGAGAACTTCGCCGAGAAGGTGGCCCTCCAGCTCAACGACACGCACCCGGCCGTCGCCATCCCCGAGCTCTTGCGCATCTTCGTCGACGAGCATGGCGTCAACTGGGACAAGGCCTGGGAACTGACCCAGGCCACCTTCGGGTACACCAACCACACCCTCCTCTCCGAGGCGCTCGAGACCTGGCCGGTCGAGCTGTTCGGGCGGCTCCTGCCGCGGCACCTGACCATCATCTACGAGATCAACCGGCGCTTCTTGCGGCAGGTGATGAACCGCTTCCCCTACGACGAGCAGCGCATCGGTCGCATGTCGCTCATCGACGAGGCCGGCGGCGAAGCGCACTCGCGCCGTATCCGCATGGCGTACCTCGCGGTGGTGGGGTCGCATTCGGTGAACGGCGTGGCGGGGCTGCATACCGAGCTGCTCAAGGCGGACCTGCTGCGCGACTTCAACGAGATGTGGCCCGAGCGCTTCAACAACAAGACCAACGGCGTGACGCCGCGCCGCTGGCTGCTCGCGGCCAACCCGCAGCTCTCCGCCGCGATCACGGCGCGAATCGGCGAGGGCTGGATGACCAACCTCGACGAGCTGGCGAAACTCCTGCCGCACGCCGAGGACGCGGCCTTCCGCAGCGAGGTGCGCGCCATCAAGGCGCGCAACAAGGAGCAGCTCGCCCGGCTCATCGAGAGCGAGCACCGGCTCGACGTCGACCGCAACTCGATCTTCGACGTGCAGGTGAAGCGGATCCACGAGTACAAGCGGCAGCTCCTCAACGTGCTGCACGTGGTGGCGCTCTACCTGCGAATCAAGAACGACCCTGCGCAGCAGGTCGTGCCCCGCACGATCATCTTCGGGGGCAAGGCGGCGCCGGCGTACACCACCGCCAAGTTGATCATCAAGCTGATCAATTCGGTGGCCGACGTCGTCAACGCCGACACGCAGGTCAACCACCGCCTCAAGGTGGTCTTCCTGCACAACTACCGGGTCTCGCTGGCGGAGCGCATCTTCCCCGCCTCCGACTTGTCGGAGCAGATCTCCACCGCCGGCAAGGAGGCGAGCGGCACCGGCAACATGAAGTTCGCTCTCAACGGCGCGCTCACCATCGGCACGCTCGACGGGGCGAACATCGAGATCCGCGAGGAGGTTGGGCCGGAGAACTTCTTCCTCTTCGGGCTGACGGCGGCGCAGGTGCAGGAGATGCAGCGGCGCGGGTACCGGCCGCGCGATTTCTACGAGCAGAACGCCGAGCTCAAGCGCGTCCTCGACCTCATCTGGTCGGGGTTCTTCGAGCCGGACCACCCCGACCTGTTCCGCCCGCTGGTGCAGTCGCTGCTCGACCAGGACACGTACATGCTGCTGGCGGACTTCCAGTCGTACGTCGAGTGCCAGCAGAAAGTCGGCGAGGCCTTCCTCGACCAGGAGCGCTGGACGACGATGGCCATCCGCAACGTGGCCAAGATGGGCAGGTTCTCCTCCGACCGGACCATCCGCGAATACGCCGCGGAGATCTGGCGCGCGCAGCCGGTGCCGACGTGATCGCGTTCCTGCGCAAGCTGTTCGCGCCGCGGCCAAGGGCGCCGGCGCGGCCCGCCGATCCGCGGCTCGCGGCCGACCCGTGGCTGGGCGGGCTCTTCGCCCATCTCAGCCAGCGCTACCAGCTCGCGCCCGACGGGCGGCAGGTCCTGCGCCGCACCGGGCGCACCCGCTTCAACCCCATGCCGGTGTGGCTCGATTCCACGGAGCACGCTGTCCAAGGCAGTTACGAGGTGCGCGGCGACGCGGCGCAGGCCCGCGCGCTGCTCGACGCGCGCGTCACGGCGCGGCTGGCGGCGCTGGGGCTGTCGGAGGCGGCCGATTCGACCGAAGAGTGGGCCGGCACGGTGCTCACCCGCCGCTACCAGGGCCGCTGCGACGCGCCCGAGCAGCGGAACTGCAGATCAACCTGGCGGCCGAGAGCTAGGAGCGCAGCTTGACCGGCTGGGCGAGCTTTTCGCTCACCAGCTTTCCCAACTCGGTGAACAGCTCGGCCCCGCCCCTGGTATCGCGCCACGACTGCGTGGGCGTGTGCCAGGCGAAATGCCAGGCGGTCATGTTGGCCGAGAGCCAGATCTGCTGCGCGGTCGAATGGCTGTTGACGACGAACTTGGCGCCGTCGTCGAACTCGAGCGTGAGGATGCCGCCCTCCAGATCCACTTCCAGTTCGTCGGCCGCCGAGCGCAGCGCCTCCTCCAGCTTGCGCAGGGCCTCCGAGGCGCGCTGGTCGAACTCCTTCTCATCCATGACCGCCCCCAAGCTTCAAGAGCGCCTCGCCATCGAACCGCATGATGTCCCACTCCCGCAGCGCCTTCGCGCCCAGCTTCTGGTAGAACTGGATGGCCGGCTCGTTCCATTTCAGCACGTGCCAGTTCATCCGCCCGCAGCCTTCCCGCACCGCGATGCGCGCCAGCTCGACGAGCAGCGCCTTGCCGATGCCCCTGCCGCGGTGCTGCGGGCGCACGAACAGGTCTTCGAGGAACAGCCCCCAGCGCCCCAGCCAGGTCGAGTAGGTATGGAAGTAGAGGGCGAAGCCGGCCGTCGCGCCGTCCCACTCGGCCATCAGGCAGGAGTAGCGCGGCTCGGGCCCGAAGCCGTCGGCGAGGAGATTCGCCTCGGTGGCCACCACCGCCTCCGGCTCGCGCTCGTACTCGGCCAGCTCGAGAACGAGCTGACGAATATCGGGCACGTCGCGCGGCTCCGCCTTCCGGATGACGAGCATCGCGGCTGAAAATACACTGCTTCCCGTGCCTCTGCGCATCGTCAGCTACAACGTGCGGTATTTCGGCCATGCGCTGCGCGGCCTGGCCAGCACCCGAGGCAACAAGCAGGGCGTGGCCGAGGCGCTCGCTTCGCTCGACCCCACCCCCGACATCGTCTGCCTGCAGGAGGTGGAGACCATCTCGCTGCGCAGCAGCCTCGTCTTCCGCCGCGCGCACCAGCGCGAAACGCAGCTCGAGTCGTTCATGTCCGAGCTGGAGGAGGCCTGGGAGAAGCGACAGCCGCCCTTCCCCTACGACGCCTTCTACTTCCGCGCCCACGTCAACCGCATCGCCGGCCGGCCGCTGCAGACCACGGGGCTGGCCATCCTCGTGCATCGCTTCCGCATCAAGATCGATGCCCACAACTGCGAGAGCCCGCACAACATCACCTACCATCACGTGCTGCGCTGGAAGGACCGCAAGCAGACCCGCATCTGCGCGCATATGCGGCTGACCGGGCCAGGGGGGCGCGCCTTCCACGTCTTCAACACGCACCTCTCTCTTCCCACGCCGTTCGCGCGCGAGTTCTGGACCAGCAAGGCCAAGATGGGCTTCGGCATCAACCAACTCCACGAAGCCAAGACGCTGGTAGCCTTCATCAACCGCCACGCCGGCGGCGACCCGTTCATCGTCTGCGGAGACTTCAACTCTCCGCCGGGATCGCCGGTCTACCGCTTCATCACCGAGGACGGGGGCCTGCTCGGCGTGCAGAGGCTGCTCGGCCAGACCGACGGCTCGCCCCGCGGCTTCCCCACCGCCGGCTTCATGAACCTGCGCATGCACCTCGACCATCTCTTCTCCAGCCCGGCGGTGCGCTGGATCGATCTGGACGGCACTTGCCGGTTCGGGGACAAGACGAGTCCGTTCTTCGGAAAGTCCGACCACATGCCGCTCATCGGGCGTTTCGAGGTTTGAACCGGCGCCTCCGGCCCCGGCATCGAAAGGACCTGTGAAAGTCGAAAGTCGTGAACGCGCCGTGGTGCTGCTGGTCGCCGCGGTGCAGTTCGTCAACATTCTCGACTTCGTCATGGTCATGCCCCTGGGGCCCGACTTCGCGGCGTCCTTGGGCATTCCCACCTCGAAGCTCGGCCTCATCGGCGGCAGCTACACGGCGGCGGCTGCCGTGTCGGGGCTCGCGGCCTCGTTCTTCCTCGGCCGATTCGATCGCCGCCCCGCTCTCGGCGTCGCCATGCTGGGTCTGGTGGTCGGCACGGCATTGGGCGGGCTTGCCACCGGGCTGCACCCGCTCATGGCCGCGCGCGTGCTGGCGGGCGCGTTCGGCGGGCCGGCCACTTCGCTCTCGTTCTCCATCATCGCCGACGTAGTGCCGGCGCAGCGCCGGGGCACCGCCATGGGCGTGGTGATGGGCGCCTTCTCGGTCGCCTCGGTGCTGGGCGTGCCGGCGGGCCTGGAACTGGCGCGGCACCTCGGCTGGCGCGCGCCTTTCTTCGGCGTGGCCGCGCTGGGAGCGCTGGTCGCGCTCTCGGCGGTCTTCCTTCTCCCCTCGCTGCGCGGCCACCTGAGCGCGCACAAGGAAGAGGTCTCGCTCGCGCACCTCTTGCGGCAACGCAACGTGCTCCTCTCCTGGGTGATGACGTTTCTGGTGATGGCGGCGGGGTTCGTCGTCATCCCCAACATCTCCGCGTACGTGCAGGTGAACCTCGGCTACCCGCGCGCGCGGCTCGGCTTGCTCTACCTCTATGGCGGCGCGGTGAGTTTTTTCTCGACGCAGATCGCGGGGCGGCTCGTCGATCGCCTCGGCTCGTTCCGCGTCGGCACGGCGGGGACCGCGCTGCTCTGCTTCGCTCTCCTGGGCGGGTTCGTGCTCACGCCGCCTCTCTTCCCCGTGCCGCTCATCTTCGTCCTCTTCATGCTCGCCATGTCGTTCCGCAACGTGGCGTACAACACGCTCACCACGCGCGTGCCCGCCTCGTCGGAGCGGGCGCGGTTCATGTCCATCCAGTCGGCGGTGCAGCACTCCGCCTCGGCGGTGGGAGCGTTCGCCTCCTCGCAGATGCTCTCCGAGCTGCCTTCGGGAGCGCTGGTGGGAATGGACCGGGTGGGCCTCGTCTCGATCGCGCTGACGCTCACGCTCCCCTTCCTGCTCCGGGCGGTGGAGACGCACGTGCGCCGCCGCGACGCCGTCCCGGTGCCCTCGCTCGCGCCCGAGCTGCAATGACCAATCCGACGTATCTGATGGAGCTGCGCCAGCTCTGGCGGCTGGCCCTGCCCATCGCCATCTCCCAGGCCGGCTATGCGCTGATGGGCCTCGTCGACACCGCCGTGGTGGGGCGGCTCGGCGCCGAGCCGCTGGGCGCCATCGGCCTCGCCAACGGGCTCTTCTTCGGCATGGCGGTCATCGGGCTGGGCACCATGTTCGGGCTCGATCCGCTTTTCGCCCAGGCGCTGGGCGCGGGCGACACCCGCAGGGCGCGCGAGCTGGTCTGGCAGGGGCTCTGGCAGTCGGCGGCGGTGACGCTGGCGCTGGCGCTGCCCATCACCGCGCTGCCTTTGCTGCTCGAGCCGGCGGGGATCGCGCCGCGCATCGCGCACGACGCGAGCTGGTTCCTCTGGCTGCGCCTGCCGGGGCTGTGGCCCATGCTGGCGTTCGCGGCGCTGCGCTCGTATCTACAGGCTGCGCACGTCGTGCGGCCCGTGGTGATCGCGACGGTGGCGGCGAACATCGCCAACCTGCTCCTCGACATCTGGTTCGTTTTCGGCGGCCTCGGCGTGCCCGCGCTGGGCGCGCCGGGAGCGGGCCTGGCCACCAGCATTTGCGCGCTCCTGCAATTCGTCATCCTCGCGCTGGCGGTCCGGACGGGGCCCGACGTCAGCCGGCGCCTCTCGGCGGGCGATCTGCGCAAAGCGGTGCTGCTCGGTCTTCCCATCGGGCTGCAGCTGGGCGCCGAAGTGGGCGTGTTCGCTCTGGTGGGCTTGCTCGCCGGCCGCCTGGGTGCGCTCAGCCTCGCGGCGCACCAGGTGGCCATCTCGCTGGCCAGCTTCACTTTCTGCGCGGCGGTGGGCGCCGGCATGGCCGGCTCGGTGCGCGTCGGCCGGGCCATCGGCGCGCGCGACACGCCGGCGGCGCGGCGCTCGGGGATGCTCGCCTTCGCATTGGGCGCGGCGATCATGTCGGTGTTCGCGCTGGCGTTCTGGCTCGCCCCGGAGGCGCTGGCGCGCATGCTGAGCGATCAGCCCGACGTCATCTCCGCCTCGGTGCCGCTCCTGGCGGTGTGCGCCGTCTTCCAGCTCTCCGACGGCAT
>WNFC01000443.1_pt1 | contig 47179 bp, 39 predicted proteins | sample 5400541 | NCBI WGS metagenome assembly WNFC01 (sample SAMN13153342, study PRJNA577476) | soil metagenome | isolation source: 120 cm saprolite under Douglas fir tree site 2 hole 2 replicate 1 | place: USA:California | collected 2015-04-18 | reverse complement strand
CTCGAGCGCCCACAAGCAGGTCAAACCCGGACGCATGCGCAAACGCCTTCGCTGCCAAGGTTCGTATTGTTCCACTTCCTGTGGCAATGGAGGCCTCGGGCCGACCAATGACATGTCACCGCACACGACATTCCAGAGCTGCGGAAGCTCATCGAGGCTAAACATCCGCATCCAGCGCCCCACCCGAGTGCACCGTGGATCGTCGCGCATCTTGAAGACCGGGCCGTCGACTTCATTCAGTTTCTCCAACCCGAACCGAGAGTCTTCCGCGTTGTCCACCATTGATCGAAACTTCAGAAGGCTGAAGCGGCGTCCTCCCAGACCGCAGCGGGTCTGCCGATAGAAGACGGGCCCCGGGGAACCCAGCGCGACGAGCGCAGCCAAGATAACAAATAGAGGCGACAACACGATCAGGGCCACGGAAGCCAGAACGAAGTCCATTGCGCGCTTCACCAATAGAGCCTCTTCGAAGGGAGGACTGCCGGCGAAGGTCAGAAGAGGAATATGCGCCAGGTGTTCGACGTAGACGTGAGGGAACCCGCTGGGCAGGAAGTCGAGTTGGATTCGCATCCGAACTCCTTCCTGCTCGCATTGCCGCATCAAGGGCTCCAGTTTGACCATTTCCTCGATCTTTTCGGTTGCGAATACAACTTCGTCAACCACGTGGTTATGCAACAACTCCGGAAGTCTTTCTAGCGGAAGGACCGAGTACGAACTACGCAGTCCTGGCGGGCTTGCTTCGCCACCAACAATGCTCACGAAGGCAAGCAGACGCAGGCCGAACTTCTCCCCTTCCTCCAACAACGAGGCCAGCGCAGCCGCACCCCCGCCGGTTCCCACAATAATAAAATTGCGGTGGTGTTCGGCCTTGCGCCTAAGCTGGGCATTCCCTACGAAGAAAAGCCAGCGCCCGGCGCCCAACAATACGAAGTGCAAAACGGCAAATATCAACAGGAGGCTTCGACTAATATAATGACCCTGTACAAGAAAAAGTCCGGTGAGCAGAACCAAGAAGCCCGAGCTGCTCATTTTAAGGACATCGCTGGCGATTGTCCTCAGAGAACGGTTCTCCAAGTCCTGATACGCCCCCAAAACGTAACCGAGCGAAGGAAACACCAGTAGAGACGCCAGGAGAAGAGGAAGGTAAACTCTTACGGGATAAATGTTAACGTTAGGGACGAAACCAGCGCGCCCAATCCAAACACGTATCCCGTACGCGAGCAGGAAAGCTAACACTGTGGGCAAGGAATCGCTGAGGACACAAGCGACACCAAGAATTCGCGAACGGCGTGAAAACATTTGCGGTTACAGAATCGCAAAATTGTACCATATGCCAAGTAATGCCACCCAAGACCGGCACACGAGATGCATTTAGGACATATTGCTATCGGCAAATCGCAGGCGACAGCTGATTTCGGTGGTGCTGTACGCTCCCCCGCCGAAGAGCTAAGCCACACGAATAGTAGCTGGTGGGCCATTGGACGGCAACGTTGGATTGATGCTGCTCTCTTTTTTTGCTTCATCCTATTTGTGCTTTGTGCGCCCATAGCCACGAAGGGCGCCGTCACGGCCTTTCGCGCTGCACTGTTGCTGTGGCTGGCGAAGATTCTGACGGAGAGACGTAAGCTCGAGCGCCAACCGCTGGCTCTTCCTCTGTTGTTGTTTCTCGTGTTTACAACCGTCTCGACTATCTTCTCTACTGAACCGCTGCTCAGTTGGGGACGAATGCGGGGCGTCACGGAACTGACAATAGCGCTGCTGGTCGGTCAGACTCTCAAGAATCTGCGCCAGGTAAAGATACTGACTTACCTTTTGCTTGCTGCATGTCTGGTGAGCGTCGGCATTACCGCCTGGCAGTACACCGTTGGCATCGGAATTGAGTTGACCGCAGATGCGCCAACATCGGTATCCATGTCCCAACTCGGATTGCTCCCAGGAGACATCATCCAGAAGGTCAACCGAAAAAAAATTCTTACTCAACGGCAGTTGTTTGCCAAGCTGGACCAATTGGCTCCGGATTCGAGTGCCGAACTCTCGGTGGCCCGAGAAATTTCACTGGCGCATTTAGATGTATGGACGGGCTCTCCATTTGCTCGTTTAAGCATCGTCGCACAGAAAAAGGCATTGGAAGAAAGCTTGCGACAGCCTGGCGTGAAGCTGGTTCGGGGCCGTCCGCTGCGTGCTGAAGGGACGCTTAAACATTACTTCCCTTATTCTGAAGTCATGGTGCTGATCGGTCTTGTCGCCTGGGGCTTACTGGTTGCACCGGGAGCGGATCTCCGCATTAAGGTCCTACTGGGTCTGGCCTTCCTTTCGATTAGCATCGTAGTAGTTCTCACACTTACCCGAATATCCCTTGCCAGCTTGTTACTTGGTTGTTGCTTGATAACTTGGAAGCAGGTCAGCGGCCGTAGTCGCCGGTTGATCCTGGTGGCCTTTTTCGTGTCTCTCTTGTTGAGCGTGAATTGGATTCAGCAGCATCGTGCCCAGAAGTGGATGGATCTCGGTGATCCCGGAACTCAATATCGCCTTCTGATGTGGCGAGATAGCATTAAGTTTATCCGCGCACATCCGATTGTAGGGACAGGCTTGGATAGTATCGGAGGCCATTGGCAGCGATGGGATCTCGAGGCGTACCGTCGTTTCCCGTTAAAGAGCCACTTCCATTCCACTCCCATCGAATTCGCGGTTGAGTGTGGGTTGCCGACCTTAGCGGTGTGGCTCTGGCTCATGGGAGGATATCTGGTTTTTCTCCTGCGTCTCTCAACCTCGTCCCGGAAGGCTGGCTGGTTCCCTCAAGGTCTCGCTTCCGGAATACTCGGCGGGCTCTTGGCCGTATTGCTTACATCGCTGCTGCAATACAACTTCGGCGACTCAGAGGCGATGATCGTCTTTTGGTTCCTGATGGGACTGGCGTTTGCTTTGGAGAGGATTCTTCGCGATAACGAAATGTCCCCGGAATCCCGCAGGAGCGAAAACGCGTGATGCGGATTGTGACGTAACACATCACGCGTTTTAAGGGTCCACCCGCCGCGCGCTCGCCGACAACTGTGAAGCTTCTGCTAACCTTTCACGCTGTAAAAATATTGCACACTGTTCCGCCCAGGTCAGCGAACTCCCCCAACCAGTACTGAGCCATCCTTCTCGCTTCCATGGCCATCTCGTGCCGGGAATCACCTTCGTCAAGGTGTTTTCATTCTGGCGACCGCATCAAGGTAACCAACAACGCGCTCTCGCACCGGAGATTTCTCGCATGTTACGCTCAATCTGCTCTTGCGATCTCGCTACCACTTCCCCGTGGCAGTGCAGACCAACAATTTTCGGCGGCTGTTGCGCACGGTTGAAGCGCTCTCCGAACTCGGGCCCGAACTAACGGCCGAGCGCGAGTTCTCGGAGACTTCGCGGCTAATGCTGTCCGCCATTATGGACGCGGCAGGCGCGCGCGAAGGAGCGCTTTTTCTCTTTAACAGTAAGCCCGCGATGCTGACCTCCACGACGGCTCAGGGATTCGCGCTCATACCCGATCCTGCGTTCATTCCTCTACTGCCCAAGCACGTGCACGCTCTCACAGCAGCGCGCGGTCCAATCGTACTGAACGCTTCGACTTATTCAGTATTTCTGAGTTCCAATGGGAACGTCGCGCCCGAACTCTTCAAGTGTCTCGCACCGCTGAAAGCTCAGGGGAAACTTGCCGGCGTTGTCGCACTTGGCCGCCGTCCCGGCGACGCGCTCTATGAGGACGATGAACTCGATGCCATGGAGTTGCTCTGCAGCTACGTTGCCCTGGCCGTTCACAATCATGCGCTCACCCAGACCATTGCCCAACGAGTCTCCGAAAATCTGCGGCTGATGGCATCTCTGCATGGTTTCTACGACAACGCGCTGGAGGCCTTTGCGACGGCCATAGACGTCAAGCACGTTAACATTCATGGCCACTCTCTGCGCGTGGGACGGTACGCCTCTGCCATCGGCGAGGCGATGGGGATGGAACCCGGTGAAGTCGCAGCCTTGCGCAGCGCGGGATATCTGCACGACATCGGCAAGGTCGCCGTCGATCGCCGCCTCTTCGGCAAGCCCGGAGCGCTTGATGCCGAGGAATTCCGTGAGATGGCCGACCACACAGTCGTCGGCCATCAGATTGTCAGCAGCGTTCAGTTTCCCTGGCCGAAGATTCCAGAGACCGTCCGCTGGCACCACGAACGCAGCGACGGCTCGGGGTACCCCGACGCCCTGGCCCTGGATGACTTACCCATGCCCGTCCGCATCGTGGGACTCGCCGATACCTTCGACGCCATGATCAGTGCGCGGCCCTACCGTGAACCGCTCTCGGTTGGCAGCGCGTTGAGCGACCTGGTGCGCCTGACGCCGCAGAAGTACGATCCCAATGTAGTGCAGGCTCTGCTGATTCAGGTGCGGCGTGATGCCGTAGGCAGCAATCGCACACCGCTTCTGGCAGACCGCGTCTCGGTGAACATTGCCGCGACCGATATCGATCATCTGGCGGCAACCTTGCAGCATAAGGTGTCGCGCGGAAAGGTGTATCTGACGTAGTACAAGGCTCTTGGCTCTTGGCTCTTGGCTCTTGGCTCTTGGCTCTTGGCTCTTGGCTCTTGGCTCTTAAGCTCCAATCCTCGGAAACGCAGCCTGAACCTTCCTGCCGGAAGTAATCGGTCCCCGACAGCAACTTTTTGGTCAGTGTGGGTTAATAATGGAGAGAGCTTTGGTCTTTCCAGTTCACTGGGGTCTTCATGCGATCGGGCCGTATCAAGTTCGCTATTTTCCTGCTTTTTCTGAGCTTGGCCTGTACTGTCCCGTCATTGCTGGCGAAAAAGAAGGTCGCGGACGCTGCGTCCGGACAGAACGACCAAAAGCGCGCGGTGCACGCGCTCAATCGCCTGACCTTTGGCCCGCGGCCAGCCGATATCCAGCGGGTAATGGCCATGGGCGTCGATAAATGGATCGACCTGCAACTCCACCCCGACAAGATCAAGAACGATGCTCTAGAAAGCAGATTGGTACCTCTGCGCACGCTTCGTCTCAGCACGAAAGAAATTGTGGAGGAGTTTCCCGACCCGCAACTGATTAAGGCCGTGACTGAGGGTAAGAAGTCCATGCCCTCCGATGCAGCGAAACGCGCAGTGTACCAGGTCCAAATCGCGCGTCTCCAGGAGAAGAAGGAGCGCAAAGCGGAGGTCGCCAACAATGCAGCGCCAGCCTCACCAGCCAACGACGCAAATGCGGCTCGGGAAAATGGTGCGCCCATGGCCCCCAGCAACGCTGCGGCAGAAAATGAGCCCTCGGTCAATCAAAACTCGATGTCGTCATCAACCGAGGTGAAGCTCACGCCCGAGGAAGACGCCGAAGCTCGTCGCCGGGAAGCACATCTCTACGCGGACTTGAAGGTTCAGCAGCTCATCGATCTTCCTCCGGACGAGCGGTTCAGGAAGGTGTTGACGATGTCCACCGACGAGCAGGTCGCGTTCGCCGATTCCTTGCGCGGGGGCAAAGGTCAGGAGTTTGTCGCGGGCATGGACCCGAAGCAGAAAGAAACGCTGCTGGCCATGAACAACCCGCCGGGCGTGGTAGTGGACGAACTGGTCCAGGCCAAGCTCTTGCGGGCCGTCTACAGCGAGCGCCAACTCGAAGAAGTGATGACCGATTTCTGGTTCAACCACTTCAACGTGTACCTGGGCAAAGGCCTTGATCGCCTGCTGCTCACAAGCTACGAGCAGGACGTAATCCGCCCGCACGTTTTTGGCAAGTTCGAAGATCTGCTCGTCGCCACTGCAAAGAGCCCAGCCATGCTCTTTTACCTGGATAACTGGCTCAGCGTGGGTCCGAACTCGGCACAAGCTCTCGGTCTTCCCGTCCGTCCCATGGGCCCGTACGGCCCCCGCAGACGCTATCCCGGTCGCTTCCCCGGTCGTTTCCCAAGACCAGACGCAAACCCGAAACGCAGGCAGAACAGCGGTCTGAACGAGAATTACGGCCGCGAGCTGCTGGAACTACATACTCTCAGCGTGAACGGCGGCTACTCGCAACGGGACGTCACCGAAGTCGCCAAGGTGTTCACCGGTTGGACCATCGATAAGCCCTTCGAGGGCGGAGGCTTCCGTTACGATCCGCGCATGCATGAGCCTGGACCCAAGTTCGTTCTGGGGCACCGCATCTACGATCCGCGCATGCATGAGCCTGGACCCAAGTTCGTTCTGGGGCACCGCATCAAGCCCAAGGGCGAAGACGAAGGCCGGGAGGTGCTTCACAGGCTGGCGACAAGTCCGCAGACGGCGCATTTCATTTCACTCAAACTGGCGCAGCGTTTCGTCTCCGACGATCCGCCTGAAGCTTTGGTGGACAGCATGGCCAAGACTTTCTTGAAGAAGAAGGGCGACATTCGAGAGGTGCTGACCACGCTGTTCCACTCGCCCGAGTTCTGGGCTGACGGTGCGTACCGCGCCAAAGTGAAAACGCCACTGGAATTCGTGGCTTCCGCCCTGCGCGCGACCAGCGCTGACGTCGAGGATGCCTTACCTTTGACCCGCCAACTCGGCAACATGGGCATGCCTCTGTACGGCTCCCAGCCTCCCACAGGCTATTCCATGAAAGCCGAAACATGGGTAAATTCGTCCGCGCTGCTCAACCGCATGAATTTTGCGTTGGCATTGACCAGTGGAAAAATTCGAGGCGTGAAGGTGGACACCGCTGTGCTCACGGGGAACATTCCACCGCCTGCGGATGCTACCCAAACGCTTACCGGAATGGCAGATTCCCTGTTAGCGGGCGAGCTATCGAAGCAAACGCAGGACTCGATCGAGGCACAGATCGAAGAATCGCAAACGGGTATCGTACAGGACAACAAAGCGAATCACCGTACGACCGCTGAAGCGTCGCGTCCTCAGGACGTCAGTACAATCGCGGGCCTGCTGCTCGGCTCGCCGGAATTCCAACGAAGGTAGGGTTTGAGCTAAGAGCCAAAAGCTAAAAGCTAGGAGCTGGTTTTGCATGTCCATCACGCGCCGCATATTTCTACGCAACAGCGCTCTCGCGGTCGTAGGGACAGCCGCGATCCCAAGCTTTCTGACGCGCGCCGCATTGGGCACAGTCGAGCCGGGGACGCGCAACAAGCGCCTGGTCGTAATCTTTCAGCGCGGCGCGGCGGATGGCCTGAATATCGTGGTCCCTCATGGCGAGCCGCAATACTACGCCATGCGTCCCAGCATCAACATTCCACGCAAGGTAGTGCTCGATCTGGACGGATTCTTCGGCCTGCACCCTGCGCTCGCTTCGTTTCAGCCACTTTGGCAACAACGCCATCTGGCCATCGTGCATGCTGCCGGATCGCCCGACCCTACCCGCTCCCACTTCGACGCGCAGGACTTCATGGAATCCGGCACGCCCGGCGTGAAAGTTACAGATGACGGCTGGCTCAACCGCTCGCTCCATGCCATGCCGCCGCCATCGCCGAAGTCCGCATTCCGCGCGATTGCCCTGGGCCCCTCACTTCCCCGCATTTTGAGCGGTGCCGAGCCCGCGGTCGCGCTGAATAACATCAACGATTTTTCAATCGGCGGGCGTAATTCCAAAGGCTCGCCAGTCGCAAACGCCTTCGAAGCCATGTACGATCACTCCGTCGACAGCGTGTTGCATGGCACCGGCGAAGAGACCTTCGATGCGGTCAAGATGCTGAAGGCCGCCGACCCTGCCAAGTACACTCCCGCGCGCGGCGCCAATTATCCCAAGGGACGTTTCGGCGACAGCCTGCGCCAGTTGGCGCAACTGATCAAAGCGAACCTCGGAGTGCAGGTAGCGTTTGCCGACATCGGAGGCTGGGATCATCATGTGAATGAAGGCTCGACCGAAGGCCAGATTGCCAGTGTACTGAGCGAATTTTCACAATCAATCACAGCGTTCTGGACCGACCTCGGCGATCTCGGCGAAGACACTGTAGTGGTCACCATGTCCGAGTTTGGCCGCACCGCGCGTGAAAACGGAAACCGTGGCACGGATCACGGCCACGCCAACGTTATGTTTGTGCTCGGCGGACCCGTGAAGGGCGGCAAAGTGTACGGCCGCTGGCCCGGACTCGATCAATCGCAGCTCTACGAAGGCCGCGACTTAGCGCTGACCACGGACTTCCGCGAGGTGATCGGCGAGGCCGTCGCCCGCCACATGGGGAATAAGAATCTGGCGAATGTTTTCCCATGCTTCGACGATCAGCCAGGAAAATTTCTGCACTATCTCGGGTGAGCCAGGCACGCACTCAGGCTACGAGCGATCTGTCACGGATCGATTCCGTAGGCGTGGCGCGCGTCGTGTGTCGTGTGTCGCGTGTAGTCGATCCACGCTTCCGCCGCGAGAAACGTGGTCGTGAACCCCATCCAGAATGCGATCCCAAAGAACTCGTGCGGCGTCAGCTTGCGAAAAGCGAAGAACATCCCGACAATGGGCCGAGTTGTGGCCACACCCAGGCCGATCCCGAACATTCGAATCATCCACTCGCGATGTTGCGCCACTTCTTTGCGGCGGATGTGCCGGTAAGCTTTGATCAGGCAGAACAGGAACAGAATCGCGAACAGCGTGGTCGCCGCGGTTTCATTGGCTCCCCCGATGTTCATGGTGTAACTCATCACCAGTGCTGAAAGTCCAATCACCAGCCCGGAGGTGAACAACAATCTACCCGACCAACGATGGAACGATATATGTTTCGCACGAATAGCAGGCACGAACTGCAGCGGCGCTAGAATCATGAAAACGGCGCCGGGGATAATATGCACCATTGTTAAGGCAACATGGCGTGCGAACCCAGAATCCATTGCCGCCGCGGGCGGGAACTTCCCGCCAAACTGCTCCGGCCAAAAGAGAACGAGCGTGCGCCGCGTCGCTGCCGCTATTCCGATCACAGCCAGGAAAACCACCCCGACCCATACCCATCGGGTTGTGCGCCTCTCCGTCATAGCTTCTTCTCCCGCTTCTACGCCGCGGACCAAGAACACTTTTAGTCGAACCATGATTCGTTAAACCATGATTCGTCAGAGCATGATTCGCCCACCGGCGACGTCAAGAGTAGTTCCGGTAAGCCACGCCGAACTGTCTGAACTCAGAAAGAGTGCAGCCATCGCCACGTCATCCGGCCGGCCAATCCTTCCCAGGGGGAAACTCGTTGCCAGTTTCTGTTGCGCTTCCTCCGGCATGAGCTTCTTTATGCGATCCGTCAGAATCGCCGACGGCGCTATGCAGTTGACACGTACCCCATGTCGGCCAACTTCCTGCGCCACGTGCTTGGAAAACATGACGATCCCAGCCTTGGCTGCTGCGTACGGTACGGAGGCTCCGCTCGGCAATCGGCCTGCGCTCGAAGCCATGGTGAGGATTACTCCCCGCTTGCGCTCGATCATTCCCGGCAGGAACTCCTTTACGGTTAGAAATGTAGCGGTGAGGTTTGTGTCCGCGACGGCGCGCCATTTTTCCAGCGTGATCTGTTCGACAGGGATGGGCTCTCCGGACCCGCCTGCGAAAGCAGCGAGTATGTCCACCGAACCAAATTCATCCTCGGACCGTCGCCGTAGATGTTCGACCGCGACCGGGTCAGTGCAGTCGGCAGCGACTCCGACGGCCTGGCTACCTTGCCCGCGAATGGAACTGACAACCGACTCAATAGCCGCCAAATCACGTCCATTCACCACAACTTTGACGCCGTTGCCGGCAAGATGAAGGCAAGTGGCCGCGCCGATGCCGCGCGAACCTCCTGTGACCACGCAGACTTTGCCGGAAAGATCGGAATAGACCGCATTGCTTTTCATGACTTCAAACTCCTTGACGAAGAGAAGGCGGGTCTCTCGCTAAACATTGAAAAACGCCAAAAGATCGTTGCTATTTAATTAAACATACTATATATCTAATTATTAAACAAGCAAAAGGATTCCGCTTTGTCCCCACGCACATATCGAATGGAAACAAGGGAAGCTGCAGCCGCCCAGACCAGAGTGAGAATCCTGAGCGCTGCTCGCGACTTGCTGGTGAGCGAAGACTTCTCCGAATTCACGATGGACGCGGTGGCCCGGAAAGCCGACGTTTCACGGCTCACGGTCTACTACCAGTTTGAATCGAAGGTGGGGCTACTCGAAGCGCTCTACGACTTTATTGCCAAGCGTGGCCACATGGAGCGCCTGCCCGAAATTTTTCGGCAGGGCAACGATCCGCTAAGAACTCTGATTGACTTCATGAAAGTGTTTGCGGAGTTTTGGGATTCGGACCGGAACGTCATCCGGAGATTGCATGCGCTGGCGACCATCGATGCTCAGATTGCGCAAGGAATACATGCGCGAAATGAACGACGGAGGAATGGCTTGCGGGTAATCGTCGAACGCTATTGCAGGTCCTATCCCCCGCTGACGGCGCTTCAGGTGCCGGTTGCAATCGACACGTTGCACATGCTGACCAGTTTCGAAACGTTCGATGCTTTGGCGGGAAGCGGAAGGTCGTTCGAAGAAGTCGTCGGGATCGTCCGCAAGATGGCGTATCACGCGATCGGCTTCACGCCAAGGTTTGTTCCCCCGCCGTCCGGCGCAGGGCGTTGACGCACGCGATTCGCCTTATCCAGTGCTCTGCATGCCATACGGGGCTGCCGGAGCCCCACATTCCTCACAGAACTTTGCTAGCGGCGAAATCCGATGACCATTCAGGCATCGATGTCCGCTATCTATCTTCTCGACATGAAGTGCCGAATACATTACGCAGAACGATATCGCATAGAAAGACGCCGGAAAGATCACGAAACTGCCCGGTGAAGCGCCAGGATTGCTGCCTCTCAGAAATGGGAGAAGGAAGGTCGCGAAACTCGCATACCCGCAGATGGTCCACAACGCCGTTTTCATCCATGCAGGACAACCGCGCAGTGCCGCCTTCCACAGATCCCTCTGCTTGAAGTCGCGGGTTAACCTGTTCATCAAGAGGATGGTCGGAAGCCAGACAATGAAGATGGCGGGGAACAGAAATGGGATCGCTTGCTTTTCGAGCTCCGGTCCTGCGTAGAAACCCATAATGTGAAGAACAAAACAGGTAAGCACTCCTGTTGCCGACGCCAACATGACCGGGTACGCGACCAGTTTAGTCATTGCATGCTATCCGAACTGAATCAGCACGTCGCCATTCTCAACCTTCAGGGGATAGACGGCGACTTTCGCGGCGGGATTGTGCGCCGCCTCGCCAGTCTTAGGATCCCACTGCCAGCCGTGCCACGGACAAACGAGTTTATCGCCTTCGATCATTCCCTGCCCCAGCGGGCCACCACGGTGCAGGCACACGTTGTCCATGGCGGAGATCGTGCCGTTCACATTGGCGACACAGATGGTTTTGTCGCCACAGGGAAATTCTTTGGCTTCGCCTTCGGGTGGGAGTTCGGATTGGGTGGTGAGCTTGATGAAATTGGACATGGCGTTCGTGCCCCGAATAGAAACTGCCGAGCTTCGCTCGGCCGGACAGCCGAGGCGGCTGTCCCTACATTGTTGCCTTGCTGACGGCTGATAGCTGATGGCCGGAGATCCTTCGCTTTCCTCAGAGCCTGCCCTGAGCTTGCCGAAGGGATGACCGCAGCGGGCTCCCGCTTCGCTCACGCCCGCTAAGCGCGGTCATTTCGGCTGCAAAGTCTGCGCGATCATCACCTGGCGCTTGAAGTTCTCCACCATATTTGGGTCGAGCCGCACTTCGGTGGGCTTTCTCGCCAGGGTCATGGTGTCGATCTTGTCCTGCAGTTTGAGCAGTGCGTAGAAAAGATTCTCCGGCCGCGGCGGGCAGCCAGTGACGTAAACATCCACGGGAACGATCTTATCGACTCCCTGCAGCACGGCGTAAGTATTGAACGGCCCGCCCACGGACGAACACGCGCCCATCGAGATTACCCATTTGGGATCGGGCATCTGATCGTAAATACGCTTAACGACTGGCGCCATCTTCAATGTCACCGTGCCGGCCACGATCATCAAGTCGCTCTGGCGCGGGCTGGGACGGAATACCTCAGACCCGAAGCGCGCGATATCAAAGCGCGCGGTAGAGGACGCGATCATCTCGATCGCGCAGCAGGCCAGGCCAAACGTCATCGGCCAGACAGCAGACTTGCGCGCCCAGTTGAAGACGTAGTCCACCGTGCTGATCATGAAATTCTTTTCGAACTTATTCTGCAGCCAGCCCATGGAATGTTCCTCGATCCCTTTCGCCGCCTTAAAAAGCAGTCCGATCGTCGACAGTAGCCAGTCTAGGTCTGGCTGCCGGAGGTGTCAATTGTAGGCTGCTCGTGCGGTCCGTCCTGTTTGGGAAAGGCACTACCAGACATTCCCACAGGGGAAACGGCAGCATTGATTTGCGCGTATTGATTTGCCCCCTGGGTTCGTCTCATTTACAAATAGGACATCCATGTCCTCGACCACGGTAGCGGCACCTCCCAAGTGGAAGGGGGCCTCTGAGCTTTTTCGCTTCTGGGCCCATGTTCGTACATCATTGTTTTGGATAGTGGCCATCGGCTTGTTTCTGCGCCTGGGATGGATCATTGTCGGGCAAACCTACCGGTTCGACAGCACGGAAGCTAACTTCGGATTTGGTTGGGAGATGGGACGCATCGGCGCGGCCATTGCTTCGGGACAGGGCTTCAGCAATCCCTTTGGTGTGCCGACCGGGCCTACGGCCTGGGAGTCGCCGCTTTATCCTTACCTCATTGGCGGAGTATTCCGCATTTTTGGCACCTATTCGCCGGCCTCGGCGTTCGTGTTGCTGAGCCTCAACAGCGTTTTCTCGGTGCTGACCTGTGTCCCGATTTTTCTAACCGCGCGCTGGATATTCTCAGAAAAAGTTGCCGTTGGAGCAGCCTGGACCTGGACCCTGCTTCCGCACGTGATGTTTTGGTGTACACGCTGGGTGTGGGAGACCAGCCTGTCCGCTCTATTGATGGCAACAATTTTCTGGCTCACGCTCGCCCTCGAAGAGCGTGACGGCCTGAGACCCTGGATGGAGCTCGGCCTGCTCTGGGGAATTACTGCCCTCAGCAGCACCGTGCTGCTTGCGTTCCTGCCAGCCTCCGGATTGTGGGCCTGGTATCACCGTGCCAAGCGGGGCAAGCCATCGTGCGCAGGTGTAGTGCTGGCTTCGGTCTTGTTCTTTGCCTGCATCGCGCCCTGGCTGGTGCGCAACTATCAAACCTTCGGCAGGCTCGTTTTTATCCGCGATAATTTTGGCGCAGAGCTGCGCCTCGGCAATGGCAATGGCGCCGACGGCACCTGGATGAAGTACTTGCATCCCACCCAGGATCTGTACGCCCTGCGCCAGTACAGTGCCATGGGTGAACTGGCCTATATCGCGATGCGGAAGCAGCAGGCCCTGGATTACATCAAGGCGGACTACGCCCGCTTCGCCACCCTCTGTATCAAGCGCTTCGTCTACTACTGGGCCGGACCGCCGCGGCTGGCCCAGGTCTGGTGGCTGGCGCAGGTGAAGAACTCTCTCTTCTTAGCGTCGTCGGTGTTGATGTTCTGGGGTCTGGGACGTGCATTGCGGCAGCGCCAGCCGGGGGCGTGGCTCCTGTTCTGGCTGATTCTCCTCCAGCCTGCCATCTACTATGTGGTCTTTCCGAACCAGCGGTACCGGCATCCGATTGAGCCGGCAATGACGATCCTGGGAGTCTACCTGCTGACCGAGGTGGGGAAACACAAGGATTGGAGCGACTCGTCACGGCCAGAGGATGACTATCAGGGCTGAAAGGCTTTTGCTCTGAAACGACTCCGGTCTCCTCATTTTCCTCTCACCAATTCAGCGCCCCCACGTCTAAACCGTTGAAACGGAGGACCCATGAACCGCCAACGCCAATTTGCCACCTGGTCAGGAGCCGCTCTCGGAACGATTTGCGCCCTATTTCTTCTCACTCTGGCAACCCATGCCTCCGACCATCGAGGCGCGTTCACCGAGGAGTTTCATCAGACCTACGCGCTCACACCGGATGGCCGAGTCGAGCTCGACAACATTAACGGCGCCGTACATATCTCCTCGTGGGACCGCAATGAAGTCAAGCTAGATGCCGTGAAGTACGCCGACACGAAGGAGCGGCTCGACGAGGCGCGAATCGAAGTAGACTCCGGCAAGGACTATCTCTCCATTCGCACCAAGTATCGCGATCACGACCTTTCGTTCGATTGGGGCTCGCATAACAACCCGGCCAGCGTCGAGTACACGCTGACGGTGCCCCGCGCAGCTCGCCTCGACGAAATCAAGCTAATCAATGGCTCTCTCGATGTCACCGGCGTGAGCGGCGAAGTTCGCGCCTCCTGCATCAACGGAAAATTGCAGGCACACAATCTCTCCGGCCGCGCGCGACTGTCGACCATCAACGGCCGTCTGGATGCCCGCTTTGATCAGCTTGCCGGATCATCGATTGAGTTGAATTCGGTCAACGGACCAGTCGAGTTGACCATTCCCTCGGACTCCAAGGCTGAGATTGACGCAAGCACGGTTTCCGGTGGAATTGACAACGACTTCGGCCTGCACGTGAATCATCATCGCTATGTCGGCCACGATCTGCGCGGCGAACTGGCAGGAGGCGGCACCCGCATCGAACTGAAGAATGTAAACGGAAGAATCGAAGTCCGTCACGCTGAAGACGGCCGCGCTCTGAGCCCTGTGAAGGATCTGAGCCATCGGGATCAGGACGATGATCACGATGACAGCGAGATCTAGTTTTGAAAGGGCGCGGCTTTCAGCCGCACCAGGGTTTCGCACAACTCAAGACGTTGCTGAAAGATTCAAGATTCGTATCAGGGCACGACTTCAGTCGTGCCGTGGGTCTCGTACAATCAGTGGCGGCTTCAGCCGCTGAGGTCGCGGAACGAAGGTCATCGAACTACAATAGGAATTAACCGGAAGCCCTCAATAAATCGTATATCCCGGCGCAGGAGTGCGTAGATCAGGCTTCGAAGCCATCAGTAACAACGCCCCTTGCCGCTTGAACGCCCGCAAATCATCCAGACTATTGAATGATTTGGTTTTATAGTCATCCGGCGTGGGCGTGTCGTCTGGGATGCGGCGCGCTTCGACATTCTCGAAAGCGTGCTTCTTCAAAAGCTCGACGTATTCGGCCGACGACCGCACATGTACGGGCACCTTCAGCTTGTCCACCCACTGCAAGGAATACTGGTTGTCCTTGTAAAGATTGATCAGGATGAACAATCTCCCCCGCGGTGCCATCACACGAAATAATTCCATCAGCGCCCGGTCCTGATCGGGATAGTAATAGAACGACTCGACCGAGAGCACCTTATCGAAGAAATTCTCTTCCCACGGGATCTGCTGGGCCGATCCCCAAACATACAGAATGTTGTCGAAATCTTTCGACGCGATACGTGCCTGGCGCACCATCTCATCGGAAACATCCACACCGACAACCTGGCCGAATCCTTCGGGGCCCTCGCCCACCAGCCGGGCCAGCAGGCGTGTGGCCCATCCCGAGCCGCATCCCAGGTCTAGAACGCGCTCACCGGGCCGCAGATTCATCAATCGAATTGTCTTCTCGGTAATGTCGAGATGATGGCGCTCCATCTTCTCGCCTTCGCCGGCGGCCGCCCAGCGGTTGAATTCCTTTTGCAGCTTTTCGTCCGGAGTTTGGGGTTTGTCGGGCATGGGATCAATCCGTACCTTGCGTGATGACTGGCTTTTTAGCCCGCTCGTCGACCTGCAATTGAAAAATGTCCGGGCGCGCATAGTGGCCAACAACATCGAGATCGAATTTCCCGCGCACGATCTGCGCGCGATCGATCTCGGCAATCAAAATCACTTCGTCGTCCGTGTTCGGTCCAGCGAGAAAGTTCCCGAAAGGATCGACAATGCAACTGCCGCCGCGCGTCACAACCGCTTCCGGGTCGTCGCCATGTATTGCGCCGTAATCGGACGGGAAATCGCGTCGGCGATTGAACTGGTTGCAGGAAAGCACGAAGCAACGCCCTTCGACGGCAATGTGGCGCATGGAGGCGATCCAGGAGTCGCGCGGATCCGCCGTGGGTGCACAATACAGCTCGATGCCCTTCGCATACATTGCCGCGCGCATCAGGGGCAAGTAGTTCTCCCAGCAGATCACGGCGCCCATCCTCCCCAGCGCAGTTTCGAAAACCGGCATTGTGGATCCGTCGCCAAAGCCCCATACCAGCCGCTCCGAAGCGGTCGGCATTATTTTGCGGTGTTTGCCGAGGTAGGCGCCGTCTTCGGAAAAGAACAGCACTGTGCAGTAGAGTGTGCCGCGATCCCGCTCAATTACGCCGATCACCAGGTAGATGCCGCAGCTCTTTGCGGTTCGGCCAAGCGCTTCGACCGCCGGTCCTGGGACGTCCACACTGCTCTCCCAGTAGCGCCGGAACTGTTCCCGCCCGGCGTCGGAGCGCGAGCCAACCACCGCTCCAAAATCCAGGCCTCGGGGATACGCGGAGACAAACGCCTCGGGAAACACGACGAGCCGCGCCCCTTGCCGGCCAGCCTCCGCCGCGAGGGCCTGAACTTTTTTGAGCGTCCGCTCACGGTCAAACACGACCGGGGCGGCCTGCACTACAGCCGCCTTGAATCGTTCCACGGCGAGTGCCGGTTGCTTTGGTTTTCGGTTTGCGGTCTTCATGTCTTAAAGGTCCTGCGCGCCGCCTGGTAACTATAAACCTACGGAAAACGACAGCACTTTGGCACAGCGACGCGGATGCCGCCTCTATGCTACAGTTTTCCTCCTCATGGCGACACGGTCTCAGAATCCCCCGCCGGAGCCAGGCCCCGGACCGCTTTACTGCCCGAACTGCGCTGAGGAAGTAACCGATCCCCTGACCTGCGGCGATTGTTCAGCAGTGATCTGCCGCCGTTGCGGAACCCCGCTGGAATCGCCCGATGAACTCGGGATCGGATGACTTAGGATAAGTTTGGATAACGATGGATTCCGTAGCAGCCATCCCGCTGGCGACAGACTCTAAGCAACCCGGCTCGCAACCCACGCTGGTCCGTGGGCTCGGCCTGCTCGATTCAGTGCTCCTCCTGGCAAGCGGCATCATCGGCTCTTCGATTTTTCTCACAGCGAAAGATATCGCCGCGCCCCTGCCTCATCCAGCATGGTTCTTGATGGTATGGGTGTTAGGCGGATTGATTTCGCTGTGCGCCTGCTGCGCTTTCGCCGAGCTTGGTTCGATGTTCCCCGATTCCGGCGGCCAATACGTTTACCTGCGTGAGGCTTACGGTGATCTGGTCGCCTTCCTCTACGGCTGGATGCTCTTCAGCGTCGCCAATGGCGGCAGCATCGCCGCGCTGTCCGTAGGTTCGGCCGCATACACGGGCCAAATCTTCGGCTTCTTTTCGCAGGAACACATTGTCCTCACCGTCGCAGGAGTCGCTGTCACCCGCGCACACATTCTCGCGCTGATCCTGATCGCAGTGATGACCTGGATGAATGTGATCGGACTGCGCCGCGGTGCGATCTTACAAAATGTCGCAACCTGGGCGAAGTTTGCCGCGATGGCGGCATTCGTGATCCTCGGACTCGCCGTCGGCAAAGGCGATTGGTCGCATTTCACCACCAAAGCTTGGGGAACCACTGGAGGCCTCACTCTGGGTCTCGGCCCCTGGCAACTGCTCTCTGCCGTCGGCGTGGGCATGATTGCTGTCTTTTGGGCCTACGACGGCTGGGTCTACATCACGTGGGTCGCTGGAGAAGTGAAAGAGCCGCGCCGCAACGTTCCCCTGGCCATGGTGTTGGGCGTGGTGATTGTAGGTGTGATCTACATCGCGATGAACGTAGTTTACGTATATGCCCTGCCCGGGACCGAAGTCGCCAGGCACGAAACCATCGCCCACGCCGCCGCCATCGCGCTGTTTTCTCCGCGAGCCGCCATCTGGCTATCGGCAATGATCGCGGTTTCATGTTTTGGCGCAGCCGCCACCTGCACTCTTTCCGGGGCGCGCGTTTACTACGCCATGGCCTGTGATGGCGCATTCTTCCGCAGCATGGCGCAGGTCCATCCCAAATGGCGGACGCCCGCCTTCAGCCTCATCGGACAAGGGATCTGGGCCGCCGTGCTAACCCTGAGCGGCCGTTACGACCAGCTCTATACCTATGTCATGTTCGGCATGGTGCTGTCTTACACGCTCACGGTGATCGGCATGTTTCTCCTGCGCTGGAAGCGACCGGACATTCCGCGTCCCTACCGCTGCACAGGTTATCCATGGCTGCCCGCGATCTACGTGCTCATTGGCGGAGCGTGGACGCTGAACACAATCATCACGCGACCCAAAGAATCGCTCGCGGGAACTGTCATTGTGCTGCTGGGCGTGCCCGGCTTTCTGTATTGGAAGAGAACCAGCCGGAAGGTGACGGCAGTGGAGTAGACGATGTTTGAACGTTACACCGAGAAGGCGCGGCGAGTCATCTTCTTCGCGCGCTACGAAGCCAGCCACTATGGGTCGCCGCAAATAGAAACTGAGCACTTGCTCCTTGGCCTCCTTCGCGAAGAAAAATCGGTAAACCTTTGGGTTCCCAAGGCACAGCCTGAAATCATTCGCCCGCAGATCGATGCCGCGACAGAGACGCGCCCATCCACTCCGACGAACGTGGATCTTCCGCTCAGCCCTGAAGCCAGACGGGTCCTCGTGTTTGCGGCCGAAGAGGCCGACCGGCTTGCCAATAAAGATATTGGAACCCAACATCTGCTTCTCGGGCTGCTCGACGAAGACAAATGCTTTGCCGCGAGCCTGCTGCGCGAGTGCGACGCGGATGCAGCGAATCTGCGAATAAAGTTCTCTGAGGCTCGCCCGCCGGGACAGCCATTTCACCACGAATCCGTTGACGGGCGAGGCTACCGGTCTTCCTCCGGAGAAACCGTCGAAATCCATGGCTCGCCCTGGAACGCTGATTACGTCCGTGAGTCCTTCAATCGCTGCCGTGAATACCAGTGGCATTGGCACAAGGCGGCCTGGATACCGCGAGATATAGTGATTGACCGCAAGACCGGACGCTTCTCGTTTGATCTAGGTCTCTCCGCAGACTCCGCGAACTTCGAACTAGTTAGAGCTGGATGGAAGAAGGATCACTGCTTCATTTGCCGCTGGGAACTGTCCGAATCGCAGGACGAGCACGGCACCGGCTACACCAACGGCCGCGAATGGCTGTGCACGGAATGCTACGAGAAGTTCTTGCTCCATCCCAATTTCTTCTCGTCCGACTACCCGGAGATCACTTAGGCCGCTTTCGGAATTGCAGGATCCACCCACAGGCACGTTGGTATGGAACAACAGTAGGGATCGCATGAAGAAGAGTCTTGTTCTGCCGCAAAGGTCTGGTGATTGGTGGCAGATCCCACCGAGCGCTAAACGCCCGAGACTCCGAGCTGCTACTCCTCCACTACCCTCGCCGACATTTCCTCCGCCGGCTCTCCGCCGGCCATTCCTTGCGCGATGATCAACTGCCGCGCTTCCACGCGAATCTTGGGCAGTTGCACTCCGAACCACCACGCACCCGCCACTGAGGCTAGTCCGCCGATCGCGACCGTCATGGGCGCACCTAAACGGTCGGCTAGCGCCCCGCCCAGCAGCGCTCCGATCGGTGCCATCCCCATGAACATCATCGAATACACTGCCATGGCCCGCCCCCGCAACGCGTCGGGCACCATCACCTGAATCAGGGTATTCGAGCAGGCCATTTGCAGCATGATGAAATATCCCACCGGCAGCAGCAGGACCACCGACAGCCAGAACGATTTCGAAAAGGCAAACAGAATCAGACTCAAACCAAACCCGGCGCAGCACACCGTAATCCATCGTCCTAGGCCTTTGACGCCGGACCGCATCGCCAACGTAAGAGCACCCAGCAGCGCTCCCACTCCAGTAGCGCCCATCAGGATGCCCAGCCGCATCGCGCCCAAATCCGTGGAGCCCAATAGCGACGCCAATTCCTGACCACCGCTGCGCAAGATACGGTCGGCAAAAATCGGCATCAGCACCACGTAGGGCATGCCCGTGATGCTCACCAGCCCTAGCAGTAGCAGTAGCGCACGGATCGGCGCCGTGCGGCTTACGAAGTGGAATCCTTCGATAAGGTGCTCCAGGGGCGGCGTGTGCTTCGACGCTTTCGCCGGAGCGTGTACATCCATCATTAGCAATCCGATGATGACGGCGATGTAGCTCACGCCGTTCACGAAAAAACACCAGCCCTCGCCCAGTTTCGCCACCAGGATTCCCGCGACCGCGGGTCCGATCACGCGGGCGCCGTTGAACATTGAGGAGTTCAACGCAATCGCGTTCATCAGGTCTTCCTTGCCTACCATGTCCACGAGAAAAGACTGCCGCCCGGGGATATCGAACGCGTTCACCACACCCAACAGCGAAGCCAGCACGAAGATATGCCACACCTGAATTTTCCCGGAGAGTGTGAGTGCTGCCAGCACAAAGGCCAGCAGCATCGAAGCCGTTTGCGTGGCGATCACCACGTGCTTTCGGTTGGCCCGATCGGCAGTGATTCCTCCGATGGGAGCGACCAGGAAGACCGGGATCTGGCTGGCAAATCCCACCGCCCCCAACAACAGCCCCGAACCGGTAAGCCGGTAAACCAGCCATGACTGCGCCACGCTTTGCATCCACGTGCCCACCAGAGAAATCAGTTGTCCGCTGAAGAAAAGCTGGAAGTTGCGATGGCGCAACGCGCGTCCGGCTGCCTGCCACCGCAATCGGCGGCTGCCGTCGGCCGCCGCGCTGGCGTCGCCCTTGTCATGGATGGAAGTCTTTGGCTCGGCCACGATCGCTTCTTTGGATGACACCGCGGAGTGTTATGTACCAAATATATCCTGAGATCTCGTTCATCTGGCCCTTCAGCGTCACGGGGGTTCCTGGCATCGCCGGTCTCGCAAGTTCGGCGTAAGTTTGAGTCCATTTTGAAACCTCGGCCCCTGTTACCAACTTATAACTTCCCATGCCGCCCAAGGTGAGCTAGAGTATTGCTCTCGCGTCCCTCGGCGATTCGACAACGACGTGCCGCCACTATGACCACCCTTCCAGTTCAACTTGAACGTCGCGTCGGCCAGCGCTTCTCTTTCCTGCTCCCCATGTCTTTTCGTGACGTCGCCAGCGGAATGCCCGGCGTTGGGTTCACCCAAGACTTAAGCTCGCGGGGAGTTTTTTTCTTCACCGACAGCTCCCTGCAGGAAGGGGCCGAGATCGAACTCACCCTCAATATGCCCTCTGAAATCACGCTGGGGGAGAGTATGCGCGTGCGCTGTCGCGGCCACGTCCTGCGAGTGGTCAGGCGGTCCGACCAGGGACTCGCCCAGAGTTCGGTGCCCCCCGCCGCTGCCTCCGAAATCAGGATCGCGGAAACAAAGATTCCCGAATCGAAGATCGCAGTCGCGGTCCGTCTGGAAGGTTATGAATACCTGGATCCTGCCGAACCCTCGGCTGCATTCCAGCGCGTCTCTGCCCTACACACCCACCCGCATGATAACCAAACGCCTGCGGACCGTCCTTCTACCCGGCCAGTTTTGAGCTAAAGGAACGACAGTCAAGCCTTTGCTTCACTTTCGGCACCAGTCGTGCGATTTCGTCCATTTGGTCCTTTCCACCAAGCTACGGTTTCGCTTACAATTGGCGCCACAGGGCGGAAGTCCCCGGAGTTTTTCTTCGCTGTGTGCCTCTCATCGAGTTCATTGTTTTCGCTGGCTCGGGGTCGCGCTGTTTATGCGGATCGCATGCCGTTAACCTTGCAGTCGATTACTTAGGTCACTTGGCGGGGAGTACCTTCTCTTTCTAACATGCAAACACCGAGAGAAATCAGCGAGAACCGCACCATGCATGGGATCGCCGTCGCCCTGCTGTCCGAGGACCGGGAACACCTATCCACCCTGCAGAATCGCGTCGAGGCCACGCGTCTGGGCCGGGTCGTGTTCAGCCATGCCGGATTTCCCGTCAGCCCCACCGATTCAATTCTCCGCCAGATTCAGGACTTACGCGCCGAAGTCGTGATCGTCGACCTCCCATCGCGCGACGCTCAACGCGCCATCACGGCTGTCGAACTGATTCGCGCCACCACTCTGCAGATTGCGACCTTCGCCAACGGCGATTTAACCCAGCCCAGCACAATCGTGGCTAGCATGCGCGCAGGCGCCTGCGAATATCTGGACGACTCCGCCGGTTCCGACGCGCTGCTCGAGGCCCTTACGCGCTTCAGTTCCGCTCGCACCCGCGCCCGCAGTGGCGCCGGCAAAGCCCGCATCTTTACTTTCCTCAGTGCCAAAGGAGGCGCGGGCGCAACCACGGCCGCAGTCAATACGGCGCTCGCGCTGCAACAGTCCCACGGGGATGTCGTTCTTGTGGACTTCGCCCCCATCGGCCATGCCGCGCTTCATCTCAACCTGCGGCCGCAGTTCGGCGTGCTCGACGCGTTGCAGAACCTGCACCGTCTCGACGTCTCTCTGCTCGATGGCCTGATGACTACTTCGAAAGACGGATTACACCTTCTGGCCGGGCCGCAGCAGCCCTATCAAACGTCGCCCACGCCAGGCGAACTGGCCCGCCTTTTTGATCTGCTGGTGAATCACTATCGTTACGTTATTGTCGATGCATCCAGCCGCCTCGATCCTACAACGCACCTGCTTTCCGATCTTTCCAATGCTGTCCTTCTCGTAGCCCAGACGGACGTGATCTCCCTCTGGAGCGCGGGCCGCATCCACGCCTTCCTTGAGGAAGGAACTGGACGCGACCGTCTGCGTATCATTCTGAATCGTCACAAGAAGATTCCGGGTTTTACCGACGACGATGTCGAGAAGGCGACCAACTGCAAAGTCTTGTGGAAGATGCCCAATGCTTACCAGTCGGTCTCGCCAGCGATCGACCATGGCACGCCCGTGATTCTGCAGGACGGTCAGGAAATCAGCCGTTCCTTCCGCGCTTTCGCAGCCGCCCTCGCCGACGCTTCTACCAACTCCGACGGCAGTCTCGATCTCGTCTACAATCAGGACAAAACCGACACCAGGAAAAAAGCTCTAGTCCGCCCGAACCTCTCGCCGATCCGCGCCGGCCACTAGACCGCTTTAGTGAAGCTTGATCCGTAACTAGTTTCTCGCCGCGGGCGCCGGCCCTGCCTCCTGCGGAAACATCTTGAAAACCACGTTTCGGGTGTTCGAACTTACCTTCTTGTTCACGTCCGTCGAACTCTGGGTCAGCGTTCCCTTGAGCACGTAGTAGGCTTCGTCCCCTGGACTCTTCCCTTCGCCACGCTCCACCGTGCCCTTGAAATCGAACCACACGCCGTGGACGGTCTCGGTCGTAAAGCTCAGCTTGTTCCCTTCGAGTTTGCCCGTCTTGAAGAACTGGTCGAGAAACGCGCCCTTGTCGCTCTCGCCATCCCCATATCGCGAAACAAATCCCGTCAGTTGAACTCCCTCTTCGACGGTCAACTGCACAAATTCGCCTTCCTTCAGAAACGTGTACATCCCCGAATAACCCACGCCCGCTTTCCCGTCTTTGGCCGGTCCGGGAGGCACTGCGGGAGAAGACTGTCCCGTGGACCTTGCTCCCGGTTGTGAATCCTGAGACAGCGCCAGCGATGAAGAGGTCAGGACAACCACTGCGATTACAAAGACAGAAATAGAGACACGGACAAAGACGGCGCGCAACTCCCTCATGATGCCTCTCCTGGTCTACTCGATTGCTCCAGTCAATCCTACTCCCGGCGTCGCTTCTCCATGTACCCTCGGCTATCCGGAACGCTCCGCCCGCCTCTGACATCGTCTAACATAGGGAGATGGGGGAAGTCTTGCTCCAAGAACAGGAAGGCTCAGACCCGGCAGCGACAGGTCCGCAGCCCGTGCCCGCTCCAAGCTTTCTGGTCGAACTGCCCTCGTGGCCGCGAGTTTTTTTCGCAAATCTCGGCGATCTCGTCGTCCCCCGTCGTCTCCCACCCCTCGAACTCCATTCAGACCCAGCACGATTCTGGCCCGATGTATTTGTGAAGCGCGGACTTCCCTGGCGCCGCTTCCTCGAATCCGGAGGCTACCATACCCTCGCGCTCGGGTTGCTGATCACACTGTCGCGCTTCCTCGCCCTGCACCCGCAGTCGCTGCCATCATCCGGCTTCGATCATGCCCAGGTAATTTATTACCAGCCTGCAGAGTACCTTCCGCCGCTCGATACACGCAGCTCGAACGCGGCACAGCCCCAGAAAGCCGACCCGGAATTTTCCCGCCAGCCCATCATCTCCGTACCCCCCGAGTTTGACAATCACTCGCAGACGATCGTCAGCCCGCCAAAGATCAAGCTGCAGCACGATGTTCCCCTTCCCAACATCGTGGCATGGTCCGACCAGCCGCAGTTGCCCATCGCTCCAGCTCCTCTCGTGCCGGCTTCAAGCCTGACTCGCCTGACACCGCAGATCGAGAACTCCGTCGTAGCTCCGCCACCGGATGTTCGCACGTCTACGGCGACAACTGCGTTTCAAGCTCCGCAGCCCGCCATCATTGCGCCGCCACCGAGCGTCCAGAACTCCTCTACTCGCCAACTCGGAGACCTCAATATCGGACACAGCTCCATCATTGCGCCCGCTCCTCAGCTTCCTGTTAGCGAGCAGCGCGCCATGCCGGGGGGCATCTCCGCTGCAGCAAGCGTCGCCCCGCAAGTCGTCCCTCCGCCACCATCGCTCTCAGGCTCGGGATCTTCGGCCGCAGCCGGGCGCATCATCGCGTTGAACCTGCACCCCGCCATCGCAGGCCCATCGCAACCACCACAGGGTAACCGCCGCGGCAGCTTCGCAGCCACGCCGGAGGGTAAATCCGGAGCGTCAGGCAATCCCGGCGCATCAGGAGTTGGTGGAAGCAACGGCGTCAGTTCCCGATCGGCGGGAAAGACTGATCTTCCTTCCGGTCTCTACGTAGGCAGCGCTGGCAGTTCCACGAAGACTTCCCCGGTCGCAGGCGATCCGGCGTCAAGAAATTCTACTGGCTCAGCTCCAGTGAACTCGAAGCTGATGGCCAGCCTCCCTCCCCCGCGTGTGACGAGACTTCCGGCGCGCCCGCCGCAGTCTGAAGGTGAGACGAAATTGTCCGAGGCGGAACGTGCCGTCTTTGGCGATCGCCAGTTTTACTCGCTGACCCTCAATATGCCTAACCTGAATTCCGCAGGCGGCAGTTGGGTCATCCGCTTTGCCGAGCTGAAACACGATTCGACTGCCGATTCCAAACAGCAATTGTCTGCGCCTGCCGCTACCCGAAAAGTAGATCCCGCTTATCCCTTGCAATTGATGCGGGAGAACGTAGAAGGAGTAGTTACACTCTACGCAGTGATCCGCTCCGATGGGACGGTAGGCAATGTCCGCGTCCTCAACGGCATCGACAGCCGCCTTGACCAGTTCGCAAGTCAGGCTGTGTCGCAATGGCAGTTTCATCCTGCCATGAAAAACGGCGCTCCCGTGGATGTAGAAGCGACCTTCCGCATTCCCTTCCGCCCACAACGGAGAAACTTCTGAGTCAGGCCCCTCGGCCCTCAGGTCTCCGTACTGAATGTCATCCCGAGCGCAGCGAGGGACCCAGGTTCTTGCATCGGCAGCAGTTTATAGGACAGGCGGAAACTGCGCCTGCTACCGTCCCGCGCCCTTCTTCTTCTCCAGGGCCGCATAAATCGCGGGATCAGTGCACACTTCGTAGTACGATCGCTCCGTCCAACCCTGCACCGAAAAATCCGCGGGATCGATCCGCGGCACGCGGCTCTCCCGCACCACAATTTTGCGGAAAATGTCGCGGTCCACTGGCACCGTGCCGCTGAACAGTTTGTACTCGCCCTTGTCCGAGGATGCGAACGACGCCGGCAACTTCACCGTCAGCGGCTGCAACGAGATTTCCTGCTGCAACTTCCGGAATGCCGCTTCATTCATGCGGATTCCACCCAGGTTGAAGCTCAGCACTACATCCTCGACGTTACCCCCGGCCTCCGGCTCCGCCGCCTGGAAAGCATAGACATGAAATGGCCCCGCCTGTGCCTCCATCATCTTCCGAGCCCGCTTGTTGCACGAAGATAGCCGGTCGCTTTCGTTCAGTGCTTCAGAAATCATGATTTGGTGCTCGCCATCCATCAAGTACAGAGGCGCTGATTCCTGCACCGTTATTCCTATGCCAAGTTCCAGTCCCGGCATGCCAGAACGTTGCACCAATTCGTTGTATCCGCGCACGATTTCGATGATCTCGCGCGCCAGCACGCACGCCCGGCTCACCGCCAATCCCGGCTCGCCTTCACGCTCCAGGATCGCAAGGATGATCGCGTCCCCTTCCAGAAACACTTTCTGTGCGCCGTACTTGCCGAGCAACTTGTTCACGGGATCATAAAAATTCAAACTGAAGTAGGAAGCCGGGTTAAGCCCTTTATCCATCATGGTGCGGGTCAGCCGGGTAGAGTCGCGCACATCGGCCTTCATCACTACATGGCGCAGCACGCGCTCGGCATCTGGTTGATGCTGCTCCTCCGGCAGTAAGAACTCGTAGAGCGTGCCGTTCACCCGCGAGAGCTCCCGCAAACGTTCGTTTGCCGCCAGACTCACTGCATCGAGCGAAGCATTCAACGTTTCCAGCCGCCGCAGGTCCCGGTGATACTGGAAGAAGTCTTGCAGAAACCGTGCCGCGACCCGGGCCCGCTCCGCGCCGCGGCAACTGGCCACCTTCGCCACCGCGGCATAGAGACTGTTCGGAGAAAGTTTGCCGTGTTCCTGGATCATGCGCTCCACGCGGTCGCACTCGGCCCGGTCAATAAGCGCATTTTTCAGCTGCTGCGGATTTATGCGCGGAGCGTACTCGCCCAGCAGCGGCACCACGTGGTAGGCCGCGATGACGTATTCCATCACCGCCTCGTCTTCCAGCAACCGCACCCACATTGCGAGTCGTTCCTGCTGGGCTAGGCCTTCATCGGTCGCATCGTCCGGAGTTCCACTTCCCACCAGGGCGCGCGCATTCTCTGGGGCACACATCCACGCATCGATACTTTCGCCGCTGGTTTCCTCGCCATAGAGCCGGCGCAGAAAAGCGGAGACGATCTCCCGCAGCCGGCCATACCGATCAGCGTCACGGTCCCAATTCCCCAGCATCACGTAGTGCTCGGCGCAAAGATAATCATCGCGCCCGTCTTCGGAAAAAACCAGACGGTTGATGAATAGCGAGTAGCTGCCACCGCCTTCGCCCGACCCGCGCTCTCCAAACAACGACCGGCGAGTCCGCGCTAACGTGCTCTTTTCGAGTTCGCGCAATGTCTCGAACAGCTCTTGTCCAGTCTTGCGCAAGATGATTTTCTTGCGTACCTGGAAAGCAGCTACGCGTTCGCGGTATTCCACGGCGTTTCCCTGCCGGATGCCATCGTAGTTCTTCAGCAGAACCCGGCAGCGCTCGAGCACCTGCCCAAACTGCTGGTTCATTTCCGTCCGCAGAAATTTCGTTACCGCGAGCCGCGCCAGCAGATCGATCGCGATTTTTTCTTCCTTCTTGGCTCGGTTGAGTGCGGCTATGTGCAACTCGGTTAACAGGGACCTCCACTCAGCCGGGTCATTCTTCGGGCTCGGGGCTTTCCCCGCCTGGCTTCGCAACCAGGAAGGTCCTGGCGACGACTGCGAAGTTTCTGCCGCAAGCAATCCGTCCACTTCTCCGTGGCGCGCTATGGAGCGCGCAATCTGCGCTCGCGCCGTATCGGCAACGCGGACGCTCAGCACGACGTCATGACGCAGATTATCGACGCCGATGGAAAGTCCCTCGAGTGACAGCGATGGCGTGGCCTCTGCCAACTCCGGCGCGGCTTTGTCTGGCGCTCCGCCCAGACGAAAGATAGGAATTCTCGGCATCGGTCTTTAGGCGGGCTCTCTTTCGGAAGTCGCTGATTCCACAACCACATATCGAGGCTAGCATGGGTCGCCCAGCCGCTAAAGTTACGCAAGTTACGGGGCTCAAGAACCGATTTTTGTTGAGCTTAGGCGACCTTGCTCAACACCAGCAGAGAGGAAGAAAAACTCCGATCGCATCAGGGCGCGACTAATGAAGCTGCAGAAAAAACTCCGGGTTTGGGTGGTGCGGCGCTTTCAGCGCTGCGATAAGGCCCGTCTCCAAGAGGGCCTCAGCCGCTGAGGTTGCGGCCTTGGATTCGTATCAGGGCACGACTTCAGTCGTGCCATACGCTGGCGAAAGTACATTCGGCTTCAGCCGCTGAGGATGGATTTTTCGTCGCTAGATGCTGGTTCCGCGGCCTTCAAGGACAGCACGTTCTCTTGGTTTGCGATTCGATCGTCGCTACTGACTCTTCACCCGCGCCGCCTCGAACTCATCGCCCGGCTGCCATCCAACTGGCTTGGGCAAACTCGCCGCCTCCCATCCCAACGCGAATCCAAACCGCGCCATCGCTGCATCGGCAACGAAATCCATCCCGGGATAATACTCATCGCTCGGCTGGTGATAATGCTTCTCGACGAATTCCTTATCCTGCGCTAACCCCCAAGCCTCGTTGTGCCCCTTGAACTTCATCCCTTCATTGATCGAGAACGATGGAATCCCCACGCGTGCCAGACTGAAGTGATCGGAGCGATAGTAGTGTCCAGCCTCCGGCCGCGCATCCGGACGGATGGCCAGCCGGAATTCTTTCGCCGTCGCCACGACCACCGGATAAAACGAAGTCCGTTCCGCCCCCGAAACCTCGACCTCCTCAGGAGCGCCCAACGGCTTCACGTCGTCGTAGTTCAAATCCAGCGCAATCTTCCCCGCTGGAATCGGCGGATGCTTCCCCAGGTACTCCGATCCCAGCAGCCCCTGCTCTTCCGCCGTCACCGACGCAAAAATAATCGAACGCCGCGGCTTCTGCGAAGCTGCCGAGTAGACTCGCGCCAATTCCAGCAGAATGCCGCACCCGGTAGCATTATCGTTCGCTCCGTTGTAAATGTTGTCTCCCGGCATGTCAGGACGAATTCCCAGATGGTCGTAGTGCGCGGTGTACATTACCGCCTCACTTTTCAGTTTGGGGTCAGAGCCCGGCAGCATGGCCACTACATTGTTCGACTCGAAATGCCGGACCTTGCTCACCATGTGAGCCTTCAACCTTGCCCCCAAATTCACCGGCCGAAAATCCTTCGACCGCGCATCCGCCATCAACTTGTCAAGATCCTTTCCCGATGCAGCTACCAACCTCTTCCCCACGTCGAACTGAACCCACGACGCAACCTTCAACGCAGGCCCTTCCAGCTTCAGATATGACTTCTCCCCCGAATTCGAGTTCCGCACGACTTCCCACGGATAGCTCGCCATGTCGGTCTTGTGAATCAGGATCACGCCCACCGCGCCCTTGCGTGCCGCCTCTTCGTATTTGTAAGTCCAGCGCCCGTAGTAGGTAAGCGCTTTGCTTTTGAAAAATTTCGGATCATCCGATGGAGGCTCGTTCACCAGCATGAGCAGAACCTTGCCTCGCACGTCCACGCCTTTGTAATCGTCCCAGTTATATACCGGAGCCTCGATTCCATACCCCACATAGACGATCTCCGCATCGACGTCCGACTGCGGCTGCTGGGTCTGGTCGTAGGCGACATACTCATCGAGCGGCTGCAGAGTAATCTCGGCCCCTGGCATGAGCTGCAGAACAAACCGAGTCTCCGGTGACGCGGTGATCCCCACCAGCGGCACCTTCTGCATATAAGTTCCGCCATCGCCCGCCGGCTTCAATCCGTATTCAGCAAATTGTGTCGCAATGTATTCGGCCGCAATGTCTCCGCCACGCTGTCCCGTCCCGCGCCCTTCCAGCAGATCGTGCGACAAGAGGCGGACATGCCAGCGAATGCGCTCCGGATTGATCGTCTCCAGCGCGGCAAATGCAGGCCCGGGCAAGCGCACAGAAACTGCTTTTCCACCCTTCGAACCCGCGGCCCCACCGTCCGCCCACAACGCCAGGTTCAGCATGGCAATCAACGCCGCGAAAACACTTCTCCGAACTATTGCATGCATAGACGATTTTCTCCCCCGACGAGCGGCGCAGTTCGCTTGCGGAATGCCTACGTAAAGACTAAAGGAATTGTAAAGGACGGAAAGCAGTTTCCGACCCAGAGGAACAGTGGACTTGCCAGCACGGGAGGTCACGCACTGTCAGGACTTTCAGACTAGAAGGTGTAATTCGCCCGACAGCGTACCCCCGAAAATGGTGTATCGCTCCCCAAAAAACATACCATTGGGCGTTTCCGATGAAGGCAGTAGTGGCGACCCATGCAGACGCTCGACAGGGTGAACGCGATTCGTGCCACACCACCCCACGGTGAACCACAGATGAAGAAGAGTGTCGTTATGGCGCTCACCGTTGCAAGTACCCGCCTCATACCATATGTGTACTGGAAGCCCCTGAGGGACACTCACAGGTCGACTTAACCCTAACGTAACCAACGATACCGCGAGTGCCGTGTTATTTTTCGAGGATGCAAATTCTGACCGCAACGGGAGCATGCCAAAGATGCCGGTCTCCGCTACCTCTCGCGGAGTCGACCTGCCCAAACTGCGGCTACAACCAAGCGCTCACCTCAAGAGTTTCGGTAGGCTCCTTTGTAATACGGACAGCCATCAATCGCTGCACAGGGCGTTTATGGGATGAGTTGTATCTGTTATTCCCGCGACCGCGGGATCAATTCTTCGAGCTTCAACCGGCGCGAAAATCTCGCACATCCTCTCCGGTCTTGAACACCGCGGCCGGCGCGCTCGCCGCAGTTTCTGCCATCTTACGGTTGATTTCTTCGAAGTCGGCCTTTACCCAGCCCACGCTGGAAACTTCAATCTCGCCATCCTGCCCGATCCAGAACACCGTTGGGACAGTGGTAAGCCCGTACGCATTTGACACGGGATAGCCGTCTCGCGGATCGAGCAGTACCGGAAAAGTCACACCGAAGTCTTTTGAGAAAGCGGCCGTTTCCTGGGGATCGTTCTGCGACACCCCGACCAGCGTGACTTTGGTCTGCCCGTATGCCTTGTGCAACCGCTCCAGAAACGGAAACGCGTACTGGCACACTGGACACGACACCTTGAAGAACGCCAGGACTACCGGCCTGCGCCCCAGTTCCTCCTGCAGCGAGAACCGTTTCCCATCCATCGACTTCAACTGAAAATCCGGCGCCTTCGTCCCCGCCGTCAATGCTGTCATGGTTCGTCCTCCGGTTCGTCCTCGTAAGAGATTCTGCAGCCAGCGCATCGATCCTTAGCCTTTGACTTCGCCTCTGACCTGCCTGCATTTTAGATGATGCTAGATGCCTGCCGGATGCCGTTGGGTCGTCTCATACCCAGTCGATCGCTTCTCGTTGACTTTGGTCCCACCCGCCCCTAAGATTGCTCACTATATTCGCGGACAATCCATGATTGGCCAATCTGTCTCCCACTACAGCGTGATCGAAAAACTCGGCGGTGGCGGGATGGGCGTAGTCTACAAGGCCGAGGACACGCGCCTCCGCCGCTTCGTCGCCCTCAAGTTTCTTCCCGAGGACGTTACCCGCGACCAGCAGGCGCTCGGCCGTTTCCGCCGCGAGGCGCAGGCCGCCTCCGCTCTGAATCATCCCAACATTTGCACAATCTACGACATCGGCGAAGACAATGGGATGGCCTTCATCGTCATGGAGTATCTGGAAGGCGAGACGTTGAAGCACTTGATCGGCGACCGTCCGCTGGAGATCGAGAAGTTGCTGGCCATCTCCATCGACGTGGCCGACGCGCTGGATGCGGCGCACTCCAAGGGTATCGTTCACCGGGACATCAAGCCGGCCAACATTTTTGTGACCGCGCGCGGGACGGCCAAGATTCTCGATTTTGGATTAGCCAAGGTGACCCAGGATGGCACCCGCGCTCTGGATCCGTCGGAAGTCACCCAGGCGACTGCGGGCGCTGGTCCCCAACACCTGACCAGCCCGGGATCGGCGCTGGGAACAGTGGCCTACATGAGTCCCGAGCAAGTGCGGGGTAAGGCTCTCGATTCGCGCACGGACCTGTTCTCCTTCGGAATCGTGCTGTACGAGATGGCAACCGGAGCGATTCCGTTTCGCGGAGAGACTTCGGGCGTCATCTTCGATGCCATCATGAATCGGGCGCCGCTGGCTCCAGTGCGCCTGAACCCGAGCCTGCCGCCAAAGCTGGAAGATGTGATCAACCGTGCGCTGGAAAAAGATCGAGACTTGCGCTACCAGCACGCGGTCGACATCAAGTCGGAGTTGTTGCGGCTGAGGCGGGATCTGGAATCGGGACGGTTATCGGCTGTGAGTTCTTCGTCTGCCGTGTCGATGCAGGGCGGCGCCGAAGCTGCATCGTCAGCCGAAGGTCAGGTAGCGCCTTCCTCAAGGACAAGCGGGCGGGCGGCAGCAGTTTCTTCCGGTTCGTCGGGCAGAGTAACGACGGCGCCCGAAGTGGCCGCCCCCGCGCGACCGATCTATTGGAAGCTGATGATCCCTGCCGCCCTGTTCGTGGTGTTGGCAATAGTCGCCGGAAGCTTTTACTGGCGCAAGCATCAAGCCCCGCAACTGACCGACAAAGACCAGCTCATCCTAGCCGACTTCACCAATCAGACCGGCGACGCGGTGTTCGACTCGACTCTGAAAGAAGCGCTGGCGATCCAGCTCGAACAATCGCCATTGCTCCAACTCGTTAGCGATGCGGAACTGCATAGCAATCTGCAGTACCTGGGGCAGTCGCGAGAGCAGAAAATAACACCCGAACTGGCTCAACAACTGGGCCAACGGCTGGGAGTGAAAGCATATCTGGCGGGCGCGATCGCGAACCTGGGACCGTCGTATGTAATCTCGATCAATGGGGTGAACTGCGCCACGGGGGAAGTATTCGCGCGGGAACAGGTCACAGCTCCGGACAAGACCGCCGTGCTGCAAGCGGTTTCGAGCGCGGCCACGGCGATGCGGGCTCGTTTGGGCGAGTCGATGGCATCGATTCAGAAGCTAACCTCACCCTACACCAACGTAACGACTGCTTCACTGCAGGCATTTCACGCGTTTTCGTTAGGTGAGGACGAGCACCGAATGGGACGCGACTTTCCGCAGGCATCGTCCTTCTACGAACAGGCCATCCAGCTTGATCCCAACTTCGCCATGGGTTATGCACGATTGGGCGTCGCCTATTCGAACCAGGGAGCAGCCGCTAAGGGTTTGTTGAATCTGAAGAAAGCGTACGACCTGCGCGAGCGCGTCACTGAACGTGAGCGCATGTACATCGAATCACAGTACGTCCTGCAACAATACGATCTTCCCAAGGCTCTGGAATCCTACAAACTTTACGTGGCGACCTACCCGCGCGATGCGTCCGCCTTGAACAATCTGGCGCAAACCTACGTTTATGTGGGCGAGTTTGAACAGGCGCTGACCGGTTACCAGAAAACTTGGGAGATGGCGAAATGGGACAATGTGGCAGCGGACAACACAGCCGGCACTCTGCTCGGCCTGGATCGCATCCCCGAAGCCGAGCGATACCTGAAGGAGGCCTTGGATCAGGGCGGCGGGGATGATACCAACTACCACGGCAATGTGCTTTTGCATGATTTCCAGACCGGCCACGCGGATTGGGATAAGCAATTGCAGTGGGCAGCCAGTCGTCCCGCCGGCTTCATGGTGGAAGTGCTGGCGGGAAACGTCAATCTCTTCTCGGGGAAGATTCATGCTGCCGACCAACAGTGGGAGCATTCTGCCCAGCGGGCTGAACAACAGCACTTTGTGGATGCAGCGGGGAACTTTTACGCACTCCGGGCCGTCCACGACGCGTTTGCGTCCAACTGTGCAGCGGCGCGAGATGCCGCCCACCGAGGTCTGGCCCTTGACCGCTCGATGACAACAGTTCCCGACGCCGCACTGGCGTTGGCGTTGTGCGGCGAAACCGGACCGGCCCTGAAGGAAATGCAACATCTTGCTTCCGAAGTTCCAAGCAACACGCTGGTGAACGATATTTATCTGCCGCAAGTGAAGGCCGCGATCGCGCTCGCGCAGCATCATCCTGAACAGGTTTCCGGATTGCTGTCGTCGGCCGTTAGTTATCCGCTGGTATCCAAAGCTCCGCAACTTCTGGGGCGGGCATCGCTGGAGATGAGCCAGTGGCAGCAAGCGGTCACCGATCTTCAGCCCGGAGTCCGGTACCGCGGCCTTGCATTGCAGGAAGGGCCGGTGGGCACGGCACAGGCGCCGGACTACCCCCTCTGCTTGCTGGGAACGGCTCGCGCGCAGGCGCACTTCGACACGGCGGCGGCGACGCGGAGCTACCAGCAACTATTGGAAATCTGGAAGGACGCCGACCCGGATTTCATCCCAGCGCAGGAAGCGAAGCGCGAGTTGGCTGCTCTATCGCCGGCCAAGAACTAAGCCGCAATTCCCCGCCACAACTCACCCTCATACCCCCCGCACTCGCCGATACCCACTGGCTAGAGCAACTCCGCCTTCCGCAAAATCTTCCGCGCCAGCCCGGTCAACGGAAGCCGCGCCAGTCGATCCACACCAACCCACTTTCCGCGAACTCCACCCAGCACAGCCATACGCTGAACCTTCACCGTGTAGTCAGTCACGGTAATTGAATGCCTCAACGTGAATCCAGTCTGCAGCCCTGCGCTACCTCGCGCTCTTTCTTGCTTTTGGGTGGCATTCTCTTGGGTGCCGTGTTCTTGGGTGCCGTGTTCTTGAGTGCCGTGCTCGTGGGTGGCGTGTTTTTGGGTGGCGTGTTTTTGGGTGGCGTGTTTTTGGGTGGCGCAGCGCTTCAGCGCTGCGATAGAGCTGACTGTATCAGACGGGGCTTTAGCCCCTGCGGTAGGACCTTCCACCTCCGGCAACTCCCACATGCCAGGCATGAGCGACGCATCATGCGCCCGCTGCACCAGAAAAACCTCGCCATCGCGGCAATCCAGCGCATAATGAATCTCGCTCTTGATCTGCCCCGCCACCTTGGGTCGCGCTGTCATTTCCCCGCGCACCGCACACCCCTCAACCACGGGACACGTCAAACACGTCGGAGCCCGCGGCGTGCACACCGTCGCTCCTAATTCCATCACCGCCTGATTGAAGTCACCCGGCCGCTTCGGATCGAGCAAACCGCCCGCCGCCTGCCACAACTGCTCTCCAGCCAGCCGTTTCCCCGACAACCGTTGCAACACGCGCTCTACATTCCCATCGACCACCGCGACCGGCTCGCCGAACGCAATGCTGGCAACCGCTGCCGCCGTGTAGCGTCCGATGCCGGGCAATTCGCGCAGGTCTTCCATCGTATCCGGAAAGCTGCCGCCATGGCCTCGCGCTACGACCTTCGCCGCCGCGTGCAGCATGCGCGCACGCCTGTAGTAGCCGAGCCCACTCCACGCCGCCAGCACAGACGCCTCCTTGGCCGCCGCCAGCTTCTCCACCGTCGGAAACCGCCGCAAAAATTCCTGATAGTGCGCAATCACCGCCGCCACCCGCGTCTGCTGCAGCATGATTTCCGACAGCCACACCCGGTACGGATCGCGGCTCTCCCGCCACGGCAGGTCACGCGCATGCTCGTCATACCAGGCGAGCAAGTCCCTGCGAAATGCCGCTTTCATGGAATCAGAGAATGCGTGGAGTTTGTGCCGTGGCTTCAAGATAGTCCGCAGAAGGGTAGGTCCGCAGGAAGCAGCTTACTATGTCCCGGCCTAAGCCAGGCCCAGATCGGCAAACGGATTCCTCACCCGCACCGTCCCGTACCTGCGCCCGTGCTCAAAATCCTCCGAGAGGATTTCGGCCAGCCCGTAGTGTTCAGCGTAAGCCCACAGCTGGGCGTCATACCACGGTAACCGGTAAGTTGCCATCCCGCGCAGGGCCTCGCGGAAAACCGCCTCGTTGGGATAGAGAACGGGGCAGTCGACCATTAGCTCTTCAGCTTGCCTCGATGCTTCCTCGCGAGGCAGCAATGGCTTCCCTCCCACTTGCTTGACGGTAACTACAGACACGAACTCAATCAACGCTTGATGGGGAATGCGGAGTTCTTTTGCGTCCATTCCTTTTCGCAAAATCTCGCGCGCGGCGCCACGTTTCGCCAGATCTCGAGGATCGTAGCAGTACACTAAAATGTTGGTATCAACGAGAGAAGCCACGGTCGTAGAGCTCCTCGCGAGTCCAGCCACGGTTCTCGCGCGTGATTCGGTTACCCTTGTTCTTCCGCAGCTCTTCCGCCTGGATCTTGTCGACTCGCCTCATCGCCGCATCAAACAACTCAAGTCTTTCCTCGGCCGTCAGCTCATTTGCTGTTTTGGGCTTGCGGCCCACCAGCTCAACTCGAATGCTCTCTCCCGCAGGAATCCACTTCAATTCATCCCCAGGCCTGATGCCGTACTGATCCGCGATAATCTTGGGCACAGTCAGTTGCAGCTTGCTGGTCACCTTTGGCATAATCCTTACTGTATCAAGGATACAATCCTTACTGCAAGAGGGCTCCTTTCCGGCCGTTGCTATGTCTCCTCCGCTTGGCCGACGGAGAGAATATTCCCAGTTGCACCTGTGGTGTTCTCCCGCCATTGACCCAGCGGTCTGAGCACGAAATAATACTCGGGCCTGACATCCGCAACATGGCGTGAGCCCTTTCACGCCCGGCATTCCGAGGAGCATCATGAACGACTTCAACCGCAAGGTAGAGGACGCCTCAGCCCGCGTCGGCAAGACGGTCGCCGACGCCGCCGACCGTCTGGAAAAGGAAATCCCGGAGTTCATCAAGTACCTGAACAACGAGGTCGTTCCCGCCGTTCGCCAGCATTCGACGAAGGCTCTTCGTGTCGCCGCCCAAAAGCTGGCCGAGTTCGCCGACTATATGGACCAGAGCGAGCGCGCCCGCAAGTGACCGTTCGCCGCAACTCGCTGAAAGCCGCGGCTGGAAATGTCCTGCATCTGGCGCCGAGCTTCAGCCCTGCCGGCTCAAAACTCTGCCCCGGCGAAGGCGAGCCAGCAATCGTTCGCACGAAGTTCTATTGCTCCCTGATCGCGGCCTTGCTTGCGGTTACGCTTCTCCCGTCCTGCGGCCATCCTAAGCAGGCCCATCAGAATGTGCCGCCTCCGCCGCCTCTCCCCACCACCGAGGAGTCCAGTCCCGGGGAACCTTCCGCAGGAGCCAAGCCTCCAAACGCAAAGACGCGTAGCAGTGAAAGTGCTACCGGGGAAGCCGACCTCGCCGAACCAACGATTCCTGATGGCAGCATTCCGCAGTCCAGCGAAACCGGAATGGCAAGCTGGTACGGACCTCCTTACCACAACCGCCGCGGATCGAATGGCGACATCTATAACATGCACGCCATGACGGCGGCCCATCGCACCTTGCCGCTCGGGTCCATCGTGCGTGTAACGAATCTCAAGACCGGCCACCATGCGCTGGTCCGCATCACCGACCGCGGACCGTTCATTCCGGGCCGTGTTCTCGACCTCTCACTCGCGGCCGCGCGCAAGCTCGACGTCTACCAGCCCGGCGTTGCCGAAGTGAAAGTGGAAGTGATGCAGACTCCCGCATCGCTCGCACCGGGCGGAAAGTGGGCAGTGCAGATCGGAGGTCTCGCCGACGAACGCGCCGCCACCAAACTCGCCGACCATCTCACCCGCCGCTATCGCACCGCCAAAGTGCTCCGCTTCGCCAGTCCCGCCGGAGACTGGTGGGTGCGGGTTCGCGTCCTCGATGACGATCATGATCGCGCACAAAAGCTCGCCGCCGAGACAAAGACGCCGGAGGGCGCGATTTTTCTGGTGAGGCTCGACTAGTTACTGGGAAACTTTAGATTTTGGGTCCGAGGCGTTCAGCGCCGTGATGAGGTGTCAGGCGTGCGTCTTGATCCACTTCCGGACTTTCTCGTCGACGCCGTTGGGAAACGGCACTCCGTCCTCCACCCCCGTATACAGCAGACACATTTCCGCCCTCTTCAGAAAAACCTTTTCGTACTTGTTGAGCCAGAACACCAGGTGCTGGCGAAGATCGGCCAACGCGGGAATTTCCGCGAGCACTCGCGGCTGCCCTTCAATGACCTGCAGCATATTCTGGTTCCCCTCATGCAACGGACCCTCGGTCATGGCCCTGATCTGGTCAAACTGGAATTTCTCTTCGTCATTGAGCTTGTTGAAATATCGAAAGAAGAAATTCTCATATTCCATATTGTCCCGGAGATTGAGCCGGTCCTTGATCGCTTGGACAAGAAGATCACGGCGGCTACATTGGGCGACAAATCCTGTCCGAGTGACTTGAAGCTCTTGCGCAATTTCCTCCATCGCCGTTCTTGTATCCGCGATGAGCATTTTCTCGGGTCGATTGGGTTTTGCCTCGTGGTGGCGAAGGTCTTCATCAACGATCAGGCTGACCTGGTTGAGAATCTTGTTTTGTTCAGCAGTGGTAAGCGCTTCAAGCGGTTTCTCGGGGTCATTGAAAGCTTGATACTTCTCGAGGACACTCTGCTTGTATCCACAATATCCAACTACCAGCGGATAGATCCTGCCCCCTCGATTCTCGGCCGCGGCTAGCAGGCTCGGCAATTCATCGTTGGTTATGAACTCGGAGGCCAGGAATGCAGGCCCCACCAGCAGTATTGCAGACGTCGCTCGTTCAGTTGCAGCTCGAATTTCGTTCCTCCACTCGCTGCCAGCGTGGATCTTCGAGTCATCCCATATTTCAACCAGCTCTCGTCGGCGAAACGGGGCCAGGTAGAGCTTGAGCCGCTCCAGCCAATTGGTGGGGCTCATGTCTAAGTGACCATAGCTAATGAACAGCGCGTTGTCTGGCATCATCTGTTCCCCGCCACAGAATTTGTCTGAGCCTGTGCAGCTGTAAAATATTACAGAATCACTGGGGCCATGCAGACGCGGTTTGGGAGGGCTCTGCTCCAGCCAGCCCCTTCGCGCCCCGGCTGACAACCTTTGGGCATGAGTGTATCGTTACTATGGCCAGGAAGAAATGACAGATCCCACCCGCGATTGCCTTTTCTGCCGCATCGTCCGCGGCGAGATTCCGTCGAAAAAAGTGTATGAAGACGAAGACGTCTTTGCGTTTGAGGACATCCAGCCGCAAGCGCCCACGCACGTACTGGTGATTCCCAAGAAGCATCTTGCAGGATTGAAGGAGGCAGGCGGCGAACACGCGGAATTGATTGGCCGCTGTCATCTGGCGGCGGCGCAGATTGCTCGCCAGCGCAACATCGAGCAGGGCTACCGCACCGTCCTCAACGTGGGCCCGGGAGCGGGCCAGGCAGTTTTCCATCTCCACGTCCACTTGCTTGGCGGACGGTCACTGGGCTGGCCTCCAGGATAGAAACAGGTCTCTCTTACTGCGTTGTCGTCGGAGTCTCTTCCTCATGCGCACCATGGCGGCGCAGCAATTGCGGCAGGTTTTGCGAAAAGGCGGAGCGCGGCAGAACCATGTCGCATCCCACTTCATGCGCCTTTTGCTTCAGATCGCCCTGCACATGCGAGAGGAAGCCGATAATCGACGTTCCCTTCTTGAGCTTGCTCTTAAGTTTCGGGATCAAGCTCAGCGGCTTCACGTTGGCATTGTTGAGATCGAAGATGATCAGCGACGGCTTCTCTTCGCCGTTCTGATGCATCCGTTCCCCCAGATCCTTGTCGCTTTTGACGAACTCGACCTTAACGTTGAGCTTGCGTGCCGTCTCTTGAATCTTCGCGCTGAAGAACAGATCATCGACGAAAGCAAAGATACGCGAGTTCGCGTCTTCACGCGCCGGCAGCGGCTCAGGTTCGGGCTGCGGATATTGTGTGGCGAAGCCGGGACGTTGGCGTCCAGTCTTGTGGCCGTTGTTGCCCCCGGCCAGCGCCGCGCGATAGCTGTGATCCATGGGCGCGGTGTAGATCCCGTCGGCGTTTTGCCGCTCCCGGCCCGGCCCTGGGCGTTGTCCGTGCTGATTGTTGGGACGGCGTCCGCGCCGCCTTCTGTTTCTCCCTCCACCACCACCGGAGGGCCTTCCTGGTCCTGCGTTCATAGTCCTCTCAAGCTGCTCTACAGCGTCATCTCTGAGGTTTCAAATTTTGCACTGGTTGCAAAGTTTTACAGGTTTCAAGGTCAAAACGGACACAGCTCGGTGCAGTCTGGCTGCCCGATGCAGATCTTTGCGATGGCACACGCCATCACCTCTGCGCAGTTGCGGGTTGCGGCTGGACGCACTCGGGAACGACCCTAACTCTTGAAACGAACTCTAACTTGCGAACTAAAAATAAACTTTATGTATCGGTTTTCCGTTATCGGATCCGTCGCGCCGCCTCGGAAGGGCTGGCGCGGAAGGCCTGCGCGGGAACGGGGCCAAATGAGAACAATCTCATCGTACTCGTCCCCGCCGTACCGCGCAAGGGGACAAATCCGTAGATTTTGCACAGGGGGACATTACCCAAAGTTCCCCGGGGCGTGATCTCAGGCACCGACGCAGACCTCGCGAGCCCATTGCTGGGACTGCCAGTGGAGGGCCGCAACTTCTTTGGGATTGAGATGCAGGCCCTCGGCAACCTGCGCCGCGGCTTCCCACTCGCCGCTCTCGTGAGCCAGAATCAGCTGGAAGACCGGACGCAGCTTGCTCGGCTGACCGAGCAGAACCGCTTTGGTTTCGCTGTCCAGAGAAATCTTGTCCAGAACATCCGCCATCGGCATCTGCAACATGGCATCGATGAGAGAGAGCAATCCCAACAAGAAAAGGTCCGATTCGCCGCTCGGCACTTGCGGCGCCAGCAACTCCCCAAAACGCGCCCGGACCAACGAGGAAAGCACCAGGTCGCTGGGTTTGTCCTGGCCGGCTGCCACAGCCGCGACCAGCCGGACCCAGCGACGTACTTCCCGCTCTCCGAGAATGGAAAGCGCGTGCCGCACCGAGTGGATTTCGCTCTTGAATCCGAACACGGAGGAATTCAGGTATCGGAGCAGCCGGTAGCAGATCGATGCTTCGCCCTTGATCAGGCGTTCGAGTACAGTAACGTCCAGTTCCGGACGCGAAACTTCCCGCATCATGCGCAAGTAGTTCAGACTGTTCCCGGGCATGCTGTGGGCAGCCAGAACTTCCGGCTGGCGGAAGAAATATCCCTGAAAATAGACGAAGCCCTGCTCCCGGGCGGCGACAAACTCCTCCTGAGTCTCGACCTTTTCCGCCAGCACGCGGCAGCGCCACGGCCCGAAACGCTTGATCAGATCGGCGCGCTGCGTGTGCGTGGTCAGCTTCATATCGACCTTAATAATGTCTGCCATCTGGGTTAGCGGCTCCCGCGGGTCATCCGTAACGTAGTCATCGAGCGCAATCAGATAGCCTGCCTCTTTCAGCCGCTTGCAGGCGGCCACCACGTCCGGATCTGCGGGAACGCTTTCGAGAACCTCGACGACCGTTGATTGAGACGGCAGCAGTGTAACCAGGCCCTTGATCAGCGTGTCGCGGGTGCAGTTCACAAAGGCCCGCCGTCCATCACATAGAGTGTCCAGCCCAATCAACAGCGAGTTGTCGAGCGTGGCGCGCGAGGCCGCGTCCGCATCGGTGCCAGTGAACGCATTCTCCAGACCATCGCGAAACAGCAACTCGTAGCCAAATACTTTCCGGTCGCGATCGAAGATTGGCTGCCGGGCAACGTAGTGCAGCTTGGTGACGTCTTTCAACTTGTCCGGCACGGGAGCGAGAGTGGCAGAGGCAATGGTCACGTAGTGATTATCGGCAAACAAAAGAAGAACTGGACCGCCTGGGTGGGCAACTCCAGGTTCAGGGCGAACATTGGACGAGTCTAACAAAGACGATGCTCAGAAACCCGTTAATGACTGAAAGGGTTGCGAAAAAGGTCCGCCTTTGGGTGGCGCAGCGCTTTTCAGCGCTGCGATAAGACCCCCAGCCTTCAGTCACTTCATAAACTGCTGAAACATCGATCGACGACTATGTTTTGAAAGGGCGCGGCTTTAAGCCGCGCCGTCAGTGCAACAAAATCACCCGCGGCTTCAGCCGCTGAGGTAATCAAACTATGCTTTCAGCACTCGCTGAAGATATGCCCTGACGCGAATGCAAGTTTTCTGCAACCTGCCGGGCCGCAGCGCGGCGCTCTATCAATGCTCTTAGTAAGGATCTGTTGAACAGGATCCTACGCCCTTTGCAAGCCGCCCAGCCCCTGCAGGGCCGCAACAATTTTTCCTGACCACTGGGCTACTTCATCTTCGCGTAGCGTGCGCTCGCTCGACTGGAACGTGGCCCGCAGCAGAATGGAATACTTTCCGGCTTCAATCGAGCCGCCGCGGAAAATCTCCACCGGACGGAAGTCACGCAATTCCGGCACCCGCACTGAGGCTACCGCCTTCTCCATTTCCTCGAACGAAACTGAATCCGCGAAGATAAACGAGAAATCACGCTGCACGGCGGGATACCGCGGCAACGGCGAGAATCGCACCTGCCGCAGCCCTCGCAGGTAGAGCTGCTCCAGATCCAGTTCGGCCAGGAAAACGTCCTGCCGCAGTTTTCGCTCCGCAGCCACGCCGGGATGTATCTGCCCGAACTGAGCTACCAGCACGCCATCTACCAACGCGCGTGCTGAACGTCCAGGATGGTAATAGTCCGCTGTCTGACGGTCGAAAGTCAGTCGCTCGCATGCAAATGCGGTGAGCAGATTTTCAATGTCGCCCTTGAAACAGCGGAACACCTCGACCGCGGCTGCGCTTTCGCCTTTGCTGACATCGAGCACGGCGCTTGCGGGCAGCGCCGCCTTCACCGCCGCTAAAGTCGCGCCCAGACAGGCTCGCCTGGGTTCGACCCCTTGGCTGGCGCCGGCTTCGTAGACGTGTCCCATCTCAAATAGCCGGACATTTTCCGAGTCGTGATTCAGATTCCAGGCCAGCATGTCGAGCATCCCAGGGACCATCGTCGTTCGCATCACCGACGCTTCTTCGCTCAGCGGATTTTCCAGCTCCAGAACCTTGACGCCCGCAGAAGAAGAGAATCTTTCGGCGTCTGCGTGCGAAATGAAAGTCAGCGACACCGCTTCGTTGTAACCCAGCGCCAGGGCGCGCTGACGCACGGTGGCGTCCTTGGCGGCGTCCGGAAGCTCGATCACTGCGCCGCTATACGCCGGGAGGGTATTCTCGAACTTGTCATAGCCGTGCAGGCGGGCAATTTCTTCGATCAGGTCAATCTCGCGTTCCACGTCGAGGCGCCAGCTGGGAATGTGGACGCGGAACTGGGCGTCATCCTGGCCTTCAGGAATCAAAGTGAATCCTAGTTTTTTCAGGATGCGGAAAATCTCTCCCGTATCGATGCTCGCGCCAAGGATGCGCTGAACTTCCGAAATTCGCAGCACGATCGGAGCCTGATCGATCTTCCGCGAGACGACATCGATAACATCACCGGCCAACTCGCCGCCACCGGACTCAAGGATGAGCTCGGCGACGCGATCGCAAGACAGCACGGTCGATTCGAAATCAGCGCCGCGCTCGAAGCGGTGCGAAGCATCGGTATGAATCCCGTGCCGCCGGGACGTCTTGCGGATCGTCACCGGGTCCCACCATGCCGACTCGATGAGAATGTTGCGCGTCTTTTCAGTGATCATGGTGTCGAAGCCACCCATTACTCCGGCAAGTCCCACGGGCTTTTTTGCATCGGCAACAACCAGGTCTTCGGACGTAAGCTTCCGCTCGACGCCATCGAGAGTTTTCAGACGCTCGCCGTCTCTGGCCTTGCGCACAATGATCCTGCCACCATCGAGCAGATCCATGTCGAAGACGTGGGTGGGCTTCCCTATCTCCCAGAGGACGTAGTTGGTGGCATCGACGGCGTTGCTGATAGGCCGCTGGTCAAGCAAGCGCAGACGCCGCGCAATCTTCTCGGGCGAAGGTTTGACCGTCGTTCCGCGTATAACTCGTGCGGAAAACCGTGGACAAAGCTGCGGCTCTTCAACCGTGATCGGAAAGAGCATGGCTGGGAATGACACGACTTCAGTGGTGCCGTGAGCGCCCGAGGAAGGCGCGGCTTCAGCCGCCCCATACGACGCAGCAGACGTTTGTTTTGAAAGGGCGCGGCTTCCAGCCGCGCCGCGCAAGGCAGCAGATGATGGGGCTTTAGCCCCTGAGGGTAGCTTCGGCTCAATCGGCTTCAGCGGCAAGTCGTAAATTGCCGCCGCCTCCCGCGCCACGCCGTAATGATTCATCGCGTCGGGACGGTTGGTCCCAATCTCCATCTCGAAGACGGTGTCCGCACCGGTCCCACTAATCCCCTCCACAGCAACCCCAACAGTAGTCAAGTCTTCCGCCAGTCGATTGTCATCGACCGCCAGCTCAACAAACTCCCGCACCCATTCTGGAGAAATCTTCATGACTCTCTAAACAACTCTGTCATCCTGAGCGAAGCGAAGGACCCCTTGCAGCTCGAAACCACACGCGCCGCATCGAGGAGTTCTCACGATGTCCTCGCAGGTCTTGCTGACAGCTGACGGCTGACAGCTAAGAAAACTGTCCCAAAAACCTCACATCCCCCTGAAAGAACAACTGAATATCGTCCACACCATACTTCAGCAGTGCGATCCGATCCGCCCCCATCCCAAAGGCAAATCCCGAAATCTTCTTCGGGTCGTATCCGTTTTCTTTCACGAATTCAAACACGTTCGGATCAACCATTCCGCAGCCCAGAATCTCAATCCACCCCGTCTGCTTGCACGGACGGCAGGGCTCGGCGCCACGCCTCCCGCTCCCCCCGCAGATGAAGCACGAAACAAACATCTCCGCGCTCGGCTCGGTGAATGGAAAAAATGACGGCCGGAAGTGCGTCTTCACGCTCGATCCAAACAGCGCCTTCATGGCGTGATCGAGCGTACCCTTGAGGTCGCCGAAGGTAATGTTGGTGTCGACGGCGAGGCCTTCGATCTGGTGAAACATGGGCGAGTGGCTCGCGTCCGGCGGGTCATTGCGGTGCACCTGGCCGGGAATCACGATGCGAAGTGGAGGATGCATCTTCTCCATCGTCCGAATCTGCACCGGAGAAGTATGCGTGCGCAGCAGCAATCGCTCCCGCTGTGGCTTCGCCTGCTGCCCCGCGATGAAGAGCGTGTCCTGCGTGTCGCGCGCCGGATGGTTCGGCGGAAAATTCAGTGCCTCGAAGTTGTAGTAATCGGTCTCGACCACCGGCCCCTCCGCCACGGAATAGCCCAGCTTCTGGAAGACGGACACAATCTCGTGCATGGTCTTGATGACAGGATGCTCAGCCCCGATGGGCCGGCGAATACCGGGAAGAGTGATGTCGACCCCAGACTCGGTAGTCACGTCGTCAAAGACTTGAAGAGAGCGGATGGCATCTGACGACTGCCGCGCAATGAGATCCCGTTCCTCGACGAACTGCTCAACCTGAGGAAGGTCGGCCTGCTTGACTTGATTTATGAACTGGCCGACATGCTTTTTGCGATCAGGCGGGGCATTCTTAAGCCAAAGATTGTTGAGCTGGCCGAAAAGACCGGACTTCCTGCCAAGCCATCTGTCGCGAAACTTCTTAAGCAAGTCCTGTCTGACCGCGGGAGTCAGCGCCGGGTCATACACCTCCTGATCGATCTCACTGCTTTCAGTCTTAAGGGCAAGACGAAATTGTTCGACCGCTTCAGCCAACTCCCTGTCTGAATAATCCGTCAATTTGGGAAAGGTGTATGCCACGATCAGTGCTCGCTTGTCATCCTGAGCGCGCCTTTTGCGCGAAGGACCTATGCAACTCCCGCCGGACTGCATAGGTTATTCGCTTCGCTCAAAATGACAAAAACTCAATGATGACCAATTAAAGAGAAGCCGGGTGCCCCGTTCTAGTCTCTCCGTCCTTTGGAGAGACTAGGGCGGGGAATTTGACTCTGGAATAAATCAGAAAAGCGGAAACCGAAAAACGTTGACTACGCTGCCCCGCCGATGGCGTCCTTCGCCTGCTCGGCGAGGCTCTTAAATCCACCCGGATCTCTCACCGCCAAGTCGGCCAGAATCTTCCGGTCGAGTTCGACTCCGGCCACTTTCAGGCCGTGGATGAACTGGTTGTAGCTCATCCCATTCAATTTGGCGGCGGCGCCGATGCGCACGATCCACAGCGAACGGTACTGCCGCTTGCGCTGCTTGCGCCCGGAGTAGGCGAACTTGAGGCCGCGTTCGACGGCCTCCTTCGCGGAACGGTAGAGTTTTGACTTTGTGAGGAAGTATCCGCTGGCGCGGTCTAATATTTTCTTGCGCTTGGCGCGGCGTTTGGTTCCGCGTTTTACACGAGGCATGGCTTTCTCCTTTTTGCTTTCTGATTAACGGCGGCTGGAGGCAAGGACGATTCACCATGCGGTGATCTCTGGCCTCTTCACACGCCTGCAGGCTTAATTGCGGCCCGCGTGCGGACAACGGGTCCGCACTCCTTCGTGATGGTTAGTGTCACACGAAGGAAGACCTTACTGATAGGGGATCATGCGCTTTACTTTGCGTATGTCGCCGTCACTCACCAGCGCCGGTGATCCCAAATTCCGTTTGCGCTTCTTGCTCTTGGAGGTCAGGATGTGACGCAGGTGCGAGCGTCCGCGCTTCACCTTGCCGGTTGCAGTGAGTTTGAAGCGTTTGGAAGCGCCCTTGTGAGTTTTCAATTTCGGCATAAGTCCTCGAAAAACAGTATCAGCTTTTAGAAAATCAAGTCCAGGAAGTCCGCAGCAAAGCAGGATAATTCACTCCGGCATCTCCCCGCCGGTCAGAATGCATTGCCCTGAATTCGCCGAAGTTATCTTACGACGCGGGCTTGGCCATCTGGGCCTGCGGCACACTCTGGCTCGGAGCGCTGTGAGCTGCGGCCTTTGCCTTCTCGGTCGCTTTCTCTTTTTCCGACTTCTTCGGAGCCAGGATCGCGTGCAGCGTGTTGCCCTCCTGCCGCGGCCGGAACTCCACGATGGCGGAAGGCTCCACGTCTTTAATCAGCCGCTCCAGAATCTGGCGTCCCAAGCTGGTGCGGGTCATCTCACGCCCACGGAAAAAGATGGTCGCCTTGACCTTATCGCCGTCATCCAGGAAGCGCAGTACGTGGTTCTTCTTGGTTTCGTAGTCGTGGTCGTCCACATTGATGCGGAACTTCACTTCTTTGACCACGATGGTCTTCTGGTGCTTCTTGGCTTCGCGCTCTTTCTTTTCCTGCTGGTAAAGATACTTCCCGTAGTCCATGATGCGGCACACGGGAGGCTGCGCAGTCGGCGAAATCTCGACCAGATCCAGGT
>WNFC01001745.1_pt1 | contig 47200 bp, 34 predicted proteins | sample 5400541 | NCBI WGS metagenome assembly WNFC01 (sample SAMN13153342, study PRJNA577476) | soil metagenome | isolation source: 120 cm saprolite under Douglas fir tree site 2 hole 2 replicate 1 | place: USA:California | collected 2015-04-18 | reverse complement strand
CTCCACCCGCACCTGCGTGCACGAGCACCCGTTCACCTTGGCGCAATCGTCCGACATTTCGCAGCGCATACCAGGCGGTCATGAAAACGACCGGCAATGTTGCCGCCGCCTCGAATGTCAAGTTTGCTGGAATCCGCCGGACGTCACCCGCTCGCGCGATCGCATGGGTAGCGACTCCAAAAACGGCGAGACCGAATACATGATCGCCTGGAGCAACTTGCGTGACATCCGAACCAACCGCCCTAACGATACCACTCACTTCATCGCCAAAAATGCGCGCATCCGGAGCATCCCCCGGATAGAGCGCCAGCGCCTTCAGCACGTCGCGGAAATTCATTCCGGCCGCTTTCACTTCGATCAACACCTGGCCCGGTCCACATTCCCGCAGTTTAAACGGAGCGAAGCGCAGAGTATCGAGACGGCCACGTTCCCGGGATTCCAAACGTAACGGCAGGGTCGAATCGAGCCACTGCTCGCGCGACGGTCGACCGCGGTCCAGTCGCCGAACATAACGAGCTTCGCCTCGCACTGTGATCTCGCGTTCCCCGTCCTTGCGAGATATCTCGCTCCAGAGCGTTGCCGCGTCTGCCGAGGAGGGTTCTGCGGGAAGATCGATGGCACGCCAGCAAAGATTGGGATATTCGTTCAAAATGACGCGAATCAATCCAATGCTGGGGGTTTGTGCTACTTCCGTCGGTTGCAGATTGCTGCCGGCAGGCTGGGCGTTTCGTGTTACCAAATCCAGCCGCATCCTCACCGCGGGTCGGGCAGACTCGAGCGCCTGCGTCAGATGGAGCAGCGCGTCTAGATTGACCGCCATATCCGCTCTATTGGTCGGCGTATCGAGAGTCCAGAAGTAAAGAATCCGCTCGGGCGAAGAGTTTGCACAGGTCTCAACCAGTTTTTGCCAGTCTTCCAGCGTTCCGGGTCGCAGGGTAAATGCGTCGTTGCCATCGAACTCGAAATGGTCTCCCGGCCTAACGACGCGGCATCTGGCGCCGAGTTCGCGCAACCGCGAAATCAGTGTGTCAGCCACTCCAGACGTATCCGCGAAAACAAGCCATGACTTCTCTTCCGGTGTCTCGATCGCGGCCTGGACCGGCACCGAAGTTTCATTAAAAGACTTACGCGCCAGCAAACCGATCTGACCCTCGCCTCCGGTCGGGCCGATCAGACCCGGTAACGAATCCGTTTCGCAAAAACCGGCCTCACGTAATACCGCTTCCCATTGTGTCCTCTTGAGCAACGGCTGTTCCGGGCGCAGATCTCGGTCGGTGAAACGCCACCAACCACTCGTTAGACCAAAAACAGTCTCGGTCCAAAGTTGAGGCGTCGCCGTGTCCATGAAAATGAGGCTGCCTCCGGGCGCGAGCAAGTCATGCAAATTGCGCAACGCGGCTCGGACGTCGCGGACCGCGTGTAGCACATTGGTCCCGATGATGAAGTCGAATGCTCCGGCTTCGAATTCCTGCTCCGCGCCCGGTTTTTCGAGATCAAATATCTCAAACTTCACCTCTGGAAATGCCGCGAGCTTCTGCCCGGCGCCTGAGAAAAATGCAGCCGAGACATCGCTGAATGTGTAGGAATGCAAACCGCGCTCCAGGATCGGCAAAACTTGTGAAGCCAAACCGCCTGTCCCCGCGCCGATTTCCAGAATGCGGAGGCCGCGACCTTCAGGCAGACTTCGGGCAGCCGTGCTTACCGCTGCGGCGATGGCTGCAACCCAGTGGCTGGTAAAGAGACCGTCGCCATAGAAGTGATCGAGTAATTCTGCGCCAATCCCAGAGAACAAAACCTGTACAGCATCCTTTTTGCCGCGCAGAATTGATCCCAACTCAGTGCAGTTTCCTTCGCAAAGAAGCGCTTCTGGAAGATGCCCCGCATAGGTCTGTATGTAGTCGCGCAAAATTTTACCAGCGGAACCGGCCGCCTCGGCAAAATCATCCGTCGGCTCGAAGCCCTCTTCTTTCTTCCGGACCAAACCATGCCTTATAAGACCTGCCATCAATCGCTCAAAGATCGGTCGCATCGGGGTCGCTACCTGCAGGGTCTCTGCATCAAAAGGAGTATTGAGAGTCGCTCCCATCTCCCGAAGCCCGCGCGCCAGTTGGGCGGCGGCGAGATCGTCCAGAGCGCAAAGCGCTGCCTCCAGTTCGGGAAGGCCGCGAACAGCAACGACGCGGTCCAAGGCCTCTTGTGCCGCACTCTTCAATTGACTCAGCGGCAGCGGCGGAAGGGCGGATTTGGGTGATTCTTCAGGCACCCGTTGCCAGGCCACATGATACGTCAGATCGCGGATGCTGCCGGGCGCGGCAGAACGGCCCGCGCCGGAAAGGCTAATGGCCCTGAAACCATCCACCAGCAGGCAAGGTTTGCCTCCCTCATTATATAGAGAGATGTCACCTTCGAGGAAGTCTTCGCCAAATTTGCTCACCTTTGCACAAACGCGAGTAGACGCGCCCGGCGAGCCGAGAAAGAGAATCCGGCGGAAACCGACCGGCAGCTTCATCCGGGCGTGACGGTCTTCAACCGTCGCCGCACCGGCGGAGAACACTTGAAGCGCTCCGTCGAAGAGAACGGGGTGCACGGCATATTCATCTGCGCGGAGAGCGACCGGTTCGGACAAGGCCACATAGCCACCAGATTGCCCAGCGCCGGCTGAGAGTTCGCGAATCGGTCGAAACTCCTCGCCGTAGCGCAAGCCAAGATCGCTCAAGTGACGGTAGAACCCGTCGACCGCGACAGATTGAACATCGTGAGGTTGCGCCCATTCTGAGGAGCCAAAGGCAGATTCCCAGCGTTCGCCGCGCAGCGAGCCTACTACGTGGAGTGACCAGTTAATGCTCTGTTCGAAACGACTTTGAATCGCAAAAGTGCGCTCGTTAGGCAAGTAAGAGAACTCGATTTGCGCGCCAGATGGCGGGTCGGGCAGGATAAGCGGCTTGCGAATCTCGAAGTCCTCAACAACGAAGGGGTGTCCCTCGAACAACTGCAGACCTGCTTCAAGCGCCATCTCGACAAACGCCGCCGCCGGAAAAATCACATGATTTTCAACCTTGTGGTCTTTCAGAAAAGCCATGTGCCGGGAGTCCAGCCTAACGATCCAGGTCGGCATCGCGCGTGGGAGCCGGACATCGAAGAGGCCGCGTCCACCGGGTGCGAGCCGGCCGTCACGGGCATCGCTTGCTTCGTTCCACCACCGCGTCTTTTCCCACGCGTAAGCCGGCAGCGAAAGAAGATGCCGCGACGGCGTCATCGCGGAAAAATTGAGCGGAACACCAGCACGGTGCAGATCCATTGCCGCCTCGAGCATCGATTCAAATTCACGCTCACGACGGGCGGAAGAGATCACGATGGCTTTGGCTCCGCGCGCCACGAGACATTCCTGGGTCGAATGCGCGAGCGCGGAGTGGGCATTGAGTTCGAGCCAAACATCCACGCCGAAATCCGCCAACGCGCCTACCGCGGAGGCAAAACGCACGGGCTCGCGAATGCCGCGTCCCCAATAGGTGGCATCGCACGATTCGCCGGCACAGCGATCGCCTGTCACCGTGCTGAAAAATGGAACTTCGTCCGGTTGCGGTTTGAGATCGGCGAGCGCAGCTTCCAGCGCCTCCGACGCCGGTCGCATGAGCGGATGATGGAACGGATGATCCACCCTAACGAGTCGCGCAAACGCGCCTTGCGCCTCGAGTTCGGCAGCTATCGCCTCAAGCGAAACACGCGGACCCGAGAGTGTGATCGAATGTGGGCCATTGAAGGCGGAGATTGTTACGGTGCGGTCGTGCCGAGCGATGAGCGCCACGGCTTCATTCTCCGGCAAACCCACTGCCAGCATTGTTCCATCACCTCGTGCGCATCCCTCCATGAGACGCGCTCGCAGAGCGACAATCCGGGCCGCTTCTTCGATGGAAAAGATTCCGGCGATGCACGCGGCAGCAATCTCGCCCACACTGTGGCCGACGATGGCCGACGGTTGAACACCCCAGGATTTCCAGAGGGCAGCAAGCGCCACCTGCATGGCAAAAATGGACGGCTGCCCAATCTCCGTCCTGGACATTTCGGACATCTCTTCGGCACGTCCGAGTTCTTCCAAAAGCGAAAACCTCGCCCAGGGACGGAGCGCCGTGTCGCAGCGCTCGACCGTTTCGCGAAATACCGGCTCATTTTGCATCAAGTCGCGTCCCATTCCCCACCATTGAGGACCTTGCCCGCTCATCATGAAGCCGATGCGCGGTGCTTGCTCTCTGCGGGCTGTGAAAGCCGCGCGGATTTTCGGGCTTTCTTCTTTCTTCGAAAACGCGTCGAGTTGCTCTATCAGTTCGGCCCAATTGGAAGTGACCAGTGTCAGCCGATGCGGGTGATGATTCCGCCGGGCGCCCAATGTGTAAGTGAGATCTGGCAGAACAGGCGAACTGCCATTGGCATTGGTGTGCTGTTTAACCCATGCGCTTAAGTTCGCCGCTGAACCCCGAAGTGATTTTTCCGAACGCGCAGAAAGCATCACCGGCCACGGTCGACAACCTGGGATGCACAGAGATTTATCTGGCTGATACGGCGGAGGTTCAGCCAGAATGACGTGGGCGTTCGCCCCTCCGAATCCAAATGAGTTGACGCCTGCGATGCGCTCCGCCGTCCCATTCGGAAAAGGCTCGAGCTGAATCGGCACGCGCAACTTGAGTTTCTCAAAATCAATGTGCGGATTCGGCGTCGAAAAATGGAGGCTCGGTGGAATCTGTCCGTGCTTAAGGACCAGCATCGCTTTGAGAAGCCCCGCAACGCCCGCAGCGGTCTCCAAATGGCCAAGATTTGTTTTTATGGAGCCGATGGACAGCGGCGCGTCGGCGGATCGATTGACGCACAGAGCTTCGGCGAGAGCATGCGCTTCGATCGGATCCCCAACTGCTGTCCCAGTGCCGTGGGCTTCAACGAATCCGATCTCCTCGGGCGCGATCCCGGCATCCCTGCAAGCATCTTGCACGAGTCGTGTTTGCGCCTCCGGGCTAGGAAGCGAAATACCGTTGGTGTGTCCATCTTGATTGATCGAAGTCCCCAAAATCACGCCTTGAACTGGATCGCCATCCGCAATCGCCCGCGAAAGCCGCTTGAGCAGTACCATGCCGGCGCCCTCGCCACGCACAAATCCACTCGCGGATGCGTCGAAGGCCGCGCACCGGCCCTCGGGCGAGAGCATCGCAGCCTGCGAAAACCCGATAAACCCGCCGGGCGCAATCATCACGGTGACGCCACCCGCCAAGGCGGCGTCTCCGCGCCCGGCCCAGATGTGCTCACATGCGGTATGGACAGCGGTGAGCGCAGACGAGCACGCCGTATCCATCGCGACACTCGGGCCGCGCAGATTCAAGCAGTACGAAATTCGATTTGCGGCAACGCTATGCGCACTCCCGGTCGGCGTATAAGGGCCGATGCTGAAATGATCAAAACTGGTGCTTTGAATTCCCTGGTAATCGTTATGCGATATACCGACGAAAACCCCCAGATCGGTTCCGCGCTCGAAATCGAGCAAAAATCCGGCGTCCTCGATCGCCTCCCACGCGGTTTCGAGCAGGAGGCGATGTTGGGGATCCACGTAGGGAGCTTCCCGCGGCGAAATACCAAAGAATTGCGGATCAAATTGATCGATGGCGTCAATAAACCCGCCTCGCAGGGCGATCGATTTACCCGCCACACCCGGCTCGGCGTCGTAATATCGCTTCACGTTCCAGCGATCCGGCGGTACTTCGACGACTCCCCCGCGAGCCTCGATAAGAAGCTTCCAAAGCGATTCCTTGGAGCTCACGCCGCCAGGGAAACGGCAGCCTACTCCAATAATCGCAATACGTTCTTTTGACATGGGCGGAGTTGCTCCGCGGGGCGGACTAATTAATGCTGTCTGTGAGTAAGTCAAGTCAGCGACCGGTCCGGGCGCGGAGTTGTGAGGTCAATGGACGGTAAGACATTCACGTCCATAACATCAATTCGTTTTTAACACGTTCGCACCCGTTACTTCACCTCTTTTTCTGGCCGCTGGTTTTGTTTGACTGTGTTGGCCGGCCACTCATTCACAACTTTTTTCTTTGGCATCCTCTGCGATCCTAACAGCATGATGCTTTTCAAGAACTTTATCCCACCCCAACACAATCTAGCCAAGAGGCCGCGCGATTAAATAGACAGAGCCGTTAATCTAATCGAACGAAATCATGTGCGGCATCGCAGGAATAATCGACTTGGTTGGGCAGCGTCCGGCGCCGGAGGGTGCGGTGCAGCGAATGGCGCGCGCTCTCTTTCATCGCGGTCCGGATGAAGAAGGTTTCCTCGAACAACCGGGAATTTCGCTCGCTTCGCGACGGCTGAGCATTGTCGATCTGGCTGACGGGCAGCAACCCATGACGAACGAAGACCGCAATGTGTTCGTCGTCTTCAATGGCGAATTATTCGACTACGTCGAGCGGCGCGAAGAACTCGTTAGGCAGGGCCATCGTTTCCGCACTCATTGCGATACCGAAATCATTCCGCACCTTTGGGAAGATCTTCACGACGGGATGTGGGAGCGGCTGCGCGGCCAGTTTGCCATCGCCTTGTGGGACGAGCGGCAGCGACAACTCCATCTCGGACGCGATCGGTTTGGCATCGCACCGCTTTTTTGGAGCCGCCAGGGTGACTGGTTGCTCTTCGCATCCGAGATAAAAGGCCTCCTCGCTTCAGGAATGGTTCCACCGCGACCCGACCGGAAGGGTCTCGATCACGTGTTTACCTTCTCCGCGATGCCTGGACCGAGGACTTGTTTTGAAGGAGTTCACCTTCTGCCGCCCGGGCATTGTTTGCGCATTACGCCTGGAAGTTCGGGCACCACCGCCGTGATTGCTGAACACGCCTACTGGCAAATGGATTTCCCGGCGCAGGGTGAAGAGGAGTGGGGAAACAATCCCCGTGCATTGGTGGATGAATTCGAGCGGCTCCTCTTGCAGGCCGTGGAAGAACGGCTGCGCGCGGATGTGCCAGTAGGCGCCTACCTCTCTGGTGGTGTTGATTCGAGCATGATCCTCGCCCTGGCCTGCCGTCTCAAAGGCCCGGCGATCAACACTTACACTGTGCGAGTGAATGAGCCGGAGTTTGATGAACTGAGTGCGGCCAGTCTTTCGGCCCGGCACATCGGAGCGAAGCCGCCCATTGTACAAGAGTACGGCGATCGCGACGCGCTTGAGAGTTATCCCCATCTGATTGAAGCCGCCGAGGCTCCGGTGATAGACACGTCATGCGGCGCTCTGCTCAAACTTGCCGAGCGCGTTCATGCCAATGGCCAGAAAGTAGTCCTGACCGGCGAAGGCGCCGACGAGTGGCTCGTCGGTTATCCGTGGTACAAAGCGGCCAAGCTCATGGGATTTCTCGACGCAGTGCCCGGACTAAAGCTAAGTGAGTTGGCGCGGCGCTGTTATCTCTGCTTGAACAAGGTGCCGCATTTTCCGCCGGAATGGCGCGAGCGAGTCGAAACTTCCGTCGGCGGCCCAAACGCCTGGATCGATTCCTACGGGTTACTCGCGATTTCGAAGTTACGCTTCTATTCCGAGGAGATGCGCGAAGTGATGAATGACAGCCAACCGTGGGGCGAATTGGGATTTCCCCTCGAAAAAGCCAGGCGCTGGGCGCCACTGAATCGCGGTATCTGGATCGCGGCCCGGGTCCTGTTAGCTGGCCATCTCCTGCAGGCCAAAGGCGACCGCGTGGCGATGCATTCATCAGTCGAAGTGCGTTACCCGTTCCTGGACGAAGATGTGTTTGCCTTCACCGTGAAACTGCACCCGCGCTGGAAACTGCGCGGATTCCACGACAAGTACCTGTTGCGTTTGCTCGCGGAACGCTGGATCCCGAAGTCGATCGCTCGACGCGGTAAAGTGATCTTTCGCGCGCCGCTCGACAGTTTTCACATGGACCCGGAGCCGCCGTTTGTCGCACAGCTTCTGAGCGAAGATTCGCTGCGCCGCACCGGTTACTTCGATGTCAGCGAGGTTGCGCGCTGGCGAAAAGGTTTTCGTGAACTGCGGGCGGGATCGCTGCCTCGCCTCTCTGTGGAAATGGGGCTCGCCGCGGTCGTCTCCACTCAGCTCTGGCATCACCAATTCATGGGCGGTGGTCTGGCCGACATGCCCGTGTGGTCCGGCTCCGCCAGACCGGCGCCTAACGACGTCGCGATTTCGGTTTAGCCAGACCGATCGATCGATTCTCGCACGATCACAGCTTTTCCAGCAGCTGCCGTCCGACCTCTCTCATCTCCGGGTCATCCTTTTCTTTGTCAGGCATGGCCAGCCCTTGTTGAATGTAATTGCGTGCGTCCTCTTTGCGTCCCATCTGAGCGTAGATGTGGCCCAGTTCGATATAATGGATGAGTCGGTTGGGATTAATTTCGATCGCCTTTAACAGACATTTCTCCGCGGCTTCGTTAGTCGTTACCGGCAAGCCGCCATAAAGCGCTTTGGCCAGAACCCGTTTCACCGCGTTGACATCAGCAAGCACACGGTTCCACCGCCCCAGAATATGCCACGCGGTGTCGTTGGCCGGATCAAGCTTGAGGGCGCGATCCACCGCCGCCTTGATCCGGGGCGAGGCATTCACCTGATCTTTGCTGCTCATGAACGGCAGCATTTTTCCATAACTGATCGCGGGCGAGAGTTGTGCCTCGGAATTATTCGGAGCGAGGGCCGCGGCGCGATGGGCGAACTCAAGCGAAACCGCTCCGAGGCGAAGTTTTTCTTTTTTCGATGACGCGTCGGCCATCAAATGCCGGTAGAAGGTCCACGTTGCCCGGTTTGAGTTTGTCCGCGGGCAGATAGTTATCGAGTGCTTCTTTGGCTTGGAGTCGTTTGTCGAATTCGTCGCCTTTCGCGATCAATGCATTAGCGTCTTCTCCGCCGCCCACGCGGTGAAAGGTAGCGGCATTGCGCTTGAGCTCTTGTGCCCGCGCCGCCAGGCCGGAGAGGCAAAGCACCGCACATAACCCGTAAATGCGGAGGCGATTATTCGGGTTCATATCTACACAATAGCGTGGCTGGGGCCTAGCGACGCACTCTTTGCGATTCGGCGCTAGCGGCGAAACTCGTGCAGCTTCGGCCACGGACCTTCTGGTCGACTACACTGTATTTTGCCGCACTGTCAAAAGGTTCCAAATGCCGTCTTTCAGGAGCTCGAGCCAGGGGAAATCACTTATTTCCATTTTCCGTTTCGGCTGAAAGAAAATCCGCAAATGACAAAAAGATACCGGCCGCCGGGCCTTTCTGTATTACAGAAATGTTTATCGCACGAAAGTGGCGGTTCGTTAGGCAACTAGTTTCACGGGCGCGCCCTAACGAAACATTGCGCGATTTTCACTCAGCCGTGTTGACCGACCAATGGCCTGAAGGAGTGTTTGTCCGCAACGTCTAGCGCCCTCCTCTATATATAGTACAGCACGGCGGATCGGGCTGTGTGCAAGGATTTGTGCAAGAATCGACTGTCGTCGCCCTGAATACGGACAGTTTCAGCGCTAAGGATTAGGCAACAAAACGGCAACCGTTCACCGGGTGGGTGCCGATGATGGGATTCGAACCCATACCTCGCCTTCGCGAGAACGGATTTTAAGTCCGTTGCGTCTGGTGGGTGCCGATGATGGGATTCGAACCCATACCTCGCCTTCGCGAGAACGGATTTTAAGTCCGTTGCGTCTGCCATTTCGCCACATCGGCGGCTTTAACGGCTGAGAAGTGTAGTCACGAGAAGTGATTGCGCCAAAATGAAATGATTTATGCGCCGGGTGATTGATTTTTTGTAGGGCAGGCGCGTCGCCTGCCTTCTTTTGACACGGCAAGGTCCGAGCCGGAGTGGCATTAAGCGCTTTTCCTACAATTCACATTGTTTGGCGCAAGGAACAGCCTCAGTTTTCGAAAAAGCCTGGAACTTCGACCCGCAAACGCCGTATTGACCTTTGGAGCAAGGGATCACACGCGGCTGTTTTCTTCTCGGAGCGGCACTTCCAGATGTGCCGCTCCTTTGTTTTCCACGAGATCGGGCACGTCCCAGCCGCCGCCGTTATCTGCGTAGTACTAATATAGAGGGGGAGCCCCCGCGGTTGCCACACGCTAGAGACATAGCGTTCAGATTGTAACCGCGTTGCAACAGCCGCCCGAATAGAAGCTGGAAAAGAAACTGTCGACGCTCACAGAGCGCCGCTACAGTAAAAGCCGATGACGACTGCCAATAAAATCACTGTCGTTCGCATCCTCATGATCCCGGCGTTCGTCACCATGGCGATTTATTATGGCCAAAGCATCCAGCGTCACGATCCTCTCGAGTGGCAACGTTTCACGGCGATTGCCATTTTTCTGATCGCGGCGGTCAGCGACGGACTCGACGGTTACATCGCCCGGCGCTACAAACAGCGGAGCGCGCTCGGTGCGATTCTCGATCCGATTGCGGACAAGGGATTGTTGCTCAGCGGCATCATCACCTTGAGCATAAGCAACTGGAGCGAAGTCGATCCCGATTACGGCAGATTTCCGGCATGGTTTCCCGTTCTCGTTATCACGCGCGACGCCGTCATTCTGGTCGGTGCCGTCATCCTGCACTATTTCATCGGCAATAAAATGCGGATAAAACCAAGTTGGACCGGAAAAGTAGCAACTGTTTGCCAAATGTGCGCTATCGCCTGGGTGATGTTGCAGCTTCATTTCCTTCCTCTCATCTTCGTTGTCTTCGTCGCCGGCATTTTTACTCTTATTTCTGGCGTCATCTACGTGATGGAAGGCGTGCGTCAGCTGCAAGCTGAGGGACATGCGCACGCTGGCGCGGACTAACTCTCGATTTTCGTGCGATGAAAGGACGGGCAAAACTGCCGAACGTCGCGATCATTGGGCGTCCGAATGTCGGAAAATCTGCGCTCTTTAATCGCCTAATCGGTCGCAAAATCGCAATCGTTCACGATCAGCCCGGCATCACGCGCGATCGAATCGTAGCAATCTGTTCGCGCGGAGAACGGCCGTTCACGCTTTGGGACACCGGTGGAATTTTTGGTGCGGGAGAAAAGGACCTCACCGCGCAGGTGCGCCGCACCGTGGAAGACGCGCTGCACGAAAGCGATCTCCTCCTGTTTGTTGTCGATGCTAAGGATGGCCTATCGCCAAACGACCAGGATCTCGCGCGCAGGCTCCGCAAATCGCGAAAGCCGATCGTGCTTGTCGTTAACAAGATCGACAATGACAAACACGAGTCGCTGGCGGCTGAGTTCGACTCGTTAGGCTTTGAAAAAATCGTCTCGATCAGCGCTGAGCATAATCGCGGCATCTCGGAGCTGTTCGGCATCGTTGACCAATTGCTCCCCTCGCCCGCGGAATCCATCGCTCAACCCTCAACCCTTAACCCTCCACCAGTTGCCATTGCCATCATCGGCCGCCCGAACGTCGGTAAATCCTCGCTGATTAATGCGGTCGTGCAGAGCGAGCGCGCGATCGTAAGCGAGTTGCCGGGAACTACGCGAGACTCGGTCGATATCTCTTATGAACGCGACGATCGCCAATTCCTGTTCATCGACACCGCTGGAATCCGCCGGCGCGGTAAACTTTCCAGCTCGGTCGAAGTTTTCAGTGTCATGCGCGCCGAGCGAAGTATTCGCCGGGCCGATCTCTGCGTCCTGATTGTCGATCTTACCAGCGGCGTGACTGCGCAGGACAAACGAATCGCCGGATTGATTCAGGAAGCGGGCAAAGCGGCGTTGGTGGTCTTGAATAAGTGGGACCTGGTTAAGCCAAAACGCGGCGAGCGACAGGCGATCCGCGAACTCGCGGATGAAACGCGAGAGAGAATTTTCTTTCTCGATTACGCGCCGGTGTTAATCGCGTCCGCGCGCACCGGCGAGAACGTCGACCGGCTTTTCGGATTGATTGGCAAAATCGAGCGCGCGTCAGCCACACGGATCGGAACCGGCGTTTTGAATCGGTTGATGCGCGCGGCGTTCGCCGCAAGTCCGCCGCCGATGGTCAAAGCCCGGCGATTGAAACTGTTTTACGCCGCGCAGGCGGCGGGAACGCAAGATCGATCCGCCAAAGGACGGATTCGCCGTGGCGAACATCTCCAACCTCCGGAGTTCGTGTTGTTTGTGAACGATCCTCGATTGCTCTCTCAATCCTATGCGCGTTATCTCAAAGCTAGGATTCGCGATGCTCAACCCTACGTCGGGCTGCCGATCATTTTAACCTTGCGCCCTCGCACGGAGACGCGCCGAAAATAATTGCTATCTCTGGCGCTTGTCGGGAGCACAGTTTGATCGAACATTGTCGGCCTAACCTTTGTCTCAAAACCGCGTATGAAATCGACGCAGGAAATCACTCGTGAAGTGCAGGAGCTGGGCCGCTGGATCCCCGATTTGCGCCAGCAAGTTTCGCATGTTGTGGTCGGCCAAAAATATCTGGTCGACCGCTTATTGCTCGGTTTGCTGGCCAACGGACACATCTTGCTCGAGGGCGTTCCGGGCTTGGCCAAAACGCTCACGGTCAAAACAATGGCCTCGGCGATCCAGACCGGTTTCCAGCGATTGCAATTTACGCCCGATCTTTTGCCGGCCGATTTGATTGGAACGCTGATTTACAACCCGCGCACCGGCGAATTCACGACCAAGCTCGGCCCGATCTTTTCGAATTTGATTTTGGCCGACGAAATCAATCGCGCGCCGGCGAAAGTGCAGAGCGCATTGCTGGAAGCGATGCAGGAACGCCAGGTCACAATCGGCGAACAAACTTATCCCCTCTCCGATCCGTTTCTTGTTCTGGCCACGCAAAATCCGATCGAACAGGAAGGCACGTACCAATTGCCCGAAGCGCAGCTCGACCGGTTCATGTTCAAATTGAATATCGTATACCCGGAAAAGTCAGAGGAACGGACGATTCTCGATTTGATGGCGACGTCAGCGCCCGATTTGCGTGTCGACGCGGTCATCGAGCCGAAACAAATCATCGCCGCGCGCAATGTGGTGAACGAAATCTACATCGACGACCGGGTGAAGGATTACATTGTCGATGTTGTCTGGGCGACGCGCGAGCCCACTTCTTACAATTTGCCTCTGGAAGGATTGATTCGTTACGGTGCATCGCCGCGCGCCACGATTTATCTGGCGCTGGGAGCACGCGCCCACGCCTTCCTCAACGGGCGCGGCTACGTCACGCCGCAAGATGTCAAAAGCATCGGGCCGGACGTCTTACGGCATCGCATCATCGTTAGTTACGAAGCCGAAGCCGAAGCGGTCACGAGCGAAACGATCATCGAGCGCATTTTTGCCGGCCTTCCCGTTCCCTGATCTACGATGAACGGTTTGCAGCAAAGAACCGCGGAGATTCTTAAAAAGATCCGCACCCTGGAAATTAAAACGAAGGGTCTAGTCGAGACCGTCTTCGCCGGCAATTACCATAGCGTCTTCAAGGGCCGCGGGATGAATTTCGAAGATGTGCGCGAATATCAACCGGGCGACGAAATTCGAGCAATCGATTGGAACGTGACCGCGCGACTTGGAAACGCGTTCGTGAAAAAGTTTACCGAAGAACGCGAGCTGACCGTGATGTTGATTGTCGATGTTAGCGCTTCAGGAAATTTCGGAAGCACCACCCAATCGAAACGCGAACTGGCCGCGGAAGTCGCGTGCCTGCTCGCTTTCAGCGCGATCCGCAATAACGATAAAGTCGGGCTGATTCTTTTCACAGACCGGGTGGAGCTTTTTATCCCGCCAAAGAAGGGCCGCTCGCACACGCTTCGACTCATTCGCGAGATTTTATTTTTCGAGCCGGCCGGCCGCGGAACTGAGGCTGCTCTCGCGCTCGATTATTTGAACAAAGTCATCACGCGGCGTGCGGTTGTGTTTTTCATTTCCGATTTTCAAGCGCCGGATTTCTCGCACACGCTCGCGGTCAGCGGTCGCCGGCACGATTTCATTGCGGTTCACATTCAGGACGAACGCGAACAGGTGCTGCCTAATGTCGGCATCATCACGCTCGAGGACGCTGAAACCGGCGAGCAAATTGAAATCAACACCGGAGACCGCGGCACGCGGACGCGATTCAGCGATCTGGCCTATGAAAAGGCGCATGATCTTTCGCGCACGCTTCGACGCAACAACATCGACGCAATCACGTTACGGACGAGTGAAGATTATCTGCCGGCGCTACGCTCGTTTTTTAAATTGCGTGAGCGCCGCGCCGCCATGCGATGACTTGTTTATGTCGATCTTTCTCGCTCAACAACAATTTCACGAGATCGCGCCACCGGTTGATTACTCGTTTATTCCAACGTGGGCGATTTTTTTGGCGAGCTTTGTTGGACTGTGCCTCGTCGGTTTGATCGTTTGGTTTTTCACCCGAAGGCGCCAACCAGAACAACCGCCAAAATTGCCGCGCGAAATTGGGCTCGAGGAACTCGAACTGATCGCTGGGGAAATCGAAACAATGAATCCGTACCTCTTTAGTATTCGCGTCTCCGATATTTTGCGCCGCTACGTCACCAATCAGTACGCGTTGCCGGTGACGCGGCAGACGTCGGTTGAATTTCTCACTGCGCTGGCGAAGTCGTCGCCGTTTTCAACGAATGAAAAATCGTTGCTCGAAGATTTTTTGAACCGGTGCGACTTGATCAAATTCGCGCGCTACGAAGCAACATCGGCGGACAGCCGCCTTTTGCTGGAAGAGGCAACCCGGTTTGTGAAAGGAGAGCAACTTGCGCTTGCTTGATTGGTGGCCGGCAAATACCGCGCTGACGTTCGTGCGTCCGTGGCTGCTATTGTTCCTCCTCGCAATTCCGCTCCTTGCTTACTTGCGCGGCAAACGCGGACCAGCAGCAGCGCTTACGTTTTCTTCGACCTCAACGCTGCGCGCGATCGGCAAACAAAGCGCCGCCCGCGTCGGAAAACTTTTGCGTGCATTAATTTTCGCAACGCTGGCGATCTTCGTCGTTGCGCTCGCACGGCCTCAGCTCGGAAAGAGCCTCACTCAAGTCGAAGCGAGCGGGATCGACATCATGCTGGTGCTCGATGTGTCCGGATCGATGCTGACCAAAGATTTCACGATCGGCGGAGAACCAGCGACGCGGGTGGACGCGATCCGCGAAGTCACGCGCAAGTTTATCGAAGGCCGGCCTAACGATCGCATCGGCATCATCGCATTCGCGGGTCGACCGTATGTCGTTAGTCCGATGACGCTGGATCATGATTGGCTTCTGCAAAATTTAGAACGCGTTCGAATCGGGTTGGTGGAAGACGGAACCGCGATTGGTTCCGCAATGGCGTCGGCGGCAAACCGGTTGAACGATAAACATTCAAAGAGCCGCGCAATTGTTTTGCTGACCGATGGCGAAAATAACGCGGGAAAAATCTCACCGAACACAGCTGCCGAAGCGGTTAAAGCACTAAAGATCCATTTCTACGCCATCGGCGCTGGAATCAATGGAATCGCGCCGGCGCCAATTTTTACGTCGCGTGGTCCGATGACCGACGCGCTCGGCAATCTGCTCTACGAAAACCAACGCGTGGAATTTAACGAGGCCGGCTTGAGACAAGTTGCGCAAATTGCCGATGGCCAATTTTTCCGGGCAACCGACACCAAATCGCTCGAGCAAATTTACGGCGACATCGATAAGATGGAAAAATCGACCGTGGCCGTGAAAAAATATCAGGAGTACCGCGATTTGTTTCCACTCTGCCTCATGAGCGGCTGCGGTCTGCTGGTCGCTCAACTTTTATTGTCGCAAACCATTTGGAAGAAATTGCCGTGAAGGAGATGTCGATCTTATGAGTTTCGGCGCGCCGATCTGGTTTTGGGCACTGCTCGCGATCCTGGTTCTGGCCGTGCTGTTTGCGCGCGCCGAGCAGCGGGGAGTTACGAAACTTCGCGAGTTCGTTTCGCCACGATTGCTTCCGCAACTCGCCGCGACAGTGAATCGCTCCCGCCGCGTCTTGCGATTTGCTTTGGTCATGCTCGGACTCGCTTTGGCGATCGTAAGTCTTGCACGACCACAATGGGGTTACATTTACGAAGACGTGAAGCGCAAGGGTCTCGACCTCCTTTTTTCGGTGGACACGTCACGGAGCATGCTTTCGAACGACGTGCAGCCAAATCGCCTCGAACGCGTCAAACTCGCGGCGCAGGATCTCGTTAATCAGTTGCAAGGCGACCGCGTTGGATTGATCGCGTTTGCCGGTCGCGCGTTTCTGCAGGCGCCGCTGACAATCGATTACGAAGCGGCCGTCGAATCGATTAACGATTTGGACACGAAGACGATTCCCGAAGGCGGGACGAATATTTCCGAAGCGATCAATCTCGCGGTAAACACATTTGGAAAAAGCGCCGCCGGAAATCGAGCGCTGATCATTTTCACCGATGGCGAAGAGTTGAACGGTGACGCGGCGAAGACAGCGAAGTCCGCGGCTGATGCGGGCGTGCGAATTTTCACGGTCGGGGTGGGCACGCCGCAGGGCTCGCTCATTCCAATCAACAGCGACGATGGCGGGACTGCGTTCGTGAAAGATTCCGCCGGGCAAGTTGTAAAATCGAAGCTCGACGAAAAACGGTTGCGCGAAGTCGCTCAAGCCACCGGCGGTTTTTATCTGCATCTCGACGACGGGCCGCGGACGATGTCGCAACTTTATTCGCAGGGATTGGCGAACATGAAGGAGGCTGACATCGACGCGCGTTTGGGGCGGAGACCGATCGAGCGTTACGAGTGGCCATTAGGCGCGGCAATGCTTGCGCTGACGATGTCGATCTTGATCGGCGAGCGCAAAAAAGTGCACGTCCGCGCGCGTTCACCGCGATGGTCGAAGATCGCGGTCCCGGCAACTGCGCTGCTTTTTATTTTCGCGGGACCTGTTTTTGGAACTGCGACCGGATTGAATCTTTATCGCGAGGGCAAATACAACGACGCCTATCAGAGTTTCCAACAAGACCTGAATTCGCATCCGGATTCATCGGAAAAAGAAAAAATCGAATTCGATGCCGGCGCGGCAGCTTTCAAAATGGGCGATTACAACAAAGCGTTGCAATCATTCAGCGACTCGCTCCTCTCATCCGACAAAGCACTTCAGGAGAGCAGCCATTTTAATCTTGGCCGGACTCTCGAAGATCGCGCCGACATGGACGAGACGAATGACAACACGCTAAAGGATCTCACCGATGCGGCGTCGCATTATGAATCCACTTTGAGGCTGAATCCGAAGAACGAAGCGGCCAAAGCGAATCTGGAGGAGGTCAGGAAGAAGATCGAACGTTTGAAACAGCATCCGAAACAAAAACCAACGCCACCGCCTCAACAGCAAAATAAGAAAGACAAGAATCAGCAACAAAACGGCGGCGACCAAAACCAGGATCAGCAGCAATCGCAATCGCAGAGCAGTTCCGGCAAAGATCAAAATCAGCAGCAGCAACAACAAAACCAGCAGGCGCAATCCCAAAACCAATCGGGCAGCAGCCAGAGCAAAAATTCTCAGGACAAGTCGAACCAGGCACAGGCAAAAAACGAGCCGCAAAAAAATCAACAGCCGCAACCGGGCGAAAGCCCGAGTCCATCGCCAGGCAAAGATCAACAGCAAACGAACCAACCTTCGCCCGCGCCCGGAAAAGGAGAAAACAAAAATGCGCCCGCCACGGCGAGTCCGTCCGCCGGCAGACAAGACCGACAATCGTCGCGCGATCAGGAACAGCCGGAAGAATCGCCAAGTCCGGGTGGAGGCGAAGATCAAATGCCGTCGCCCTCTCCCGGCGAAGGCGAGGGAGAAAATGCGACGCCGTCTGCAACGCCGACTTCCTCACCGCAGAAAAAATTGGCCGGTGAAATCAAAGGAGCAAATGGTGACAAACAACCGGAGTCGCCGCAGCAGGCCGCGCAACTAGGCGGGTCCGAACCGGAAAAGGAGGGACAGATGAGCGAGAAACAGGCCGAGCTCCTTTTGAAATCGATGAAGGACGAAGAGCAGCGCGTCCAGCTTGATGAACGCAAGCTGCGACGCCATGTCTATAATGACTGGTGACCGAAAATTTGAGGTCCCAGGGGAGATGTCGATCTACGCAAGACAGCCGGCGGTCGGACAAATGGTGCAGTTGGAAATCAAAGTGAACGGCGCGAATAGCGCGAATGTTCCGGAAACGATTTCAATCGACGGCCTTGAGATTCATCAGACCGGAACGTCGCGCCAATTCGAGATGCATAATTTCGATGTCAGCAGCAGCGTGACTTACAATTACACCATTCTACCGTTGAAAGCCGGGCATTTTAAAATTCCCGCGCAGACAGTTCGGGTTGGAAATGATTCGCTGCACACACCCGAACTCGTATTGAATGTGGCGCAGGGATCGAGCAGTTCCGGCAGCTCGGCGGGTTCGGCGCAAAGCGGGCAAAGCACGGCTGCGAGTAAGCTCGCGTTTGCGGAATTGGTTGTCGCCAAAAAAGACGCGTATGTGGGCGAGATGGTGCCGGCGGAAATTCGATTGGGGTTCGATCCGCGTGCACACGGCCGGCTTCAGGATGAACCGGAACTTTCCAGCCAGGGTTTTACGACCCAAAAGTTGCAACAACCGCGCGAGAATCTGGAAACAATCGGTGGCAGAACTTACCAGGTCTACACATTTAAGACCGCCATTGCCGCCGCGCGGCCGGGGAAATTCGAAATCGGTCCGGTAACGGCAAAAGCAGTTGTTGTATTGCCGCGGCGACCGAGCACGTCGCCGCGAACGCGTCCGCGATCGCCTTTCGATCTATTTAATTTGGATGATCCCTTTTCGGATCCATTTTTCAGCGACCCCTTTGGAAGCATGGGCGAGCGAACCGAGCTGCCGATTAGAAGCGAAACTGCGACGCTCAACGTGAAACCGCTTCCGACCAATGCGCCGCCGAATTTCTCGGGCGCGATTGGCAATTTTACCATGGCGGTGGACGCGAAACCCAAAACTGTGCAAGTGGGCGATCCGATCACCGTCACATCGACAATTAATGGTCGGGGAAATTTTGATCGGATGAATGGACCCGCCCTCGAGGACGAGCGCGGGTGGCACAAATATCCGCCCTCCTCGAAATTTAAACAGGACGACGACGTCGGCATTAGCGGCGAGAAAACTTTCGAGATGGTGCTCGCGCCTAACGAAAAGAAACCGGCCGTGCCGCCGCTCGTTTTCGCTTACTTCGATCCAATCAAGGAAAATTACGTCACGCTGCGGAGCGACGCTGTTCCAATCCAAGTCGAAGGCGGCGCCGCGCCAGCCCCAAGTGTCGCAGCGGCTCCGGCGACTGGGGCAAAATCGGCAACACCGCCGACTTCAGCCGCAGCTGCAGTCGCTCCGACCGCAAAGCCGCAGGATATTCTGTATCAAATGAGCGATCTCGGTCGCGTTCGATCGTTCACTCCGATTTACGCACGTCCAGTTTTTTGGATGGCCCAACTTGCGCCACTGATTCTGTTATTAGGCTTCGTTGGCTGGAAAATTCGGCAAGCGAAGATCGACAATCGCGACGCGCAGCGGATCGCGGCGCTGCGACAGGAATCAAGCGAGCTTTTGCGAAAACTACGTCGTGGCCAGTTATCGCCGCAGGAATATTTTTCAAGTGCGTCGCGCGTCGTGTGCGTCAAAACGGCGCTCGCCAAAAATGTTAACCCGAACGCGGTGGACGCGGAAACGGCGGCGAAAGCTTTTGATTTGGCTGAGGACGAGCGCGCACAATTGCGGACGTTATTCGAGCGCAGCGATGAGTTGCGTTTCAGCGGGAGCGGAAACGGCGCGGGAGCGATCTCGAATGACGAGCGAGAAGAGGTTTTAAGGTTGCTGGAAAGTTTGCGCATATGAAAATCCGAATTGTACTCAGCTGCGCAGTTCTGTGGTTGGTTAGCGGCCCGTTTTTAATGGCGCAACCCGCCGCGCAATTTGCCAAAGCCAATCAGGAATACGCGGCCGGCAATTTCAAATCGGCCATCGCCGACTATGAGGAGCTGGTGCGTTCCGGGCAGGACACTCCGAATGTTTTTTACAATTTGGGTAATGCTTATTTCCGACAAAACAGTTTCGGCCACGCCATCCTAAATTACGAACGCGCCTTAGCACTCGAGCCGCATCATCCAGAAGCCCAGGCCAATCTGCGGGTCGCGCGGGATGAAGGGCGCGCGCTCGAATTGATTTCAAGTAGATGGGAACGGTTGTTTGGATTCGCCACGGAAAATCAATACGTCGTCGCTGCCACAGTCGCATTTTGGATCGGTCTGTCTTCAATCGCAGTATTTATTTTTGGCCGGCGCCGCGCGCGCAGCGCGATTGCATTGTCGATCTTATCGTTATCGACCGTCGCGATCGCCGTCCTGGCGAGTTATCAACTCGGCCATGGGAAAAATGGTCGAGGACTGGCTATTGTGACCGGAGAAAATGTCGAAGCGCGTCTCGCCACGGCGGACAATGCCAATCGCGTTTTGACTTTACCGGCCGGGAGCGAAATCCAAATCGTCAGCCAGCGCGGCGATTGGATTTACGCGGCGCTGCCGAGTAATTTGCACGGCTGGATGCCGGCGAACAGCGCCGAGAAAGTGCGCTTCTAAAATTCGCTCCTTTTTGCGACGGTCATGGACCGCCGCTACGGTGTTCATATGAAGGCGGAAATGGACGTGGGGACGAACCGGAAGGCGTTTCAGATCAATCTAGATCACCAAAAGTATGGGACGTTCGCCGAAATCGGCGCGGGCCAGGAAGTGGCGCGCCGATTTTTTCACGTCGGCGGCGCGGCCGGCACGATCGCGAAGACGATATCGGCCTACGACATGACGTTCAGTGACGCTATCTACGGACCAGCCGATCGGTACGTGAGTCGGGTGCGCTTGAACACGATGCTCGATCACGAGTACGACCTTTTATTGGAGCGTCTGGAGGCAAAGATTGGCGACGAACGCGCGTTTTTTGTTTTCGCCGACACGGTCGCGGCCAGAAGTTTCAAGGAGCACAACGAATCGCACGGCTGGTTGGGGGTTCGTTTCCAACCGGTGCCGCGCGGTGAACCAAGCCAGATCATCATTCACGTGCGCATGCTCGACGAATCGAACGTCGACCAGCAGGAAGCGCTCGGTGTGGTCGGGGTGAATTTGCTTTACGGCGCTTTTTATCATTCGGAACCGGAGCGCTTGATTTCATCGCTGCAGGAAAATCTCGCGCCCGGAAAAATTCAGGTCGATCTGATCAAATTTTCCGGACCAGGATTCGCTAACATCGACAATCGGCTGATGAGCTTGCAACTGGTGAGCCAGGGTCTAACCGACGCGGTGATGTTCACTGCCGATGGCGAGATGGTCCAGCCGTCTGAGATATTGCACAAGAAAGCGATCCTGATCGAACGCGGCAGTTTTCGGCCGGTGACTTATGCGACCAACGACATGCTCGACGGCGCGCGGCGACAGTTTCTGAAAGAGTCGGGCTGCTCGGAAAAAGATCTGGTCGTGCTGATGGAGATGACACTCGAAAATTTGCTTTCGGAAGGACAGCTGAATCACGCTGATTTTTTGGCGCGGGTGGACATTCTGGGAGCGCTCGGACGAACGGTGCTGATCTCGAAGTTCGGCGAATACTACAAGCTGGCCGGTTATCTCTCGCGCTACACCAATCGAATGATCGGTCTGGTCATGGGCGTGCCGAGTCTGATCGAGATCTTCGACGAAAAATATTATCTCAATCTCGAGGGCGGAATTCTCGAAGCGCTGGGCCGGATGTTTAAACACGGGCTGAAGCTTTACGTATATCCAATGATCGACGAAAAGACGGGCAAGATCACGACCGCGACACAGGTTGAAGTCGCTCCGAATCTGCGCTCTCTCTTCCAATACTTGATCGACAACCGCCACATCGAAGAGATTGGCGATTATCAGAAAGATTTTCTACGAATCTATCCACCGGCGGTTCTGGCCAAGCTGAACCAAGCTGAAGGCTGGCGACGGAAGTTGGGAAGAAATGGTGCCGCCGGAAGTGGTCCAGATCATCAAAGAGCGTGAGTTTTTCGGATATCGAGCAGCGGTCGCGGCTTGAATGCCAAGACTAGCGAAGCGCTCTTGCGGGCGATCTGCCTCAGGCCGATTTCGCCGCCCTCGGCAAATCCATCGCCGAACCGGAGAACGCCCAGCCGCTGCTTTCCATTACTAAACTGAGCATCCACCTCCTGCCCGAACAGCCCCAATTTCAACAAGTCGTGATCGCTGCAACCACGGTCATTGAAAAACGATGAACAAATTTTTCTCTCTCATCTGTATGTCGATCCTTGCAGCGCCGGCTTTGCTGGCCGACGACGAAAAGCCGGCGCCGATCGCGCTGAAGAATAAATCGAAAGACGAACCCGCGCCGATCGAACTCAAGAATAAGTCAACAGAAGAACCGCCGCCCATCACGCTCAAGAACAAATCTTCGTTCCACGTTGATCCCGGAACGCGGAGTCCATTTTGGCCGATTACCTGGAAACCAACTGGAAAAGTTGCGACAGGCGGAACCGACCAAGGTGAAGTTCCACCTGGCGCATTTCTCGTCACTACCATCACGCTCGATGGCGCCACGCATTTCGCGATCATCAATGGCAAGTCCATGTCGGAAGGTCAGCAATTCGGCCTCCAAGTCGGCACTCAAGTTTACCAGGTTACGGTCAAGAGAATTGAGGATGGCCGGGTAATTCTTGAACGCCGCGACGAAGAGATCGTCGTTCCGCTTCGCCGCAAATAGTGGCGCATATTCGCCAGCGGCGCAAAGTAGACCGAAGCTGGCCTGCGCGCCGTAGCGTTGGCAAAGGCCGGTGTGCTTCCTGCTGCATAAATCGCTCTGCTCAGACGATTCCAGTTGAGTTTTTCCGCAGAAAACGGCAACCTCTTTGCCGCTCTACCCTCGCCACAGATGGCGGCTAATCCGTAACGAATATGAGATCATCTTCCGCAATCCTTTTGGCCCTTTGTTTATATCTCAGCAACAACGCCGGTGCGCTGAGCTTTAGTGATTTCTTTGGCCCGCGCCTCAACGGCGTTCAGACGACACGCACTGCACTAGTTCCAAAAAATGCGCTCGACTCCATTCATCGCTGGAACGCGATCGCGATTAACGCCAGCGGACTCGATCACACGCCTGTGGCACCCGGTGAGATCCGCACGTTCGGTGAGCAACTCGGACCCGGTCGCTCCAGTCGCGCCATGGCTATTGTTCACATCGCAATTTTTGATTCCGTCAACGCCGTCCTTGGCGGCTACCGAAGTTACACTGGGATTCAACCGGCGAAGCCGCCGGTCTCGCTCGATGCCGCAGTCGCTCAGGCCGCGCACGACACATTAATCGCGCTTTATCCGTCGCAAGCCCCGGCTTTTGATTCACTCCTGACTGACGATCTCGCGAAGGTCAGCAACAAGAACGAACGCACCAACGGCGTTTCGTTAGGCCAACGGGCGGCCTCGGCCATTCTCGCGCTGCGCGCGAACGACGGCTCGCAAGTTCCAGAGCCGCATTTTGGCGTCAATTATTTTCCAAACCAAATGCCCGGCTATTGGCGCCAGGATCCGATCAGTCTCATCCCGATCGCGCTCGGCGCGCATTGGGGCGAATGCAAAACGTTTGTCGTGCAATCGGGCAGTCAATTTCGCGTTCCGCCGCCACCCGCCATGAACAGCGCTGAGTATGCCGCCGCTTACGCCGAAGCCAAATCAGTCGGAGGCGACGGAGTTTTCACACCGACGACGCGAACGCCCGAACAAAGTTTTATTGGAATTTTCTGGGCTTACGATGGGACCCCAAGCCTGTGCGCGCCGCCGCGGCTCTACAATCAGATCATCGTTCACATCGCTGATCAGATGCATCTCGGCACTGCCGATCTCGCGCGACTGCTCGCCCTCGCCAACACCGCCATGGCCGATGCCGGCATGTCGATTTGGGAATCAAAATATTATTACGATTTCTGGCGACCGGTCACCGGCATCCGCGAATCCGATCTCGGAACCGGACCGACCGGACTCGGCGACGGCAACGCATCGACGACTGGCGATCCGACGTTCACGCCCATGGGCGCGCCCGCGAGCAATCTCACTGGTCCGAATTTCACCCCGCCATTTCCATCGTATCCGTCCGGACACGGCGGCTTTGGCGGCGCGCTCTTCCAAACGCTGCGAAGATTTTTCGGGACCGACAACATCGCGTTCACCTTTGTCTCCGACGAATTCAACGGCGTGACCAAAGACAACGCCGGCAACGTGCGTCCCTACATGCCGCGCAGCTTCGCAAGTTTCTCGCAGGCGGAAGAAGAAAACGGCCAGAGCCGGATTTATCTCGGCATCCACTGGTCGTTCGACAAAACCCAGGCGATCGCCCAGGGCCGCAACGTGGCGAACTACGTCTTCGACCACGCCTTCACCCCGGTCAGCAAAAAGTAATTTTAGTTTCGCAACACCGCCGCCGCGCGGTGTTGTTCACACACGCAGACAGGCGTAGTTTTGTTCGTGATCTTGCGAACGCTATGCCGCTATCCGCCCGAGAAGACGAGCGAATCAATTATCCGTTTCGCGGGAGCGCACGGCGTTGACATCGAAATTGTTCCGACATTTCCCGATTAGGCCCTAACCAATCGCCACCGAGGTCGTAACTGAGGTCACCGGCACAAATTCGCTCTCGCGCAGCACGACTGGTTTCGTTCCGTGGATGAGCTGCCGCCATTGATTGGCTGAGCCCACGACGATCAGAAACACGAGCAGCAGAAAAAACCCCGCGACGACTGCATCGAATTGCCAGACCGCTGCTTGTTTCATCAGCTCGTTCGCTTTCGTTGGATCGACAATCCCCGCAGCTTCGCGCGCCAGCGATTGCGCGCCGCTCAAGAATCCGAGCTTTGGATCGGCTGAAAAAATCTTGAGGTAACCGGCGGAGAATGTGACCGCGCACATGAAACACAGCGGCAAAACTGTAATGAACAAATAGCGCGTCTTCTGCATTTTGATCAGGATCGTCGTGCACAAACAGAGCGCTATCACCGAAAGAAGTTGGTTCGCCAAACCAAAGAGCGGCCAGAGCGTGTTGATGCCGCCGAGCGGATCGACCACGCCCTGATACAAAAACCAGCCCCAGGCCGCGACCAGCAGCACACTGGAAACGAAATTCGCCGTCCACGAGCGCGTGTTGCCGAGCGGTCGCCACACGTTGCCTAACAAATCCTGTAACAAGAACCGCCCGACCCGAGTCCCGGCATCTATCGTCGTCAAAATAAAGAGCGCCTCGAACATGATGGCGAAGTGGTACCAGAGCGCGAACGCGGTCGGGCTGGCCGAGAGTTTGGCGAACATGTGCGCCATGCCAACTGCGAACGTCGGCGCGCCGCCGGCGCGATTGAACATTGTCTTCTCACCAAGATTTTGCGCGAGGATCGACATCTCACTTTCATTCACCGGAAATCCGGCAGCGGAAACTTTTGCCACGACTTCGGTCGGCGTTCCCTTCGTGTTGATCGCGAAATATTCGCCGGGTTGCAGCACGCAGGCAGCGATCAACGCCATCAGCGCGACCATCATCTCAGTGATCATCGCGCCGTAGCCGATGTCGCGGATGCGCGATTCGCGGCCAACCATTTTCGGTGTCGTGCCTGAAGCGATGAGCGAATGAAAACCAGACACCGCGCCGCAAGCGATCGTGATGCAGACGAACGGAAAAACCGGCCCGGCGAAGACGAGTCCGCTGCCGTCGATGAATTTCGTCAGCGACGGCATCTGTAGAGTTGGGTGAATGAGTATTACCGCGACTGCGAGCGCGGCCACCGTTCCGAGTTTCAAAAACGTGCTCAGATAATCGCGCGGTGTTAAGAGCATCCAGACCGGCAGAATCGATGCGGCCAATCCGTAAATCATGATCGCCCACGAAACCCAGATCGCGTCGTGCCGGAACCAGGCTTCGATGGCCGGAAAATTTCCTAGAAATTGTCCGCCCCAAACACCGAAGGCCAAACCGAGCAAACCAAAAACGGTGACCGCGGTCACATTCACTTTTCCACTGCGCAGTCCGAAACCCATGATCAGCGCTACCGGGATCGTCATCGCGATCGTGAACACGCCCCACGGACTTTTCGCCAGAGCTTGCACAACCACGAGCGCAAGCACCGCGAGCAGAATAATCATGATCGCAAGCACGCTGATGAGCGCGAGCACGCCCACCCCGGGGCCGATCTCCTCTTTCACCATTTGGCCAAGCGTTTTGCCGCCCCGCCGCACCGACGCGAAAAGAACGATCATGTCGTGTACCGCGCCGCCGAGAGTTGCGCCGATCAAGATCCACAGTGTTCCCGGCAAGAAACCAAACTGCGCCGCGAGCACAGGCCCGACCAGCGGCCCCGGTCCCGCAATCGCAGCGAAGTGATGACCGAAAACCATCCAGCGATTTGTCGGCACAAAATCTTTGCCGTCGTTTTTAACGACCGCTGGCGTCGCGCGATCGTCATTGAGCACAAGGATCTTCGTTGCGATCCATTTGCTGTAGAACCGGTAGCTGATCGCGGCGCCACAAAATCCGGCGACAATGATCCAGAGCGCGCTGATCTGTTCGCCGCGAGAAAGCGCCAGTATCGCCAGCGACGCCAAACCGAGCAGCGTGACCGCAACCCAAAGCAGCTTTTTCCAAAGACTCATCGCGTTTATAAGATCGACATCTATTAAACCAATTTCAATCCAGCTTGTCGCGAGCCTCTTTTAATTTTCTAACCTGCTCGGCGAAATTCGCTCTTCGTTGCCGATGTTCCTCAACCACCGCTTTCGGCGCACGATCCACAAACGACTTGTTGCTCAACTTGGTTTCGACCGTGCGCAGCTCCTCCTCGACTTTCGCGATCTCTTTGTCGAGCCGCTCGCGTTCGGCAGATTTGTCGACGCCGGCACTCTGTACGGTCACCATTCCGGCTCCTGAATATCCCGAGTAGCCCGAATAACCGTACTGCTCAGAGGGGCGCCAGCCGGTGCTGGAGTACCAGCTATATAGTGCAGCTCGAGATTCGTCAGTTCTTTTGCGCATTGACTTTCTAATTACCACTGCTTCTGCGTTAGTAAGTCGCGCAATGGTCTCAAGCTGTGAGCTCACCGCCTTATCGGTCGAATCGATGAATACTCGGATTTTCTTGTTCGACGGAGTTCCGGCCTCGACGCGAAGATTTCGCGCTTTCTGAACTACATCATATACCCTTGCGGCGGCTCGTCGTTTTGTCGGTAAATTGATGCCTTTCAATGTGATTTTCTTCGGCAGCGGCGCGAATTGAATCGAATCTTTCCCCAAGCCAAGCAGCGACCAAAGTTCCTCCGTGATGTGCGGCATGAATGGATGCAGCAGCCGCACGATGGCCGATAAAACGTAATCCATCACTGCCAGTGCTGATTTCTTCTTGGATTCGTCCTCACTGAAGATGTCGGTCTTGGCTGCTTCGACAAACCAGTCGCAGTAATCGCTCCAGATAAAATCGTAAAGTCGCTGCGCGACGGTGTTGAATTCGTAGTCGTGATATGCCTTTTCAACCGCGTCGATCGTTTCATTCAATCGCGCCAACACTTCGACCGCATAGATTGACAGCGTGCCAAAACTTGACCGGTTAAACCGGTCAAGTTTATCTGGGGCAATTTGGGTAGGACCGTGCATTTGTCGGAATCGCGCGACGTTCCAAAGTTTGGTGGCGAAGTTGCGGCCTTCTTCGATTTGTTTTTCGTCGAAACGGATGTCCTGGCCGCTCGGCGCTATCCGCATCAAGCCAAAACGCAGACCGTCCGCGCCGTATTTGTCGATCAACTCGAGCGGATCGGGCGAGTTGCCTAACGACTTCGACATTTTGCGGCCCTGTTTATCGCGAATGATCCCGGTAAAGAAAACGTCGTGGAACGGAATGTTGTCTTCGATCTTGCCGGATTTTCCGGGCTTCAACTCGAGCCCGGCAATGATCATTCGCGCGACCCAGAAGAAAATGATGTCCGGGCCGGTCACGAGCACACTTGTCGGATAAAATTTCTTCCGCGTTTTCGGGTCCATCGTTTCGTAGGCCCACAGCCAGGATGAAAACCAGGTGTCGAGTGTGTCCTCATCTTGCTTCCAACCTTCGCCCGGCGATTTGATCTGCACCCGAGTCTTACCGCCGCGATACCACGCCGGAATCCGATGTCCCCACCAGACCTGGCGGCTGATGCACCAATCCTGAATGTTCTTCAGCCATTGCGCGTAAACTTTTTCCCAATGCTTCGGAAAGAAACGGATGAGATGTTTTTTTACGACCGCGAGCGCTTCTTTTGTTTTCGGATAACGCAGGAACCATTGTTCGCTCAGCCGTGGCTCGATCGGCACTTCACTGCGATCGCTGAAACCGACATTATTTTCATACTGATCAGTCTTCGACAGTAGATATCGATCTTGCAGAAGCTCAGCCGCTCTTTTGCGCGCTTCGAAGCGATCGAGTCCATCTAATTCCGGAACCGCCGGACAATTTATTTTTCCATCGGGATGCAGAACGTCGATGACCGACAACTTGTGACGCTGACCGACTTCGAAATCGACTTTGTCGTGCGCGGGCGTGACTTTTAAAACGCCGGTGCCGAATTCGGGATCGATCGCTTCATCGGCGACCACCGGAATTTTCTCGCGTCGCAACGGACGCCACACTTCTTTGCCAACAAAATCCGCATATCGTTTGTCCTTCGGATGAACCGCGACGCCGGTGTCGGCCATGATTGTTTCCGGACGCGTGGTCGCAACTTCCAAAAATTTTCCCGGCTGATCGACGATTTCGTAGCGGACGTAATAAAGATTTCCTTTTTGCGGCTTGTTAATGACTTCTTCATCCGATAACGCGGTTTGCGCCGCCGGGTCCCAGTTGATCATTCGCCGGCCGCGATAGATGAGGTCCTTCTTGAAAAGCTCGACAAAAATCCTTTCCACCGCGCGAACATAATCGTCGTCGAAGGTGTAGCGCTGGCGTGACCAATCAGCAGAGCAACCGAGCCGTTTGAGTTGCTGAATGATAATGCCGCCGTGTTTGTCCTGCCATTCCAGGACGCGCTTCAGAAATCTTTCGCGACCGAGATCGTGACGCGTGATGCCTTCGTTTTTGCGGAGCCATTTTTCGACAGCGGTCTGCGTTCCAATTCCCGCGTGATCCATTCCCGGTAGCCAAAGCACTTCGAACCCCTGCATTCGCGCGCGGCGGGCGAGAATGTCCTGGATGGCATTATTCAAGACGTGACCGAGCGTGAGCACCCCGGTGATATTTGGCGGCGGCATCACGATCGAGAACGGTCGCTTTGACGAATTCGCGTCCGCTTCAAAATCGCGATTGTCGATCCAACGTTGATACCACTTCGGCTCGACCGTCTTCGGATCGTAAGTTTTCGAAGGCTCAGCCATTGCGAAGAATCATCCGAGAGGCAACGTGGATTGCAAGAAGGTAGGGAGTGGTTCACCGAATCGCCCTATCCACACGACACTTGCAGCAGGCCGAGACAACAATGAGTTTTGGCGTTGCATGAGCGATCTACGGCCGATTGGCGTTTTCGATTCCGGCATCGGCGGCCTGACCGTGGTCAAGGCGCTGCGTGATTTGCTGCCGAACGAAAACGTTTCCTATCTCGGCGACACCGCACGTGTGCCGTATGGCCCTAAAAGCGCGGAAACCGTGCAGCGTTACGCCATCGAACTCGCGGAGATGTTGATGAAGCAAAATGCCAAGGCGCTCGTTGTCGCATGCAACACGGTTTCGTCCGTCGCGCTGCCGGTGTTAACGGAAAAATTTTCCGTGCCGGTGATCGGCGTGATCGAGCCCGGTGCCTGCGCTGCACTCGCGGCGAGCCGCAATCGACACATTGGCGTAATTGGAACGCGCGCGACGATTCGGAGTGGTGCCTACGAAAAGGCGTTGTGCGCGGCGGACGCTAATGTGCGGGTGAGCAGTCGCGCCTGCCCCTTGCTCGTTCCGCTGATCGAAGAAGGTTTACTCAACGACGAGGTCACCGATCGCATGATTCTCCGCTATCTCGACCCGCTGCTGGCAGATGACATCGATACACTGGTGCTCGGGTGCACTCATTATCCTTTGCTCACGGGAGCGATTGCGCGCGTGCTCAAGCGTCAGATCATGATTGTCGATTCCGCGCAGAATTGCGCTCGGGCGGTCGAGGAAATGTTGGATCGACAATCGCTCCGCGCGGCGCCGTTGAATCACGGAAAACTTCATGTCGCGCTGACCGACGCAGCCGACAGTTTCCTCAACGTCGCGCGCGACGCGTTGCAGTTGAATTTCGGCGAGATCGAGCTTCGCGCTTTGCCGTAAATGCAACCGGAGAGTAGGGATTCGCGGCCGGCGTCAACGGACCCGTGGCGTCAACTGCTGGCAGACGTGGTTCTATGGTTCGCCTTGGTGCTTTTGTTTCTGGCTTTCCGAGTCGCGTTATTTTGGATTTTCCGCGGTGAATTATCGCAGCGACCAAGCGGTCAGGCTTTTCTCAGATGCTTTGAAACCGGACTGCGTTCCGATACGTGCGCGGCGATGTGGGCTCTGCTTCCACCACTGGCTCTCACGCTCTTCGGGTTTTTTCATCCGCTGGGAGTTTGGCACCAACGCATCCGCCGGGCGATGATTGTGATCGTCCTCACTCTGTGCGCGATCGTGTTCGTGAGCGACGTCGCCTATTTCGCAGAGTACGACGACCAATTTAACCATTGGATGTTCGGGCTGATCTACGACGATCGCCGCGCGATCCTGATCACGATTTGGAAGACATATCCGATCGTACTCTTAATTCTTCTCTCCGGAATCGGAGTTGCCCTGGTCGCGTGGGCCCTTAACAAGCTTTGTCGGGTTGCCGGCTCGGCTGAACTTCCGGTCTTTCTCGGCACCAAATCCGCGCGAGCGATCACTTTCATTGTGATCCTCATTTGGATGTTCGTTGGGGCAAGGGTTTGGCTCGGCAAAAACCTGAAAGGTTTGAAGAACGCGGCGACAACCGGGGACGTCTTTCTCAATAAAATTGTGCTCAATCCCTTCTTCGCTTTGCGCTGGGCGATTTGGCAGGAGCGAACAATGCAAAGGTCCGCCGGGCTGCGGACATTTCTGCCCGATGGCAATGTTCGGACCGCCGCGGCCGCGCTCTATCCCAATGCGAAAAGCTTTGCGACTTTGGATGACTGCGTCGAACGAGCGGCGCCGGGAAATCCCGGTCAGCGCCCAACTCACATTTTTGTTGTCGTAATGGAGAGTTACGACGCCTGGTCAATGGAACCTGAATATGCTGGCCTCCATCTGACCGATCGACTCAATGCGCTCGGGCGCGAAGGCGTTCATGTCCGCGGTTTCATTTCATCAGGCATTGGCACGATCCAGAGTTTGGGCGTTTTCATCACCGGCCTGCCTTTTGCCAGAGTGTTGGTGAACTATCGACCCGCGGTCCGGGAAGGACTGCCAACTGCGGCCGCTGGCATTTTCAAACAGCTTGGTTATCGCACGCGATTTTTTTACGGCGGATTTTTGAGCTGGCAACGAGTCGGCCAATTTTGTCGCGAACAGGGCTTTGAAGAAGTTTACGGCGGCGACCAGATGAGAACTGGTTCTGGTCGAAATGAATGGGGCGTAGACGACGAAGAACTTTTTCGCTTTGTGCTGCAGCACACCGGCCCCGAGCCCAGCTTTAATTTGATCATGAGCACGTCGTATCATCCACCGTACAGCGTCGATGTGGAGAAGAAGGGGTTCGATCCCAATGTCGTGAAATCTAATCCGATCTGCGCCGATCTTTCGCAACGTCAACTGCGTGTCCTGGGACATCTCTGGTACTCCGACAAATGCGTCGGAGATTTCGCTTCCGAAGCCGAAAATAAACTGGAACGGCCGTTGTTCGCGATCACGGGCGACCATTATTCCCGCAAACAATACGTTTCCGCGCGTCCGACCCACACGCTTTTTGAAAGCCTCGCGGTGCCGCTCATTCTCTACGGCCCGAAAGCGCTGGAAACAGTTCATCCACCGGAAAAGCTGGGTGGCAGTCACCTGGATGTTTTGCCGACTCTGATCAATTTGGCCGCGCCTTCCGGTTTCATTTATCACGCATTCGGCCACGATTTGCTGGACCAATCGCAACCCCAGATTGGCTTTGGCGTGAACGCGGTCATCGGCCCGGATTTCATTTTGAAAATCAACGAGCCGGCTCATGTGGAAAATCTTCACGGCCAACCCGCGGCCGATGTCGATGGAAAAGCGTTGGCGCTGCGCTATCGGCAACTACACGCGCTTGGGTGGTGGCGTGCGATGAAAGGAAATCAGTGGCCCGCGCCACCAGCCGCGTCAGCTCCAGCCTCGAAATGAGTGCGGCGGCTTGGGATTCATTAGGTAGGGGCGATTGACCGCAATCGCCCGGCACCTTATCTCGCGCGACGCGGGCGGTTCGGTGAACTGCCCCTACCTGAAGATTTTCGGACTGGCAGACCCTTCATAACCAAATCGTAAGAATGGTCGATCATTTTTCGTAGTTCGGCGTCCGGGATTCCGCTTTCGATCTCAACAGTGTTCCAATGCTTCTTGTTCATGTGATATCCGGGTCTCACTTGCTCGTAACGATCGCGCAATTCTAGCGCCAGGTCGGGATCACATTTTAAATTCGCGGTCGTTGGAATTTCGTCGAGAGATGCGAGCGCGAACATTTTACCGCCGACCTTGAAGACAATAACATCAGGACCGAACGGCGTGCCTTCGGTTGTTCGCGGCTTGCTCAGGCAATATTCGCGAAATTTCGCGGGATCCATCAGGAAATTTGCGCGACAAGAAGATTGGCTAAATCCTTGATCGCGACGCGTTCCTGTTTCATTGAATCGCGCTCGCGTAGTGTGACCGTGTCGCAGAGCGCGGAGTCTTTTTCGCCGAGTGTTTCGAAATCGACCGTGATGCCGAACGGCGTTCCGATTTCGTCCTGGCGCCGATAACGGCGGCCGATCGCGCCGCCTTCGTCGTAAAAAACGAACATGTGCGGCCGGAGAAGATCGGCAATCTGCTTCGCTTTGGCCACGAGTTGTTCGTTATTTTTGAGCAACGGAAACACGCCGCATTTGATTGGGGCGAGGCGCGGATGGAAACGCAGCACGACCCGCGTTTCCATTTTTCCCTTTTCGTCCGGCGCCTGGTCTTCCGAATACGCTTCGCAAATCAGAGCCAGCACCGTGCGATCGACTCCAGCGCTCGGCTCGACCACGTGCGGAAGGAATTTCTGTTTCGTTTCCTCATCGAAATATTCGAGCGATTTGCCGCTGGCCTTTTGATGCTGCGACAAATCGTAGTCGGTCCGATAAGCGACGCCTTCGAGCTCCTGTCGACCGAACGGAAAATCATATTCGATGTCGTAAGTCCCCTTTGAATAGAAGGCTCGCTCTTCATCCGGCACGGTCAGCACGTGCAATTTGTCGCGCGCGATGCCGATGTTCCCGTAAAACTTGAGTCGCTCTTCTTTCCAATATTCGAGAAGCTTTATCCCCTCCTCTGCCCGGCAAAAATATTCCAGCTCCATCTGTTCGAACTCGCGCGAGCGAAAAGTGAAATTGCGCGGATTGATTTCGTTGCGAAACGCCTTGCCGATTTGTGCGATTCCGAACGGCAATTTTTTTCGCGAAACATCGAGGACATTCTTGAACTGAGCGAAAATCGCCTGCGCGGTCTCCGGACGCAGATAAGTCACGCTCGATTCGTCTTCAGTCGCGCCGACGTAGGTTTTGAACATCAAATTGAACGAACGCGGCTCAGTCAGATCCTTCCCGCCGCAAACTGGACATTGCTTCGCACCTTTTTTCTCCACGATCTGATCGGCGCGCAGTCGCGCCTTGCAGGATCGGCAATCGACCATCGGATCGGTGAAGGTGTCTTCGTGACCGCTCGCTTTCCAAACGGCGCGGTTCATCAGGATCGAGCCGTCCATGCCGACGACGTCGTCCCGTTCGTGCACCATCACGCGCCACCAGTAATTTTTCAGGTTGCGCTTCAACTCAACTCCGAGCGGTCCGTAATCCCAGAGCCCGTTGAGTCCGCCGTAAATTTCGCTCGATTGAAAAATAAATCCCCGCCGCTTGCACAAGCTGACGATCTTCTCCATGCGCTGGGAATCAGAGGGCACACTCATGATTTTGGCCACAGATTAACGCAGATTAAGCACATTTGTAGGGGACGCTGTTAGCGTCCCGAACTCAAATTGGGGAAGCGAGCCGCTTCCCCTACAGTTATCTACTTTTCTACCGTCACCTCGGTTTTGACTGAATTGGCGATGAAACAGTTGTCGTGTGCGGCGTGATGCATTTTGTCGAGCTCATCCGCGCTCGGTTTCTTGTCGCCGGAGAACGTGATCTTCGGCGTTAGTGTCACTTTTGTGATCGCCATTTTCCCTTCGGCGTTTTTCTCCATGTGACCGACCGCTTCATCGACATATTCGTCCAGGACGAACTTCTGTTTACAGGCGATCGCGAGAAAAGTGAGCATGTGACAGCTCGAGAGTGACGCGACATAGGCTTCCTCGGGATTGACATTTTTCGGATCGCCCAGATAGGCCGGCGCGGCCGAGGCCGTCATTTCCTGACCGCCGGCAAATTTCCAAGTGTGATTGCGGGGATACTTCTGGTAATCGAACGGCGCGTCGCCGCGCTTCCAGGTGAGAGTCATTTTGTGTTCGGACATAATTCTAGATAAAGCGCGAGGCCATCTTGGGCAAGCGTTGCTCGCGTAAGGACCTGCGCGATGCTGGTATCGAACCAGCGACCCTTGCGTGTGAAACATTATCGGCGACTTCGCACTCGTTCGTTAATTTGCGTTATCGTGCTGGCATTATTCGCGTTGCACGGATAGCGATTTTTTCGCAATTCGAAAGATCACGCACATGAGCGAAGAAATTCTGTCGAGAATTGTCGAGAATTTTATCGACGGCGCGAAACGCTCTGGAAGGGGTTTGATTTGAAGTCAGCGACTGTGATTCGCAAAACTGATTTGGACGGTTTCTACGCGCTGTCAGCCTCGGCAAACAAGATCGACGCTGTGAAAGAAAAAGCTTTGCAAATAAATTAATGCCATTATTATGGCAAAAGAATGGCACGGAAACCCAACCCCGTAAAATCCGTTCAAATTACCGTCTCGACAACTCCTCTCGTGCACGGCTATTTGTCTGCGCTTGTAGACACGGGCTTATACGGGAAGAACCCCGCCGAGGCAGCTGAGCGGTTAATCGCCAAGGGCGTCGAAGTCGCGCTCGCGGGCGGGATTATTCCCCGGACGGAGCGGACAAGAAATGCGCGGCAATTCACAATCCCCTGAGGAGCGCCGCCTCCTATGAGCCCCGGGCTTCGTCAAGGACTGGTGGCTAAATCTACTTCCACGGTCTGGTTGCTCGACGATGACCCGTTGGTGCTGAAAGCGACCGGCCGCCTTCTCGAGTCGGCAGGTTGGGAGGTAGAAAGGTTTATCGACCCGGACGCTTTCCTGCGTCATGCGGAGATTCATCATCCCAGGGTAGTGGTAATTGATATGCGGATGCCGCGTATGGACGGTTTGGAGGTCCAAAGGCGACTTAGTGGAATTTCACCTTCGACCAGGGTCATTGTCCTGACTGCAAACGACGATCGAATTGTGCGCTGGAAAGCGTTGGCGGCGGGAGCGGCAGCTTTTTTCATCAAGCCTGAGTGTGGCGATGAGTTTCTCGCCGGCGTTCAATCGGCCTTTGCCGCGAATTGAGGCATCGTTGCGCTGGCGGACCAACAAAGAGCGAGTTTTCCGAAGCACTGCCATTCGGCCGGCTGTGGTATGGCGAGCCAAACGCGATCAGCAACGCAATCGGCTACGCCAAATTCTTTAGCCGCTCACATGATGCTGTGATTCGGGTTTTCGATCAACTTGGCAATGTAAGCGAAACACATGAGCAACGCGGCGATTTCTGCGAAGGCTCGTCGAGTTTCATGTCATAAATTCGCGCTTTGGAAGAGATGTCGATAAAAAGCCCTTGCGTACCAGGAGTGCCGGACACAAGCTCCAGCGCAGATGAATAAAGCCTCGCGCTCGGCGAATCGCGGGCGTGTCTTAGTCGCTGCCTTAGTGGGCGCGACTTTTCTAAACGTCGGGCGACGTAATCGAAATGATCCTAAGGTTTTTCCCGATGAACGTCTAGGGTTTTTCGTGTAGGATGTAGCCTTACTCGAAGCCAGGCTTGGCTCTGGGCAATCCGAAATCTGAAATCGAATAAAATCTGCGCTCGAACACACAAAGTTCATTTCAAAATCTCGGCTGCGTTTTGCCACAAGTGTTCGTCTTTCGACGACTTGATGCCCTCAACCAGACGCTCGAAGCGTTCGACCTGCCATTTCGCAGCGCGAACTTTCGGAGCTGCGAGAATTCCTCGTGATCGAAACCTTCTTAGATAAAACGCGCCGTGTGATACGGCAAGCGCTAGGCCGAGGACATGCGCGATGCTGGTATCGAACCAGCGACCCCTTGCGTGTGAAGCAAGTGCTCTACCACTGAGCTAATCGCGCGAATGGAGATACCAATTAGAAATTAGAAATTGGAAATTACAAGGCCGGCGCCGTCCGTAACGGTAAATTTCCTGAACGGTCGCCGCGGCGACAAGTCGCAGGTTCGAACCCTGCACCGCGCATTGACCGCTGCTGAATTTTGCGATGCTCACAGAGCGCCGCTACAGAAAAGTTAACTGGTCGTTCGGTCGACGAAACGCTGCGGTCGAAAGTTTCGGGCGTTCGCCGAGACCGGCGCGGCGACAACTCACATCGAACATTTTTTGAATTTGCTCAGCGAAGATCCCTTCGCCGAGCTGACGTTTCCGCCAACGCGAATCGTAGAGCTTTTCTCCGCCCCGAGTCGCGCGAAGTCGCCCCAACACTTTCGCTTTCCGCTCGGGGAAATGTTCATCGAGCCAGTGCTCGAACAATGGCGCGACCGCCCACGGCAACCGCAACAAAACATGGCCGGCGAACTGCGCACCGGCTTTGGCGCACGCCGCGACAATCGCCGGAATTTCGTGATCATTAATGCCGGGAATCACGGGCGCGACCATCACGCCGACAGGAATGTTTGCCGCGCGCAATTGCGTGACCGCATCCAGACGCGCTGCCGGCGGCGACGTGCGCGGTTCTAGAATTCGCTGAAGTTTACTGTCCAGCGTTGTTACCGAAAGGTTCACCACCGCCGCGCGATAACGCGCCAATTCTGACAGAACGTCGATGTCGCGCGTCACCAGCCGATTTTTCGTTAGAATGCCAACCGGGTTCCGAAATTTCGCGAGCACCTCGAGACAACCGCGAGTGATCCGCAGCTTGCGCTCGACCGGTTGATAACAGTCGGTCACGCCGCTCATCATCAGCAGTTGTGGTTTCCATTTCGGCGACGACAACTCGGCTTCGAGCAATCGCGGCGCGTCAGGCTTCACCATGATGCGTGATTCGAAATCGAGACCGGCTGAAAATCCGAGATACTCGTGGGTCGGCCGCGCGAAACAATAAATGCAACCGTGCTCGCAACCGCGATAGGGATTGATGCTCGTTTCGAATCCGACATCCGGGCTTTGATTCCGCGCAATGATTGTTTTCGTGGCGTCCCGAAAATACTGCGTCGCCCTCCTGGGTTTTTCTTCGCCGCTCGGATCGGCATCGACAACATCGACATCGGCAAGATCGACATGGAGTTTCTCGAAACGATTCGCCGGGCTCGAGGATGCGCCGCGGCCATGGATCGGCTGATGACTTTGCGGTGGCTCGTCGATTACGGGTCGATACTTCCGAGACGATCGTTTCTTCATTGCTGCTACTCCGGCTCGGAGTAAGTTCACATGAACGTACCTACCTGTCGAGCTTGTTTTGGTGGATCAGGCTCTCAGTTTTATGCCGTGCGGCTCGCACCCTTGCTCAACTCGCGAGCGATGGCACAATTCTCGCGACCGAACTTTTCCCGGGAGGGGTGGCAGAGCGGTTGATTGCGCCGGTCTTGAAAACCGGAAGGCCGAAAGGCCTCGTGAGTTCGAATCTCACCCCCTCCGCTTCTCTCTTAGAAAGCACACGTGATGGTTAAGGCATAACGCTTCCGCATAACAAATGCGCTTGAATCCACCAATGTGCGCTGACGTGCGGAATGTGCGGTTCGGGGTCGCGAGTCGAACCTCAAACGCGAGATGCCGTTCTATTTTGTTCGGCAACGCACGCCGCATCAACTCACGCGCACCTAGCTAGTCGATCTCGCAGCGCGCCCAGCGCTATTCGCGGGTTCGATTCCAGCCACCGCCTCAAGTTACGTATAATCAAGAACTTACGTAGATTAAATACTCGGGAATCGGTCGAGTCACAACTAAAGTCACAACAAATTCATTGATTTCAGTGCTGTTCTATTTTGTTCGGTGATGTGCCGCGTCCTTCTCGCGCGCGTATGCGTGGAGTGGTGACAGTCCAGCAATTCGTCCCTTCGATCCGCATTTGGTTTGTCCGATATTGTTCGCCGATATGCTACGCGCGCGCGTACGCGTGGAATGGTTCGGGGACGATGCTTCACTGCAGCAAAAAACAGGGGAAGACAGCGCCGAATCCTACCTCTGGAGCGAAATCTTAAGTCCCTCAATCGTACGGTAGGGGCGATTGACTTTGCCAGTCCGGCTCGGACCTCAACGTCTCAACTTCCGCGCGACTACTGCAGGCTCTTCGCTCTTCTCTCTTCGCTCCGCTTTCCCTGCGTCTCCACTAGCTGCCCTTCAACCTGGTGGTCCGCAGTCACGAAAGGATTGTTATCCCCGTAGCTGCGCCATGGCCCTTGCGGAACATCTCGCACTCCGACGAATTGCCAATCAGTTACGTCCTTCGGCTGCAATGCAAGATAGTCACGGACCGCCGGCGAAACATCCAGTCCGGCGCCGTCATTGGCATTCGGCTTGGGCTGCTCATTCCCGAAAACGTACTGGAAATGGTCTGTTCGGAATGGACCGCAATCCTCCCACTGTGCGTAACAAATCCGGTTCCCTTTGCGAATAGCGATCCAATGATCCTTACAGACGGATTGTCCAGGTGAGGAATAGGCCTGCTTAAACCACGGAATAATAAGAGGCGCCTCGGGTTTGAATTGCCCATCGGTCACGTCGTTGTAAGGCAGGGCGACGTAAAACGGGTTTTGTCTGGGAATAAACGCCACGGGAATGTAACCCCGGCGATTCGATGTTTCGGGCGGGTCAAAGCCGCCATAACTCACTGTCCAATTTAGATCCCACGAGCTCTTGTCATTCGGAACGGGATTATTGGGGCCGGCTGGTTCACCAACCCAAAATACCGTCGTCACAATATTCTGCTTCCATGGAGCCAGAGAGTTCCTCGGGATTTGCACGATGGGCTCGACTTTTAAAAGCCCTTCATCACGCAACTTCATTGCGTACCTGGCAAAATCTGCCGCGGTCGCATACGGAGAATTTGAGGCATCGGACTGGTCGTAAGCGCCAAACGCGCCCGCAATAAGCCAGCGGACATTGGCACGACCCATCCACAAACCGAGCGCAAACACAAGGATCGCCACTGCTGCCGGCCATTTTCTTGACGGCCTCTCAAAGCAAGTAACGTGGGCGCTGCTGAAGACGTAACCTACGCTACGTGTTCTCATGATTTATAGGGTTCGATACTTATCAAGCAATGCCTTAGTTTTTACGGCAATTGGACTTTCGTCTTATGGGTCCTAAGGGCGAATTAAAGGTAATCACTTTGGCCGCTTGGCTCAAGTAATTTGGTCAGCAGGCCAGATCGCGTAAAAGACATGTCGGTTGTGCAGCTCGCGCAAATATTGATAGACGCTGGTTTCAACGTCGTGGGAAGAAGCGGGTCTGTGTTTTTGGGTCGCTTTTCGCTCGCGATTCGCTCGTAGCCGGCTAGTATCCGTCGCCAAGATTCCCCTGATTAAATGCGTTTGCTTCAAGACGGCCAGAACGTTCGCGACACGTACGAAGTTGAACGCTTCTTAGGGGAGGGAGCGTTCGCCGAGGCGTACCGCGTTAAGCATCGCTTTCTTGGCCGCCAAGCAATGAAGGTCTTTAAGCGCGTTAGGATGAACTTCGAGGACATCCAAGAAATGCTTTTCAAGGCGATCCTGCTTTCGCGCATAAGCCATCCAAACATCGTGCGCGTGTTCAACGCTGATGTCCTTGAAACACCTCAAGGGAAGTGTGGCTATTTTACAATGGAAAATGTCGCCGGCGGTAGCCTTGACAAATTCTGGCGGTCGTATGGCGGTCGCCTCGTTCCAATCAGCACGGCAATCGATCTCATTAAACAGGTGTGTCGTGGTGTTGCGCAAGCGCACCGCGAGAAGCCGCCAATTATGCTTCTTCAGTCGCGTTGCCTTTACAAATGTGCTCACCATTTCTTGGCGCGTGAGGAAATGAACCCCCTCGGCCCTAATTTCTGATTTCCGATTTCTGATCTCCGATTTGGGGGAGGATGAAGCGCCAGACCAGAATCGCAGACAAGATTCCCAGAATCGCCGCGCAGATGACGTCCGATAAATAATGCGCGCCACCGTAGATCCGAGAGCAGCCAATTAGAATTGGGATCGTCAAACACGGCAGACCGATTCGCCAGTTCGCGAAAACAAGAACAGCGAAGAATGCGGTCGAAGCAACGACGTGCCCGGATGGGAACGCGTGATATTTGGAGCTCCAGCGCGGGCCATTCCAAACTTGTTCTGATTTCACTGAAGGACGAGCCCGGCCGGTCGAAATCTTGACCGCGCGCCCCGCCAATCCCGCGATCGACAACGCAATCAACATCGACACTAAAATGCGGGTCCATTTCTTGTTCCCGCGCCACCACGCGACACCTGTGAGAACAAGTCCGAGCGCAAAATGTTCCGGCCAATCGCCAAACCGGCTCACATTGCGCATAAAATCGCCCACGCCTCGGTTTTGATGACTCGCGATGAAAGTGCGTACGGCCTCATCAAAATAAAACGCAGCCGCGATGATGACAGCGGCAATCACGATGCCGATCGGCCAGTAAAAAACAGCGTTGCGCTTCACAATAAAGTTCCCGTCGGATTTGTCGGACGCTATTTTGACGCCGCACGTGAATATCTCAACTCCGATAAATCGCGAGCACGCGAGGAAAGTCGGTGCCAATTACGCGTTGCTGTTTTTTGGATGCCTGCTTTTTCATGTGGTCGGCACCTGGAGCATTCCGCTGATTGATCGCGACGAGCCGCGCTTTGCGGAAGCGTCGCGGGAAATGATCGAGCGCGGCGATTACATCGTTCCGCATTTCAATAATCAGCTACGCCTCGACAAACCTCCCCTCGCCTATTGGGCGCAGGTCGCGAGCTACAGAATCTTCGGGGAAAATGATTTCGCCGCCCGTTTTCCATCGGCCGTTGCTGCAGCTATCATTGCATTGTCGATCTTAACGTGGGAAACGCGCCTTCGCACTGCTACGGCGTCGCAGGCACAAATCGGAGGAGAAGCCGTTGGCTGGTGGGCAGCGATCATCTTCACGCTTTCGCTGCAAACTTTTATCAACGGTAAAGCGGCCGTGGCTGATATGTGGCTGGTGCTTTTTGTAACAACCGCGCACTGGGCTGGCTACGAAATCATTCAACGCGAAGCCTGGAATTGGCAATGGTGGTTCCTTTTTTATTTCTCACTCGCGCTTGGTTTTCTCACGAAAGGCCCGATCGCCTGGGCGCCGCTCTTAACACTCGCGGCGATGAAATTCTTTGTGCGAGATGTCGAACTGGCGAAGCGCTTCAAGTTTCTCCGCGGCATCGTGCTCATGCTCGCCATCGTGGCACTCTGGGGCGTTCCTGCTCTGATTCAAACGCAAGGCGAATTCTTCCGAATTGGGATCGGAAGACACGTCGTTGGCCGATCGCTTGGCGCGATGGAAAGTCACGGCGCAAATTCATTAGGCTTCTATCTGCTGTTACTCCCCTTCTATTTCGTCACCGTCTTCGCCAGTTTTTTTCCCTGGTCGATTAAACTTCCATCGTTAACCAGAAAACTTTGGCGCAGTCGCGACATAATCGACACCTACGTTCTGACCGGAACCGCGATCATTTTTGTGATCTTTAGTTTAATCAAAACCAAACTGCCGCATTACACCCTGCCCGCGTTTCCGCTGCTTTCGCTTTTGCTCGCACGCCACATGATCGATCACGCGCAATTTCTGAAACGCTGTGCGGTCGCCGCCGCGTCGATCTATCTCGTCGTTGCTTTCTTCGCCGCGCCTGCAGTCGCGCGATTTTTTCCGGCCGCGCAGCTTTACCGACAATCGCGCGAATATCTGCGGCCGGAAATGGAATTCGGGGCCGTCGATTTCCAGGAGCCAAGTTTGGTGTGGTACTTTCGATCGCGGATCAAAGGCTGGATGACGCCGTTAAATTCAGCGAGCGCGGCACAATTCATGGAGAAAGACGGAGCGCGCTTTGTCATTTTGCCGACGACGGTGGTTACAAAAGTATTTCCGAATCTGCCCGCGACGTGGAAAAGCTTTTCCACGCGAGGTTTCAACATCGCCAAAGGAAAAGACGTCGATCTTACGCTTGTGTTGAAGCCGGATTGAGGAAGCGTTGCTTCACATGATCACGTTTCTTGACGGCAAACTCGTGAGTGCGCTTCCAACACAGGCGACCGTCGATGTCAACGGCGTTGGCTATGAAGTTTTCATCCCGCTATCGAGTTACGACAAACTTCCGACCGTCGGCCAAGCGATCCGGATCCTGACCCATCTGGCCGTTCGCGAAGACGCGCATATTCTTTACGGGTTCATGACCGTGCCGGAGCGCGATCTGTTTCGGTTGCTCGTGAACAACGTCAGTGGAATCGGCCCGAAATTGGCGCTGGCGGTCTTAAGCGGCATGAGCGTGAGCAATTTCAAAACCGCGGTCGTGAATTCCGATATCGCGGCGATTTCCAATATCAGCGGGCTCGGCAAGAAAACCGCCGAGCGAATTGTTCTGGAATTGAAAGATAAACTCGGTGTGGCGGCGGCCTGGGAAGCGGCAACCGCCGCGCACGCACCGACGCCGGAGCAGGAGCAGGCAAACGAAGCGGTGCTCGCTCTGATCGCGCTCGGTTACAAACAGGTCGACGCGCACAAAGCAGTTCGCGATTTGCAGACGCAAGGCCAGGCGAAATCCGCGGAAGAACTGGTGAAACTTGCGCTGAAGAAGATGGCCACAGGCCGCTGAGACAAAGTTGAGAGTTGAGGGTTGAGAGTTGAGAGTTCGTTCCACGCGATGCTCGCTCGAACTGACACACTCGCCGCAATTCGTGACGCTTTGCCAAAGGAAGGCCTTTTTGCGGAAAAGGATTGGCTGCTTTCGCCCGACGCATTCCCGATCGAAAGGAAATTTCTAACTGAGCTCGAGCAACTCGGCCATCGCTTGTTCGTTTTTCAGCGAGCGTGCAATCAGCTTTACCAACTTAGCGTTAAAGGAAAACAGCCCGCGTGGGTCGCGCGTTACTTGGACGCGGGCAAACCGAAGGAGCTGATTGAATTTTCGCGGCGCAAAGAAATTCGCGATGATTTGCCGCGAGTCATCCGGCCCGACCTGATTGTCACCGACAACGGTTATATCATCGCTGAAATCGATTCTGTTCCCGGCGGAATCGGTTTAACTGCCTGGCTGAACCAAACGTATTCCGCGTTCGATAAACAAATCGTCGGCGGCGCTAACGGAATGCTGGAAGGATTTCAAAGCGTGCTGCCGAATGGCGGCGACATCGTCATTTCCCAGGAAGCGTCGACTTATCGGCCGGAAATGGAATGGCTCGCCGCGCGATTGAAAGATCGACAACCAGATTGGGAGTGGCGCGTTGTCGCGGCGGAAAACTACGAGGCACGAGACAGCCGCGCCGTTTACCGGTTCTTCGAGCTGTTCGATCTTCCGAACATTCCGAAGATCGACATTCTGCTGCACGCGAACGCCAAAGGACGAGTCGCGATCACCCCGCCGATCAAACCGTTCCTCGAAGAAAAAATGTGGTTCGCCTTGTTCTGGTTGAGACCGCTCCACGAATTTTGGCGACGCGAGCTCGGCGAGAAATATTTTCTCAAGCTCCAGGAAGTTATCCCCTACTCATGGATACTCGATCCGACCCCGTTGCCGCAGCACGCAGTTATTCCGCGTCTGGAAATTCACGATTGGCGGGAAGCAGCGAAGTTCAGCCAGAAAGATCGCGATCTCCTTTTGAAAGTGAGCGGATTCTCGCCGCTCGGCTGGGGCAGTCGTGGAATTTCACTCGGGTCCGATCTCGCCCACGCCGAATGGGAAAAAAGGATCGACAATGCGCTTGCCACCTTCGACTCGTCGCCAACGATCATACAGCGTTTCCACAAAGGCCGCTTGCTCGAGCATCGTTACTGCGAACCGGATTCCGGCGAATTGAAAACGATGAAAGGCCGGGTCCGTCTGTGTCCGTACTATTTTGTGGAACACGATCAGGTGAAATTGCACGGCGCTCTCGCCACCATCGTTCCCGCCGACAAAAAATTTCTCCATGGCATGCGCGACGCGATCCTGGTGCCTTCGAGAACTGAGGCTCGGTAGTTGTCAGGCCGAAACCTCTTTACAGTTCGCTCCCTCAACCTTTTGAAATGGCTACATCGATTGGTTAGGCGTAGCGACTGCCAGTCCTTGATCCATTCAATCTTGCCCGTATCAAGGTCATAGGCGCATGGTCGCTCTCCAACGCAGCCTTAACTGCACCGCAACGCTGATGACCCAGAACTACAATCAAGCGCGCGCCCAAGTGCGCCACCCCGTATTCGATGGTGCCCAACGCATGGTCGTCGACCAAATTGCCCGCCGTGCGAACGACGAAAAGGTCACCTAGGTTCTGGTCGAAGACCAACTCGGGCGCAGTGCGGGAATCATCCAAGCTGATACGTCGTGATCTCAAGTTTGTGGCCGTCGGGATCGCGTACGTCGTGATCTCAAGTTTGTGGCCGTCGGGATCGCGGAAATAAATCGAGTGCGAGATTTCGTGATCCTGAAATTCGAATTTAATGCCGTGACGTTTCAATTCTTCCTGGGCGGCGAGAAAATTCTTTCGGTCCGCGCGCAACGCCAAATGAAGCATGCGGACATCCCCACGCCCGCAAGGTCTCGATTTTTCATCTGAGCTGACCGAGAACAACGCGATCGAGGTTGTGCCTTTGCCGATAAAAACGGGAATGCCTTCCCACATTCCTTCATGACGGCGCTCAAACCCGAGAACGTCGATGTACCATTGCGCGGAACGCTCCACGTCGCGCACGCTCAACGCCACGTGATCAATGCCTTCAACGTCAATCACGGCGTTAATTTTGCATTAATAGAATTGTCGCGCACCCTCATTTCAGCTAACGAATGACGTGTGAGTTCCCCCACTCGGCGCGCGTTTCTTAAAACGATCGGTCAAGCCGGTTTGTTTTGCGCCGCACCCGGAATTGCACGCGCAGCCGCCACACCGAACGACGACACGGTTCAAATCTCGATTCTCCACACGACCGATTTGCATGGACATATTTTGCCGACGAGCGATTACGCCGGAAACGCGGACCTCGGCGGTTTCGCGCGCTGCGTGACGCAAATCCGGCGATGGCGACGGCAGAATCGAAATTCGATCTTGATCGACGTCGGCGATGTTTGTCAGGGAACTGACGTCGGCTTGCGCACGAACGGCGCACTCATTATTGATCTCTTCAATCATTTGAAATACGACGCGTGGATTGTCGGCAATCACGAATTCGACTGGGGCGTGGAGACGTTCGGTTTTGAAATCGAAACTGAAGGATCAGGTTACGAGCGCCGAATTGCGGCAGTGCGACTGGCCGATGGTGGAACGCTCGAGCGCGACAAACGTTACTTGATCGCCTTCAACACTTTTGATTCGCGCAGCGCTGGCCACCGGTTCATGAGGTTGCGCGCCTTGCTCGAAACGGCTCCAACCCGCTGCACCTTTCATCCGGTCCAAACACGCGATGCAGTGATCGATTATTTTCGGCGCCACCAGGTCGTGCACAAGATAGCCGCCCAAAATACTGCGGCAGCGGCGGCGGCTCAAATTTAGGCGAGATTGCGGTTGAAAATGACCGCCGTTTCGGTTGCGTATCTGTCCCATGCGCGTTTTCGGAATCTCGACAGTCGTTTTGTTATCGATTGTCGATCTTGGCTGGTCGCAGGTTGATGTCCCATCCTCCCAGAATGGGAACTTGCCGATGTATCGGCCGATCGTGCTCGGCACCGGACCCGATGCATTGATCAACCGGATCGACACTGCGGGTTTGATTCAACAAGGGCAAAGGGATGCAGCGATCATGTTTTCCTGCTTTGTCAAAAAAACAGGCGAAGTCCTTTCGTTCTCCACCTATCGCGGCACGCCGGACTCGAAATTGCTGGAGCAAGAAATTCTGAAAAAATTATCGGCCGCGACTAATCCGAAATTTATCCCGGCGATTTACAATCACATGCCGGTGGACGCGATTTATTATGGAACGGTAATTTTCGCGATCGTGAACGACAAACCGCGGCTCCGTATTTTTTCCAATCAGGAACGTGAGGAGCTCAAGAAAGAAAGCGATTTCATCGGCCCTCAGCCATTATGGGGAGGAGACTCGAAATTCAACGGCTTTCATTATCCGAGTCGTGAAAGTGCGCCGGTGGACGTCGACGGGTCGGCCGAGTTGGCATTAAAAGTAGATGCGACTGGCACTTTACAAGATCTCAAACTCCTCAGCGAACAGCCGCCATTTCTCGGATTCGGCGATGCCGCCTTCGAGGATATGAGTAAGGCGAAATTTATTCCTGCGTTCCGGAATGGAAAGCCGGTGGCTTGTGAAGTGAAGATCCCGGTTTATTACAAGGCACAAGGTTTTTAGCACCTTTCCTTTCCATCGATCCGCCAGGGCCACGCAGCTGCAAGTGTGAGAAACCGAATCATTCGGGCAACTTTTTTCCGACGCGATCCGGTTCGATGCGCCCGTGAGCTCGTAGGAGCTGAGCTGATCTGGGGGAAATGCGCCGGGAAAATTGTCGAAACCGAAGCCTACCTGGCCGAGGACGACGAAGCCTGCCACACTTTCTCTCGTCCAACGGCCCGCGCGTTCGTGGAGCGAAACAAGGCCGGCGCGGCTTATATTTATTTTAGTTACGGCGCGCACTGGATGTTGAACGTGCTCGTGAAAGGCATAGCGAACGG